>JAAUXY010166709.1_pt1 | contig 14347 bp, 11 predicted proteins | sample 7278121 | NCBI WGS metagenome assembly JAAUXY01 (sample SAMN14350117, study PRJNA611818) | marine sediment metagenome | isolation source: surface marine sediment (1.8m) | place: French Polynesia: Moorea | collected 2018-08 | reverse complement strand
ATCGAAGCCGTGATCGAGCAGATCCGCAGGCTCGATGAGCTGGTTTCGCAGATCGCAGCCGAGGAAGCGCGCCTTGCCGCACTCGTGCAGCAGCGCTACGACGAGCTGGGCAAGCTGAACTCGACGCAGGAGAATCGCAAAACGCTGCTTGCGGAGCTGCGCCGAAAGATCGCGGTTGAGGGCAAAGAGGTGGAGCGACTTGCCGCGCAGGAGCAGGATCTCACGCGACTGATCGCCGAGCTCACGAGCATCCTGTCCGATTACCCGATCAGTTCAGAGGACCCGTTCAGCGACCACAGGGGCCGACTGACCTGGCCCGTTGCCGGCACCCTTTTGCACGACTTCGGGCAGCCGCGCGCCGGCAGCGCTGTAAGCTGGAACGGAGTTGTTCTTGCGGCGCCCCGCGGTCGCGAGGTTCGCTCCGTGTATCACGGCCGGGTGGTCTTCGCCGACTGGCTCGCCGGCATGGGGCTGCTCGTCATCGTCGATCACGGCGAGGGGTACATGTCGCTGTACGGTTATAACGAGACGATTCTCAAGAACGCCGGCGACTGGGTTGCCCCGGGCGACGTACTGGCGACCGTCGGTGACAGCGGTGGACAGGCCGAGACGGGCCTGTACTTCGAGATACGCAGCCAGACGCGCCCGGTCAATCCGCGGCAGTGGGTCAGTCGCCGGCCGGGCGGCTGATTCGACTCAACATAATTCGGCTGCCGCTGCAACTCCTGTTTTGGGGAGTCCCGGCGGCTGTGCTATGGTCGATGATCGCGCGATTCTGGTGTCGCGCGAGAGGATCGGAGAACAGTATGTCGCTGAAAACCAGAGCAATTCTGGTTGTCGTTATCGGCGTGGTGATGGGCCTGGGCCTGTCGCTCGGCGGCGGCATTCTGGATGTGCAAACACCGCCCGACAAGCAGCAGCTCGCCTGGCAGCACGCACAGCTTTTCGCCGAGGTCATGGAGCGCATCAAGGCGGATTACGTCGAACCCGTCGATGACGCCGTGCTGCTGGAAAGCGCGATCCGCGGCATGGTCAACGACCTGGATCCGCATTCACAGTACCTCGACGCAAGCGAGTACCGAGATATTCGCATCAGCACGACCGGCAGTTATACGGGCGTCGGCGTCGAGATCAGCGAGGTAGACGGCGCCATTCGGATCATCTCACCGATCGCCGGATCGCCCGCGGCCCGCTCGGGCTTGCGAAGTGGTGACGAGATCATCGCCGTTGATGGCGTCGCTGTCGTGCCTGGCCGACTCGGCGAAACGCTCGCACGTATGCGGGGCAGGCAGGGCTCGAAGATCACTATCACGGTCGCCCGCAATGGCCAGGCGATCGACCACGAGATGCGGCGGGAGATTATCCGCGTCGCAAGCGTGCACTACGAAATGCTGCAGCCGTCAACCGGCTACGTGAGGGTCAACCAGTTTTCAGACACCACCGCGCGCGAGCTTAGCCGCGCCGTCGATGCATTGCAGGACGAGAACCATGGCATGCTGGCTGGCCTGGTCCTGGACCTGCGCAGCAATCCCGGTGGCGTGCTCGACGCCGCGGTTGACGTAGCCGATCTGTTTCTCGATTCGGGAATGATCGTATCTGCGGACGGCCGCAGTTCGGAGTCACGTTTCGTGCGTTCGGCACATCGCGGTGACATGCTCGATGGCGCGGACATCATGGTCCTCGTCAACGAAGGTTCTGCGTCTGCCTCGGAAATCGTGGCCGGCGCGTTGCAGGATCATGGGCGCGCTACCGTCGTTGGTACCTCCACATTCGGGAAGGGCCTCGTGCAGACGGTTATGCCGCTGTCTCAGGGGCGGGCGATCAAGCTGACAACGTCGCGCTATTACACGCCGTCAGGGGATTCCATTCACGATACCGGCATAACACCCGATGTGTATGTGGAGGACAATGGCGGTTACCCGTCGTTGAGCCTGGCCGGACAGGTCGATCGTGAGAACGACGCGCAGCTGGTCGAAGCTATGGACCGGCTACAACGTCGCCGGGTGATGCACAGCAACGCAAAATGAACAACAACAACGTCTTCGTGACGCTGCTGGCGCTATTCTTCACATTTCCGGTTTGTGCCGAAGCGCCGCGCGTCGCCATCATCATCGACGATCTAGGCTACCAGCTTGAAGCTGGCCGCCGGGCAATCGCGCTACCCGGGCCGGTTTCCTACGCCGTACTGCCCAGAACACCGCGCGCGCGACTTCTGGCCGAATACGCGCATGCCAATGGCAAGGAAGTACTGCTGCACCTGCCCTTGCAGTCGATCGATCACCGCGGGCCAGCTGAGCCCGGCGGCATCATGCTGGACATGAGCCAGCAGAGCCTCAGGGACACCTTCCGCGAGGCCATTGACTCGGTGCCGTTCGCAATCGGCGTCAACAGTCACCGTGGCAGTCTCCTGACGCGACACCCTGGCCACATGCGCTGGCTCATGGATGAGATTCGCGACCGGGAAAACCTGTTCTTCATCGACAGCTTCACGACGCACGAGAGCATTGCAATGCAGATCGCCGGAGAAGCCGGCGTTGACGCAGTGAAAAGAGATGTGTTTCTCGACCCCGATCGGCGACCCGAGACCGTTTCTCGCGAGTTCGAGCGCATGAAGGCGCTTGCGCGCCAGCGGGGAACGGTTGTGGCAATCGGACACCCCTACCCCGCAACGCTCGATCTTCTGGAACGCGAACTACCGAAGCTGGCCGATGAGGGCATTGAGCTCGTGCCGATCAGCCGCCTGTTCCGTGAGCCGATGACCGTAGGTCCGAGAATCAATGCGCAGGTTCCGGTAACGCAGTAGATAGTGACGATGGGCTTTTACGACGACAGGGTCCTGCCACACCTAGTCAATTTTGCCTGCAGCAGCAAACCGACGCGAAAGCAGCGTGAGAAAATCGTGCCTCTCGCCTCCGGCGACGTGCTCGAGATCGGTTTCGGCACAGGCCTCAACCTGCGGTATTACAATCGCGACCGCGTGCGGAAGATCTGGGGTCTGGAACCGTCCGAGGGGATGCGGCGGCAGGCGCAGCGAAACATCGCCGGGTCCCGCGTAGACGTGGAACTGATCGACCTCCCCGGCGAGAGGATTCCGCTCGAGGACGACAGCGTCGATACGGTTGTCGTGACCTACACACTGTGCACGATCGAGGAGGTACACGATGCTCTCGACGGGATGCGACGCGTGTTGAAACCTGATGGCCGCCTGCTGTTCTGTGAACACGGCGAAGCTCCCGACGCGGATGTGCTTCGTTGGCAGAAACGCATCAACCCGGTGTGGCGCAAGATCTCCGGCGGCTGCAACGTGGACCGCAACATACCCTCGATCCTGAACGAGTCGGGATTCGATGTCATCGAAGACAACCGGATGTACATTCCCGGTGTGCGGGCGCTGTGTTACAACTACTGGGGCGTTGCGCAGATCCGGTGAACCTGAACGCAAGACGCTGCTCTAATAGAAGGGTTACACCACTCGGGACGACATGAAACGGATATTCTTCATCGCAATCGGCATCCTTCCGCTATGCATGGCGGCGGTGGCCGAAACCGAGACTGCATGCCCACAAAACTATGATCCCGTCTGCGGTATTGACGGTCAGACCTACAGCAATGACTGCGTCGCACAGGCCGCCGGCGTAGAGATCGCGAATCGCGGCATTTGCGCCGAGGCCGGCGCTACCGGCGAGGACGCCTGCAGCGAGGAGTTCGATCCGGTTTGCGGCGTTGATGGGAACACGTACATCAACGAGTGCTTCGCGAACAAATCGCAGGTTGAAATAGCCGGGCTGGGTGCCTGTACGGATAGCGGCTGCCCGAGTATCGAAGATCCGGTTTGTGGCATGAACGGCCGCACCTATCTGAATCGATGCGAAGCGAACGTCAATCGCGTGCCGGTGCAGAAGAACCGCGCCTGCGATATGGAAAATTGCCCGAACGTCGTCGCACCCGTCTGCGGCAACGACGGGGAGACCTACGATAATGCCTGCCGCGCCGAAAAGAACGGCATCAACACGTACACGCCGGGGATATGTAACGTCAGGCCCTGTCCGAACCTGTTCGTGCCCGTGTGCGGCTCGGACTCCAGGACTTATTCGAATGCCTGTGTGGCGGAGCGCCGGGGCGTACGCATCGAATACGCGGGAGTGTGCGAGGAGATGGGCCGTAACTGTCCTCGTGAATACAAACCCGTGTGTGGTATGGACGGGCAGACCTACGATAACGAATGCCAGCTCGAAAACGCCGGCGTTGACAAGGCTTACGCTGGCGCTTGTTTAGGTCAGTAGTTTATCGCGGTCGCGAGACCGCGATGTTTACCAGGCGGGCTTCAAGCGGCCCTTTTCATCCGCCGAGTAAGGCATCCAGACGAGTCCCACGAACGGCACGTGAACGTCGGCGGCCTTCGCCCGAACGATGATCTCGTCCAGTTCCTCGGCCTGTGCGTCGAAGGCGGTGTCCAGATCCGCTATCTCCTGCTCGCACTGCTTGTTGAGTTCCGCAAGATCGGCGGTCACCTTGTCCGCCGTCTGTTTCGCCCGCGCGACGTCCGCGGCTTCCTTGCTGGCACCACCCGCGGTCTTGATGGCGCTGCCGATCTTGGTTGCCGTGCTGCTCGACAGGCGCTTGCGACCGAGGACCGCGCCGAGGATGGCCGTTCCGAAGGAGATCGCCGTGTCGAGTTTCTTCTTCGTTGATTGCTGTTTCTCACGCTCGATCGCCTGATTGGCGCGCATCAGTCGATTCTCGAGCGTGGTTACCTTGCTTGCGTAGCGCTTGCGTACCTTCGCAATCGCCTGGTCACGTTTTTCGCTTGCGACACCCTGCAGGCGAACGCGAAAGTCGCCTTCAGTCTCACCCGGCTCCGACGACAAACGGAAACGCTTGCTGCGATACAGTGAGACGGTCTCGTTCTGGCGCAGCCAGCGCTTGAAGTCACGGCTCCACGCGGCATAGGCCTTGGCATTCGAGGCCGCCGACGGACAGTCGGCGTAAGAGGCCGTCTCAATGCCCGCTTCCGCGAGATCGGTGACTGTGAAGTCGAGCGGCTCACATTCGTCCCAGTCGACCGTGACGGGCCCGTCATCGAGCTCGACCGTATAAAGCACAGACCGTTCGTCCTCGACCTTGTACCTGGCGTTCGAAAATACGATATCGCCCGCGCCGATCACACGCGGGTGGTACACGAGGTTTTCGGCAACACCGTCAACGAAATACTGCTCGATTGACGGCGGCAATGCCGGCGCGGCGTCGGCTGCCCTGCGCCTGGGCTTTGTGAGCGCTTTCTTCGCCGCAGTGATCTTGCCCAGAGCCTTGCCCATCAGCAGGCGGATGTGATCGCGGGTAAGCGGGCCTGCAAGGTAGGACAGCACCCATCTCGTGTTGAAAACGACCGCTTCGTCTTCGTGCACGTTGTGCAGCAGGAATCGCCGTTTGCCGAGGCCGGCCAGCGTGCGTTCCATCGCCTGCTTGTCGAAGTTGCCGTCGCTCGCGCCTTCGAGACCTTCCATGACGCGTGCCTTGTCGCGTTCGGTCTGCAGGCGGCCAATGAACCAGGTGCCGGTATTCGAGAGTCCCTTGTAGTCGAGGTCGACAGGGTTCTGGGTCGCGAGCACAAGCCCGAGCCCGTAGGCGCGCGCCTGCTTGAGCAGCGTGAGAAACAGTTTCTTCGACGGCGGATTCGCGACCGGCGGCATGTAGCCGAATATCTCGTCCATGTACAGGATCGCGCGCAGGCTCGATGTGCCCTGCTGCGCGCGCATCCATGCGATCAGTTGGTTGAGCAGCGTCGTTACGAAAAACATGCGCTGCGCATCGTCGAGGTGCGCGATGGACATCACCGAGACGCGCGGCTTGCCATCGGCCGTGTACAGCAGGTTCTTCGCACTCAGCGGCTCGCCTTCGAGCCACGCCTCGAAACCCGGTGCCGCCAGCAAGTTGTTCATTCGCATGGCCAGCGAGAAGCGATCCTTCGCCGGGAAGAAGGAATCCAGGCTCATGACGCCCACTTTCGTGATCGGCGGATCCTGTATTTCTGCGATCAGGCCCGGTATGTCGAGGCTGCGGCCCTCCTGCCACGCGTTGTCGAGCAGTCGCGAGACAAGAATGTGTTCCCGGCTTGCAACCGGGTCGGCGTCGATGTCGAGCAGCGTCAGTATGCCCGTGGCGGTTGCCTGGACGCGCTCGCGATACAGGTCGATATCGTCCAGTAGCTGCTGGTCGGGCGCGTCGAAGGAATGCAGCACGGAAACGGGAAGACCCGAGTTGCTGCCGGGCGTGTAGATCGCAAGGTCGACGTTCTTGCGCAACTGTGCGATGCGTTTGCCGGTCTGTCCCCACTGGCCGATGCCCTTCTTCCACAACGCCGCCTGCGCCGCCGCGTATTGGTCGGGCGTCTGTCCCTTGTCAGATGCCGCACGCGGGTTGATCCACGGTCTGAAGTCCTGCGGCCTGAGCTGCGGGAACGTGAGCAACAGGTTACCCATATCACCTTTCGGATCGATAGCGATCACGGGGATGTGATCCAGCGCCGCTTCCTCGAGTATACCGACGCCGAGACCGGTCTTGCCGGATCCCGTCATGCCGATAATCACGGCGTGCGTCGTCAGGTCCTTGGAGTCGTACAGGACAAACTCCTCCGTGAGTTTGTCGGCATCGGTGTCGTAGCGCTTGCCAAGATAGAAAGCGCCGAGCTTTTCGAAGTCGTGCACGTCGGCTTGTCTCTTAGGGATAGGTGTAGCTCGAATCAAAACCGAGCGGAATTCCGGCTGCGTAGTACAGCAACAGGAATATCGTCCACGTCAGCAGGAACCACATCGAGTACGGCAGCATCATCGCGGTTACCGTGCCAATGCCTGTTGTCTTGACGTAACGCTGGCAGTAAACGACCACCAGCGGGAAGTACGGCATCAGCGGCGTGATGATGTTGGTGCTCGAGTCACCGACTCGATACGCGGCCTGCGTCAGGTCCGGCGAAATACCGAGCGTCATCAGCATCGGTACAAATATCGGCGCGAGGAGACCCCATTTGCCGCTCGCGGAACCGACGAAGATGTTCACGAATGCGGTAAGTATAACGATGCCGACAATGGTAAACGCCGACGGCAGGCCCAGCCATTTCAGGAATGTCGCGCCTTCAATGGCGAGCAATACCCCGAGGTTCGACACGTTGAAGGCGTAGACGAACTGAGCGATCCAGAACATGATGACGAGGTAGTAAGCCATGCTCTTCATCGCATGTGTCATGCCGTCGATGACGTCTTTCGAGCTTTTCATCGTGCCCGCGGCAATTCCGAAGACAACGCCCGGGACCAGGAACAACAGGAAGATCAATGACACAATGGCTCGCATCATCGGTGCTGCGCTACTCGTCAACTCACCGGCCGGAGATCGCCACGGGGAGCCATCCGGAATCGCCGTTGCGAACAGCAACACGAGTCCGAGCACCATTGCGACCAGGGCCCAACGCAAGCCCCTCCGCTCGTTCGGCTGTATGTCGTGGATTTCGGGCAGCTCTTCCTCGTCACCGTCGATCTCGATATGGGCCAGCCGAGGTTCGACGACCCGGTCGGTCAGGAACCAGCCAAGGCTGATGATGAGCACGGATGATGCGGTCGTGAAGAAGTAGTTGTTCAGCGTATTCAGAACGATGTCCGCATCCAGGATTCTTGCACCTTCCTGGGTGAGACCCTGCAACAGCGGGTCGAGGGAGGACGGCACGAAGTTCGCCGAGAATCCACCCGAAACGCCCGCAAACGCCGCAGCAATTCCCGCCAGCGGGTGGCGCCCCGCCGCATAGAAAATCACGCCGCCAAGCGGGATGACGAGCACGTATCCGGCATCGACGGCGGAATGGCTGACGATGCCTACCAAAATGACCATCGGCGTCAGCAGCCACTTCGCCGTCACGTTCAACAATGCGCGAATGGCCGTTGTGATGAACCCGGTATGCTCGGCAACGCCGATGCCGAGCATGGCGACGAGAACGACGCCAATGGGATGGAAGTGAGAGAAATTGGTCACCATGACCGAAAGAAACTCGGTCAATGCAGATCCTGATAACTGATTGTTGATCTGGATCGGCATGTTGGTGCGCGGGTCCAGCGCGGCAAACGAGACGTATGAGAGCAACCACGACAGCACCCATACCGCGAACAGCAACACGATAAACAGCACCGCCGGGTCGGGGATCTTGTTACCGATGCGCTCGACGGCGGCAAGAAAGCCGGTGCTGCCGTTCAGGTTCTTTTGTTGTTTTTCTTCTGCCATTAGAGTCCCCTTAACGAGCAATCAGCGAAGTGTACCCAAACGCGCGCGTATTATCCGCCTGAGCGAGCCGGGAACGGGCTACTCCTCGCGCTTAAGCTCGCTGCGGCATCCGTGCCTTGCTCGCATCGGAAAACGCTCGCTTTGGCGGTCTCTACGGCATGCTTGTGTCGTTCACCGAACGAATACGCGCGCTGCGCGCGCAGCTATCGCTCGCGCCGCCAGCGGCGCTCCTACGGTGCCTTCGTTCGGCTGGGGCGACCGGCGGGGTGTCTCTGACGAGCGTATCGCCGACTTAAGCAGAGGAAGAGATTCGCCGCCGGTCGCCGAACCAACTACCAACCGCAAGAGCGTTCGGCGTTCTGCTCCTGTAGCCAGGTCATCAGCGGTGCGAAGTAGTCGATGATTGCGCTGGCATCCATTTCGCGGGTACCGGTCAATTTCTCGAGCGTGTCCTGCCAGGGTTCGCTCGCGCCTGCTTCCATCATCGCCCAGAACTTCTCACCGGCCTCCTTGCTGCCGTAAACCGAGCAGTCGTGCAGTGGCCCTTCATGCCCGGCGATATCGCAGAGCGCGCGCTGGAACTGGAACTGCAGGATGTGCGCGAGGAAATACCGTGCGTAGGGCACGTTGGCCGGTATGTGGTACTTCGCACCCGGATCGAAGTCGGCTTCGGAGCGTTCGACCGGCGCTGAGATTCCCTGGTACTTCGTACGCAGGTCCCACCAGGACTGGTTGTAGCTGTCCGGCGTGATTGCGCCGGAGAACACGCCCCAGCGCCATTCGTCGATGAGCTTTCCGAACGGCAGGAACGCGAGTTTGTCGAGTGCCTGCGCCATCTGCCGGTTAATGACGGCTTCGTCATTCTGCTCGGCCGACCTGATGAGCCCGACCTCGGCGAGGTAGCCAGGAGTCATCGACAAGGTAACGGTGTCCCCAATGGCTTCGTGGAAACCGTCGTGCGCACCGTCCCAGAACAGCGGCGGTTGATCGGCGTATGCCCACTGGTAATAGTTGTGGCCGAGCTCGTGATAGATCACGCGCAGCTCTTCGTAGGTTTGCTTGATGCACATCTTGATGCGCAGATCGTCGTCACCGTTTATCGACCAGGCGCTGGCGTGGCACACGACGTCACGGTCGCGCGGCTTCGAGAACATCGAGCGCTCCCAGAAGGTGTCCGGCAGTCGGTCCATACCGAGAGAGACATAGAAGTTCTCGGCGGAGCGCACCATTTCCTGTGGCGAGTAGTCCTTCTTCTCGAGCGTCGAGTCGACGTCGAGCGCCGCGGTGCCGGGATACGGTTCCACGATGTCGAATATCGATCCCCAGCTCTGCGACCACATATTGCCGAGCAGGTGTGCCGGTATCGGCTGATCCTGCGGAACCTTGTCTTCGCCGTAGAACTCGCCCAGCTTGGCGCGAACGTGGCAGTGCAGCTCGTCGTACAGCGGTTTGACCTGTTCCCACAGCCGCACTGTCTCGGTATCGAATTCCGCCGGGCTCATGTCGTAGGCGGAGCGCCACATCTCGCCGAGGTCTGCGTATCCCAGCTCTCTCGATCCTTCGTTCGCGAGTTCGACGAAACGCTGGTACTGGTCCCGCATCTGCGGCGAAACCTTGCGCCAGCCTTGCCAGACATCGAGCAGCTCGTCGAAATCACGACTCTGAGCCATGACGTCGGTCAGCTCGGGGAGGCTCATGCACTCGTTCGGGCTCTTGCAGTACTCGCCCGAGCCGTAGATGCCCTCGAGTTCGGTAACGATGCCGGACAGCTCCTTGCGTTTGGCGGCATCGTTGGGCGCCGGCTGCGTCGTCAGCAGTTTCAACCGTTCGATCGCCCGCCGTGTTGCGGGGTCGAGTTCCTGCCCTTCGTACTTGAGCGCCTGTGCGACCGTCTCGTTGTGCCACTTTGCATAGCGTTCGGTCGCAAGTGTCGCAAGAACGGCCGTGTCCTCGGTGATGTACGTGCTGCGCACCCAGCCCGCCGCGTTCTGTTCGATCCAGAGTTCCGCGAACTCGTCGTGCGCCCTGGCGACGAAGTCCTCGGCCAATTCCGCGGGGGCCGCGGCTTCAGGCTCTGCGGCCTCATCGGCTTGCTGCGAGCATGCAGCGAGTACCAGCGCGAGCGAAACGCCCGCGATCAGCTTTGCCAGATCTTTCATGGTGTTTATTCCAGTAAGTGTAGAGATTCTTTAGTGCACGCCGTGCATTCCACGCCGCAGGAGCGGCGAAACCAGGAGTACAAATACACCCACACCGACACCTACGTACATAAGGAACTCAAACAATTGTGTGTAGGTTTCGAGCGCAGCCGTAGGGTCCGTGACGGCCCCACCGTCCGTGTCTACGGCAGCGAGCTTGCCGAGGCGCATCGCGACCGTTTCGGACAATGCCGTGGCCAGGAACCAGGTACCCATGCTCACGCCTACGACGTGGCCGATCGACAGCTTGGTTACGGCGGACAGGCCGACAGGCGACAGGCAAAGCTCTCCGGTCGTGTGCAACAGATACGCGAGGACCAGCCAGATCATCGCGATCTTGCCGGCCGCATCCGGGAACTGCGCGCCGAAGACGAGCGCACCGAAACCGAGACCCGCCTGAATGATGCCGAGACCGAACTTCACAGGTGTGGACGGTTCCAGGTTCCGCTTGGCGAGGAAGGTCCAGAGGGCCGCGAACGGTATGGCGAATATCCAGATAAACATTGCGTTCAGCGAGCCGAACAGGGCGGCTGTGAACGTGACACTACCGGCGGTGCGGTCGACGACGCGATCGGCAAACAGGGTCATCGAGCCCGCCGACTGTTCGAACAGCGCCCAGAACACCACGGTCGACAGGATCAGGAACATGAGCACGACGGTGCGCCCGAATTCTTCGGAATTGTGCGTTACAAACCCGTATATGACGAAGCCAACGATCAAAAGGACGGCGAGGTAGACGGCTCTCTCGGCCATTACGTCGGATATTTCGATGAAATCTATGTCCGCCGCGAAGAGGTTGGCTACGACAGCGAGTAAGCCAGACAGTATAGCTATCGCCGCGATGCTGTAGGCGAGCATGTTGTTCTGGCCCCGTCTGCTGTGAACCATCGAATACAGGATCAGGCCGACAACCGCGGTAACGAGGAATACGTTCTGCGTGCCGAGCACGACATGTTCGTGCTGCACGAGCCACCACAGCACGGCAAGGACCGGCATGCTGAGGATGTAGATGGCATATTCGACGTTGATCGGGCCGAGGAATGACTTCTTGAGTTTTTCGGGATCGCTGGCCTCGGCATGACCGTGCAGGAAACGCTGTCCCCACGTAAACGTAATGAGGCCGATGATCATTCCGAGCCCCGCGGCGCCGAAACCGTACTTCCAGCCGAAGGTCTCGCCGAGCCAGCCGCACAGCGCGGTTGCGAGGAAGGCGCCGATGTTGATGCCCATGTAGAAAATCGTGAAGCCGGAATCACGGCGCGGATCTTCCTGCGAATAAAGGCGACCGACGATGGTCGAGATGTTGGGTTTCAGGTAACCCACGCCCATGACGATCAGCGCAAGCGCGAGGTAGAAGACGTTGAGCGCCTGCGTGTCGCGAAACGTGATCGATTCGGTCAGCACGGTTCCGGCGGCGAGGACCTGTCCCGTGGCCAGCGTCAGGTCTTCGGCCAATGTCGTGCCGGCTGAATAGTTGATGGCGGCGTGGCCCTCGTAGGCCATGAGCACGTGCCCGAGCGACAGCAGGATGCCGCCGAAGAGAACCGACTTGCGCATCCCGAGAAACCGGTCGGCGATGAGTCCCCCGATGACGGGCAGCGCGTACACGAGCCCGGCGTAGGCGCCCAGCACGTTGAAACTCGCCGCGTCCGTGAACAGGTGGTACTTCGTGAGGTACAGGAGCAGCAGGAACTTCATTCCATAAAATGAGAAGCGCTCCCAGAGCTCGGTGGCGAAACAGACGTACAGGCCCTTGGGGTGACCCCACAGGTCTTCTTCGTGCGAATAATCCTCGGCCGCGTCTACGGTGATTTCACCCATTATTATGCCCCCCGGGGTAAGGGCCGAAATTAAACCCTATTTCAGGTGTAACTTTCTACTTGACAGGACCTGTTGGAGCGCCGCTCGAGGCGCGAATATCGCAGTCGCGCCTCGAGCGGCACTCCAACAGCAGGTACCGGTGGGAGGGCGGTCCCGGCCCGAATCGTGGCGAGACGCCGCTCCCACACACCGGCGCTCCTGCAGCTTGAGATCAAGGTGCAGTGGCTTCTTTCTTGTCGTCTTCTGCCGCCGTTCGCTCCGAGGTAAAGATCCGCGCCATTACGAGGCCCAGCTCGTAGAGCAGGTAGACGGGAATCGCGAGCAGGGTCTGGCTGATGACGTCCGGCGGCGTCAGGAACATGCCGACGATGAACGCCGCGAGGAAGACGTAAGGCCTCGCTTTGGCCATTTTCTCGGGCGTGGTCAGCCCCGCCCAGACGAGCAGCACGGCAGCAACCGGTACCTCGAAGGCCAGTCCGAATACGAGCGATATCATCATGACGAAGCCGACGTAAACCGTTATGTCGGGCATTACATCGACGATGTCCGGCGCAAACGCAACCAGGAAATTGAATACCAGAGGGAACAGCACGAAGTAGGCGAACGCGACGCCGGAGTAGAACAGCACGATGCTCGATGCGAGTAACGGAAACGCAAAGCGCTTTTCTTTCTTGTAGAGGCCCGGAGCGACGAACGCCCAGACCTGGTACAGGATCACGGGCATCGCGACAGCGATCGATACGATGAACGTCAGCTTGATCGGTGTGAAGATGACCGCGATCGGATTGGTCGCAATCATAGGGTCGCCGCCGAGCGCAGCGACGATCGGCGCTGCCGCGATCGCGAAGATCTCCTTGGCAAACCAGACCAACACCAGGAAAACGGCAAAGATCGAACCACCGGCTTTCAGGAGCCGAATGCGCAGTTCGACGAGGTGCGACAGCAAAGTGCCTTCAGCGAGATCCTCTTCTTCCTGTTTGTCGTCAGAGCTCACTCGGGTTTCTCGTTGGTTGAATCTCCGGACTGCGTTTCAACATCCGTAGTATCGCGTTCTTCCGGGTCGGCGCCCGCGTCTGCGTCGTGGATGGGCGAGTACGTATCGTCGTCCATCGGGATGTGCATCGACTTGGGGTCGAAGCCCAGGTTCTTCTCGAGATCGACTTCTTCTTCGAGCTGGCGACGCAGCTGCCGGGTCATGCGGCGCGCCTGACCGACCCAGGTACCGACCTGCCTGGCCACCTGGGGCAGGCGCTTGGGACCGAGCACGACCAGGCCGATCATGCACAGCAACAGAAATTCAGCGAAGCCGGGCCCGGACATGGATCACGCCCGTATCAGGAGTTGCTGTCTTTGCGGGTCTCTTCAGCGGGCGTGCTGTCGAAGTCGGCGTCCTTCTTCGATGCATCGCTGAGCTGTTCGGTTTCCTTCTCGGCATCATTGACTGCCGAACGGAATCCTTTTACGGCACTGCCGAGGTCCGAACCGATCGTGCGCAGGCGCTTGGTTCCGAAGATCGCCAGTACGATGAGCAGTACGATCAGAAGTTGTACGGGACCGATGTTGGAAAACATCATCACTCTCCAATGGGCGCGTAATTATGTTCATGATACGCGCGCCAGATCAATAAAACCGTACCAGCGTCACATGCCGGTACTTCTAGGTCTCGAGCCAGAACGTCACCGGCCCGTCGTTAGCAATACTCACCAACATATGGGCGCCAAACCGTCCGGTTTCAACCGTTTCCAGCCGATCTCGACAGATCGCAACCAGTTGGCCGAAAAAGGCCTCACCTTTGCCCGGATCCGCGGCTTTGGTGAAACTCGCGCGGGTGCCTTTCTTCGTGTCGGCAGCCAGCGTGAACTGCGGCACGAGCAGCAGGCCGCCGGCGATGTCGGCGACGCTCCGGTTCATTCTTCCCTCCTCATCGGGGAAGACCCGGTACGTCAGGATTCGTTCCGCGAGTCTGGCCACGTCCTTTTCCGTGTCATCGCGGTGTACGGCCACGAGTACCGCGAGGCCACGCCCTACGCGGCCGATGACCTCGTCGTCCACGCATACCTGCGCTT
>JAAUXY010171815.1_pt1 | contig 14353 bp, 14 predicted proteins | sample 7278121 | NCBI WGS metagenome assembly JAAUXY01 (sample SAMN14350117, study PRJNA611818) | marine sediment metagenome | isolation source: surface marine sediment (1.8m) | place: French Polynesia: Moorea | collected 2018-08 | reverse complement strand
TGACCAGGACCATCAGCGCGACGATAAAAACGCTGCCGCGCTCGCCGTGTCGCCGGTGCGCATGCGACGTACCGTGCCGGAAGCCCTCAAACGATGTCTGCACAACGTGTCTCATATCAGGTTCCTCAGCTCGACCACCGTTTGCAGCCAGCGGCGGCGGTATTGAATCTCGTCGTTGAACGTGTGCTCGACGCCCTCGACCTGGAAGGTCGCGCCGCGGTCGTAGTCTTCGATGAAATCGAGCTGCGGCGCGCGATGTTTGAGGTCCGGGAAACGGGCCTGAACCAGGGTGTTGATGCGCAGAAAGTGGTACTGCAAATCGGGGTCGGTCCACTGCCTGGAATCTGTGCTGCCGCCGGCTCTTGCACTGGGATCGATCGAGCCATCGGACTGGGTGTCGTCCACCGAGTTGAACAAGACCTCGTCCAGTGCACCGCCGTCCTCGTTGATCTCGCCATGACCTGTCGCGCCCACCGAATCAGCGTCCGCGCCGATGGCGATCTGGAGGTCGAGAATGTTGTCAGCTACGTCGACGCGGTCGATCTGGGTGTTGGTACCGGGGAGAAATTCTGCCCGCGCCAGAACCGGAGTCAGGCGAGTGTTGACCGAGCCGGGGACTTCCCACTCAGCGCGTACATAAAGGCGGTACTCCTCGAGTAAACCCACCGATCCGACGTCGGTCGGAAGGGAGACGTTGAAGCTGTCGCCGGCATCGACGATCAATTCCTGGCTGCCGCTGTCGAGCCCGGTGCCGGCGGTCAGGTCGGCATAGGCCTGACCGGGTCCGATCGTCGTATCCTCGTCGGGATCCAAAACGATGTTGAACTGGATGCACTGAGGGACATGCTCGGCCGGCAGGTCGGCGTGGACTTCGACGTTGGGGCATTGGGACGGCGTCAGGTCGGCAACCGTCGTCGTCGCGTGGTCGAATGCCGCGACGACGTATGCGTTGGGGTTGAGCGTGTCTCTGAGCAGCAGAGCCAACGGGACCTGATCGGTCCTGGCGTCGTTCAAGCGATCCGCGAGCTCGGAGATCTCTTGCGGATAATCCCACCAGGATCTGCCGGAGATCCGCGACCTGGCCGGCAAGACGACTGTGCCCGAAAATTCGTTAGTGGCATCCCCGGGATTCGACACCCAATCGCCGTCGATCTTCAGCGGCGGATCGAGATAAAACATGGGCGTCGAAAAAACGCCGCGCAGGATCATCACATCGCTGCCGGGGAGGATGACGTCGTCGTCATTGTCCGGCGCGCTCGGGTCGAGAAGCTGAACGATGGTTTTTTCCGCGACATTGTTGAACACCGACACCGCGGGTCCAGCCTCGGGGAAAGTGCCATAGCGGGTCCTGGCTTCGGCGTTGAGGGGGGTGATCGGCAGACCTCCGAGGCCGGTCATTCGGGCGTATCGGGTCAACTCGGACTGACCGACCCGCAGACTCTGTTGCAGTTCGGCGACGTGGGTCTGGGCCCGCGCCAGGCGGCTGCTCGAGTCGAAGATGATCAGCAGGCCCACCAGGACCTCCGCCAGGATGATGACCGTCACCAAAAGCTCGACCAGAGAGAAACCGCCCTCCCTCTTCCCCGATGGCCTGTTACTAAGATGTACTGCACGCATGCTCGTCTCCTAATTCGACACCGCGATCAAAATCGCCTGGATCAGAAGGTTCTGAAGTGACCGACCGTCATGCGTTGGCCGCTGTCGAGCGGAATGCCATCGCGGTCTTCCACGATGTGGACCCGAAACTCGGTGATGTGTGCGTTGTAGAGATCCCCGTCGTCGTCGGTCTCGAGCGGTGAGTCGAACCATCTCGGATCGCCTAGAGTGGTGAGCTCCTGGTCGCCGACTTTGATCGAGGTATGGACATCGGCGAACGAATACTTTCGAATGTCGAGGTCACGCGACCACAGCACCGGGCCACTGGCGGTGGTGTCGTCGGCGATCCATTCGGCATCACCGAGTTTTGCCGGACTGCCCTCTTCATAAAGCGCACCCATATCCCAGTACATAGTCCCGGTCTCGCGGATGCCCGACTCACTGCCCGTGAGTTGGAAATCAGCCCGATCGACGGTCGCCTGGTTGATCTCTTCGATCGCCGCGGTCACCAGGGTAGTGACCTGGCTGGCCCGCCCGCCCCGAGTGTTGCTCTCAAGAGCCCGCATGAAAAGCGGCAGAACGCTGACCGCTACGACCAACAGAAGCGCTGCCGCGATCAGACCCTCGACCAGAGAAAAGCCGGCTTCTCGCGTGTGCATTTCGACTCCTCTATCCATGATCAATACCAGGCCCACGCCGTGCCCGACGTGGCGGCGCTGGTTTTCTCGTAGAAGCCCGCGGTACCCGCGGCCGGTGCGTCGCCGGCCTTGAGGAACTTGCGAACCGTCGGCGGGCCGGCTGGAAAGTCGACAACCACCTGCAGGATGTTCTCCCCTCCATCCCAGACACAGATCGCTCCGGTGTCCTGAGCGGCTCCGGTCGACTCGTAAGTAATGCTGGTGCCGCCCCAACTATCTCCGGACCCATCGTACTTATCCTGGCAATCGGCGAGGCCGCCCCCTGCATAGATGGCGATCGGCGGATTGTTGAACTCCATTTCGAACGGGTCGGCGGCAGTCGAACCCACCAGGGTCTGGCCGACGACATTGACCCCGTTGACTTCGACTGTGTAGGTCGCGTTGTCGCGAATCGACCGCAGACGGGTCTGGCGGACGAGGTTCGCGACCTCGTTGGCGGCAGCTTCGAGCCGCACTTTGGAGAGCTGGCTGATCAGGCCCGGTATACCGATCGCTGCGACCAGACCGACGATACCGATGATCACCAGCACCTCGACCATCGAGAAACCACGCGAGGACAGGCTGCGACTATAGATTCTTCGCGACATCACGTCTCCTTACAGCAAAGACGATACCAGACTGATTCTGAGTACACAAAGCTCCTATTTTCAATAATTTGAACCACATCCCCAAGGATTCTTGCGGGGCTTCTAAAGCCTCGGATTGTTACTTTCGGTAACTATTTTGCCATACGGGATCCAGATCGAGGCCCGGGCTCCTCCCCCGGATCGACTTTCCAGCGTCACGCGCCCGCCGTGCAGAAGCACGATTCGGCGAGTCAGCGCCAGGCCCATACCGACACCTCCCGCGCGTTGCGAAAAGAACGGGTCGAAGACCTTTTCAAGGACGTCTTCGGCTATGCCCGCACCCCGATCCTCGACCAGGACTGTAACGCCTGAATCTCGCTTCAGTAGCCGAGCCCGAACCGGCTTCGATCGATCGGCCTCACGCTGCGCCTCGATCGCGTTGGAGAGAACGTTGCGCAAGGCTCGCTCGAGCAACTGCGGATCGCCACGGACCTGGAATGATTCAGCATCTCCTTCGGCTGAAACCGTAATCGCCGCCTGCCCGAGTGCCGGATCCGCGGCCGCCCGATGGACCAAGCTCAAAAGGTCGACTTCCTGTGGTCGAGCGCTTCCCGGTCGCGCGAAGGTCAGGAAGTCTTCGAGGACGCGCTGCAGGTGATCGCTCTCGCGGCGGATCTCGCCCAGGTAGTCGCCGATCGATTCATCTTCCCGGCCCCGCTCGATCAAGGTGAGATAGCCGCGCAGCGTCGCCAGGCTATTGCGCAACTCATGGGCGACGCCCGCGGTCAGCTCGCCCAGCTGCGACAGGCGCTCGACCAGCTGCTGTTCCTGGATCTCCTTTTGTATCTCGGTCAGATCGGCGAAGATCACCAGGAAACCTCGCAGCACGGCATCGTCACGGCGCAGGGGGTGAGCGGTCACGCCGAGGACACGCGAACCGCCAGGGGATTCGACGGAGCACTCCTCGCGCTGGACCGGACGACCCAGCCGCACCGCTCGCTCGAGGAGCGCCACCAGCCGCGGGTGAGGAGCCAACACGACGGCGATCGTTTCTCCCGTGCGTCCCGCGTCAATACCCAGGAGGGTGGCGCCGATATCGTTCAAGGCAAGAATGAATCCTTCGCTATCCAACAGCAGAACCCCGCTCTCGAGACTCCTCGCCAGGGTGTTCTCGAGAGCTTTCAATTCATCGTCTGGTGGGGCGAGCTCCGGTTCTTGTCCCGCTGAGGACCCGCCACTCGCCGGTCTGGCCAGTGCTTCCAGAGCCTTCTCGTAAGTCTCGACCAGGAAAAGCACCTCATCCTGGGTGTCGGGCACTTCCTGCCCGGCGTGCCGAGCCTTCTCCACCAGCTGGTCGAAGGGCGCCAGGAAGCGGCGCAAGAACAACAGCACGAGTACGGTGCTGCCGCCGGCAACCGAGAGCAGGACCGGGGTCAGAATCTCGAGCCCGCGTTGCCTGCTGCGAAGCATCGCCGCCGGTAACTCGACCCTGACGGTCAACAGCTCCTCTCCCCGCATGAAGCGCGCGGTCCCGACCGCGGCTTCCGCGGCGGAGGTCGGCAACGGCGCGGTGCCGACGACGGCGTCGCCAGACGAGTTGAGAATCGTCACACTCCGTGCCAGCGGCACACGCCGGCGCAGCGCTTTGACATTCGGCAGGCTGCGTTCAGAGACCAGCTCGCTGCTCAGCTGACGGGCCAATTGAGCGGCCTCGGCCTGTCGCTCTTCGAGCAACAAAGCGACCGCGCTGCGATAAGACAGCAGAGCGTATATGGATAGTAGAGCCAACAGCACCAGAGCGGCTGGCGGCAAGATCAGGATTTCGCGCCCGGGAGCGATACCCTGGACTCGCTTGCCTTCCGGGGCCCCCTTGCTGTGGCTCATCGTACCCTGTGGCTCAGGTCACTACTCGAAGGAACGCAATCCGGTGAGTTCCATGTATCTCACTGAGAGCTCATGGCCGTAGAGGAGAGCTACCACTGCCGCCAAGGCCAGGAAGACGCCGAACGGCAGCTTAGAAGCCAGTCCCATCCGGCCGCGAAGGATCTGTCCGACCCCGACGATCGAACCGGTGAGAGAGCCGAGCAGCAAGGTCACGATCACTCCTTGCCAACCCAGGAAGGCACCGACCATCGCGAGCATCTTGATGTCGCCGAAGCCCATGCCATAGACACCCTTCCACCAGTACCAGCCCCAGGTCAAAGCGGCCAACACCCCGGCGCCGAGCAGAGCTCCCAACACAGCGTCTCGGGGAGTGCTCCAGGAGACCTGAAATTGGAGCAACAAACCGACCGCGATCCCGGGCAGGGTGATGGCATCGGGAAGCAGGTAGTGCTCGAGGTCGATCATCGCGAGCACGATCATGGCGGCGCAGAAGGCGCAGGCGACCAGGATATCGACCAGGGTGTCGAATCGCCGCTGACTCAAAAAGAAACAGCCTGCGGTCATCGCCTCGACCAGCGGATAACGCCACGAAATCTTGGCGCCACATTGCCGGCACTGGCCCAGCAGCAGCAGGTAGCTCAGCAGCGGGATATTGTCCCACGGCTGAATCGCCGCTCGACAGCGCGGACAGCGCGACCGCGGCAGAACGGTCGAGATCCGCCTCGGGAGACGGAAGATCACGACGTTGAGATAGCTGCCGACGAGCAGGCCGAGGACGATCGAGGTGACGTCGAGAAATCCTTGGAACGACACGAAGAGGAGATCTTATCGCCAAAAACAAACAAGGCGCCGAAGTCGGCGCCTTGCTGTTCCCCGGTAAGGGGCATCTGCGGGCAGGAGCAGTCTTAGTTGACCTGTCCCGGCCAAGCGACGAAGTAGCCGTCACCCCAGACGATGTCCTGGTTGTAGTCGGTGGCCACGAAAGGCGCAACGTTGTGCGAGGTCGCGGCGCAGCCGGTGGGATCGAGGCCGAGCGAGCCGTCGCGACCGCCCGAGCAGATCACCAGCACGTTGGAGTCCAGCAGGTTGGCATTCATGCCATAGCCGAAGGGGTACTTCCAGCCGTCGTCCTGGGGCACTTCCTGCATGTAGAAGAAGGTATCCGAGGGGTGCAGATAGCCGAATAGCTGGACATAAGTCTGCTTGGCGGTGGCCGTGCCATTCCAGGTCTTGCCGGCGCCCGCGGAAGCGGCTCCAACCTGATCGGTGAGCCATGACATCCAGGCGGTGCCGGTATTACGCATATCGGCAACGGTCCTCTTCTGTTTGGCCTTCTGCAAGGCATCGAGCAGGTTGGGGATCAGAATGGCGGCGATGATCCCGATGATCGCGACAACGATCAACAGCTCAATGAGGGTAAACCCCCCCTGTCTCCTACGGATACGGTTCAGCATTGACTTCCTCCTCTGCCGGTTGGTTTCTGCCTGACCCCCGATCACGAAGTCAGAGGCCCTGCCCGCGCTGGGTTGCTCGGGGACGATCTCCCTTTGTGCAGGAAGCGTGCCACCAACTATGAATCACGCTTCCAGCCGGATTATCGGGGACCGCACCCCTACATAGTCCGCTCTTAGCGCTCAAAGCCCCTACATCTTGGGTTGAGGAGACGGCTAGATCGAAATGCCGTCAGCACCTGCAATTCTGACGAAATGTGTCGCCGACCTGACAAAAAAAGTCACTTCGATTCTCCTCACCCATCAACGCCGCGCCACCAGGCGACGGACCAACCCTTCGTAGCGCTCGACACCTTCGACAAAGGCCGGCGCGGCCATCCGCTCGTTACGGCCCTTCATCTTGATCGTGTCGCTCGAGAGGATCCAGAATGGGGAATAGCCGTACGACGGTATGCCCTGGACACGAAAAAAGCGTGAGTCGGTCGCCACCCAGGGCAGGAAAAGAGGTCCATGGTCTACTTCCGGAAGAATATCGGCCATGTATTCGTGAATCGTCTGAAAGACCGGATGGTCTATAGAGCTGGGCGATACAGGCTCGTGCGGGACTTCTGTCTCATAGGAGAATCCCTCGAGAGCACCCCCCAGGAGCTCTTCTCTCCCCGTCTCGAGATCCGTGTCCGGCAGCAGATGAAGAATCACGCGCATGACGTAACCCGCTTCCGGATCGGCCTCGATCGGAAACGGGAAGATCTCGTTACGAGTCATCGCTTTGAGATAGGGCGGCAGTCGGCCGTAGTCGGCATTCTCGAGGATGGCCTCGGGATGAGCGAGCAGCTTGCGAAGGCCGTGACTGTCGCGTGAATGACTGTAGTTCTTGAGAAATCGAGCGACCGCACCCGACGGTGCACGCGGCGGCGCCTCTACCTCGAGCAGCTTCTCGCGCAGTGACACCAAACGCTCCCGGCTCTCGTCGCGGACCCAAACGTCGATGAATCGCTTCTGGCCGAATTCAGTGCCCCAGTACTTGACCCCCTCAAGATCGATGGCCTCGATCGCGCCACCTTCGCTCAGGACAGCATAGAACCGCTGAATCAGCTCAGGCTGCTCCTGGATGATGCGGCGTGTGCCCAGCTCGCTGAACCGCTCTTCGTCGCCGGTGGCCAGGAAGATCAACGATCGCTCCAGCTTCACGCCGTCGCGTTTGAGATTCAACACGCTCATCAGCTGGGCAATGGCCAGACTCTTCATGTCGAAGGCACCACGCCCATAGATAAACGGTGCCTCGAGGACGCCGCCAAACGGCGGATAACGCCACTTCTCTGGCTCGCGCGCCGGCTCGACATCGATGTGGTTGTGCAGCACCAGGGCCTGCTTTTCTTCCCCCTCAAGGATCGCCCACAGGTTGGCGTTGCGGGCGCCCACGCGTTCGATGTGAGCGGCAATGCCTTCCGCCTCCAGCTGCCGGGCCAGGAATTCGGCTCCCGGAATCTCGTTGCCGTCTGGATAACTGGTGTCGAAGCGCAGATACTCCTGGAAGAGCTGCACCGACTCGTACTTCGAGTAATCCTCCCCATGCCAGCTCATCGACCGATCGAGACGGCCGGCAACTCGCGTGACGATCCACATCGCGCCCAGAATCAGGACCGGTGAGAGGTAAAGCGCCAGTCTAGCTCGCGGGCGATTTTTCTCGATCAGCGGTCGGCGGAGCATCGGGCGCCGAATGGTACCATGGAACATCTCGGCTTCATATGCTTCATATATCGTGGACTCGCTGGAGCAAACTGGAAAACCGAACGGAGCGGCCGGCATCACCACGTCAACAGCTCGGAGCGAGATTAGCCACTCGAGGGCTCACTCAGACGACGCCGGATTCGAACCGTCGACGCCGTGGCTCGCTCTGTCGGTTGCTGCGATGGCATGCCTCGCCTACTTCGCCGCAGAGCTCTATGTCTTCGGTCGCTTGGCACTACCCCTCGACGACGGTTGGATCCATCTGCAGTTCGCCCGCCAGCTGGCGGCCGGCCACGGTCTGGCCTACAACGATCCCGTCGACGGCAGCGGCTGGATCTCCGGGTCGACGGCGCCGCTGTGGACCGCGCTGATCGCCCTGGCTTTTCTCCTGCCGGGGGGCCCGCTGATCTGGACCAAGGCGCTCGGCGCCGCTTTCTTTCTGGGCACAGTCTACGCCACCGATCGCCTCGCCGCCGAGCTCGGCGTCGGCCGAGGGCTGCGCCGTCTGGCCGGTTTGCTCACCGCAGCGACCCATTGGCTGGTCTGGTCGGCGCTTTCCGGCCTGGAGATCTCGCTCTTCGCGTTCCTGAGCTTGTGGGGCATCGTGCTCCACCTGCGCGAACGCCGCACGAAGCAGCATCTCCCGGTCAGCCTCGCGGTCCTCGCCGCTTCGGCCCTGGCCCGGCCCGAGGGCTCGCTATTGCTGGTCCTTGCGATGGCCGACCGCATGCTGCGATTTGACCGTTCCTCGCTTCCAGAGAGTGGACTCGAGATCTCGCCGGCTGGAGACCGAACCATCTGGAGCATCGGTCTACCGGCGGCTGCGGCGATCTTGATCCCGACCTGCCTCTTCTACCTGAAAGCCGGCGGATCGGTCTTGCCGACGACCTTCGCGGTCAAGGCTGGTCCTCCCCCTGATTGGATCCCGAGCGGTCGCTACCTGGCGACCGTCCTCGACATCCTGTTCAAGTCGCAGCCGATCATGTTGCTGGTTGCAGGGGCCGGAGTGTTGCGGCTGATCGCTCGTCTCGGCGGTTCTCGGGATCGGGGTCTGTTGCCGGCTCTGTGGCCGATCGCGCTCGCCTTCGCCTATTCCTTGCTGGCGTCGCCTTTTGGAGCGCTGCCGGTGGGCAATTTCGGCCGCTACTACTTCCCGGTGCTGCCGGTGATCGTGGTCCTCGGCGTCCTGGGGCTGGAAGATGCCGGGCGTCGGCTGGGCCCCGCGATCCGGCTGGTCAGCGTATCGCGTGGCGTCCGATTGCCGCTGCGGGCAGTCCTGATTGCGGCCATCGTCGCGCCCCAGCTCTGGGGCCTGGGACATGGCCCGCCGCGATATCTCCAGACTCTAGGCAACGTCGAAGACTCGGACGTCGCCGCCGCGCGCTGGTTGGCCGATCGGCTGCCTGGCGAGGCTCTGTTGGCCGTCCAGGACATCGGGGCCCTGAAGTATCACCTGCCCAACCGGATCATCGATCTCGCCGGTATCGTCACTCCTAAGATCCTGCCCTACCTGCACGGCTCGGGGCCGCAAGATCCGGTTTATTGGGAACAACGATTGCTGCGCTACTTGACCGAAGAGCGCCCGGATTATCTGGTCGTCTTTCCCCGCTCCTATCCCTGGTTGACCGGCAGCGCGCCGGGTTTTCAAAAGATCCGGGGATTCGAAATTCGCGGCAACGTCACCATGGCCGGCGATGAGCTGGCGATCTTCTCGACGCCCTGGACCCGCTTCCCTCTGACCGAGCCGAAAGCCCCTGCCGAAGGCTAGGGTTCTGGTCCCCTCTCCTTCTGGGGGATTCGCGCCTGCGCAACCCTCGCTACCCTGATCCACTTCCAGCTGGCCGCGGCAGGCCCCACCTCTCCAGTATGCGCGGCCTGTGCGCGGCTAAATGAAAACTACGAAGGTCTGCGAGCGGATCAAGAGATCTCGAACAACGGATCCCCACCTTCAACCGCCTGGTCCTGCTCGACCAGGAGTCGGGTGATGGTGCCGGCCGACTCGGCCTGGATCTCGTTCTTCATCTTCATCGCCTCGAGCACGACCACACCCTGACCCGCCGCTACTTCGTCTCCCTCCGCGACCAGGATCTCGACCACCCGCCCGGGCATGTAGGCGGTGGCCTGCTTCACGCCGCCGCCGCTCGCTTCATGGCTCGCCCGCGCCAGATGGGTCAACGGATCCATGATCTCGACCTCGCTGCCGCCGTCCGCACGGCTGACCCAGTAGGCTCCCTCTTTCCGGTGGTGCACCGAGACCTCGTGCTGCTGGCCGTTGATCAGCAGACTATGGATCGTGCCCTCCGCCTGCGCGACGTCGACGTTGTAGCTCGCCTCGCCGATCTCGATGCGATATCCCGACTCGGTACGCTCGAGGTGCACCCTCTCTTCGCGATCCTGATGGCGAACAATCAGCTCCATGAGTGACCTCCCAGGGCCTCCCGTCGAGCGACGGTTTTCCAATGACTGCGTAGGCCGCCGGGGGCGGTCGGTCGTGAGGTGACGACCTCCTGGCGCTCGGCATGGGCGACGACGGCGGCGATCAACGGTAGGTCAGCTTGTTCGGATCCGTCGGCTTGGGGCGCTGCCCACTCGCCGCTCTCCAGCTTGCGGTCGAGCATGCCATTGTCGAGGCAACCGGCTCGAAAATCGGCATCGCGGACGATCTGACGGAAAAGGGGCGCGGTGGTACGGATGCCCTCGACGATGAGCTCGGCCAGGGCCCGATCGAGGCGGGCGATGGCGTGATCCCGGTCTTCGCCCCAGACGATCAGTTTGGCGAGCATCGGATCGTAATAGATCGGCACTTCGCCGCCGCTCATGACGCCGGAATCGTTGCGCACTCCCGGGCCCTCCGGCAGGCGCAGTAATTCGATCCGGCCCGGCGACGGCACAAAACGGTTGAACGGGTCTTCGGCATAGAGCCGGACCTCGATCGCGTGCCCTACAGGCTCGATCTCAGCCAACTCCGGGGCCAACGGCTCACCCTCGGCGACCCGAATCTGAGCGATCACCAGGTCGACGCCGGTGACCATCTCGGTGATCGGATGCTCGACCTGGAGACGGGTATTCGTCTCCAGAAAGTAGAACTCGCCACCTTTGGCGAGCAGGAACTCGACAGTGCCGGCATTGGTATAGCCGACCGCCTGAGCCGCCTTCACCGCCGCCTCGCCCATTCTCCGTCTCAGGTCAACGTCGACGACTGGTGACGGCGCCTCTTCGACCACCTTCTGGTGCCGGCGCTGGAGCGAGCACTCGCGCTCGCCGAGAGAGACGATATTGCCGTACTGATCGCCGAGTACCTGGATTTCGACGTGACGCGGCTTCTCGACCAACTTTTCGATGTAGACGGTATCGTCGCCAAAGCTTGCCGCCGCTTCGGAACGCGCCTCGCGGAAGGCCGCCGGCAATTCCTCGGGGGTCATCACGGCGCGCATGCCTTTGCCACCGCCGCCGGCCGACGCCTTGAGCAACACCGGATAAGAAATCTCATCGGCAGCCGCCTGGGCCGACGCCACGCTGTCGAGCGGGTCGCGCCCGCCGGGTACCACCGGCACACCGGCGTCGATCATCAGCCGGCGGCTCTCGATCTTCGAGCCCATGGCGGCGATCGCCGACGGCGGAGGGCCGATGAAGATCACCCCGCGCTCGGTCGCCTTGCGGGCGAACTCGGCGTTCTCCGACAAGAAGCCGTAGCCGGGATGGATGGCGTCGGCCCCGATTTCCACCGCCAGATCGACGATGGCGTCGAACCGCAGGTAGCTCTCGTTCGAAGGCGCCGGGCCGATACGGTAAGCCTCGTCGGCGAGCAGGACCGGCAGGCTGGCACGATCGGCATCGGAGTAGACCACAGCGCCGCGGATGCCGAGCTCGCGGCAGGCGCGCAGCACGCGCACGGCGATCTCACCGCGATTGGCGACCAGTATCTTGCGGATCTTCCGCAGATTGACAGACTTGTTTGAAGTGTCTTGGGACATAGATTCGGCGGATGATACCAGCTGGCAGGCTTCACCTTGCCACCGGCGACTACCGCGCCAACGCCGCGTCAATGGGTATTCCCTTCGGGCTCGGCACGAGGACAGATCTCGCGCAGAAAATCGAAACGATAGATGCCGGTGGCGTGTTGATCCGACCAGGCGATGGAGATCGCGTAGTTGCCCACTGGCTCGATCTCTTCAGGCCTCACCGGCTGTGGCGGCGGATGGAACTCGACAGCCATGGCTCCGTGCCCCTGGCAAGCGGCGCACGGGCAATAGCCCCGTACGTAGTCGTAGTCGAGCTCCGCGGTATGACCGTCGGACCAGGTGAGACGCAGCGCGTGGCGCTGGTCGATGCGGCGGATCTCGGTGAGATAGGTGGGTTCGTTCATGCCGATTCATTCACGGTGGATCGACGGTTCCTTGCTCGGTCCAGGGCGCGCACCGCAGGAGACGCCAGATCGCCCGCCCCGTGCCTTTGAGCGCTCCGTGTTTGCGGATACTACCTTCAGCGTAATGACTGCAGGTCGGCTGGAATCGACACTGGACACCGGCGATCGGCATCAACTTCGACAGCGTTGCCTGATAAAGATCGATACCGGCGATCAGGATTCGAGCGCTGATCTGTGACTGGGGTGCTCGCCCCAGGTCCAAACCGAGGGCGAGCACCAGGATCGCTGCCATCGCGATCCAGCGCCGGCGACGTCTGGCGCGACTGGCCAGCTCAGAATTTATCGGCAAATTCGCTCAGGCCGGGGATAATGAACCTCTCGCCGTTGACGCCCTTGACCATGCAGATGATGTGCACCGCCGCGACGGCGATCCACACCGGCAGCGTCACCAGGCAGCCGACGCAAGCGGTCACCGTGCTGACGATGGTCAACACGATCGAAATCACGATGTCGGCACCGAACAGCACCAGGCCGTGCTTCGAGTGCCACTGAATGTCGGCGTCGTCCTTCTCGGCCAGGAACGGGATGAGGGCGAACGGGCCGAGGTAGGCCAGGATGATCATCAAGGTCCGATTGCTCGAGCCACCGCCGGTGCCGGCAAAATTTTGTGCCTCACTGGGCGGAGGAGGCGGCGCGCTGGATGGCGGTGGCGGAGGAGGTGGCGCGTCAGACGGCGGATCGGGTGGCGGCGGATTGGACGGCGGCGGGGTGGTCGGCTCGTCGCTCATTGAGGTCTCCTCCTAGAGGCTGGCAGTGTTTAATGGAGTGTATCTGAAGGCAGGAACCACGTCTGCTCTTTCCTCACTACGAGAGCGGCTCTTGCGGTGTTACAGCAAGAGACGTCCGGCACGAGCGCAACTTCACCGGATATCGCGAGAGTACGAGCTACCTGGGTCGACTCGATGATTAGGGCTGTCATCAAGACCTCATCGCTGAGCTCGGGCTCGCGTCGTGATATCATCTGGATTCCTCAGCCGTTCTCCCGAAAGGAGCTTCCAAAGCATGTCGGACAACCCCGCGCCGAAGCGGACGCCTCTCTACGAACGCCATGTTGCCGGCGGCGGCAAAATGGTGGAATTCGCCGGTTGGGAGATGCCGGTCAGGTATGCCTCGGAAATCGAAGAACATCGCGCGGTACGGGGTACCGCGGGGCTGTTCGACGTCTCGCATATGGGCGAGTTTCGCGTTCGCGGCTCGGGTGCGCTCGGCTTTCTGCAGGGCCTGACGCCCAACAACGTCGCTCGCCTGAAGCCCGGGCGCATTCACTACAGCGGTCTCCTGACCCCTGAGGCAACCTATATCGACGACCTCCTGGTCTACCAGCTGGGTGACGGCGACTACATGTTGGTGGTCAACGCCGCGAACCTCGACGGCGATCTCGAGTGGCTGCGCTCGCATCCGCATCCCGATTGCAGGATTGAGGACCATTCCGATCGCTACGCGCTGCTGGCGCTCCAGGGGCCGCGGGCGACCGACATCTTGCGCCGCCAAACGAAAGCGGAGCTCGACGGGATCCGCTACTACCGCTTTGTCCAGGGCACGGTCGCCGGGGTTGAGTGCATCATCTCCCGCACCGGCTACACCGGCGAGGATGGCTTCGAGCTCTATCTGGCTCCGGAGGCGGCCCCCGCCGTCTGGGATGCGCTGATCGAATCAGGCGCTGGAGACGGCCTGGTGCCCGCGGGGCTGGCAGCCCGAGACTCCCTCCGTCTCGAAGCCGGTATGGCGCTCTACGGTCATGAGATCGACCGCACGACAACACCCTACGAAGCCGGCCTGGGCTGGGTGGTGAAGCTCAAGAAGGGCGACTTTCTGGGTCGTGAGGTCTTGGTCGAGCAGAAAAAACACGGCACAGAAAGCCGGCTGATCGGTTTCGAGATCCGAGGCCGAGGCATCGCTCGCCAGGGCCATTCCCTGCTTCATGACGGCGAAGAAGTCGGCCGGGTCACGAGCGGCGGCTGGAGCCCGAGTTTCGAGAAAGCGATCGGCACCGCCTATGTC
>JAAUXY010018101.1_pt1 | contig 14357 bp, 13 predicted proteins | sample 7278121 | NCBI WGS metagenome assembly JAAUXY01 (sample SAMN14350117, study PRJNA611818) | marine sediment metagenome | isolation source: surface marine sediment (1.8m) | place: French Polynesia: Moorea | collected 2018-08 | reverse complement strand
GGGCTGGCCGTCTCGAGTACGCGCCTCGCCCGCCGCGTATCAGCGATGACCGCGTCGGCGTCCAGCACCCGAACCTGCCGCTCGTCGAGTTCGAGCGCCGGCGGCCGCGGATAGTCCCATACCGACTCCTGGCCGGGTCCCGGCTCGTCGGCGAAGGCCGGCCGCTTTTGTCCGCGATAGTCCCACATGGCGCTCGCAGTGTAAGCGTCGGCCGGACCTCAGGTCGACCTCGGGAAAACCGTGATGTGGCACCTTGAACTGAGTCTAAACGTTACTATAATTTCAGCAATTCTTGAAAACTGTGTAATCCCATGAAAGTCACCTCCTTCCAGCAGGCCTTCATCCTGCATTTCGGCGAGATGGGCAGCCGCTGGGGCATCAACCGGACGGTCGGCCAGATCTACGCCCTCCTGTACCTGAACGAGGAGCCGCTGAACGCCGACCAGATCTGTGAGGCACTCGGCATGTCGCGCTCGAACGTCAGCATGGGCTTGAAGGAACTCAAGTCCTGGCGACTGGTTCGCCTGCAGCACCTGCCCGGCGATCGCCGCGAGTACTTTTCGACACCCGAGGACGTCTGGGAGATCCTGCAGACGCTGCTCGAAGAGCGCCGCAAGCGCGAGATCGAGCCGACCCTGAGCATGCTGCGAACCTCCCTGCTCGACGAGGCAGCGAATGAACGCGATCGCTACGCTCACCAGCGTCTCGAGGAAATGCTCGAACTGATCGAACTCCTGACGAGCTGGTTCGACGAGATGCAGAACCTCGACCAGGACACGGTCGTGCAGCTCATGAAGCTCGGCGGCGGTATCAAGAAACTCGTCGCCACGAAACAGCGCCTCATCCGCAAATCCTCCGCCACTAAACACTGACAGGGAATCCGTCAAAATGTCTTTCGCAGACCCGCTACTGCTGTCGCGTATCCAGTTCGCTGCCAACATCAGTTTTCACATCCTGTTCCCGATGATCACGATCGCGCTGGGCTGGATGCTGCTGTTCTTCAAGCTGCGCTACAACCGCACGCGTGACGACAAGTGGATGAACGCGTACCGGCTCTGGGTGAAAGTATTCGCGCTGACCTTCGCATTGGGCGTCGTGTCCGGTGTGACGATGAGCTTCCAGTTCGGCACCAACTGGCCGGGATTCATGGAGCGCGTCGGCAACGTCGCCGGCCCGCTGCTCGCTTACGAAGTCCTGACGGCGTTCTTCCTCGAGGCGACCTTCCTGTCGATCATGCTGTTCGGCTTCAAGCGCGTCAGCAATCGTGTCCATACTCTGGCCACGGCGCTCGTGGCCATCGGCACGACCCTGTCCGCGTTCTTCATCCTGTCGCTGAACTCGTGGATGCACACGCCGGCCGGGTTCGAGATTCGCGACGGTGTCGTGCACGCCACCGACTGGCTGCAGATTGTCTTCAACCCGTCCTTCGGCTACCGCCTGATACACACGATACTGGCCTCGTTCCTCACGGTCGCATTCCTGATTGCCGGTATCTCGGCCTACCGCTGGATGCGCGGCGATCGAACGGCTGCTGTGAAGTCGACCTTTCGCGTCGGCGTAGTCCTCGCAGCCGTACTCGCACCCTTGCAGATCGTCACGGGCGACCTGCACGGTCTCAACACGCTCGAGCACCAGCCTGCCAAGGTGGCCGCTATGGAGGGACTCTGGGAAACACAGGAAGGCGCCCCGGTCGTGCTGTTCGGCATCCCGGACGCCGAGGCGAAGACGAATCATTTTGCGATCGAGATCCCGAAGCTTGCGTCGCTCATCCTGACCCATGACCCGAACGGTCTCGTGCAGGGCATCGATGCCTTCCCCGATGCGCACCCACCTGTGGCGGCCGTGTTCTGGGCATTCCGCATCATGGTCGTCACCGGGCTGCTCATGCTCGCGGCCGCCTGGGCCGGTCTCTGGCTGACGCGCAAGGACCGCGAGCCGCCGGCCTGGCTCAGTCGCTCGTTCGTCATCATGACCTTCTCGGGCTGGGTCGCGGTCCTCGCCGGCTGGTACACGACCGAGGTCGGCCGCCAGCCCTACCTGGTCAACGGTGTGCTGCGCACGGCCGAAGCCGTCACGACGGTCCCTGCCGGCAACATCGCCGTGACGCTCGCCGCCTACCTGGTGATCTACTCGATCCTGATCGCGGCCTACATCTCGGTCATCTTTTACCTGGCCCGGCAGGCCGGCACCGCCGAAGCCAAGCGCTCCGCACCGACCGCCCTCGGCCCGGGCGTACTGCCGGTCGGCGCGGCTGCCGAGGAGCACGAGCGTGCTTGAAGGCATCAATCTCGCGGAACCGGCCGGCTGGCTGCCGCTCGCCTTCATGGCCGTAATGGGTCTGTCGATCCTCGCCTACGTGATTCTCGATGGCTACGATCTCGGCGTCGGTATACTGCTGCCGCTCGTCGGCGACGAAGACAAGGACCGCATGATCGCCTCGATCGGTCCGTTCTGGGATGCCAACGAGACGTGGCTGGTGCTTGGCGTCGGCATCCTGCTGGTGGCCTTCCCACCGGCACACGGCATCGTCCTCGGCGAACTCTACCTGCCCGTGGCCGTGATGCTGTTCGGGCTGATCATGCGTGGGGTCGCGTTCGACTTTCGCGTCAAGGCTCAGGCCGACCACAAGGAAGCCTGGAATCGCGTGTTCTTCTGCGGCTCGCTGCTCACGGCGCTCGCGCAGGGCTACATGCTCGGCCGCGTCGTGACCGGCTTCGCGGACGGCGGCTGGAACACGCTGTTCGCACTGCTGATCGGCGTTTCGCTTGCATCGGGCTATATGCTGCTCGGCGCAACCTGGCTCGTCATCAAAACGGAGGCCAACTTGCAAAGGCGGGCGATCGGCTGGGCGAAGCGTTCGATGGCCCTGCTCGCCGTCGGCATTGCCTCGGTTTCCATGGCAACGCCGCTCATCAGCGAGCGCATCTTCGAGAAGTGGTTCGGGCTGGAGAACCTGCTGATGCTGTGGCCGATCCCGGCGATGACGGCCGTGCTGTTCTTCGTCGCCTATCGCTCACTTAAGCGACTGCCGGTCCGGCTGGACCAGGACAACGATTACGGTGACTGGGTACCGTTCGGCACGACGGTCGGCATCTTCATGCTCGCCTTCCACGGCCTCGCCTACAGCATGTTCCCGTACATCGTCCTGGATCGCATGACGATCTGGGAAGCGGCGGCGGCCCCCGAGTCGCTGATGATCATCTTCGTCGGGGCGATGGTCGTGCTGCCGATCATCATCGCCTACTCGGTGTTTGCCTACCGCGTGTTCGGTGGCAAGGTAACGAAGCTCGAGTACTACTGAGTCCGGGGCGGACCCTCAGGATTCGTCGAGCTTGCGCATCAGGCCGCGCACCTGGCCGCGCAATTCGTCGTCCTGCTCGGCGAGCCGGAAGTACTCGCGCGCCACCTGCTTGTTGCCCGAGCGCATCGCCGTCAGGCCCGTCAGCAGCTGCAGCCGGTGGAGATCCTCGTCCTCGACGTCACCCGTATTAAGGCACTTCGCGAAGGCCTCATAGGACCGCTCCCATTCGGCGTCCTCGAAGTGAATGCCGGCCAGGAATTCGTAGGTGTCGGCGTCGGGCTCTGACTCCACGGCCTTCCAGAGCGCGACCTTTGCGTTCTCTCGTTCCTTTGCGAGCATCCACAGGTCGCCCAGCTGCCGCCAGGTCTCAGCGTTTTGCTCGATGCGTTCATCGTCAATCCACTGCTGCAGCAAGCGTGCCGCCTTTTCCGGAATCGCGACATGGCCGTAAAGCGACGCAACACGACGCAGGTCGTCTTCCTTCGTCAGCACGTCGTTTTGCTGCGCGATCGCGAAGGCGGAGAGCGCCTGCTCGTAATCCTCGAGGCGCATGTGGTGGCTGGCGAGCAGCCGCCAGTACTCGTCGCTGTTGAGATCGCGCTCGACGAGCTCCGTGACGATGGTCAGCGCCTGGTCGTAGCGCTGGAGTTCGAACAGGATCTGGTACTGCAGGCGTAGCCAGTTGTCGGGCGGGGTCGTTCGCCCGTCGACCGCCTGCTGAACGAAGTCGACGGCGCGTGGAAGGTCGCCGGCCATGTAATTCGCGTAGCCGACCTGGAACAGCTGGCCCGGCGTGGGCTCCTCGGTCGTAACGGCAAGCCACTCGTCGAACATGCGCTGCGCCAGTTCCCACTCTTCGTCGGCCATGATGATCTGGCCGTAGAACATCTTCAGGTTGGCGAGTAACTCGGCGGGCAGGCCGGGCTGGGCCAGCGCTGCCTCGAGCGGCGCCCTGGCGCGCTCGTTCTCACCCATCATCACGACCGTATGCGCCAGATACTGGTTCGCGAGAGCGAAGTCGTAGGGCTTGTCCGCCACGGACTCGATTAGCGCATTGAGCCCCGCGATCGCCTCGGGGAACTTGTCCTCTTCCCAGAGCTCCTGGATATCCATCAGCTTCATGAAGGTAGAGCGACTGGCTTTGGCCTCCGCGGATACTTCCGTGCTGAACAGGCAGACAGCGATGGCAACGAGCAGAATGTGAACGACGTTAATCTTCATCCTTGTCCCCGATTACGAACGTCACCTTGGTGATTGATATGACGCGGGTCGGCTGACCGTCGCGGATCTGCGGCTGGTACTTCCAGCGCAGGACCGCACGGCGCGCCGCGCGTTCGAACATATTGGGCGGTTCAGCCCGCAGCACTTCCGGGTCTTCGACCGAACCGGTTTCCGTGACCGTGAATCGCAGGATTACGTAGCCCTCGGTACCGTCCATCAGTGCCTTGACCGGGTAATCCGGCGGCACCCGCACGAGCGGCGTCAGCTCGCGGGCGATCTGGATGTCGCCGCCGAAGTCCAGGCCCAGGTCAACGTCGAAATCCGGCACGTCGAACTCGAGGTCCGCGCTGCCTGATCCCGCAGCCTGCAGGCGCTGCAGGTCCCGCTGCATCTCGTTCTGCGGTTTTTGCGGCGCCGTCGGATCACGCCGCGAACGTACCTCGCGCGACTGTTCCTGCACGCGAATGAAGTTCGCGATGTCGAACTGCTCGGTTTCGGTCAGGCGCATGCGCTCGCTGCCCACCATGAACTCGATCAACGTGAACAATACGAGGTTCAGCGCCAGCGCCGCGACGATGATCGTCGGGATGCGCATCGCCGAATTCATCGCGATTGCTTTCATCTACTAGCGTCCTGTCGGTGTTGCCGCCACGGCGACGTTCTCGACACCGGCCAGGCGGGCCTGGTCCAGCACTTCGATGACGAGTCCGGTACGCGAGGAGTCATCCGCGAGGATGACCACCGAGCCTTCCGGGTTCTCAGCATGCAGCCGCTCGACGTGGCCGCGCACGCTGCGCGGGTCGACGCGCTGCCGGTCCACCCAGACCTCACCGTTCTCGGTCACAGCGATCATGATGTTGGCCTGCTGCTTGGTCTGCGCCGTTCGCGCGCTCGGCCGTTCGATCTCGACGCCCGCTTCCTTGACGAAGGACGCGTTGACCGCGAAGAAGATCAGCAGAATGAAGACCATGTCGATCAGCGGCGTGATGTTGAGCGCTGATGGGCCTGCCTCTGATTTGAGGTGGTCACGTGTTGCCATTAATGGTCCTCCACGAGTTCGGCCGCGAACCGGCGCGCGACTTCATCGGCGCGCGACTCGAGGTCGGATACGAAATACAGTCCGGCGAGTGCCGTGAACAGGCCCGCCATCGTCGTTACAAGTGCTTCCGAGATGCCGGAGGCCATGCCGCGCGTGTTGCCCGTGCCGAAGACGGTGATCACGTCGAAGACCTTGATCATGCCCGACACCGTGCCGAGCAGCCCTAGCAGTGGCAGGATCGTGGTCAGTGCGTTCAGCGCCGGCAGGTTGCGACTTGCCTCGGCACGGAAGTCGTCGACCAGGGCCTCGATGCGGCGGAACGTCTGCACGGCGCCCATCGATTTGCGCCGATGCCACTCGCTGAACAGGTCCGCGCGGACCTGCGGCAGAACCCGCCAGTGCGCCCAATAGCGTTCGAAGATCAGGATCCAGAGCAGGATCGACGCGAACAGGATCGCCCAAAGGGTCATGCCGCCCTGCTCGAACAGGGCAGCAAAACCTTCTTTGTAAGCGGTCCAGTTAAACACGATCGGTCATCAGGTCGCTGGAGTACTTGCCGAGGCGTTCGACCAGCCGGTTGACGCGGCCGGTCAGTACGCTGTGTAGCAGCACCAGTGGAATCGCTACCGCGAGGCCGAGCTGCGTGGTCACGAGCGCCTGTGAGATACCGCCCGACATCAGTTTCGGGTCGCCGGTACCGAACAAGGTGATCGACTGGAAGGTCTCGATCATGCCCGTCACGGTGCCGAGCAGGCCGAGCAGCGGACTCACGGCGGCGAGCACGGCCAGGGTCGGCAGGCCACGGTTCAGAACCGAGCTCTCCTCCGCCAGCTGCTCGTCGAGGCGAATCGCCGTCGATTCTGCGTCGTCGTGAGCATGGTCGCTCGCGATCTTCTGCAGGCGTCCCAGCGGGTTCTTGGTGTCCGGCGTCTCCGCCGTCGCCTGCTGGTCGATGGCACGGCGTGCGAGGAACAGCCCGAGCGAGCGACGCAGGACGATCAGCACGCCGATGGCGCCGAGAATCAGGATCAGGTAGCCGATACCGCCACCCTGCTGCAGGCGCTCGGCGAGATCCGGCGACTGCACCATGAGGCTTAGGATTGCCCCCTTGGACGGGTCGAGCGCCATACCGACGACACCCGAATCCGCACCCTCGAGATCGCGCGCAAAGCCCTTGAAACGTGGTGGCGGCTGGCGGCTCAGCTCGACCAGCTTGCCCGAGTCGGACAGGTAGCGGAGGTAGTTGCCTTCGCTGACCGACGTAAATACGCCGGCGCGGGTGACCATCTGCTCGGTTTCGTCACCCTGCGGCTTGATGACGACAGCGGGGAACTGCACGACCTTGCCGGATTCGCTGATCTCCGACAGCACGTTCGTCCAGAGCGTCTTGATGTCGTCGATGCTCGGCGGGCGTTCGCCCTTGCCGAGCTGCTGCAAAAACGCCGAGCGCTCTTGCTGTTCGGCCGCGACGAGCGAGTTGGACAGTACGCTGTCGGCATTCAGGGCCGCCTGGCGGACGATCGCGAACAAATCGTTGAGGTCGCCGGCGCGTTCCTGAAGCTCGCCTTCGTAGCGGGTCAGCGTCAGTTCGTTCTCCTCGTACTCGCCGCGCAGCTGGTCAGCGCGGCGGTTGGCCGCGGCAAGCTGCGAACGGGCGTCGTTGAGGAGTGCCTGCTGCTCGCGCTGCTCGCCGAGGAAACGGTCAATACGTTCCTCGTCGTGCTCGGCTTCGCGCAGTGCTTCCTGGCGAACCGATTCGACGAGCTGGTCGATGTCCTCGATGGCCGCGTTCGCCGGCGCAACGGCGACCATTGCGAGACTCAGTGCAACGATGCTTAGCTTTTTCATGTGCGTTTCTCCGGCGCCGGTACGGGCAGTCGAACGAGGTCAGGCGGCAGCTGCTTGCGCGCGATGCGGATCGCGCGATCGAGCGACTGCAGGTACTCGCCCGGCAGCTCTTCCCACTCGTCGGTCTTGTTGTTGAAGTGGCCGATCTCGAGGCCGTCGAGGGTCATGTAGTACAGCCCGAGCCGGCCGAAACGCAGGAAGTTGACCGTCCTCGCCTCGCCGTCAACGACGATCTCGCCTTCGTAGGCCTCGATCGAGTGCCCGTAGTCGAGTTCGATCTGGTAGGCCTCGCTAACGCGCCGGTATTTCTCCGACGTCGGCACTTCGGGGCGCTCCATCAGGTTGCGCAGCTCGGCGATTCGAAGGTCGCGTTCCTCCTCGAGGAACGGGATGTCGATACTGACGAATTCGTCGAGCACGTCGATCATGCGCACGATCAGCGGCAATATCCGCCGCTTCGTAATCTCGATGTCCTGGAACTGTCGCTCGAAGTCGGCGAGCTCGACGCGCTGCGTCCGCACGAGCTTCTCGAGCTGCTCGTTATAGGCCGCAAGGTCTTCGACCTGCGACATCGTGCTGCGATACTCCTCGAGCATCTCGCGCGTATTGTCGTCCAGCCCGTCGATCCGGCGCTGCACGTCGGCGCTGGTCGCAAGACTTTGCGACTGCACGTCCATGGCGTCATCGACGTTTTGCTGGGCGACGGCGGTGGTCTGGAACAGCAGCAATCCGCTGCCGATGAGGATAGTGGCGAAAGCCGTCTTCATGAACGCACCCCTAAGCGGCGCAATGTCCGCTGCATGCTGTTATTGGTTATGTTCAGGCGTCATGTTAGAAGATGACGCTTTAGGGGTTTGTCGTGGTTTTTACGTAGTGGACTTCGGTTCTGCGGCTTGCGGGAAGGCGAACGGGCCGGCCCGTCGATGGCCGGCCACGCATTGGACAGAGTCTTTACTCGCTAATGCCGAAAACCAGTGAGATGAACAGGATCGGCGGAATGACGAAGCGCACCATGATGTGCCAGAACGTGAAGAACAAACCTTCGTCGACCGCCATTTCATCGAGCTTCAAAGCCTTGGGCACGAGCCAGCCGAAGAAGACCGACAGCATTAAGCCGCCGACGAGCAGCAGGATGTTGGCCGCAAGGAAGTCGAGTGCGTCAAATATGGTCATTCCCGCAAACGCCGGGATGAAAGCCAACGGATAGAACTCGGACCAGTCGCCGAGCGACAGGATGGACAGGATGCCGAGCAGCCAGGCCGCACCAACGGCGAGCAGGATGCCCCGCTTGCGCTCGATGTTCCAATGCTCGTCCACCCAGTTGACGACGCCTTCCGCCAGGCCAATGCAGGAGGACAGCGCGGCAGAGATCAACAGGACGAAGAAGATCGCGCCGAATATCCGCCCGCCTGGCATCTGCCCAAAGGCCAGCGGCAGCGTCTCGAAGATCAGGCCGGCGCCGCTGCCAGGCTCGAGGCCGAATCCGAAGACCAGCGGGAATATGGCGAAGCCCGCCATCAGGGCCACACCGGTATCCAGCAGGATGACGATGCTCGCCGTGCGGGGAATCGAGTACTCCTTCGGCAGGTAGGCGCCGAAGACGATCAGCGAGCCCATGCCGATGCCGATCGAGAAGAACGCCTGGCCGATCGCCGCCAGCGAGGTTCGGAAGGTCACCTTCGAGAAATCCGGCTCCAGCAGGTACTTGGTCGTCGCCGCCATGTCACCTGCGACCATTCCGTAGATGACCATGATGATCAGGGTCACGAACAGCGCCGGCATCAGGATCTTGACGGCCCGCTCGATGCCCGACTGCACGCCTTGCCGGATAACCAGGATGATCAGGCCGTGCACGACCGTATTCCAGAACAACAGCCGACCCGGGTTGTTCAGGAGGCCCGCGAACATCGCGCTGGATTTCTCAGCGTCGATGTTCTCGAGTGAGCCATTCGCAGCCCGGATGAAATAGTCGATCGTCCAGCCCGATATGACGGTGTAATAGGAGAGGATGACGAAAGCGCAGAGTATGCCGAGACTGCCCACTGCGCCCCAGCGCTTGCTGGCGCCAACCTCGTCCGCGACCGCGACCAGGCTGCCCGACGCGCTACGCCGCCCGCGGCGGCCGATGGTCAGCTCCGTGATCAGGAGCGGCAGCCCGATGCCGAACGCAAACGCCAGGTAGATAAAGAGGAATGCGCTGCCGCCGTTTTGTCCGAGAACGAACGGGAAGCGCCAGATATTGCCCATCCCGACCGCGAACCCGACCGCCGCGAGCAGAAAACCCCATCGAGATGACCATTGCTCTCCCGAGCCCGATCCTGCAGCCATGCCTTACTCCCCCAGATCCGGCAGCAAACCTGCCGGCAATGATACGTTATTCCGTTCGTTGTCCCACACGATGCTCATAATCCGCCAGGTATCGCCATCAAACACCAGCGTCATGAAGTTGACGCCCCTGCCGCCTGAGGAACCCTGCGCGTCCTCGAGCCGGTACTCGTAGACACTGGCAAGCTGCGCGACATTGCCAACGATCATGACGTCGTGTCCGAGCTCGACCTCACGAAAAGACGCGTCGGCGAGCTTCGCATCAACATCCTTGCGATACTCGTCAAAGGACATGGCGCTTGCGTACACCTCGCCCGCGTCATCCACGCCGGTACGCACGAGACGCGCATCGGGGTGATACAGGTGCCGAATTCCTTCCCAGTCACGTGAGCCCGCGGGCGCCGAGACCACCTCGTATAGCGCTCGGGTCACGTCTTTGAAGTCGCCGCGCACTAGTACTGCTTCAGATCCCCGAGTTCGGCCTTTTGCTCTTCGACCATGCGCGCGACGTCGGCCAGCAGTGCCTTGGCGTCATAGATGATGCCGTCCTTGATCGTGTAGCGCACTCCGCCGACCCGCTCGGGCTGGCCGGTTTCGTCGTTGAGACGAACCGCCCCGGTACCGTAGAGCACCTTCATGTTGTGCAGCGGGTTTTCGTCGACGATGACGAGGTCGGCGAGCAGGCCAGGCCGTACGACGCCGAACTGTATCGGCCGGCCCTTGGGTTCGTGGATGACCTGCGCGCCATACATCGTCGCCGAACGAATGACCTCGAGCGGGTGGAAACCGGCTTCCTGCAGCATTTCCATCTCGAGAATCGTGCCGAAGCCAAAGAGCTGGTAGATGAAGCCCGAATCGGAACCCACCGTCACGCGCCCGCCCATGTTCTTGTAGTCATTGACGAACTGCATCCAGACGCGGAAGAAATTCTTCCACGCAACCTCGTCCGCCGTGGTCCAGTCGAACCAGTAGGCGCCGTGGCTTTCGCGATTCGGGGTGTAGAAGTCCCACTGCGTCGGCAGCGTGTACTTCGCATGCCAGTCGGCGTTGCGTGCTCGCATGACGTCACGGCCCGCCGAATATATGTTGAAGGTCGGGTCTAGCGTGAAACCCAGCTCCAGGAACTCGGCAAGCAGGGCGTTCCATTTGTCCGAGCCGCGGCCGGCAATCAGGTTCCACTGCCGGGCAACCTGGCCGAAGCGATGCTGCTCGTTGTTGTAGTTCATATCCGCTGGCCAGGGCTGCACGTCATTGTTCTCGTACATCGCCTCGAACAGGCCATAGAAGTGGGTCATCGTATCGAGGCCAAGGCGGGCGGCATCCAGGGCGTTCATCTGCGCGACGCCCATCTGGCCGAGGTGTGCCACCGTGCCGAGACCCTGCTCTTTGGCCTCACTGATGAGCGCTTCCATGATCTCGGGCCTGTGCGCGCCGAGCTTCAGGCCATCGACGCCCTCGCGCGCCGCGTAGCGGACCCATTCGCGCGCCTCGTTCGGCGTGCTTATGCTGACACCTTCGTACTTTTGCCCCGACCCCATGCGGTGGTACGCGAACATGCGCGGTGCCACGATCTCGTTGGCCGCGCTGCGGCGCTTCTCGGACAGCGAGAACTCGAGGTTCGAATGCGGCACGCCGCGCGCCGTTGTCACGCCGTGAGCCATCCAGAGCTTGTAGGTGTACTCCGCTTCGGGTGCCTTCGTCGCGCCGCCCGTATGCGTGTGCATGTCGACGATACCGGGCATCACGTACGCACCGTGTGCATCGATCTCGAAGGTCGCGTCCTTCGGCCGCTTCTCCTCATCGATCGGCAGGCCCGGGTAGCCAACCGACTCGACCGCGGCGATGCGATTGTTCTCGATGACGATGTCGACGGGGCCGATTGGCGGCGCACCGGTACCGTCGATCAGTGTTGCGCCGCGAATAATCAGCCGCTCGAAGGGTCCCTGCCCCTCATCGGGGCCGCGGTCCGGCGCCGGGATCATCCGCGGTTTCTCTTCCTCGTCCGCGTTCTCGGGTCGCTGCGCGGCTGCCGGAAGTACCAGCACCAGGGAAACGACAAGGGAAATAACGGCCAGGAGCGCGGAATTCGCGCGCCGCGTTGGATCGATCATAGGTACAGCCCCGCCTGTTCGGTCGTTGTTGTTATCAGCCGCCCGCCATCATAACGCACGCCCCTGTAGCAGTCGCCCCCGGCGCTAAAGATCGCCTCGCGGCGGCCGATACAGGCTCTGAGGGTGCATCAACAATGAACAACTCGTTGCTATCGGATTCTTTTCTCAGTTGGCACGCCTGGGTGCAGATCATCGCATTCATGCTGTTCGGCGGCCTGGTCGTGTTCGTTCTGCTGCAGCTGTCTGCATCCCGAGTTGCCGGCCTGCTGGGCCGCCGCCTGCCGAAGCCCTCCCTGCGCGAGGGCCTGACGCTCGGCCTCGTACTCGTCGGTACGATTCCAGCCGCTGCCCTGGGCCTGCTGCTCGCCGAGCGCTCGGCGCACATGCGTATCGACCGCCTCGTCGACCGTATCAATGAGAACACGGGCACACTTGCGAACTCCGTCGACCGCTTCATCGACAAACACATGGCCGGCGTTCAGAGCGCCGCGTCGATGGTCAGTGCCGAGGGCGACTACTCGCGAGCAAACCTGAACCGTGCCCTGATGATCCACCACGGGATCTACGGCGATTTCCGCACGATGCTGATTGCCGACGTCAACGGCGACCTCATCGCGGCGACCTGGGTAAATCCGGACGACGTCCTGGAACCCTTCGACGATGGCAATGTGTACAACGTCGCCGACCGTTCGTATTTTAGTCAGCCGATGGCTACCGGCCAGGCGTATATCTCGGAAGCGTTTCGCGGCCGCGGCATTGGCGCCGACCCTATCGTCGGCATCAGCGCGCCGCTGTTCGACGACTCCGGCAACACCATCGGTGTCCTCGAGGGCTCACTGAATGTGCGGGGCTTCGAGAGTATCGACCGCGAACGACCGGACATCGACGGTGCCGACATGATCGTCGTCGACTCTGATCGGCGGGTCATCTACGCAAGTCCGGGCGCCGGCTTTGCTGTGCTGGAGACGATCGCGTCAGACCCGCTCATCGTTGGTAGCGGTCTCGCCCGCGATTCCTCGGCCTACAACTTTTCGAGTGGGCGGCATGACGAAGCCAGCCGCTTTTTCGGTGCCTACGCGACCACTAACAAGGGCTGGCGAGTCTACCTGCGGGTACCCGCCGACCAGATCAGCGAACAGATGCTCGGCGACTATCGCGTCGGTGGCGCGCTGCTCGCTATTACGCTGGCGCTGTCGTTGTTAATGGCTTTCAGCCTCGTGCGGCGGGTGAGCCGCTCCGTCGATGACATGAACGAGGCTATCGACAGCCTGACCGTCGACGGCTCGGGCAAGCGGGTCCGGGTTCCGCCGAATACGCCGCGCGAATTCCGGCCGATTTTCCGCCACATGCGCAAGCGCTCCGACGAGTTGAAGCAGGCCTATCGACGCCTGAGTCATTCGATCGACGCGGGCGAGCAGCTGCGCAAGGACCTGACGCAGGCGGTCGCGCTCAAGGACATCGAGATCGCCGAACGCACGGCGGATCTCGAGGCGGCCAACGAAAAGCTGACTGACATGACGCGTACGGACTCGCTGACCGGAATCGCGAACCGCCGCGAGTTCGACAGCTTCGCCCAGCGCATGTGGCGTCTCGGCATGCGGGACGAGACACCGGTGTCCGTCATCCTGATGGATATCGACTACTTCAAGATCTATAACGACGCGCTGGGCCATCTGGCGGGTGACGCCTGCCTGCGGGAGGTTGCGCAGACGCTGGCCGCTGCCGCGGGACGGCCACTGGATCTCGTCGCACGCTACGGTGGTGAGGAGTTCGTGGCCGTACTGGGTGATACGACCTTCGAGGAGGCGCTTGTCGTCGCGGAACGAATGCGTTCCAGCGTACACGCGCTGGAACTGCCGCATCCTGGCTCATCGCACGAATTCGTCACGATCAGCGCGGGTATTGCATCGGCCGTCCCCAACGCGAGGACAGATGCGGATGCAACCGTGAAGGCCGCCGACGAGGCGCTGTATTATGCGAAAGCCGCAGGTCGCAACTGCATTGTGTTCCGCAGGGACTCGGACTACGTCACCTACGAGGCAAACGACATCGACCTGACCGAAACCAACGTCATCCGGATTCTCGCGGGTAAGCGGCAGCGATAGATCGCTGCGTGCGACCAAAAACGGCCCGTGGCAGGCAGTAGAGCCTGCCCGCCACGGACTGTCATTTGCACTCGACCGACTTGACCTAGCGCTTGACGCAGGTAGCCGATCGATACTCCGTCAGACCCGGCGGCTGTAAAGGGTGCGTCCGCATCGACATCGATCCGCCAATACGCTCACACTGGGCCTTGCGATAGTGGTATTGATCCCGCGCGACAGCGAGTCGATCGGCGCGTTCATAACCGTCGACAGCTGTCGTTGCACACCCCGCGCAAGCCACTCCCAGTAACACCCCGATATACAGCCCCGCACTAGCGTGCCGCAGCGGATTCTCCCTGATGCCTGATACCCGTCGGGTCGCGGGCTTATTCACGCGAAACCATAAGGCACGCGTTATCAGAACTCGT
>JAAUXY010152339.1_pt1 | contig 14360 bp, 19 predicted proteins | sample 7278121 | NCBI WGS metagenome assembly JAAUXY01 (sample SAMN14350117, study PRJNA611818) | marine sediment metagenome | isolation source: surface marine sediment (1.8m) | place: French Polynesia: Moorea | collected 2018-08 | reverse complement strand
TTTCTAAAAATCCAGTAAAAATGGGGGTTTGCGGCAAGTGGTGGCCAAAAAAGGCCGCAAACCCGTAGATACACGAATTTTGGATTGTCTATTGAAATTAATAGGTGGTACCATGCCTATCCGGTTGACACAGGTTGGCCCTCTGGGGCACTATCCCGCGCATGTCAGACTTCCCCGAGACCCTGCTGGAGTTCCAGCAGCTTTTCCCTAATGAGACGGCCTGCACCCGCCACCTGGAGCGAATCCGGTGGCCGGAAGGCTTCGAATGCCCGTCATGCGGTCTTGTTGGTGAGCCGTGGCGTCTTCAGGCTCGCCCCCGCGTGCTCGAATGTCGGCACTGCGGTCACCAAGTCAGCCTCACAGCTGGCACTGCCATGCACCGCACGCGACAGCCACTCCCGGTCTGGTTCTGGGCGGCCTACCTCGTCACGACACAGACGCCAGGCATGAGCGCCTTGCAATTTCAACGGCAGCTCGGTGTCAGACGTTACGAGACGGCATTCCAGATGCTTCACAAGCTGCGTGCCGCGATGGTCCGGCCGGGGCAGGACCGGATTGGCACCGAGTGGCCGGTCGAAGTGGACGAGACGTACGTCGGCGGCGCGACGCAGGGCGAGGGGCGCGGACGGCACCACAAGACGCTTGTGGCCGGCATTGTCGAAGTGCGACCTCGAAGGAAGGCTCCCGGCCCCGACCCGAATCTACCCTCCGGCCAGCGTCCGCAGCACCGTGGAGGACACGGGCGCGGCTTCATCGCAGGCAGGTTGCGTCTCCGGGTCATCCCGAACCGTAAGCAGGAAACTTTGGAGCCGGTCGTCCTGGCCAACGTGCAGCCGGGAACGGAAGTGCGGACGGACGGATGGACCGGCTACGACAACTTGCACAAGCTGGGCTATCGGCACAATGCCGTGTCGGTCAGGGGTGACCATGTCAATACGGACCAGCACCTCCCCATGATTCACATCGTCTTTGGGAACCTCGATGCGTGGCTCCTGGGAACGCACCACGGGGTCAGCCCGAAGCACTTGCAGAGCTATCTTAATGAGTTCGTGTTCCGATTCAACCGCCGGTTCTGGCCGATGGTGACTTTCGACAGCGTGCTGAAGATCGCCGCCCGGGTGAAGGCGCCGACCTACAGGGACTTGTGCCAGCCCTAAGCTGACCACTTGCTCGATATCGGTATATAAGCGCCTACACCTATCCTTCCAATCAGCGGTCAATCCTTGTTTGAGTTACGTCGAATTGACATTTGTATGGTAGGTTCTGATTAGCCTCTCGATCATCATGATTTCTTCCTTCATCTTATGTAACTCTAGGTGCGAAAATATGTGATGAGTTACATACAAATTCATGATGCGAGTGAAAATCGAACTGAAACAAAAGCTTAGTATGTAACAGAACGATATTCTGTTACATAAAACCTTAATTTAGGACGGGGTATGGAATAAAGCGTGTGCCGGTAAAAAGGCAAGAAGCATTGGCCATGTTCATGGTCGATGCGGATTCAGACCCCATGCAGATCTCGCTGGCAGCAGTTCTAAATCGATAGTTGGTGGACGCAGGAAAGACCGAGCCTCCACTGAATCTCGGTTATCCGTACCATACTCGACGGCTTCAATGACGAACATGCCAGATTTCTCTTCAAATCCATCGAGTACGTTCGGTATTTTGAAAATGCATGTAAATACTTAAGTCACCGCCATGCGTGTCATCGAGTATGGCGCCAAGCATTGTCGTGTAAATTTTTTTAGGGGATGGTCCCTCGATAGTAATCAAAAACTCTCAATCAGAATCCAACAAGAGCAACTCGATGGTCGAGGCGAGGATGAGGACGGTGAATTCTAAGCCATAGGGCGATCGTTAACCCTTGGCAGCCTTTGAGGCTGCTCACAACCGTCAGGCTACTTGCAAGGAGAGGGTGTCGTGACTGACTTGCCGGTGGCCGACTTCCTTGAACAACCGTCCCACCGTGGTTTCCTCAGGGATCCGTTTCCAACCGCGGCTTGTCGCAAGACCGCATCCGACCACAGGACGACACACTTCCAATACTGAAGGCGCTCCCGATCAAGCCGATCATCATCAGAAAAACGCCATCCGCCAAACTATAGTACGCATTCTTGGCACGCTGATGATGAACATGGCGGTTGAACAGCCCGTTGAAGCCTAACTTGTCGAGAAATTTGATCACAGGAATCAGACCGGCCTGACTCGTCAGGTTTCGCCCGCTTGACTCAAAACGCACCGTGCTATCTTTACGCATGGAAACGGTGACTCATCTTTTGCTCAACTCAGCCTCTAACCCGTTGATAAGTATATCGTTTCCTTAGTTATGTATCCCGCGCTTTGCAGGGTTTAGGTAGAATGGATTCCTATTCACCAAACTATGTGATTTTGCAATGCAAGATAACATACGTTAATGTTTCAAAATGGTTAATAGTTACTTTTCCTGGTTTAAGTTGTGGGGACAACTCAATCCGGTGATTTAACATGAACCGTTCTATTCGTGACAGGAGAGGCCAATCACTCATGACCGCGCCCGAGGGAGGCGGGCTTTTACGTTAAGCTAAAATCTAGTAGTGTATGGTGTATTCTGGGGGAATGATTATTGGGATGCGACGATTAAGGTCAACATGTAAATTGGAAAAATATCGTCAGTCTGGAACATCATCAATCCCCACTTTACATGAAGTTGCTTAGTTTCGAGGAGTCTGGACCATGATTGATGCAAGTGACACTCGCTTTCCAATCGGTCAATTTTTGGCCATGTTTGTCCCGGTAGCAGTGGTCGCGATTGTCGTTGCATTTACAATAAGGCAGCTGCTTTTGTATAGTCAGTTTGAGCAGATCTCTGCTGCTGAGCGAAGTCATCTTCAGCAACTCAGTGGATTCTTGGCTACGGAGGTCTCTTTCTCGGTAAATCAACTAGACGCCCTGACTCGAGAAGCCGCTGTTCAAAATGCTATCGATAGCTCAAACCCTCGCGCTAACCAGGTTTTACAGTCAGTATTCCTGACATTGGCGAATAGGAATCCCACCTACCAACAAATCCGCTGGATCGATGAATCTGGTGAGGAGCGAGTGCGTGTCATGCGTTTTGAAAATGCGCCTATTACAGTAAAACCGCAACAGCTTCGGAATGAAAGTGAAAACTATTATTTCAAAAATACGGCATCGCTATCTGACAGAGATTTCTATATTTCCCGCCTTGCATTCAATATAGAAAATGGCCAGCGAAAACAAGCTTTACAACCCACCATCCGTGTGGCCAAGCCAATACAAAACAGTCAGAGAAAACGTCGTGGCATCATCACTGTCGATATCGCAACACCATATTTGCTAGAGGCGGTCAAAATTGCTCAAGAGGCAATCTTCGACACCGACTATTTTGTTGTGAGTGAGGAAGGATATCGGTTGGCGCCCAATGCACGGGCAAACCAACTAAAAAACAACGCCGGACAATATGCGAAATTCTCCATTGAGCATCCCACAGCGTGGAAACATATTTCGTCAAGTGATACCGGCAGCGTTCAACTGGAAGACGACATCTGGGTTTGGGGAAAAATAGTGCCTAAGTCAGTAATCGCGCGGATGGCAGCAGCGACATCCGGTAATGTCATTGACACAAGGCGTATCCATTCAGATGAACTATTTCTTAAACTCGTGGCGCACAAATCAAATTCCACATTTGCAATTTCAACCGAAAACAGCACCGTTCCAATTATTGTAGGCACAATTCTGTTGTTGAGTATTTATGCATGGAGCCTGTGGTTTATGATCAGCAGCCAAATGAGAGAAAAACAAGCGGCAATTGAAGCGGCCCATGCCACAGCCCAAGCGAACCATATGCGACGCCTCAAGGAACTGGAGGAACGGTTCCATCTGTCTGTAGAGGCCAGTAGCGTGGGCATGCTGGTTGTCGACGCTAGAGGTACGATTATCCTGAGCAACACTGCAGCGGAATCCATGCTGGGATACGAAAAGGATGCCTTGCAAGGGCTCAGCGTAGATTCTTTGTTGCCATCCGCTCAGCGTAGCGATCATGCACGACTGAGAGCAGAATTTTTACGCAATCCTGAGGTTCGCAAGATGGGGCAGGGTCGAAAACTTGAAGCTGTTACAGCAGACGGCGGTAAAATATTGATTGAGGTGGGCTTAAATCCCTATCTGGATCACGGCAAGCAAGTGGTGTTGGCGAGCATCATTGATTTATCCGAGAAACGGTAAGGCTTTTTATTCACTAGGAATTTCCCTTATGCGATTTACCTATTGAGTCATTTGATCGATTGGAACGTCGTCAGGTTTGCTTCAGCATGCTCCTAATTTTTCTGTACGCCAGATTGTTTAATAAAACAGGGGTGGTGTCTATTGAACGTTCCGGGGCGGCGATTCAGGAATACCCTGGAACACTTTCAATATATCCGCGAAACGAAGGCCAGTCAAAGGGCATCGCTGCGATCGGACGACGGAGAACTAACACTGCAATATCTTGCGGAACAGGCAACCTGCCACACGCCTGCCGTTCCTTAGATGTCACTCAAGGCGCGGCAGGCTTACCAGGACATGCTGCACGTCGCGGATCGGGAAGCCATTTTGCACACCTGCCCTCCTCAGCCGCCCGGTCGCCAACGTGCAGATGACGCTGGATGTTGTATCTGCTTGGCAGCGCCTCCGTGAACAGCAGTACCACCAACTGCCGGCGCTGAATGAACAGTAATGGATTGTAGGTATGCTTTCGGAGTTTGGCTTGCTGCGTTTTCTGCTTATAGACAAACAGTAACTCAGATATGGGCGTGGCAAGACCGTTGCGGAAGCATGCCTGCGCAGGTGATCACCGCGGATCCGGTAACGGACGTACACCGCAAAGCGAAAGCGATGCTGACTTACCGCCTGAGCGCCATGCTCATCGTTGACCGGCAGGACGCACTGGTGTCACGTTACGATATCTTGCGATCGGTGGATCATGACCCACCGCTTAGTCTTTGGTCCTGATACGAGCACGAGTTCAGCCGGTATGAAGGACTGATGGTGGAGATCAGCCATCCTTGATCAGGGTAGCGCACCACAATAACACGAACAACGGTAAATGAATCCGCGTATGAGGGTCCAGTTACATTGAAGCTGTCCCCAGACGTCATATTGGAAAACGATAATGTGTCAGAACGCAAAGTTCTTTATAAAAAAACAAGCAGTTACCCGCTCACGAGGTAACTTCGCATTAATCCCAGGCAAAAAAGAATCACAAATTTTTTGATTTCTTGTTTTTCAATAACCAAACATTCTAGAAAAAGAGCATGAAGCTGAAGCGATACCTAACTGTATTCTCGTTATTGTTCTCGTCAATAACCTGCGTTTCCATTGAGGCAGTCGAGCAAATCAGGAATAACGGCTCAAGGACCCTAAGCAACATTGCGCGGATCTGGGCTGAAAACTATCAAAGGCTTAACCCAGGTGTTGAAATCACTGTCATCGGATCAAGTTCAGGTTCGGGCATTGCGGATTTAATCAACGGCTCTAGTGAAATTGTTAACTCCAGCCAGCGGTTAAGTGAGAGAGAAATTAAGCTCGCGGCAAGGCGTGGCAGGAACCCTAGAGCGCATATCGTAGGCTATGATGCCCTTGCACTCTATGTTCACAAAGATAATCCTTTACGCTCCCTTTCGATCCCAGAGTTGACTCAAATTTTTGCAGAAAGTGGAAGAACCACCCATTGGACCGACCTCGGCGTAGAGGTTCCTACCTGCAAACATCAGAGAATTATGCTGTTCGGTCGCCATAATACTTCTGGCTCGCATAATTTTTTTCGCAGGAGTGCTCTCGGCAAAGAATTTTATAAACCGGATGTTAGTAACATGTTCTCACCCGAAGAGGTCGTGGATCACGTGACAAAGAATCCCTGCGCGATTGGATACGGTAGTCACACCTATGCACACGAGCATGTCAAGATGGTCTGTGTATCAAAAGATCTAGGGGGAGCGTGTGTTAAGCCCAACGTCGAGACTATAGTTGATAAGAGCTACCCGATTATCCGCCCTCTTTATATGTATACCAATGGCAAACCTAAAGCTGGGATCCAGGCCTATTTGGATTGGATCCTCAATGCCGAGGGACAATGTATGGCCCTCAAAGAAGGATTTGCCCCGGTACGCTCGGGAACTTGTCCATAGATAGAGATTGGTGAAAGCTCGATCATTGAGTAGTTACAAACAACCAACAATCCGGTCTGAACTGTTCGTGGCTGGGATGGTGAAAAAAAGCTTCATCTACTGGCAAGAATATGATCCGGAGGGGTGAGTAACCTTGGGGTGAAACCCCGTACGGTCAAAAAACTCATGCGGCCTGTCGATGGTAATATTTCAATAAACCGCCCAAACGTTCCCGACAACAAGCCGATTGATTCCGGCAAGTCGATGGCTCTTGACTGGATGGGAAATACAGAACATTACCCTTGCCTTGATGATTGCGTTCCCCATGAAAATGCGTTACGAATTCGCGAAGTACACGCCTTAAGGAGGCCACACCCAATAGCATCAGCTTTGACAAAGCTTCCTCTTTTACCGAGTGTACCCAGCGTTCCGCGTAGGCGTTCAAATTCGCACTTCGGGCGGGGAGCCTGAGGCGCTCTAGATGACTTGATTGGATCATCGTGCGAAATGAGTCTATGAATTTCGCATCGCGGTCATGGATGAGGTATTGGCGACTCTCGAGAAAACCCTATTCGTCCGTGGTGACATTCCTGGCGATTTGCTCCATCCAGACTTCATGGGGATTCGGCGCGATGTCGGCGATCTCCATGGCCAGACGCCCCACGAGTTGCTCGACTTCGGGATCGATTCTGGGTCGGTCCGGGTATCGATGTGACTTGGACCTATCGAACTTGCGCGCGACGAGCTTGCGATACCAGCCCATAAGGGTGTCGGGTTTGGCCGCGTTGGCGACCTCCTCGAGCGCCTTTCGACCGAGCCGATGGCCGATGTCGGCGAGTGTCTTATTCTCGGCGTCTGAGAGCAACAACCGGCCGTTGATCTGGACTCTGAGGTTCGTGGAACGGCTGATTAGGGCCCTACACCACGAGTTTCTTGACCAAGTCATCCTCTGGAATGCCTTGGACTTGGAGAGAAAACCTAGAGAGTTCAGGGATTTTTATTACGTTCGTCGGGTACACACGACGCCAGCAGAATTCGGTGGCGAACAAGTAACCAGCATCAGCCGAACTGACCTTCACCAAGTTCAATGGAAGAGTCATCGAAACGATCTTCAGGTTACACCTGAACGTCGAGAATATAGCCTAGACCACAGTGCTTCGAGCTGATCATCAAACACCACTTTTTGACTATCTTCGTAATCAATTAAGAATGTCTCATCATTCGCATGTCATGAAAAATCAATAGATCTCCCCTAAGGACGGGTTACTGGTAGACCGGCTTTAACTTTCTCTCTTATTTCTGTTTGGCGCATTGGCATCTCATCGATTTGGATAAAAATATCACGCAGATCTGCGCCTAGCAATGCGCGGCGTTTGATGGTGCCATCCTTGCCGATTAAAAGCAGTAATTTGGTGTCAGGTTTTGCCCCCAGCTTAGCACGAAGTCTGGCCGCTTGATCGGCGGTCAGTGGTTCGTCTTGGTAGAAACTGCTACCAACCTGATAAAGCTGATAGATACGGATATCGCGATCGATCAAGGCATCAGAGCGTTTTCTAAATGTCCGCAGCTGCTGCTCGACTTCTGTATCGGTTGCCTGTGGTGCAATCAGAATAATTAGCCGGTGGCGCCAAAGATGTTCATCGAGATTCTCTGCTGATACCTCTAAGGAAAGCCCGAGTGAAAGAAAGAGCAATGCAATTAACGAACTAAAAGTCATCAGAAAATTAGTCATTATCTGGCTATGCTTTACATTATTGGTCAGAGTAGTTTTGTCAAAACGACCGCCTTTCTACAGTGGCAACTTTAATCGCCAGCTAATAACAAATCCAAAATTCTTATTTAGGATTCCGCTAGCTAGCTGTGATCATCAGCGACACAATTTTTTTGGTTTTACGCTTTTCTTAGCACTTCCGTCATGTCGAAGAAATTTTTACGCATAAGTATGGCATTGTTTCCTATATAGTTACATACAGTCTCATTTTTTTTCTATACTTTTTAGTTTTACTTTGGCGTGGATTTTTTTATGCTTATATTATCAAATATTAAAAATCTTTATGACGGCTGTTCTGCAGAAGACTCTTCTGTTCACCACAACTGCGACCTTTTTGTTGAAAAAGGTAAAGTATTTGACCTCAAACCCCACAACTCCGACCTTCCGGTTGGTTCTGAACATCAACGGGTGGATTGCAGAAGTTTTACAGTGACTCCAGGGCTAATTGATTGCCATGGTCATATCACCATCCATGGCATGAGAGACCAGGACCATGAGCTGATGAATTCCCAAGACCAGCTACTTTATGTGGAAAAAATACTTCACACGACACTTGTAGATGGTGGGGTTACCACTATGCGTGATGTAGGTGGAGCAACCAACAGGATGAAACAGCTTGTTGAAGATGGAGTCATGATTGGGCCGCGCTTAAAAATTGCGATTTGTATGTTATCAACTACAGGAGGCCATGCAGATTTTCGTGGTCCGGATCGTTGCCACGCAACCCTGACCAAACTTTGGCCTGAGGCTCCGGGGCGACCTTCAAGCATTGTCGATAGTCCGTGGAGTTGTCGCAAAAGGGTCAGAGAGATTGCTGCTTGTGGCGCAGATCTTATCAAGCTGTGCACCAGTCCTGGGGTAACGTCTCCGGGAGACAAATTAGAGCACGAAGATTTTTCCGGTGAAGAGATTGCAGCGATCTGTGATGAGGCGGAAAAACGAGGGCTTCGAGTCGCAGCCCATGCCCACAGTAAAAGTGGTATTGAGCTGGCCATTAAACATGGAGTACACGATCTTCAACATATTTCCTTTATGGATGAGCGGCTCGCAGAAATGGCCTATGAAAACCAATGCACCGTTACCCCGACATCATGGGTTACCAAAGCTCTCATGGACTCCGAGGATTTTAATCCTTTCGTGGTAGAAAAAATTAAACAGGTTAACAAAGTCCATGGACAGGCAGTTAAGTTTGCGTTTAATGCCGGAATGAAAATGCTTGCTGGCACCGATCCTGTTGTTCAAGGCATGCATGGAAAAAATTACATGGAACTCGTTAGTCTTGTTGGAGATGGCGTACCACCTCTAACAGCTTGGCATGCAGCAACTGGTTTAGCTGGTGAAGAAATCGGTCAAGCCGATACCGGTTGTTTAAAAAAGGAATACCGCGCTGATCTTCTAGTGTGTAAGAACGATGTGATCACCGACCCATCCAAATTTCAAAATGATGCGATCCTTGAGGTCATGAAAGACGGGGTTGCATATCGCGCAGGGATCCCTGAAATCCCGCAAACGAACTATAGGCTTCAGGTGCATAAACTTTTAAACTGCGCTTCTTCCTCTTCCTGATAGCCTATGGGGCTCGAATTCGCGATTACGCTGCGAGTGGGGGCTGGACGAATGCATAGCAATGCGCTTACCAGCGGTAATGCTCTAAGTCGGCTGAGTTGCTTTTAGATCCGCCGCTGGCTTGTGCTGGCGTATCGCCATTGAAGCGAAGCGTGAACACGATTGTGGTTATAGTATTCCTGGAATGCACCGAGTTTTTTCTCCAAGTCAACCACGTTCCAGAACAATATCGGGTCGATAAACTCGCGGCGAATCGTTTCAAGCAGGTGCTCAACAAAGGGATGGGAAACGGGTGTATCAGGGACGCGCTTGATAGGGTCAATGTCCAGAAGGCGAAGGTTTGCCTGCCAACGATGATATTCAAAACTTGGATCATGGTCAGAGCTTAGATGCCGTGGGGGTTTCTTTCCCGAAAGGGTTCGATTGAACATGCGGCACAGCGCCATGCCATCGACCTCTCTGGCATGCACACCGAAACCGATCAGACGGCGGGTGAACTGATCTCCCACCACGAGTACCAGTGGCTTTTCAGGCGAATAGAGCTCACATCGGTACAGATCGACACTCCAGAGACTGTCTTTCATGTGGCCGATGACCGTCAGCCACGACGGGCCATCTCCACCAGCCTCTGGACGATAATGCTCGGCCAGTATGCGTCGCACAACATGCTTATCGATCTCGACACCAAACGTTTTCGAGCTGAATCAGGGCAATCCGAGGGCAACCGAAGCATCGATTGCGGCGTTTGAGCTCAACTATGGCGCGAATGAGTGGCTCAGAGGGGCCTTTCGGCCCCGGCTTTGTTCTTTTGTTCGGAGAGAACAGTCTACGGTATTTGCGTCGCACCAAGCACTGGTGAACACTCAGGCAGGTAGATGGCCGAATGCCCACAGCAACCTTGGAGATACGGCTCGGTTTGAGGCAAAGCGACCAGAAGCCGATAAGGAATCGGTAAGCGTTGGAAAGATTTGGCGCCCGTCGCCGAGACCGTGTCACAACGAGGAGTTGCTGTTTGAGGGGGAGATTCTCGGCGATGACAGCCTTTGTGCCACCGGGCCAAGGAGTTTCGCGATGGTGGTTAGCAGGTCAAGCAATGGGATAAGTATGTCCTTCATTCCGGCGCAGGTTAGGGCAAGCTGATATCGAGCGTCACGATTGCGAAAAGCGCTTTTTTGAAGACAAATTACGAGTTCGAGGCCCACACCTTCCCGAACTCACTCTCCAATGATCTTCACCAAGATCCGCTTACGCCGTCGCCCGTCGAATTCGTAATAAAAGATATATTCCCACGGACACGGGGGGGTTCAGTACCCGGTGTCACTGAACACCCATTTTGGCGAGCATCTGTCGCCAGCCCTCCCGCTCCTGCTCCTCTGTGAACATCGGTCGGCGTTCGATACAGCGTTGCTCTAACTGACGGTAAGACGCAGCATCGGTTTCCATGCGCAGCATGAGCTCGGCCAGCGCCTGTTCATCCTCCACCGGGTAGTAACCGGGATAGTCCCTGCCAAGGAGGCCGATGGATCCGTCGATGTTGGAGGCGATGATTGGTACCCTGGCAACAATGGCCTCGGAAATGACATTCGCGCCGCCTTCCATGCGCGAGGGCAATACCAATACATGGGTGCGACGGTAGACTTGACGGATTTGGTAGTGGGGTAATTCCTGGTGCCAGGTATAACGCGGATTGCGTTTCATTTCTTGTTCAGCCTGTTCAGCCCAGTCCGGCGTATGCGCCTTTCCATACTGGTGTACTTGAATGCGGCTGTGCGTTGGCAGTAACGCTGCAGCCATTGCTAGACGCAGCGGATCCTTTTCATCACGCAGGTGGCCCAATACGGCGACATGGAAGTAACTGCCCCAGTTCCCGTAGGCGTGCTGCCCAGCGAGTAGCGGTGGCGCGATTTCCAGCGCGTGAGCGAGGCGGAGCGGGGGTTATCAGAAGGACATGCATGGTGTTGTTTCATCTTTTTTGCAACCTTACCATATATCTTTATCGATGGATGACAGGCGGTTGTAAACATGGGAAAATTCGCTCACTAAATAGGACAGTCATTCACCTCGCTAATGCCCGACGCGGACGCCGCCACCATAGCAACCCAGGTGCAAGATGCCCATCAGCGCACTCTCGCACTTATCGCAGGTCTCAACAGTGATCAGTTGATGGGGCCAAAGCTACCCATCATAAATCCTTTGCGTTGGGAAATCGGCCATGCCGCCTATTTTTATGAGCACTGGGTACTACGCCAGCATCTTGGGCGAACGCCGATCCGTGATGATGCCGACAGCCTGTATGATTCCATCAGCATTGCGCACGATGATCGTTGGAGCCTGCCGCTGCCCACGCTCGAGGAGACCCTGGCCTATATCGAGGCGGTGAACCGGGATATAAAGGCCTGCCTTGAGCAGGGAGACGATGCCAAGCGCGATTATCTCGCCCGCTACGCGGTCTTTCACCACGACATGCACAACGAGGCCTATACCTATACCCGTCAGACGCTGAGCTACCCGGCGCCGGATTTCGGTCAATCTTCCAGTATTCAGTCCGCCGGCGCTTTACCGGGCGATGTGCAGGTGCCAGGCGGCCGCTTCATGCTTGGCGCCCCGCCAGGCGACGACTTCGTGTTCGATAACGAGAAATGGGCGCATGCGCTGGAGCTCGAACCCTTCCGCATCGCGCGTGCCGAGGTCAGCAATGGCGACTTCCTCGCCTTTGTCGAGGCGGGGGGTTATGGCGACCGGACCTGGTGGGACGATGGAGGGTGGACCTGGCGTAACAATGCAGGGCTGCAACACCCGGTGTATTGGTCACATACCGCCAAAGGCTGGCAGTTGCGCAAGTTCGACCAGTGGGTGGACCTGCCACTGAACGCCGCGTTAATCCACGTTTGCTGGTACGAAGCCCAGGCCTATTGTCGCTGGGCGGGACGGCGCCTGCCCACCGAGGCCGAGTGGGAAGCTGCGGCCGCCGCTGAGCCCAGTGCCGACGGTTCTAGCCTGTCTACCACCAAACGTCACTTCCCCTGGGGCGACGAGCTACCCGGGCCGAACCGCGCCAATCTCGACGGATTCGCGCTGGGCACCGTCGATGTCGCCGCCTGTCCCGATGGTGACAGCGCATTCGGTTGTCGCCAGATGATCGGCAACGTATGGGAATGGACCCAGGATACCTTCGGCCCCTACCCGGGCTTCATCCCCGACATGTACCAGGACTATTCGCAACCGCTATTCGGCATTACCCGCGTACTGCGCGGTGGTGCATGGCCCACCCGTGGCCGCATGATCCGCAACACATGGCGTACTTACTATGGACCGGAACGAAACGATGTGTTTGCCGGCTTCCGCACTTGCGCGCTGTAAACCATCAGACAAAAACTTGAACGCACAAAATATTCAGTTTCACGACCTGTACACGACACGCGACGATTTTCTCAACGATGTCTTGCAGGGTTTGACGCATCGGCCAGCCACGATCCCGCCGAAGTATTTTTACGATGCTAAGGGGTCAAAGCTATTCGACGCCATTACCCGGTTGCCCGAGTACTACCCGACGCGCACCGAAACCGCCATCCTGAGGCAAAATGCGCAGGATATCGCGGCGCATGTGGGCACCGGAAACCTGCTGGTTGAACCGGGTGGCGGCAGTTGCGAAAAAGTTCATATCCTGCTCGAAGGCCTGCGCCCCTGCGCCTATGTGCCGATGGACATTTCGCGGGATCACCTGCAACTCGCGGCCACGGAGTTGGCGATCGAATATCCCTGGTTGGAAATCCATGCCGCCTGCACCGATTTCACCCGGCACATGCGCCTGCCGCCCGCATTGCCGGGTGGCAAGCACGTCGCATTCTTTCCCGGCTCGAGCATCGGCAACTTCGATCCGGAAGATGCAGTGCGGTTTCTTGAAGCCATTGTCGACCTGGTCGGACCCGGCGGCTACCTGTTGATCGGCGTCGACCTGAAAAAGGACAAGGCGATTCTGGAAGCCGCCTACGATGACAGTGAAGGCATTACTGCACGTTTCAACCTAAACTTGCTCGAGCATATCAACCGCGAACTGGGTGCCGACTTCGAGCCAGACAACTGGAGGCACAAAGCGCTGTACACTGAACAGCTCGGGCGGATTGAAATGCACCTGGTCAGCCTTGTGACGCAATCGGTACATATCGATGGCCAAACCTTTCACTTCGAAGAGGGCGAAACCATCCATACGGAAAACTCCTACAAGTACAGCAGTGATGAATTTATCTATCTCGCTGAACAGGCAGGGTTTACCTCCGAAAAGCTATGGGTGGATGATCAACAACTGTTCAGTGTTCACCTGTTCACGGTCAAAGCCTAAATGCAAAGCAAGAATCCCGTAGTTAAAGATCTGGTGCTGGTGGGTGGAGGCCACTCCCATGTTACCGTGCTTAAGCGCCTGGACATGAAAATACTGGCGCTGTTCATCCGGCAAAATGTCCACCACCTCGTTTTCTAGGACGCTTATGTTTTTCTGCCGTGCGACGACGGCTCGCAGCGGAGAGGCAATGTCGGCTGGCGATAACTGACCGGTTGCTGCCTGATATAGAAGGGGTTGAAAGAGATGGAAGTTGCGCCGATCGATTAGCGTTACGTGTACCGGTTCGCCGCTGAGCGATCGGGCCGCGGAGAGTCCTCCAAAACCGCCACCGACAATGACGACCCGGTGGATCGAACGGTTCTTCCAAGATGTCCCGTGCCGGCTGACCCGGAGCTTGTCGGTTTCACGGCGGTGTTGTTGCGAAACAATGTGTACGTGATCATCGTCAATAGCCCTCGTTTTCTTGAACTTTACCGCGGAATACACTGTAACCCAGCGCCGTGTAGGCGAGAACAAATGGCATAAAAATCAAGAACCCTAT
>JAAUXY010001999.1_pt1 | contig 14364 bp, 11 predicted proteins | sample 7278121 | NCBI WGS metagenome assembly JAAUXY01 (sample SAMN14350117, study PRJNA611818) | marine sediment metagenome | isolation source: surface marine sediment (1.8m) | place: French Polynesia: Moorea | collected 2018-08 | reverse complement strand
GATATCCTCGTCGCGCCGGTCACCCGGTGCGGCCAGAACGACAATGCGACGCCCTTCGACTTCGAAGCGGTCGACAAGCCCGCACATCGCTTTGACGGCCGCGGGATTGTGTGCGTAGTCGAGGATGACCCTGAACGGATGTTCGTTGTAGACGTTCATCCGCCCCGGAGCCTGGAAGAAGGTCGAGTCGAACGTGCGCAGTCCGTGTCGTATGTCTTCGAGGCCGACGTTCATGTTGTAGGCGAGCGCGGCTGCGAACATGGCGTTCTGCACGTTGTGCATGGCGCGCCCTTCGATCGTCGCCGGGATCAGGTGCGTCCACAAGAGCGGCGTATGCGTGTCGCCGTCATAGATCGATATCATGTGCCCGTTCATGCCCTGCTCGAGCACGAACGCCTGCCCGCCGGCGCGGATGTGCTGTTTCACGAGCGCATGATTCGGGTTCATCGTCACATAACAGAGTTTCTCGGCCTCCGTGTAGTCCGCCATCTGCAGGCACAGCGGATCGTCCGCGTTCAGGACGGCCGCGTCGGTCGCAATCTCGACCGGAACTCGCTTCACTTCGGCGAGCTGCTCGACCGTGTCGATGCCGCGTAAGCCCAAGTGATCGGCGCTGATGTTCAGGCAGCAGGCCACATCGCAGGACTGGAAGCCGAGGCCGCTTCGGAGCATGCCGCCACGCGCAGTTTCCATGACTGCCGCGTCGACCGACGGGTCGCGGAGGATGATCTGCGACGAGATCGGGCCGGTCATGTCCCCGGAGACGCTGAGCTTGCCGTCGATGTACACGCCATCGGTCGACGTTAGTCCGACGGTGTAACCGGTGAGCTTCAGGATGTGCGCCAGCATACGGGACGTTGTCGTCTTGCCGTTGGTACCCGTGATCGCCGCAATCGGAATGCGGCTCGGCGTATCGGGCGGGAACAACATGTCGACGACGGCACCGCCAACGTCACGCGGCGTGCCCTCACTCGGCGCGACGTGCATGCGGAAGCCGGGTCCGGCGTTCACCTCGCAGATCCCACCGCCGGCATCGCGATAGGATTCGGAGATGTCATTGGTCAGGAAGTCGACGCCGCCGATGTCGAGACCGATTGCGTTAATCGCGCGGATGGCCATCTCGCGGTTGTCGGGGTGGATCGTGTCCGTCACGTCGATGGCCGTGCCACCGGTTGACAGGTTCGCCGTGGAGCGCAGGTAGACGACCTCGCCGTCGGCGGGCACCGTGTCCTTGTCGTAGCCCAGCTTGCCCAGCAGGCGCTCGGCCTGGTGATCGAGCTCCAGGCGAGTCAGCACTTTCTCATGGCCGACGCCTCGCCGCGGATCCTCGTTAACGATATCCACCAGCGCTTCGATGCTGTGCTTGCCATCACCGACGACATGTCCCGGTACGCGCTTGGCCGCGGCCACGAGCTCGCCATCGATAACCAGCAGGCGATGATCGAAACCCTCGATGTAGGTCTCGACGACGATCGAGCGGCCGTGCTCGCGCGCCTTCTCGAAGCCCGTCCGGACCTCGTCGGGTGATCTCAGGTTGATCGCCACGCCGCGGCCGTGGTTGCCGGCCAGCGGCTTGATGACGACCGGGTAGCCGATTCGTTCGGCGGCGCGGATTGCTTCGGTACTGCTCCTGACGATGCGCTGCTTCGGCACCGGCAGCCCAAGGTCGCGCAGGATGCTGTTGGTCTCTTCCTTGTCGGACGCGAGCTCGACGGCGATATTGCTGGTGCGGCTGGTCGTGGTCGCCTGGATGCGCTGCTGGTAGCGTCCGTAACCGAATTGCACGAGGCTGTAGCGATTGAGCCGTATCCACGGGATGTTGCGCTCGACGGCCGCATCGACCAGCGACTGCGTGCTGGGCCCGAGCGCTCGTCGCTGCGCGTAGCGAATGAACGTATCTCGCGCCTCCGGAAAATCCCAGTCCGGCAGAGGTGCACCTTCCGGTTTCAGCTCGTCAGGCAACAGGCTGTGAATAAGGTCGAGCGCCAGTGAACTGGCCTCGCGACCGACCGCCGCATCCATGTACTCGAACACCATGTTGTAGTGCCCGGGCTGGCCTTCGATCGAGCGGGTGCGACCGAAGGTCACGTCGGAGCCCGCGACGTTCTGCAGCTCGATCGCGAGATGCTCCATCAGGTGGCCCAGCCACGTTCCCTCGTCCTCTCGCATGCGTCGCACGAAACCGCCGGGCGTCCGGTACGAGCAGCCGTGTTCGTGCAAACCCGGCAACATGCCGAGCAGTGGTTCAATAAAGTCCGGGCCCAGTTTCGCGGTAGGCCAGTGTTCGAGCTCGCCTAAGTCAATGACGTGCTTTATGACCGGGAAATGTGCCCAGACGTTCGGACCAACGTAGACGTTGGTGCTTAGAATTTTCACTGCTTTCCCCTATTCGGCTCGCGCTTCTCGTGTCGCAATATTAAAACGCCCGCCGCTGATCAGGATGTGCAGCGAGACGTCCAGCAGGCTGACCGGGTCGCCGCGGCGCGCCCGGTCCATGGAAGAGTAACTTAAGTGCGTCGGGTCGATCACCGTGATGCCGCCGCTGCCGACGACTTCGAGCTCTTCTTCCGGTGAAATGAAGGCTGCCGTGTCCTCGTCCAGACCGACACCGACTGCGAACGGGTTGAACGCCAGCGCCGTCAACAGGCGCCCGAGCCGATCACGCTGACGAAAATGCTGGTCGATGATGAGCTTGTTCGTCAGCCCCAGTCCCGGCGCCATCGTCACCATATCCGGGCTTGGCGTACTCCCCTCCCGACCGCCTGCAATCATGTGCTCGGGCATGAAGGCCGCGCCGGCGGACGTGCCCGCGACGTGCATCCCTTCGGCGTTGCGTCGCCGTATCCGCTGCGCCACCTCCGTGCCACCGAGCGTCGTCGACAGCCTGAGCTGGTTGCCTCCCGTCATGAAGACGCCATCGGACTTGTCGATGTATTCGAGATCCGCGCTCGACTGGCAGTCCTCGCGTGACTCGAAGGCCAGCACCCGGGCATGGGGACAGCCGAGCTTGCGGAACAGCTTCTCGTAGTTTCGCCCGGTGTCTTCGAGTTCCGACGCCGTCGGGATGATACTGATGCGCGCACCGGTACCTCCGCAAAGACTGACAAAACGATCGAGAATTTCTGGGTTATGGAGTTTCTCTTCGGCTCCGCCAATCGGGATAATGTAACCACGATTCGCGTGCTGGCTGACCGGGGCCGGGCTCATGAGTGTGTCGCCTTACTTTTTTTATTGATGCTTTAAGAAAACGCGCTCATTGTACACGAGCGCGTTGCCGAAACCGGCCGAAAAAATCGCGCTGTGATACCGTATCCGGCACCGTGGAGGAATGTTCCCTACTGATATGAATACCCCGCTCGGAAAACCCACGACCTACCCCAGCCAGTATGCGCCGGAGCTACTGGCGCCGATCTCGCGCGAGACCAGTCGAGCGGGCATGGAGCAACCTCTGCCGTTCGTCGGCGCCGACATCTGGAACGCCTGGGAGCTGACCTGGCTGCGGGAAAACGGACACCCGGAGATTGCCGGCGCCGTCATCAAGGTGCCCGCATCGTCACCGAACATGATCGAATCGAAGTCGCTGAAGCTGTACCTGAATTCATTCTCGATGACGCGATTCGGAAACGCCGAGACCGTCTGCGAGCGGATTCGTGAGGACCTCTCCGAGGCGGCCGGGGACAGCGTTGAAGTGACCCTGATGACGGAGAAAGATCATCGCCCGGCCCTGATCGGCAAGCTGCCGGGATTTTGCCTGGACCAGCTTGACGTGGAGTGCAATGCCGGCGCACCGGACGCCGGTTTGCTGAGCTGTCTTGGCGGTTCGGTCCGCGAGGAAGTCCATTCGCACCTGTTCCGGTCACTTTGCCCGGTCACCGCACAGCCGGATCTTGCCAGCATCTACATCAACTACGCCGGGCGCCGCATCGACGAGGAAGGCCTGCTCCGGTACATCGTCTCTTTCCGCGAGTTTAAGGATTTCCACGAGGCCTGCGTCGAACGCATGTTCGTCGACATCCAGTCCGCCTGCAAACCGGACAAGCTCTGCGTGTATGCCCGCTTCGAACGCCGCGGCGGCATCGACATCAACCCATGGCGGGCCAGTTTCGACGCCCTGATGCCCAACGTCAGGCTGTGGCGTCAGTAGATCAGGACGAACCGATATCCTCGTCGTCGAGCTTGTGACCCCAGCCCTGCTTCGCCTTCAGGTAGCGACGGTTGCTATCCGTCACACCGATGACGTGTTTCACCGGCGTCACGTCTGTAAGCCCCTCGGCGGCAAGGTCGTCGAGCTTTTTCGGATTGTTGGTCATCAGGCGAAACGGCTTTTGCCCGTAGAAGAAGCGGATCAGTGCCGCCGCGTCGCTGAAGTCCCGGCAGTCATCCGGCAGCCCGAGGCTGCGATTGGCCTGGTAGGTATTCTCTCCGGAGTCCTGTAGCAGGTAAGTCGCGGCCTTCGCCCAAAGGCCGATCCCTCTGCCCTCGTGCCCTGACATGTACACGAGCAGTCCGCCCTGTTCGTCCTCGTGGAGCTTGTCGATCGCCGTCGCGAGCTGCGGGCCGCACTCGCATCGCTCGGAGCCGAATACATCGCCGGTGAGACAACTCGAGTGCACGCGAATCAGCGGGTTGGTCCATTTGTCGGGCTCGCCGATGACCAGGACGCTGTTGACCGCCATCGAAGACGCGAGGCTCGCGAACGACTCCTGCGCCTTCTCGGCACGCAGCTTGTCGGCGATGTCCTGTATCGCCCGAAGTTCCGTGTTGCGCACGCAGGCGTACCAGTCAACGTCGTAGCGTTGTCCCTGCAGGCTTAGCGGCAGCGGTATTGGGCCGAGAATACTGATCGAACCGCCGGCACCGGCCGGCTCGTCTGGCTGGAGGCGGCCGCCGTCGCGGCCGATTCGAATCAGCTTGCCTGCGGCTCTGAGCCTTTCGCGTACCGATGGATCGATATAGGTGAACATGGGACGCGATTATGACGGCAAATCGCCGGAATCCGAGGGCACAGCCAAAAAAAATCTTGCTGACCCATTAGTCAGTAAATATAATTAATGACCAATGAGTCATTAAGAGCCCTGGCATGGCGGAAACGAGGTACCAGCGACGCAAGGAAGAGCGTCCGGACGAAATCGCTGAGGCCGCCTTCGACGTCTTCTCGGAGCACGGTTATGCCGGAGCCCGCGTCGACGAGGTGGCGAGGAAAGCGGGCGTCAGCAAGGGACTGCTCTACCTGTATTTTAAAACCAAGGAAGAGTTGTTCAAGGCGGTTGTCATGCGGGTCATCTCTCCCAGGATGGACGCGCTGATTGAAAGACTCTCAACCTCGGAACAGAGCGCCGAGGAATTTCTGCGCGGCCCTCTGACGCAGTTCATGCAACAACTGCCGCGCAGTCGCGCAAGGGTCGTCATCAAATTAATGATCAGCGATGGCTCGAGGCACCCGGACCTCGTCGATTTCTATTGGGAGTCCGTGGCCTCGAAAGGCCTCGCACTGATCAGCTCGATCATCGAGCGCGGTGTGTCCTCCGGTGAGTTCAGGAAGACCGCCGTGTCGGAGTTACCTCAGCTGGTAATCGCACCGATGATGGTCGCTACCGTGTGGAAGATCGTCTTTGCCGACCGCTCGCTCGATACGGACCGGCTCGTCAGCACACACATCGACATGCTCGTGTCGTACCTGAAGACGGAAAGGAGTAAGACGCGATGAGAATTCCCCTGATCCTCGTGTTCGCGCTGCTGGCTGCCTGTTCGAATAACGATGACGCATCGAGTGTCGTCGGCACACTTTCGTCCGAGCGCGTACTGATCACCGTTGAGACGACGGAGCCGATCGTCGACATCGCCGTTGCCGAGGGCGAGCGCGTGACGAAAGGTCAGCTCTTGCTGCAGCAGGACACGCGCCGGGCCGAGGTCAACTTGAGCGAAACCGAGGCAGCCTACGCGCAGGCGAAGGCGCGTCTCGACGAATTGCTGCGCGGACCGCGACGGGAGCAGATTGACCAGGCCAGAGCCGATACGGAACAGGCGCAGCATGAGCTTGAGTTCCGGGAAGCCGAGCTCGAGCGCGCGAGGAAAGTCTACGAGCGGCAACTGGCCTCGCCCGAGACGCTGGACCAGGCCAAGAACGCCTACGACACGGCCAGCGCTACGCTGAAGCAGCGGCGGGCGCGCCTGGAAGAGCTATTGTCCGGAACGACGGCAGAGGAACTGGAGCAGGCGGAGCAGTTACTGCGACAAGCGTCTGCGAGACGGGACGCGGCCGACCTTGACCTCGAACGCCACCGGATCGTCGCGCCGGTCGACGGGCTCATCGACACCCGGCTCTACGAGGTCGGCGAACGACCGCCGGCAGGCCAGCCGGTGCTGGTCATGTTGACCGGCAGCCAGGTGCACGCCGAGGTCTACGTGCCGGAGTCGCTGCGCGTTCGGATTCAGCCGGGCACGATGGCCAGCATCGACATCGACGGCCTCGATGAGCCGGTCAGCGGACGCGTTCGCTGGGTCGCCAGCGAATCGGCATTCACGCCCTACTACGCGTTGACGGAGCGTGACCGGGGTCGACTCAGCTATCTCGCCAAGATTGACCTCGTCGATCATGACGAACGGCTGCCGGATGGCGTGCCGGTCGAGGCGCGTTTCGAGCTGGACTGACTGCGATGAACGACAACTTCGCCATTCAGGCCAGGGGGCTGACGAAGCGATTCGGCCATCTCGAGGCGGTTAGCCACCTCGACCTGGACGTGCCGCGCGGGCGCATTTACGGTTTCTTAGGTCCCAACGGTTCCGGCAAGTCGACGACGCTGCGCATGCTGTGCGGGCTTCTGACCCCGAGCGAGGGCACGGCGAGGGTCCTCGACACGACAGTGCCGGGCAACACGCAGGCGCTGAAGCCACGTATTGGCTACATGACACAGAAGTTTTCCTTGTTCGCCGACATGACCTGCGAGGAAAACCTGCAGTTCATCAGCGAGATCTACTCGGTACCGGCGGCGGAGCGCCGGCCGCGCATCGATGAGCTGCTGGAGCGCTACGACTTGAAAGAGCAGCGAAAACAGCTGGCCGGAACGATGTCGGGCGGCCAGAAGCAAAGGCTCGCCCTCGCCTGCGCGGTGTTGCACAAACCCGAACTGCTGCTTCTCGACGAGCCGACCAGCGCTGTCGACCCTCAGAGCCGGCGGGACTTCTGGTCGAACCTGTTTCGGCTGGCGGACGCGGGCACAACGATCATGGTGTCCACGCACTACATGGACGAGGCTGAGCGCTGCCACCGACTCGCGATCCTGGATCGGGGGCAAAAAGCGGCTGACGGTACGCCAAAGGACCTGCTGTCCGGCATCCGCATGCACGTGATCGAGATCGAATCGCCGGACACGGCCGCCGCGCAGGCAGCAATTCAGCCCGTCCAAGACGTCAAGAGCCTGACGCAACTCGGTGCGAGGCTGCGCGTGCTCCTGCCGGATACCGTCGCCGAGCCGCTGGACACGCTGCGCAAGGTGCTGGACTCGAAGGGGATCGAAGCGTCGGTGCATGCCGTCGCGCCGTCCCTAGAGGATGTCTTCGTCACGGTGACGATGAAAGACACCGGGGACGGTAAGTGAAGGGCCTGCCACGTCTTTTCGCCATTATTCGCAAGGAGGTTCGACAGTTGCGTCGCGACCGCCTGACCGGCGGCATGATCGTCGGTCTCCCACTGTTGCAGATCCTCCTGTTCGGCTACGCCATTAACACGGACGTGCGCTACCTGGCCACCGCCGTAGCCGATCATGCCGACAGCCACCTGTCTCGTGAGTTTGTTGCACGCCTTCGCCAGACGCAGGTGGTCGACGTCGTCGGAACGACCGATGGCAGCGGCGGACTTGAGGCCATGCTGCGGGCCGGCGAAATATCGATCGGCGTGCTGATCCCGACGGACTTCGACCGTCGGCTCCTCGACGCAAACAGGAGTGCCGTGCAATTGCTCGTCGACGGCAGTGATCCCACGATACTCGGCGTCGCCAACCAGCTCCGCGAGATGCCCTTGTCCATGACGCCCGCTATGTCTCGCGCAAATCAGCAACCCGAGATCGAGGTGCGGCCGTACTACAACCCCGAGCGGCGAACGCCGGTCAACATCGTGCCCGGCCTGATGGGCATCATCCTGATGATGACGATGACGCTGTTCACGTCGGTCGCCATCGTTCGCGAACGCGAACGCGGCAATCTCGAGTTATTGATCAACACGCCGGTGACGTCGATCGAGCTGATGATCGGCAAGATTGTCCCCTACATTGCTATCGGCCTGATTCAGCTGGCGATCATCCTGCTGGCCGGAAAGCTGCTCTTCGACGTCCCGATTCGAGGCAGCGTGTTGCACCTGTACCTCGCCGCCAGCGTCTTCATCGCCGCGAACCTCGCCCTGGGACTGCTGATATCCACCGCCGCCAAGACCCAGTTCCAGGCCATGCAGATGACGGTCTTCATGCTAATGCCATCGATACTGCTGTCCGGCTTCATGTTCCCGTTCGACGGCATGCCTAAGTTTGCGCAGTACCTCGGGGAGATCCTGCCGACCACGCATTTCATCCGACTGACGCGAGGCATCATGCTGCGCGAGGCCTCGATACTCGAGCTGATCGGCGAGGTCTACGCCCTCGCCCTGTTCGCGGTTGCGGCAATGACGCTTGCCGCCCTTCGATTCAGCAAGCGGCTCGACTAGCCTGCCCCGAATCCCGCCCGATGGCTCGAAGCTTTCCGTTCGTGAGTCGCAAAATGCCGTTGAATCTGTTGAAATATCGCCGCGGCGGGCAGGACTGGGCCGTTGCAGCACCCACGGGACAAGGACGGAGACATCCATGAACGATCACCAGGCAGCCACGATATTCGTCGTTGACGATGACCCTGCCATCCGTTTTGCGATGCAGGCGCTGCTCGAATCGGTCGATTTACGACACCAGATCCTGTCGTCCGGAAACGAATTCCTCGAACAGGTCTCTCCGGAGAGCGCCGGCTGCGTCGTGCTCGACATCCGGATGCCCGGGTTGGGTGGTCTCGAGTTGCAGGACGAGATGAAGAAGCGAGGCTATACGCTGCCGATCATCTTCGTTACCGGCCACGGCGATGTGCCGATGGCGGTCGAGGCGATGCAAAAAGGCGCTGTCGATTTCATCCAGAAACCCTTTCGCGACCAGGAACTGTTGGACCGGATACACATCGCGCTCGATACCGATGAGGAACGCCGAGCGGAACAGCAACAGCACAATGTCGTCGCCGAGCGCATCGCGCTGCTGACCAATCGCGAACGGGAAGTATTCGAACTCGTCGTGACGGGTAAGCCGAACAAGCTGATTGCCTACGAGCTCGGCGTCAGCCAGCGCACGGTTGAGATTCACCGCGCTCGCGTTATGGAAAAAATGGAGGCGCGGTCACTGGCCGACCTCGTCAGGATGCACCTGCAGCAATAGCGCTTACTGTCTGGGGTGCTCCTCGTCGAAGCGAGCACAGTCGATGCATTCATCCGCATACGGCTGCACCTGCAGCCGCTCGAAGCCGATTTCGTCCCCGCATTCCTTGCAGATTCCGTAGGTGCCCTCGTCCATGCGCTGCATCGCGCTTCGGATCAGCGCCAGTTCCCGTCGGCTCTCGTTACCCAGCGCATCGACGACCTCCATGTCTTCGAGTTCCTTGGCCCGTTCCTTGGAGTCCGGATGGCTGGTACGGCGGACGTTTTTCTTGATGCGGTCGAGTCTCGCTGCCAGATGCGTCTTCTTGTCCTCGAGATCTTTTCGCAGCGGCCCGTAGTCGATTGCAGCCATCATCTTTCACCGTCCCCGTGTTTTCTTATGCAGCCAATTTACGCCGCCGGCGGCGGTGGCAGGTATTCGTAAATCCACTTACCGAGCCACATATGGGACGAATCCGAGCCGCAGAATGTGACGCATTGCCTCTTATTAATAAGGCACTAGGTAGATTCCGACATCGCGTAAGCGCATCGCCTAATGGATAGTTCAGCGGGGAAAGATAGGATTTTCTCAATCTCCACGCTTAGGGAAACACTCTGGACTAGGTTGTTATGCGGAAAATATCGAAGATTCTCGTTGTCATTGACCCGACGGTTGAAGAGCAGCCGGCGCTCGAGCGGGCTGCCTGGCTCGCGCAACAGGCCGATGCGCACCTTGAACTGTTGGTCTGCTATTACAACGAATACTTGAGTGGTGATCGCCTGTTCGACTCACCGTCGCTGGAAAAGGCGCGTGCGGAAGTCATCCAGACACATGAACAGCGACTGGAGACCATGGCCGAGCCCATGCGGGCCGCGGGGACCACGGTAACGACGAGCGTCGTCTGGGACCATCCGCTGCACGAGGGCATCGTTCGGCACAGCATCGCCAGCAAGGCCGATGTCGTCGTGAAAGACACCCACCATCACTCTTCGCTGTCTCGCGCCCTGTTGTCGAATACGGACTGGAACCTGATACGGACCTGCCCGATGCCGCTGTGGCTCGTGAAGCCCGGCAAAGTGGCGGAACACCCGGTGTTTGTCGCGGCCATTGACCCGATGAACCAGCACGATAAGCCGGCTGCGCTGGACGACGAGATCCTGCAGACGAGCAAGTCCATCGTCGACATTGTTCACGGCGAGCTGCATGCGTTCCATTGCTACGATCCGCGCATTGCCGTCGCCACGGCCACCGCGAATGCCTACATACCGGTCTCGCTGCCGTTCGACGAGATCGAGCAGCAGATGCATGACGAGCATGAGGCGCGCTTCAGCGAAATCACGCGCTTCCACGGCATAGACGAGGACCATACGCACCTGGTCGCCGGCATGACGCACGAGGAACTGCCCGAGCACGCAACCAAACTCAAGGCGGACGTCGTCGTCATGGGCGCGGTGTCACGCAACCGTTGGAAACGCCTGTTTATCGGCGCCACGGCCGAGCGCACGCTCGAGTTTGTGCCCTGTGACATGCTGATCATCAAACCGGACTGGTTCCATACGCCGGTGGATATCAGCACGCCGGACGCTGCCTGACCGAATCGGAACACATCGCGCAACCGCCCGGCACGGCCGGGCGGCTGCGCTTTTGGCTTTCTTGACCGCTCCGAGATGAGCGTACGACTGGCTTAAGCTCCAGCACGAATCGCTGGCGTCGGTCGGCTGACCCTGTTGATTATTGAACGAGGCCGGTCTCGACGGCGTCTCGCGCCGCGTCCAGCAACTCGTCGGTGTTGATCGGCTTGCTGAACAGCTGGCAGTTCTCGACCGGCCGGGCGTCGGGAACGACCTTGGACGTGTCGCCGCTGACGATAAATGCCGGCAGGTCCGAGTCGAAGTGACCGCGAACCAGCTTGATGACCTCTACGCCGGTCGAGTTGTCGGCCAGGTGGTAATCCGTGATGACCAGCGCCGGCGGCCGGTTGAAGCCGGATATCACCCCTTCAACCTCTTTCGCCGAGATAGCGCGCTCAACCGTGTAGCCTTCGGCCTCGAGCAACATGGCCCAGGCATCGGCGACGTTGACATTGTCTTCAACGAGCAGCACGAGTCCGGTTGAGCCCACGAGGCTGTCCGTCTGATCGTCCTCTTCGTCTTCGATGTCCTGGTCACCCAGCGTCGTGATTTCCAGCGTGAAACAGGAGCCTTCGCCGACGGTCGATTCGACGCTGACGCGGATGTCGAGCAGGTCGGCGAGCCTGCGGACGATAGCGAGGCCGAGACCGAAGCCCTCCTTGGTCGCGGTCTTGCTGGATCCCTGGTTGAACTCCAGGAAGATCGACTCGAGCTCGTCCTCCTCGATTCCGACGCCCGTGTCCCTGACCTCGAGCCGGCAGACATTGGCGTCATGGCGACAGGTCAGGCGAACCTCGCCCTCCTCCGTGTACCGTATCGCGTTCGACACCAGGTTCTGCAGTATCTCGCCGAGAAGACTTACATCACTGAGAATGACCGTCGGGCAACTCTGGGCGCTGAACTTCAGCCCCTTGTGCTGCGCCTGGCGCCCGAATTCGGCCGCGAGGCGGTCTATGATCTTGGACACCGGAAATTCCTCGATCTCGGGCGCGATCGCGCCCGCGTCGAGGCGGCTGATATCCAGCAAGGAATTCAACAGGTTAGTCATCGCCGTCAGCGAATTTTCCTGGCTGTCGATCATGGAGAGCGCACGTTCATCCTTGACGGTGCGACGCAGCGCGCCGTTGAGCAAGCTCAGTGCCTGCACGGGCTGACGCAAATCATGGCTTGCGGCGGCCAGGAAGGCTGTGTTCGCCTTGTTCGCCCGTTCCGCCTCCTCCTGTGCGGCGATGATCGCCTTCTCCATACGATCCCGCTCGGTCACGTCGCGAATCGTGCTCGATATGAAGCGACCGTTCTCAGACTCAACCGGGCTCAGGCTTATTTCGACGGGGAACTCTTCGCCATCCTTGCGGCGCCCCAGCAGCTCCAGACCCACGCCCATAGGCCGCAAGCTTGGCGACTCCACGTATTCGACACGATGACCGCGATGACGGTCACGAATACGCTCGGGCAGCAACATCTCGATCGCGTTGCCGAGCAGCTCCTCGCGCGAGTAGCCGAACATCTGCTCGGTCTGTGAGTTCACGATCGCGATCCGCCCTGACGAGTCGACAATCACCATCGCATCCGGTGCGCTTTCCAACAACGTTCTGAAATAGGACTCAGACCCGATCGGCGCGTCGATTTCACGAACCGTGCTCGCCACCAGCAGGCCATCCTCGCTCTCCACCGGTAGCAAGGCGATCTCGGCCCTGAACCGATCCCCGCCCTTGCGTTGCGCCAGCAGCTCCATGCCGGACAGCAGCGGCCGCGCGTGCGGCTGGGCGCCGAAAGCATCCCGCAGTTCGACGTGCTTGTTTCGACGAGACTCGGGCAGCAGGATCTCGATTGGTTTACCAATCATCTCCCCCGGCTCGAAGCCGAACAGGAGCTCCGCCTTGCGGTTGGCGTAGATGATCTCACCCTCCGAATTGGAGACGACGGCGGCATCCGGAGCGGCGTGCAGCAGCTGCATCGAGACGTCAGCAGGCAATTCTACGGCGGTCATTTACAGGGGATCCAGGGTGTTTTTCGAGTATATCGGCAGCAAGGCGACATTGCAGACGACAAACCGCCCCAAAGCCCATACGTATCGTCCCTTATATACCGGGGTATCGATCCGTATAGGGGCGCACATTCGGCATTGATAGCCTGCGTGCACGATGATCGGGATGGGTCATCGTACGCACGCGGACCTCCGCATCTGAACAAAAATCTAACCGGGATAAAGCCTTGCAAAATTCTGCTGAGTACAACGACACCGTTGTTCGCCAGTTCGCGATCATGACGGTCGTCTGGGGCGTCGTCGGCATGCTCGTCGGCGTCTTCATCGCCGCGCAGTTGATCTGGCCCGTATTGAACTTCGACCTGCCATTCCTGACCTACTCTCGACTCAGACCACTGCACACGAACGCGGTGATCTTTGCGTTTGGCGGTTCGGCGCTGTTTGCGACGTCGTATTACGTCGTACAGCGAACCTGTCACACCCGACTGGCGTTCGGCAAGCTCGCGTCGTTCACGTTCTGGGGGTGGCAAACCGTCATTCTCCTCGCCGCGATAACGCTGCCGCTTGGCATTACGCAGAGCAAGGAGTATGCCGAGCTCGAATGGCCGATTGACCTGCTGATCGCCGTTGTGTGGGTGTCATACGCACTCGTTTTCTTCGGCACGGTCGTCCAGCGACGAATCAAGCACATCTACGTGGCCAACTGGTTCTACGGTGCGTTCATCATCACGGTGGCCATACTGCACATTTTCAACAACCTGGCCCTGCCGGTTACGCTGACCAAGTCCTACCAGATCTACACGGGCGTGGTCGATGGCATGATGCAGTGGTGGTACGGGCACAATGCGGTAGGGTTCTTCCTGACCGCGGGCTTCCTCGGCATGATGTACTACTTCGTACCGAAGCAGGCCGGTCGCCCGATCTACTCGTACCGCCTGTCGGTCGTTCACTTCTGGTCGCTGATCGCGATCTACATGTGGGCCGGCCCTCACCATCTGCACTACACGTCGCTGCCCGACTGGGCGCAGACACTCGGCATGGTGTTCTCACTTGTACTGCTGGCGCCGAGCTGGGGCGGCATGATCAACGGCATCATGACGCTGTCGGGCGCCTGGCATAAGCTGCGCACGGACCCGATCCTGAAGTTCATGATCGTATCCCTGTCCTTCTACGGCATGTCGACCTTCGAAGGCCCGATGATGTCCATCAAGGCGGTCAACGGTCTCAGCCACTATACCGACTGGACGATCGGGCACGTTCATTCCGGCGCACTTGGCTGGGTCGGCATGATATCCTTCACCGCCGTTTACTATCTGACGCCGAAATT
>JAAUXY010093734.1_pt1 | contig 14374 bp, 9 predicted proteins | sample 7278121 | NCBI WGS metagenome assembly JAAUXY01 (sample SAMN14350117, study PRJNA611818) | marine sediment metagenome | isolation source: surface marine sediment (1.8m) | place: French Polynesia: Moorea | collected 2018-08 | reverse complement strand
GTCTTCAAGGCGCGACAACAGGCGCATAGCCGGGCTATGTAACTGTTGTCGCAACGCCGAAGAGGGGCGATAAGGCAAGCCAGATGGGGAAGTTATTTCGGTAGCATTCCTTAGATGAGGCAATAGAAATTCTATTAGATTTTTCATGAATTTTGACTAACAACCTTGCGGCGCTGCAACAGCGTAGGAATGGCTGCGATCAACGCTTCATCTGTGCTCTTGACTTGGATGAACTGAATATCTCTTTGCACATGATCAGGTAATTCTCGAAGATCCTTGCCATTTTCGCGGGGAATAATTACTCGCCAAATACCCGCACGATGGGCTGCAAGGATCTTTTCCTTGATACCTCCAACCGGCAATACGAGTCCACTAAGCGTGATCTCACCGGTCATTGCGGTATCGCTGCGCGCCGGCTGTTCAGAGTATATCGACGCCAAGGCGGTGGCCATGGTGACTCCTGCGGAGGGACCATCCTTTGGAATGGCTAACGCTGGCACGTGGACATGGACGCCTGTTTCATGGATGCGTTGCTTATCGATACCTAGATCATTCGCATGCGACCAGATATAACTTTGGGCGGTTTTCGCCGACTCTTGCATCACACTGCCGAGCTGTCCGGTGAGCGTCAATTCCTTGCCGCCGGGCAGCAATGCCGCTTCCACGTAGAGTACGTCACCGCCAGCCTCAGTCCACGCCAGACCTGCCGCCACTCCAGGCGTTAGTATTCGGCGTGCTTGTTCGGCAAAAAAGCGCTCTGGACCGAGCAGGTCTACCAGGTTATCGGGACTGGCTTCCATCGGAGTTGTGTTTCCTTCTGCCACCCGAATGGCGACCCTGCGGGCGATTTGGCCCAAAGTGCGCTCCAGCTCGCGCACCCCGGCTTCGCGTGTGTAGCGACGGATGATATAGGTCAGGGTGTCGTTGGGTATGGATAGCTGTTCGTTGCTCAGCCCCGCCTCGCTGATTTGCCGTGAAATGAGATAGCGCCGTGCAATCTCGCTTTTTTCCTCATCGCTATAGCCGGGCAACCGCATGGTCTCCATTCGGTCCAACAACGGTTTCGGTATGCTATCCAGTGTGTTGGCCGTAGTGATGAAAAAAACCTTGGTTAGATCGAATGGCAGGTCAAGGTAGTTGTCGTGGAACTCAACGTTTTGCTCCGGATCGAGAATCTCCATCAATGCTGCCGCAGGGTCGCCGCGGAAATCCCGTCCCAGCTTATCGACTTCATCCAGCATTAATAAGGGGTTCTTAACCCCCGCGCGGCGAATTGCACGCAGAATTCGGCCCGGCATGGCGCCGATATAGGTCCGGCGATGACCCCGCAGCTCGGCTTCATCGTGCAGACCGCCGAGGCTTAGGCGCTCGAAATTTCTGCCCAGCGTACGGCTAATGGAGCGACCCAGCGATGTTTTTCCAACACCAGGTGGCCCCACGAAACAGATAATCGGCGCCTTGGCCGTTGGATTGAGTTTCATCACTGCAAGATGCTCGACGATCCTCTGTTTTACTTCCTTGAGGTCGAAGTGATCCTCGTCGAGCATGTTCCGCGCACGTTCAATATCCAGCAAGTCTTCTGTTGTTTTATACCAAGGTAATTCCAGCGCTAATTCTAGGTACGTGCGCGTAAGCTGATAGTCGGGGGTAGCCGAGGACATTCGCTCTAAACGTGCCATTTCTTTTTCTACTTCTTTGCGCACCATCTCTGGCAGTTGAGTCTCTTCCATGCGTTTTCGAAGTTCGGCCACATCGGCTTGCTCCGGGCTTTGTTCTCCTAGCTCTCCTTGAATTGCTCGCAGTTGTTTACGCAACATGTATTCGCGCTGTTCACGGCTCAATTCAGACTGAGCCCGACTCGTAATCTTTTTGCGTAATTCGAGTACCTGCACCTCATGATGTAAATAATCGTGCATGAGTTGTAAGGCTTTGTGCTGCGTAGTGGCCGATAGTAAAGCCTTTTCCTCCTTAAAACCGATGGATAAAAGAGATGCGAGCAGGTATACCTGGTGCAGCGGCTTGTCAAATTCAGCAATGAGGTGATTCAGGTCTAACTGAATCTCGGGTTGCATAAGATGCAAAGCTCTATTGGTCAAATCGAGCACTGCACGATGCAGGGCATCGACCTCTGTACTCTCATCGCTTGGTTCGGGTAACAGGCGAATGCGCACATTGAGGAAGGGTTGTTCCTGAGTCACGCCCAAGAGTTCAACGCGCTTGGTTCCCTGCACGATGACTTGGATCATGTTGCCCATGCGGAGCATCTTTTTGATGATCGACAAAGTCCCGATTTTGAATAAGTCGTCCTGTCTAGGCATTTCGATGGAAGGATCCTGCTGGGGAAAAACAGCCAATATTTTGTCCTCACTCGCCAGAGCCGCCTCGATCGCTGCGACCGATCTTGATCTGCTGAGGGTCAACGGCATCATCAGATGGGGAAACAAGACGTTGTGTTTTGCTGCGATAGCGGGTGCAGTGATGAACGTGTTGTCTTTCATTTTAAATCGCTCTCGAGCTGCAACCAAACCAGTAACATTCCATCTTGGTACTCGGTGGTGATCTGAGCGTTTTCGACGTTAGATGGTAATTCAACCGATCTTGCGAAACGATTGTAATCGATCTCCATGGAGTAGGGTTGTTGGCCTTTTTGAATCGACCAGTCCCGGCGTATCCCTTCAATCGTCAGGTACCGACCGTTAAGGTTCAATTGAATGTCCTCACTGCGTACACCGGCAAGATCGAATTTCACTAACCACCCCTTCATGTCGCGATAGACGTCGGCCGACGGACACCAGGCGCCTCGCAGGTAAGGCTTTGAGTGCGTTTGCAGCACTGACCACAGCCGCTTGGTGGATTCATCTTTCATAGCTTTATTCTCTGAATTGATGCTTTGAATGAGAGTTAATATCGGGTCATGTGTCACCAGCGACACTCCCAGAGATAGGGCCTCGCACCCCTCGCTTCGCTCTCCCCACTCGCCTCGCTAGGAACCCCTAAGTCCGACAGTCTCCTAGGACATTCTAAAAAACTTCTAAATACAACTTTAACGCTATCCCTCTAGCGAGTCGATTTCTTCCAGAAGACTGGCCATGGTTGCTTCATCTGGCATTCGCCAGTCGCCTCTCGGCGAGAGGCTGACCGAACCGACTTTCGGACCCGGCGGAAGCGTTGAACGTTTGAACTGGTGATGGAAAAACCGTTCGCAAAAAACCTTGAACCACCTTTTGATCTCTGCCGGAGAATAAGCCTGCGCAAAGGTCTTGTGGGCCAGCACCATGATCTTGCGCGGTTGAAAACCATTTCGCACAAAGTGGTATAAAAAGAAATCGTGAAGTTCGTACGGCCCGACAATGTTCTCCGTGTGCTGTACGATTGACTGTTGATCCTGGCGTGGGATGAGCTCGGGTGAGATCGGTGTATCGAGTATGCGCTTCAATACTTTGGACAGTTCATCGCTGGCCCGATGCGTAGCATACCAACGTACTAAGTATGCGACCATAGTCTTGGGAACACTCGCGTTTACGTTGTAACTGGCCATGTGATCGCCATTGTATGTGCACCAACCGAGCGCCAGCTCGGACATGTCGCCGGTACCGACTACAATCGCGTGATACTTGTTCGCGAGGTTGAACAATAACTGGGTCCGCTCACGTGCCTGGGCATTCTCGAACACAACATCATGCTTGGCCGGGTCGTGCCTAAGATCCTTGAGGTGCTGCTTTACGGCATCACGAATATCTACTTCATTGAGATCGACGCCGGTGGCTGAAGCAAGCGCGCTGGCCGACTCTCTGGTATGTTCGCTGGTGCCGGGCCCCGGCATTGTGATGGCATGGAGCAGGGCGTGTGGTTTGCCGAGCAGGTCCATGGCGTCGAGGCATACGAGGAAAGCCAGAGTTGAATCGAGTCCTCCGGAAAGCCCAAGTACGAGGGTGCTGTCTCCTGCCGCTTGCATCCGTCGGGCTAAACCTGTGGCCTGAATAGAGAGAATTTCTTGGGCCCTGGCTTCGAATTCATGAAGATCATCGGGCACGAAAGGATGCTTCGGATAGTTGCGTCCAAGTGTTGGCAGCGTAGGACTTGCGGGTAAGACGTTAATTGGGTACGGTACAGGTCGGTTTGACGATGCAAAGGTAGCATGCTGGCGCCGGTCGTGGCGCAACTTCTGCCAATCGAAGTCGACAATAATATGCGAACCCTGTAATGCAAAGCGAGCGCTTTCCTTGAGTAGCAATCCATTTTCCGCTGCCAGCAGATGCCCACCAAAAACTACGTCTTTGGTCGATTCGGTCGGTCCACTGGATGCGTAAAAATAGGCGCAAATCCGTTGCGCGCTGTTCATTCTGACCAACTCCCGACGGTAATCGGCCTTAGCAACCAGTTCATTGCTCGCGGAGGGATTGACGATCAGTTCTGCGCCTGCCAGTGCATGTTGAATCCCGGGTGGGCATGGCGCCCACAGATCTTCGCAGATCTCGATTGCGAACTTTAACTCACCGATGCTGAACAGCTGTTGCGGCGTGAGCGTGAAGCGCCCCAGGACTGGGTCATCGATCTCAAGTTCGACCTCTGCTCCAGAGGCAAACCAGCGCCGGTCGTAAAATTCGCCATAATTTGGTAGGTGTGTTTTTGGTACCGCACCTTGGATACGTCCACCGGCACAAACGTACGCGCAGTTGAACAATCGGCCGTCGGGAGCGTCGAGCGGTGCACCCACTACAACTGCAGTGTCGGTATCTATGGTCGCCTTGGAAATATCCATTAACGCCCAGCACACGCGCTCGAGCAGGCCTTGTGAAAAGAATAGGTCTTCGCAACTATAGCCGGATACAGCCAACTCCGGAAATAGCACCAAACTAGCGTGTTGTTGCGTTGCGTCGCGCACGCAATCAACAAGCCGATGAGCGTTGGCGATAGGATCAGCTAAAAATAGCGCTGGCGCATAGGCTGCGCAGCGGATGTAACCTAGTTCACAATAGTCAAGCGCCATGTGATAAATTATACTCCGGTTTACCAGATGAGTTTGAGGGGTCTCCGAGCGCTGCGGGGCTTTGCACAATGCTGCCTGATAAAGACGCAGCAGGACACATTTTGAGCAAGCTTGATATATACTTCGAACGGTTGTAAATTACGACTTTTCGCTGGCCCTGAACATCGATAGCCGCGTTGCTCAGGCTCGCAATAGGACCTCGCTATTACTCGCCTTCGCGCCTTGCTCTCGATGCCCATGGCTCACCCAAAATTTCCCAATTTACAACCGTTCGAAGTATACCCTTTGCAAATAGGTTTGCAGGGCCCAAGGCATGCCGCTTTTGCTCCATGGCGTCATTGGAACACGAAGAGCATGGTCCTGGCTATGGCTTAGCGTCGTTGGAACACGAAAACCACAGTCCTGGCTATGGTTTACGTATTACGCCTTGCCCTGGGACTAAATCGGCGTACTCTGAACACCCGAAGACTCATCTGCAACGGGTATAACAAGACGATTTTCTCCTTGGTGCGAAAGGTTTCGCCGAGGACCTGATACAGATACACCCTGTTTGGCAGCTCGCTCGCCAAAAGCCTGAAAGCGTTTGATAACGTTGAGCGTCAGGAAGCCGTCGTGGAGGCGGGCGATTTTGTGGCGACCCAGCAGATCGTACACGTCAAACTGAATGCAATGCACAGTTGACAGCTTGAGCGTGAAATGGGCTTGCGTTTGAAACGGGTTTAGATGCGCCGCCGAGAGTTGGTACGTCGCCGGCAAGGCAGTCGGTTAGTCTTCCGTGCTGACGCTAATGAGCGGCACCATCCCAGTGATGGTCCCATTACACGTATTAAGCGATACGCTGCGCCTGAGCACATGGAAGCCGCCTGCGATGTCTGAGGTCGGGTTCAGCACCCGTACGTCAGTGCCATTTTTGAGTGCAAAGTGCATTACCCGGCCCGGCGCAATGATGTGGCCCAGTTGATGAGTATGCCCCAGTTCGTGCACCGCCACCGACTCGAAGTCGGAGAAGGGGCTCTGCGTCACGCCGGGGCCGAAGTTCCAGGTGACGCCGCCGGTGCGGTTTCTCCTGAAGACCACGTCGAAACCGAAGATGTACCAAACCGTACCGTCACATGACTTAAAGCTGGTATAGGTCAACCCCAACACGCCGGAGGGTAGCGGGGCTGCGTTGTTGTCGAACATTACGATGTCGGGATCGGTGCTCGGCGCGACCAAGTTGCTGGCTGTTGTCCCGCCGTCGTTGAAGACGTGGTAGCCGGTCTGTGTTTGCCAGCTTTGCAGGGCGGATTCGAAGGGGGCCACCGCCGCACTCGTGCTAAAGTCCACCCCGCCGTTGGCCGTGCTGGTGCTCATCGCAAAGGAATACCCGCCCGCTCCATTCTTATTCTGCAAATTCGGCTCGAATAACTGCCCGCCGGAGTCAAAAGTAGACTGACTGAAATCGATGGTTAGTATCGAGGGCGAACGGCCCTTTTCTCTGTTGGCATTTTGAACGATGAAGACACCCGTCCCCGCCTTCGTTGGCACGGTGAGGGTGATCTGGGTGTCGCTCCAGGAGATGATATTTGCCTGGGGGGCGGGGACGAAGGTCATGCCGCCGTCGTCGGGGTTGGAGAAGGATACCAACGAGTTTGTGCCCCCGTCGTAGGTCCCGAAGCCGGAGCCGACGATCGTCAGTACCAACTTGGTGCCGGCGGTGATGGGATTGGGCGAAAACGAATTGATCGCCGGGGCCACATCAACCGACTTTTGAACCACTGGCCTCGCCCGTGGGAGCGAGTAGGCATGGAAAACCTGCGGCTCCCTCCCCAGCGCTCGAGTCAGCGGTGCGTACAGATCGCGCTCGATGTTTTTGTAGACCTGGAATACGTCCTCGGCGTGCCCAGAACTCTCGTCATATTTCACAAACCCCTGTACGCTTGCGTACGCCTGGAATTTGTGATCCGCGGGAACGGCAGTTTGGGCGTTCCTGGTGTCCGTGTGCTCAACGAAGAAGAGGCCCACCTCGCCGGTGCGAAGGCGAAGCGTCGGATCCACCCGGTGCATGGTTAGCCCAACCTGTCCACCCTCTGTGACGAGTTCAATGCGGTCAGCGGCCAGCGATCCTTTGAACACCCGGTAGACCTCGATGAGGTTCGCCGTGTAGATTAGAGTTCCTTTTACATTCCAGAAGGCAAGCTGCTCGACCACCCGTCCTTCTACGATCACTTCGGCTTCGGCTATGCGGTCGTCGAGCGAGACGCGGTAGAGCGACGTCTGTGCCTGCGCGGTGGTGCAACACAGACATCCAGCCACAATTATAAGTATCCGTATTAGCATTGGTGCGTACCCTGACTCGATATGTTGAAAGTATAGGTTCTCCTATAAAAATAGAACATTCAAAATCTTTTACAACTGGACTTTGGCTATTTTTACTTGTATCGAATACTGATTATCCGTCCCTGTAGGCTCGACAGAGGCCATCCTGGCCTCTGACGGTCTTCTGGCGCATAGGCTGCGCAGCGGATGTAACCTAGTTCACAATAGGCAAGCGCCATGTGATAAATTATACTCCGGTTTACCTGATGAGTTTGAGGGGTCTCCGAGCGCTGCGGGGCTTTGCGCAGTGCTGCCTGCTAAAGACGCAGCGGGACACATTTTGAGCAAGCTTGATATAATATTACATGATTAGATAAGGAGATCCCTGGGATCTCATCAGAACCGACCGAAAAGTTCGGGGATTTTTTCCCAAGCTCTAACAAACTCAACCTAAAATGGGAGAAACGAAAATGGCTAAATCGATGGATGACATCATGCATCCCAAGAGGGAATCAGACAAAGACCCCAATTTCCCTCATGCCCCTACTGATTGGACACGAGACACCGCCTTGACGACCGCAGGGGAGGAGGGTTTAGAGCTTAGCGATGATCACTGGGAGGCCATTCGCGCCTTACAGAACTATTACTCGAAGCATGAGCACGGTAACATCAATGCGCGTGAGCTGCACGACGCACTGGATGAGAAGTTTCACAGCAAGGGGGGGCTAAAATACCTCTATGAGCTTTTTCCGGGTGGACCGGTTGCTCAAGGTTGCAGAGTCGCCGGGCTAGAACCGCCCGCTGGTGCGACGGATAGAGGTTTCGGTAGCGTCGTTTAGCTCAAAGCTCGCCGGCAAAGGAGCGCCCCGTGTGCCTACCAATCCGGCAGGAACAGAAAGCTAGAGCCATATAGGGTGAACGGCGATATCCACGGATGGAGTCCCATTCCATAGACAGGATGGTACGTTTCAGTGCTATAAGCCGGAGGATAGGGACGGGTGAGCTCATAGCCCCGGCCAATGGCGTTCCTCGGGTATTCTGATGAATAAGCATTTATGTCCGCACCTGAACCACCGTATTGCTCCGGGTAATACCGCCCTGCGGCGGGAGGATACCCGTGCCTCGGAACGTAGGTGTTCAGACGTCCGGAGGGCGTTTTTCGCCCTCGCGCTGAACTTTGGTACGGATTGTAGTCTGTACTGGGATAGCCCAAAGACTCAGCGGTAGGGAGCTGTTGCTGGGTTTTTCCCTCTTCGCGTACGGTCCAGGGGTTATATCGCCGTTTCTCCGCTGGGGGATAACTGTTTATAGGTGCTTCGACCGCATCGGTCTGAGGCGGAAAATAGACACCTTCTGACCAGTGTTTATACCGCTCGCTGTCTGCTTTAACTGCCGAGGTTAAAATCAAGCTGATCAGAATAACTGCCAAACGTACTTCGGGCATCGTTGTTAGCTTACACACAGGCAATTTTACCTAGGAATCGGCTCCTGGGTGGCAGAGTACGGAAAATTATAGTGTAGCGGCGGTGCAGATGGCCGAAATTGAGTAGGAGGGGGATAACCGCTGTATCCCGACGGGGGTGGAGTGTACTGCCAAGCGGGTGGCGTTATACCGTAGGGCTGGGTGGGCCTGTAAAAATTGCGAGGTGGCTGTGCATAAGGAGAAGGCGACGGACCCCTTTGGCTCGACCTATTGGGATAGGCTGAAGAGGATTGCGATTTCGTTTTAGGAGTAGGTTGCTCGGTACCACGTGAGGGGTAAGTGGGGGCCCTATGTGTGTAGGGGCCAACCTCGGATGAATTTGCGCCCCGTCGGTACTCATCTCTAGAATTCGATGGGAGGGTTGGACTGGTCGCTCTGCCCGTTGAAGGAATTGGGGAAAGTCGAGCAGGCGGTGGGCTCCATATGTTGGGTTCTTGACTCCTTTGCATGGAGGGTCCTGGGCGTCCGCTCGGTGACCGCCCGAGGTGGCCCGTCATGCCTTTTTTGCGCGTGTTTTCGGGTTCCACGATAGATTGCCGGGAAGAATCCGGCTCATAACCCCAGGGAGGGTAGAGGCTTTCATCGATGGCGATTTCTGCAGGTGCTTGTAGTAACACGCTTGGCGGTTCAGATCGCTTCGGGGGGGTAGTGGGGGGACTAAATTGCGGCAACGGCGGTGAGTCGGCTGGTTTCTCTTCGGCAATGGTTTGAGTCGTTTCAATTGCCTGCTTACAGTGGGTGAATGTAACCACCAGAACGAGCACCACACCGGCCAGTACAATGTTCGACCCACGGTTAAGTTTCATGATCCTGTTCCTTCTTATATGCACTAATTATTTAATAGTTCACTACCGCTATATCGTCAAAGATTTGTGATCCTGAATTAAATCGCGGTTCCAATACCACAATGCTTCCTAGGAGGCTGTCGGACTCAGGAGTTCGTAGCGAGGTGAATGGGGAATCGAGGCTATATTTTCGATAGTTTGAGGCGAATAGCAGTGACTATTCAACGAAAACGATCGAAAAAAGTGACCGATTTCCTCGCCGCCGCGGCGGTAGCATATCCTAAGTTCGACAACCTCCTACGTAGCCCTGCGTCAGGCAAGAGCGTGAAAAACCTTTATCCTTAAGTATATGCTATAATTACCAAAAATTAGAACATTACCATGTACTGAAGTTTCGTAAAAGGAGTAACATCCATAAAATGGGTGATAGCAAGTAAAATGAGGGTCCTTGGCCTTTTTGGGGTGAAAATGCCAGGTTTTAACTCTTAATACCCTCTTGTTAAAAGTCTGTTTGTGACTACTCGGCTATCTCTAGAATGCCATATCCACCTGAGTAGTTACGTCTGTTTAAGTTTTTTAATAAGGACTATATACTTCGAACGGTTGTAAATTACGATTTTTCGCTGGCCCTGAACCTCGCTAGCCGCGTTGCTCAGGCTAGCAATAGGACCTTGCTATTACCCGCCTTCGCGCCTCGTTCTCAATGCCCATGGCTCACCTAAAATTTCCCAATTAACAACCGTTCGAAATATAGATGCGTATCGTACACGGCACCTGGCTTCCAGGAGAACAGAGTCAGTTTGATAACCCAGGTAATTTCCTCATTTGGATAGAGAGTGAGACCTTGCAACGGGATAAGGAATCGCCTGACCTTCATCCCTTCCACTTGATGCGAAACTCGCTGACTGCTTTTTTTAGCGAGACGCTTCCCCTGCCGCGTGATATTCACTCTGATCTGCCAAAGACGCCTACATCGGTTTGGTTTTCGCTCCCCAGTAGCGGGGGAAAACCACTTCCTTCCCCGGAGTTGGCCTCTCTCCAGGGTGTCGATTTACCAGAATCCTTTTCCTGGCGCCCATGGCGTGTCTTCGTATTGGCTGCCAGGGAACCATTAACTCTTCTGAAAGAAATTCACTTCCAGGCGGCCCATTACGCAGATCGGGTACGGCTCGGAGCCGACCTGCTTTTCTGGTACCGCTTTGGCCAAGCTTTTAGGGACGTGGTGAACAAGCACCATTATGTACCTGCTATTTTTCCCTATCAGGCCAAGCCTGCCAAGGGCCGAAAAAAGCACCGGGCGGAGATGAAGTTTACCACTGGTTGGATACCGCTCTCCGCCTCCTATCAGACATTAGTGACTCGCTACGCCGATGCCATGCCCGGTATCTGCCGTGCTGCCCTGCACAGTAAAACGGACGTGCGAGAGCTGGCTACTCCGCAGCTTCATGAACCGCGGAAACTGCTCCAACACTTTTCGACTCAGATCCTCAATAGCTTGTTGGCCAGTACCCGCTTTACTCAGAAGAGTCTCAAGGCTGTGGACGGTACCTTTATCGCTCAAGCGCTCAACGGTTCGCATTTGGCTTCTTCCGCCAGCGTACCCATCACTGCGGAGACCTGGCAGCAGTGGGCGCGCTGGCGTCATCATTTGGAGGATCTGCAGCGCGAGGAGGGATTTACTCTGTGCTTCCGCTTGCACGAGGCGCCAGCGGATGCGCCGGATGCATGGACTCTGCAATGGCTTGCCGCTTCTCGCAAGGACCCTTCACTGCAGGTTTCGCTCGGTGATTATTGGACCCTCGAAGGAGCAGAAAAAAGTGCCTTTCAACATCGCCTTGGCCAGGATTTTGAACAGCAACTCTTGATCCAAATCGGCCAAGCCGCACGCATGTATCCCAAGCTATGGGAAGGGCTCCGAACCGATCAGCCCGTGGGAGTCCCGCTGGCACGGCAAGAGGCACTCGATTTCCTGCGCGAGTATGCGTGGGTGCTCGAGGACAGCGGCTATCGGGTAATCGTGCCTGCCTGGTGGACGCCTCAGGGTAGGCGCCGGGTGTTACTCCGGTTGCGGGCCGGTTCACCCCAGGCCCAAGATCGCGATGCCGCCACGGGGTATTTCACATTACCATCGCTGGCTCAATACCGTTATGAGCTGTCCATCGGCGAGGAGCCGGTCTCGGAGAAAGAGTGGCGTGCGCTGGTAGAGGCCAAATCGGAACTGGTCCACTTTCGGGGGCAGTGGCTGCAGCTCAATCGCGAACAGATGGGCAAAATGCTCGAATTCTGGAAACAACAGGAGGATAGGGATCAGGTGATGCCCCTCGCTGAACTGCTTCGGAAGGCAGCGAGTGCCGAAGAAGAGGGTTTTGAGCTGATCTATGACAAGGCGCTGGAAGCGATGATGGCGTGCCTGCACGATGCCGGTCGCATGACGCTTCCTGAAGTTCCCCCGACCTTTCAGGGACAGTTGCGCGAGTATCAACGGCGTGGTTTGGCCTGGTTACACTACTTGGAACAACTGGGTATGGGACCGTGTCTGGCGGATGATATGGGGCTCGGAAAAACCATACAGGTCATCGCCCTGCTGCTCATGGAACGGAGTGTGGTCGATTACCAAGCCGGTCCGACCCTGCTGGTGGCCCCTACGTCGGTATTGGGTAACTGGCACCGGGAATTGCAGCGATTTGCACCCTCTCTCAACGTGCTTATTCACCATGGGCCCCAACGTCCCAAAGAGGAGGCGGCATTCCAGCAATCGATTTGTCAGCGGGATGTGATCATCACCTCCTACGCCTTGATGCGTCTCGATAGCAAGCTTTTCCAAAGCCGATCCTGGGATCGTGTCGTTGTAGACGAGGCTCAGAACCTAAAAAATCCCAAATCGGCTCAGACCCGGGCGATTCTAAAGTTGGGTAGCCGTCAACGTCTCGCCCTCACCGGCACGCCTATCGAAAATCGGCTGCTTGATCTGTGGTCCATTTTCCAGTTTATCAATCCCGGTTACTTGGGCACCATGACCCAATTCAAGCAGCGTTTTGAACGTCCCATCCAGAAAGAGGAGGACAGAGCTCGAGCGACGACCCTCAAGCGGCTGGTGGAACCCTTTATTCTGCGCCGACTCAAAAGCGACAAGCGCATCATCGAAGATCTGCCGGACAAGGTGGAGCACAAGGTCTATTGTAATCTAACGAATGAGCAGGCTTCGCTATACCAGGCCGTGGTGGACGAAGTACAAGCGGTACTGGAGGGAGTCGAGGGGATTCAGCGCAAGGGGTTGATTTTATCTACGCTGATGCGGTTAAAACAGATCTGCAACCACCCCGCACAGTTTTTACAAGATGGTAGTGAATTTACCGAGTCCCGCTCGCACAAGCTGGAGCGAATAGTCCAGATGATCGAAGAGGTCATCGCCGAGGGCGAGAGTTTGCTGCTATTCACCCAGTTCACTGAAATAGGGAAGGCCTTGGAGCGGCATTTTCGCCAACACTATCACTATCCCTCATTTTATCTGCATGGTGGTACCTCTCGCCGTAAGCGAGAACAGATGATCGCGACGTTTCAGGATCCCGAAAACGCCCCATCGGTTTTTGTGCTCTCCCTCAAAGCGGGTGGCGTCGGGATCACCTTGACGCGCGCCAATCATGTTTTTCATTTCGACCGCTGGTGGAATCCAGCAGTGGAGAATCAGGCCACCGATCGTGCGTATCGTATCGGCCAGGAAAAAAAGGTCTTCGTCCATAAGATGGTGACACTCGGCACCCTTGAAGAACGCATTGATCAAATGCTTGAAGAAAAGCAGCGCCTCGCCGAGGGAATCGTGGGCAGTGACGAATCCTGGCTCACCGAGCTGAACGACGAGGCGTTCCGGGAATTGATTGATCTCAACCGCAGTGTCGCGGTACTGGATTGATGGAGGTAGCCAATGGCCAAGATCACTCGCACCTGGTGGGGCGAACGTTTTTTAGCGGCGTTAGAGTCCTGTACCGACCCTGGTCGATTGCAAAGGGGGCGCAGTTACGCGGGGCCTCGCCGTCTGCTGGCATTTGACATCGAGGGTAACACGATCCAATCCACGGTGCGGGGCAATGTCAACCCCTATTACGGTGTCTACAAGGAACCGCGCTATAAGGTAGAGATTCAACTCAAAAAGGTACCGGCTACGGCCTGGAAAAAGATCATCGCACAGTTAAGCCACAACGCCGGTTGGCTGTCCCGCCTGTTGCTCGGCGAGGTGCCCGAGGACATCGAGAACGCATTCGACAACACCCGTTACCACCTGCTTCCCCATTCCTCCCAAGAACTGCAAACTCATTGTTCCTGTCCCGATTGGGCGAACCCTTGTAAGCACGTGGCAGGAACCTATTACCGTGTTGCCAGCCTGCTTGATCAGGATCCCTTTCTGTTGTTTCAACTGCGCGGTTTGACGCAGGAAGCTCTACAAAAGGAATTGGTCAAGTCGCCGTTAGGCAAGGCAATGTGGGAAAGATTACAGGCAGATGAACACCTAGAACCAGAGCCCCTGGCCAATCGATACCCGCCGGTGCCTCTAGAACCCGTTGCAGAGCCTCTCAATTACAAACAGTTCTGGAGTGGATCGCGCCTACCCGAGGAGAGCAAAAGAGATTCTAATCAATTTGTGTCTGCATTGACCATCCGCCGAGAGGGCGATTTTCCGCCCTTCTGGCCGAGGGAAAACTCCTTCATAGAGGCCATGAGCGAAATCTATCGTTTGGTCCAGAAACGATTTTTACGTTGAAATCTTCTGCAAGATACAGGGAGATAGCGGGACCGATCATTTTGCTTTTACATTTCAGCAGG
>JAAUXY010067580.1_pt1 | contig 14381 bp, 9 predicted proteins | sample 7278121 | NCBI WGS metagenome assembly JAAUXY01 (sample SAMN14350117, study PRJNA611818) | marine sediment metagenome | isolation source: surface marine sediment (1.8m) | place: French Polynesia: Moorea | collected 2018-08 | reverse complement strand
GGCTGCGAAAATAGCGATCCGCCAACCTCGCGGTCTTGTCCAGGAACCGCTGCCTGAGACGCACCTCGAGCTGGCGCCCGAGGCGCAGGACCCAGGCCGCGACCGGCACCTCGACCAGGATTGCAGCCGCCAGGAAAACGAGCAGCGCAACAGCCGTCAGCAAACGCTGCTCAGGCAATACAAGCCGAGACCCGACATCGAGTAGACCGCGAAAGAACAATACCTGGATGACGGTCGCGGCGGCCGCTGTCGCCAACGCGGCGACGAAGGTCAGCGGACTCCAGACGCCGTCGGCGAGGAGCGTTCGCCAGAGCTCTCGGCCAGGCCGGATTGAAGGTTCGGCTAACGCTGCCTCCAGCTCGCGAGACAATCGCGGCTGTCCGCCGATCCCCGCCTCTGCGTCTGCGGCAGGCTCATCGTCACGCTCAGCGAGGTGGCCGAGGGTGCGCACCAGGACCGCCCCGCGAAGCCTGAGATATGGCTCGTCGGGCGGGTCTCCGGATTCGGATACGGATTCAGGCGGGACATCCCGTACCGACCAATAGATATCGGGAATCGGCGCCATGACGTCCTGGTCACCGTCTTCAAGCGCCCTCGTTTCCTGAGCCTCACCCGGGCGAGCACCTCGCTCGAGCTCATCTGCCAGCAGGCTGTCGATCAGGGCCTCAGCCGCGCGGCCGGCAGGAATAGCGCCGGAGTCGACGATCGCGGCGGTCATCCGCACGGCGGCGTCCAGGGTGGCCGGCGCATGCCAGCCTGGATCCGCCAGCACACGATCCAGAAGTCGCCGGCGGTGGCGGGCATCGAGACGCAAAGCCGCCATACGGGCCTCGAGAGTCTCGCGGAAGTCGCCGGTCGCCGCCCACTCTCGCCAGCCGGCGGCCGGTACCTTCAGAACATGCTGGTAGACCCGCTCGAGCAGCGCGTCGCGACGCACCCAGTGACGACCGGCCGCTGGATCCATCACCTGCAGCCATGACCCGTGGCATCGCCATACGACGATGAAATGGGTGACGCCGATGGCGTTGACCACAACCAGAATAGCGGGCAGCGCCCGAGCCTCGGAGAAGAACAGATGATCCGGCGGGATCATGATTTGTTCGGCGTCGAGGCCGAGCTGACGCGCCACCTCCTCCATGGTGTCGATCGAGGTGCCGTCGACATCGGTCTGGCAGGCCTCGCGCAAGCGATCGTAGCCGACCGCGATGCGAAACCCCTCGAGTAGGCACTTGAGCGATGCCGGGCCACAATCCATAGCCGAGGTCTGGATCACCTCGGGGGCCAGGAACCGGCGTCCTTGGCTCTTCCTGATCGGCGCTTTGATCCTCACCCATCGCCCCGGGTGTCGGAGCTGGCTGTGACCGCACGCCCGGCGGCTCGCAACATCAGCTCAGCCGGCGAGACGCGCTCGACCTCTACTACCAGGGTTCCAGGCATGCCATGCTGTAGAGGGATCATCGAGTCTGAACCGGCCACCACCGAGCCATCGATCCAGAGCTTGCCGTCACGCGCCTCGCCGGACACCCGCGTAACTTCCGACGAAAGGCTGCCGAACTCTGTCCACGGGAACCCGTCGAGACGCAGTTGGGCGGGCTGGCCGCGACGCACACGTGCCAGCGCGTCGGAAGGCGGGAAACCGGCCACTACCTTGAGCTCGGCGGTCGGGATCACGGTTGCCAGGTGGTCGCCTGCTGCCACCACCGACCCCGGGCGCACCTTGGCCACCTCGCCGAGACGGCCATCCGCTGGCGCGCGGATCAGCCGGCGGGCGATCTCTCCCTCGAGCCGCCGGGCGGCGGCGGTGGAGGTTTCGGCCGAGCCTTCCAGCTCGGCGAGCTCGCGCGCTAATTGGTCGATCCGCACTCGGCGGTCCCGGCGTTCGCTCAATCGTTCACTGTCGCCGCGATCTACAGCTCGCTCCAGCGCGTCAGCCTGCGCCCGCCGCTCGCGTGCCCGGGCTTCAGCGCGCCGCAGCTCCATCTCCGAGGCCAGACCTTGCTCGTGAAGCCGAGCGCTGCGTTTCGCCTCTTCCTCAGCCAACTCCGCGGCCGCAACCTCAGCCTCATATCGCGATCGCTCCTCGAGATTCGCTGCTTGCGCCATCCGGCGAGCATCCATCAAACCCTGGGTCTCGGTGGCCAACACGACCTTCAGGCTTTCGATCTCCTTCAGCAGAGCTTCACGCCGAGCCGTCTCCTCGTCCAGCCGCCGGCGTTCAAGCTCCGAGTCGAGCTGGAACAGAACGTCACCCGCGGCCACCTCCTGGCCGACCGCCGCTCGCACCTCGACGATACGGCCACCGGCGTCCGCGGCCACCTGGTGAACCGCCCGTTCGACTTCCAATCGCGCTTCAGCACTCATCGTATAGATCGGCAGTTCCGCGGACACAAACCACAATGTCCACAGCGCCAAGACCCCAGCCGCCACCGCGACGCCGATCATAGAGCCTCTGGAACGCTCACCTCGGAGTGATCTCAAAGTCCGGCTGAAAGGGGACGCCATCCGTTCATCTCTCCAGTCCATCGAATCTCGGCATTCGTCTTCGAGAAGGCTCAAGCATGCCCGGATTATAGTGCCGAGCCGATCCAACAGGCGCCCTACAGCAATGAAGCGAAGTGCATAATATCAGAGAGATCGCCTCATAAACAGCATAATGTGTCCGAAATCCAGACGTTCGATAGCAAAGTCATAATATGCTAGACACCTAAACAGGAGCTATGTTACCCTTCTCAGTGAGCTACTGAAATCGAGAGAACTCATCAGGGAGCTCGACGGCAGACGATCTCAAGTCGCGCGAGCTCATGTGCGGGAGGGGGACCTCTAAAACCGTTGATCGAAGAGAGGCCGTGCATGGAAGCCAATCCAGCTGATCATCATCAGAAAGCCGAATTCGGCATCCCTCCCCTCGCATTGCGGGCCAAGGATCTCGAAGAGAAGCTCAAACAGTGCCAGACCGGCATCATGCTCGCCCTCAACATGATGTTGGATCTCAAGGATCTTAAAACTGGCTTACACGCGACGCGGCTCGCTGAATGGGCGGTCAGAGTGGCCGAACAGTTAGGGATCGGCCACGAGGAACTGCGGGACATCGAGCTTGCTTCATTGCTTCACGACATCGGCAAGATAGGAGTTCCGGACGCGGTTCTTCAGAAACCCGGCCGCCTGACCCCAGACGAGCAATCTACTGTCAGAAAGCATCCGGAGTATGGTTGGGCCATCCTGCGATCAGTACCTGGCTTCGAGCGCGCCAGCTTGCTGGTTCTCCACCATCATGAGCATTTTGACGGGAACGGCTATCCAGCGGGCCTGGTCGGCGAGGAGATTCCACTGGGCTCGAGGATCGTCGCGATTGTCGACGCTTTCGATGCCATGCTTTCAGACCGCTCATACCGACGAGGCCTGCCTCCGGAAGAAGCTTTGAAGCGCCTCGACGCCGGTGCTGGAAGCCAGTTTGATCCTCAGATCGTCCGTCACTTTACAAACCTGGTCAACAGGCTGCTCCCGGAACTCTCGAAGATCGACGGCTTCGCTTCCGAAGCTCCCCCCCTACGTTTTCAGAAGTACGGATTTTGAGCGCGGCCAAGCGTCCGGAACCGAAGGATCCGACAAACTGCAGTGGTACTGCAATAACCCGAAGAGGAGGCCAACATGAAGACTCAGAGCCATGTCAAGGCTGGAGCCACCGTCACCATCATCATCAGCTGAGGCCCACATCAGTTGAAGTCCCGAACTATTCAAGCCGATCTCATTCAACGACCTACACTAGGAGGCAAGAACGTGAAGACAGGACAGTCCGTCACCATCATCATCAGCTGAATCCGCCCTCTTTCTTACCTGGTAATCAACGCTCTCTTTAAACATAGACAGGAGACTCGAACATGAACACCAAGACACACGTCAAGGCTGGGGCCACAGTCACCATCATCATCAGCTGAGGCTTCGTTCATTAACCGATTCAAACAACGCTCTCTTTAACATAGACAGGAGATTCGAACATGAGCACCAAGACTCACGTCAAGGCCGGCGCCACGGTCACCATCATCATTAGCTGAGCCGCTTTCAGAGTCGAGAGGCAACCCACGGAGGTCCGCCGTCTCCTGGCGACCGCCCTCTATTTGCAGGATGCCTTCAGCCGACGCCCGGTTTGCCAACCAGGACGTACGGCGCCCAGTAGAAGGGATGTGGATAGCTTTTGCGAACCTGCATCATGGCCAGCCGCAATGCCTCAGATCTGGGCAAGCCCTGTCCGACCGACCTCAAGAAAGTCTTCATGAAGATCGACTTGCTGTCGGGCTCGGCTTGCCACAGATCCACCAAGACCGATCGCGCTCCGGCATATAGAAGCCCGCGAGTCAGGCCGATCAGCTCATCGCCGTCGCCACCGGCTGCCATCTGACAGCCGCTGAGGACAAATAGCTCCGCCTGCAGCCGCAGATTATAAAGATCGAATAGGCTTAGCTGCGAATTGCTGAGCTCGATCGCGGAAAACATCGGATTGTCTCTCCGGAAACTGCCGCGCGCGGCGAGGTAGACAAAACGGCTATCGCGCCCATGCTCCCGCAGCGTTGCCTCGCTGGCTTCCTCGCCGACAACCAGGCGTGCGGCAGGTAACGCCTCTGCCGCCCCTATTTCCTTAAAGGTCTCAGACGATTCAGAATCTCTGACGCTCAAGATCAGCGATTTATTCTGGCACGAACCCTGTTTCTCACAGCTCAAATAATAAACGCTCGCGCTGGGTGCGTAAGAAATCGAGAAGGAATCGAGCAGATAGCGATCACCGTCGTAAAGAGCATGAAACGGCACGTAGTGGAGAAAGCCGTGTGGAATCACCACCAGGTGACGCTGCCTCATCCGTACCCGGATCGGGCCGATCAGCTCGTCGTACAGGCTGCGTAGACTGGTGTTGGTCGCCTCGTTGATGCCCTCCAGATACTCTTCCACATAGCTCGAGCCCAGCTGAAACTTGGAGAGCTGAAACTGCAGGAGTCGCAACATTTCGCGAGCTCGCGAGGCGACTGTCACAGGTACTATCTCGAGCTGATCGCCTCCAAGTATGCACGCGTAGACGATCCCACGCGCTATGTAGTACTCCACCAAAAGGGTCTCTGCCGAGAGCACAGATCTGATCCTCTCGATGTCGACGGTAGCCGCTTCTTGCAGAGAGCTGAACTCTTGATCGGAGACCTGCAACTCCCTCAAAGTCCGCAACAAGTGCGCCTCTTGCTTCTGACTGAAGTCGCGTAGCTGAGCGACTTCCTCACGTGACCTGTCATCCCCTCTCATCTCCTGGAGGTCTATTTGCCGGTAATACCAGTTGAGCTCCTCCCGTAGCTTCCGGACCATCCCCGCCTGATCACTCCGCGTCGCGATCGTGGGCTGAAGAGCGTGAGCCCTGAATGCCATCAGGTCCATCAAGCTGCGGGTCTTCGCTTTCTCAATGCAATCAAAGGCTGTCTTTCTCTCTTCGCCTGTCGCCTCATCCTGAAGTATCAAGGAAACCTGCCTCTCATACACCTGCAGTTTATCTTCCAGGAAATCTACCTTCAGTTCTTCGGTATGCAGGTGACCTCGCAAGCGTTCAAGATCTCCTTGAGATCTTTGGTAGGCCTTCAGCGCCCTGTCGCGATTGCCATCGGCCTCCTCGATCTGTCCAAGAACGAAGTAAATTTGATAGCGTAGAGCGGGTACGTCAAGCCGCCTCAGTAGATCCAGGGCCGCGTTGCAGGCCTTTCGTGCCTGGGTAGGTTTGCCGTTCTCCAGTTTGACGCGCGCCAACAGTAATTCACACATTGAAATCTTGGTCGGTAGCGCCAGCCGCGTGAAGCCCTCGCGAGCACTGTTGGCTCTTCTCGCCGCCTCTAGCGGACGTCCCGCGCGATACATCACCAGTGCCTCATAAAGATCGATCAAGGCCGGCCAGACCTGATTCTCTTCTTCAATAAAGATCTTCCGCGCTCTGGCGAGTAACTCCACCGTCAAGAAGGTCTTACCTTGCCGGTTGACAGCAAAGGCCAGATTGGTCAGCGCCTTCGCGGTTTCATAGGTCATGCCTAACTCGTCGAAGCTGACAAAAGCTCTCTGCGCCAGCTCGGCAGCTTCTTCTATCAGATTCAACTCGAGAAAAATTTCCGCTTGGTCCAAATCACAGAGCGCCATGTGATAGCGTTCCCCGCTGGATTCAGACTTGGCCCTGGTAGACCTATACAGCTCGAGAGCGCGGGTATAGTCCCCGCAAAGGTAATATAGATAAGCGATATTATAATCGATCTCGCCAACGAGAATCGGCAACTCTTCTTCCTGGCATGCGTCTCGTGCTTGCTCGTAGAGTTTCAACGCTTGCCGATAGTTATTGAGACTCTGGTGGCAGACGGCCATGTTCCGAAGCGATATCGCAACATTCTCAGGTTCGTTCAATCGCTGGAAGACTTCGTAAGCTGACTGATACCTTGCCGACGCTTCTTCCCACCGGTCCTGACGGAAGAGAATCATGCCAACATTCAAGTCCAGGCTTGCGAGCCGCAGGTGGTCGCCTCTGGATTCGAAGATGTTCCGAGCAACATCGGCCCATTCAAAAGCGCGCTGATAGTCACCGAGCAAGACGAGATTTCCCAGCCCACTGCTGCGGGTATTCGCAATCTCGTTTTCGTCTCCCACCCGCTCGAAGTACTCCAGCGCAGACTGATAGAGCCCGGCCGCGGTGTCGAGCTCGCCCTTGAAATGAGCGACATTGGCCGCGGCTCTTCGACTCCGACCTTGACAGTAGTCATCGTCCAACTCGTCCGAAAGCCATAAAGCGGTCTGGGCAAACCAATCCGCCTTGTGCAGGTCTACTCGGACCAGACGAATGACCTCGTCGGCCAACCAGTCGACGGTCGAGCGATCTCGCAGCCGACCATGGGTCAGAAGTAGCTCTCGACGCTGGCTTTCCGTTGTCAGGCCCACCAAGTTGGCAAGCAGTTCTTCCGATGCTGCAACTGCCTCCGCCCGCCCATCGTCACCGCCTATCATCTCTTGACACGCGCCCGGTCATTGCGGCGGAACAGAGACTCGACGTTCCAAAGCGTTGTATGGTCCAATACCGCGGGGTTGAAGTTGCCAACATCGAGCTTGGCGCCTGCCAATACATGTGGACTGGCGAGAAAGATCATGGGTAGATTTTCAGCCATCAACTCCTGAACCGTATCGAAAAACTCCTTGCGCCGATCGTAATCCACCGCGCTGCTCTGTGCTTTCATCAGACGATCGATCTCTGCCTCCCAGGCAGTCGCTGGCTCAGCCTGCCCTAAATGCCAGAGATGAAGACCGCCGCTGGACAGCAGTAACGGCAGTTGTGAGTCAGGATCTGAGTCCCCGCTGCCCAAGGCCAGGAGGCAAGCCTCGTAGTCGAAGGTTCGAGTGATTCTGTCGACCAAGGCCCGATGTTCCAGGGGGACGATCTGGACGGCCATTCCCAACTGCTTCAAATCGTCTTGGATAATCGTAGCCATCTGCATCCGTTGCCGGTTGCTCGAGCTGGTGATGAGAGAGAACTCTACCGCTTGGCCCGATGGATCGATCAGATTCTTCTCGCTGTCCCAGGTAAATCCAGTCGCCTGGAGTAACTCGCGTGACGCGGAGAGCGACCGCCGTGGGGTGGCGATCTCATCGTTGACCCAACGCTTGAACCCGGGTGTCACATGGGACGACAAAGGACTGGCACGTCCTTGAAAGACCAGTCTCACGATACCCGCCCGATCTATACCCAGTGAGACAGCACGCCTGAAGTCACGCTGCCGAAACCATGCTTGTTTCCCGGTGATCTTCGAAAGGCCCAGTTCCGTAAGATCATTCAAGTTAAAGAACATAAAATTGTAGACCAAACCAGGGCCTCGATCCACCAACTGGAATCTCTTCCCTCGATCACTCCGCTCGAGCGCCAGGTAGCTCTCCGCGTTCAATCTATCAGCAATATCGGTATCGCCGGCCTGAAAGCGAACCAGCTGGGCTTCGTCGTTAGGTACAAAAAGAAAAACGATCTCATCGAAGTACGGCAACCGTTGCCCGGCTTTATCCGCCTTCCAATAGTAAGGATTTCTTTCGAGCACGCAGCGCTCACCCGGGATGTATTGCTTGAGTCGAAAGGGCCCGAGCCCTACGAATCTTTCTGCCGGCGCCGTGAGCGACCAGATATCTCTCATACGACCCTGGTTGTGACTTTCTCCCAGCACGTGTTGCGGCAGTATCGCCAGCCGGTCAAAAAGGCGCTCACCAGCCGCATAAGGAGCAGCGAGCTCAAAGTCGACGGTATGCTGATCCAACTTACGGACCTCGATCGGCCTGCCGCCGACGATCAAGGCATCCCGATAAGGAGACTTGACCGCTTCATCCAAGTAGACCGCAAAAGAAAAAAGGACGTCATCAGCGTCGAACGGATGTCCGTCCGAAAAATGTACCCCACGCCTTAGCTTGACGGTATAGCGACGGCCGTCTTCCGACACGGTCCACGACTCGGCTAGTGCACCCTCGACCTCTTGCGAATATCGATTGATGTGCATCAGATCGGCCATCAACCGCCAGATCACAGCCTGGGAGTCTTCGTGGATGTCGACGATCGGATTGAGCGTCTTGGGCTCGGACTTGAGCGCCAGGACCAACCTACCGCCTCGCTGGCCCACGGGGTGCGTGGTGATCAGCAGCTCTTCTCCTGCGCTCGAGGAAGGAAGGCTCGTATCTTGAGGGGCTTCGGAGGCAGGCAGGAGTACAGGGAACAGTAAAAAAACCGCTAGGAAGAAGAGTCTCGCCGAGACTTCCCTACGGAAGACAGTACTGATCTCGAGAATCAATTGTCGTAAGCTGATGTCCATGGGCTTGCGTGAGCCTCTGGCTCAAAGCGAGATCTTAACATCGCGCTGAAGCGAACGACCAAGAAGCTGATAGGCCATCACGAACATCACCAGGACGACTCCAGGAAAGAACATCCACCCGTAGGAAGAAAGGACATGATATTTCTGTAACTCGCTCAGCATATTGCCCCAGCTCGGAACCGGCTCGGCGATTCCAAGGCCGAGAAAAGAGAGGGTGACCTCGGCCAGGATGTACTGGGGAACGAGGAGAGTAGCTTGAGTCAGCACCACGCCGAGTGTCTCGGGCAGTATATGTCGTCGGATGAGGTAGAAGTCGCTGGCTCCGAACCCACGGGCGGCCTGGACGTAATCCCGCTCCCGAGCGCTGAGCACGATGCCGCGGATCAAGCGCGCGGGGCGCGCCCAACCGATCGCTCCGATCAACGCCACCAGCAGCAAGAAAGCCTGGAGCGGGCTGATCGATAGCGGCAGGAAAGCGCGCACGGCCAGCAGCAGGTAAAGCCAGGGCAAGGCCATGAAGAGCTCGGCCCCGCGCATCAAGAACGTATCCGTGAGGCGGCCGTAGAATCCGGCCAGGGTCCCGAGGATAGTACCGATGCCGAGGGAGAGGCCGGTGGCCAGCCAACCCGACAGCAGAGAGATCCGACCCCCATAGAGCAGGCGTGAGAGCTGATCCCGTCCGAACCCGTCGCTGCCACACAAGAAGATGCGTGCCGGCTCGTCGGTCCCGAAGAGATGAAGATCGGTGGTGAACAGCCCGAGAAGCTTGTAGGGCTCACCCCGGACGAAAAACCGGATCGGATAGGCTTGACTGGGATCCTCCCGGTAGCCGACACCAGAGTCGTCGAGCACCAAAGGGTAGACGAAGGGGCGCAGATGCCAGTTGCCGGACGAGTCTTTGAGGTGTACCGGGGTAGGTGGCGCGAAAGGCAGCATGCGGTTCTGGGTCGCGTAGTGGTAGGGGGCAAAGAAACCCGCCAGGGCGACAACGATGTGAACGGCAGCGAGGGCAAACCAGCCTAGCGTCAACGCTTTGAGTCGCGCCGATTTCCAAAGACCCGGCCTCACGGGCCCACCTCCCGGGGCGTTCATCGCGTTGCGGTGCGGATCCGGGGATCGACGGCATAGAGCAATATGTCCGCCACCAGATTGCCGACGACAAGGAGCACGGTGGAGAGCATGACCGCACCGATCACGACATGAACGTCGCGGGCGAGGATCGCTTCGAGCAACAGCGGCCCGAGGCCCGGCCAGCTGAGCACCACTTCAATCAGCAGCGACGCGCTCAACAGTGAAGCCAGCGAGAAACCAAAAAGCGAGATCAAGGGGTTGGCCGCGGCGGGCAAGGCATAGCGCAGAAGCAGACGGCGGCGAGGAATACCAAAGCCACGGGCGGCGAGTAGAAAGCGCGAATGCAGAACCTCGGACACGCTGGCAACGACATGGCGCACCAGCACCGGCAGAGTCGCCAGGGTGAGGGCGAGCACCGGCAGGGCAAAATGCGACAGTAGATCCTTCAGCTTGCCCCAGGCGTCGAGCGACTCGTAGTCGAGCGAGGCCATCCCGCCGACCGGAAACAGGCCGGTGCGCACCGCTAACAGCATGCACAGCAAAGCCAGAACCAGATCGGGTATCGCCAACAGCACCGAGGTACCGGCGTCGAGGACGGCTCGAGACCAGCGCCCGGCGGACGCCGCCCAGAGACCGAGGGGTATTGCCAGCAACCAGGCCAGTGCGGTCGCCAGGCCGGTCAACAATAGAGTGTTTCGAGCACGGTCCCACAAGAGCGGTGCGACCGGCGTGTTGTACGCGAAGGAGAATCCCAGATCGCCCCGAACAGTCGACCCCAGCCACCTCAGATAGCGCACCGTCAAGGGACGATCGAGACCGTACCGGGCCTGGAGTGCATCGACGGACTCAGAAGAGATTCTGGGATCGAGGCGCATCGCATCAAAGTAATCGCCGGGGGCGATTTCGGTGAAGCCGAAGGTCAGCACCGACACGCCGAACAGCAGCAGCAGGCCATGCCCCAGGCGTTGGAGGATCCAGCGCATGATGATCCGAGCTTCAGCGATCGCCAGCAGAGCCCGTATCGGTAGCCGGGGAACCGAGCTTCGGCGTCGCCGCTAACAGCTGCCGGGTGTGAACATGCTGGGGTTGGCTGAAGATATCTTTGACCAAGCCCTTCTCTACAACTCGCCCGCTCTTCAGGACGACGATCTCGTCCGCCAGATAGCCGGCCAGCTGAAGATCGTGGGAGATCAGCACGTAGGCCAGACCAAGGGTGGACTGGAGCTCGAGAAGAAGATTGACGATCCGCGCCCGGACGGAAACGTCGAGCGCCGACAGGGCCTCATCCAGGATCAGCAGCCGGGGCTCGAGCACCAGGGCCCGAGCGATGGCCAGCCGCTGGCGTTGGCCACCCGATAGCTGCGCCGGTCGACGATCTGCCCAGCGGGCCAGCAGCCCGACCTGCTCCATCGCCTGGATCGCCCGACGGCGGCGCGACTTCCGATCGACTTTTTGAATTCGCAGCGGCTCAGCCACCAGCTCAGCCGCCGTGAAGCGCGGATTCAGGGCACTCGCTGGATCCTGGAAGATGAGCTGGATCTGCCGCCTCAGCTGGCTCGCCCGCCGCCCGTCCAGCGCCAGGAGATCCTGCCCGAGAAACTGAATCGAGCCCGCATCGGGCCGCTCGAGCAGCGCCAGACATCGACCCAGGGTCGATTTGCCGGAACCGGTCTCCCCGACCACCGCGAGCACCGAACCGGGCCTCACCATCAAATCGACGCCGTCGAGGGCCTGCACCCGCTGGCGACGTCGACCGCGGCGCAGGTACTGGCGCTTGAGACCGCGGGCTCGAAGCAGCGGCTCAGAGATCATGCAACAAACATCTCACAGAGCGGGTATCCCGCTCAAGCAGCGGGAGCCGACGCTTTCGGCACTCCGCCATGCGATCAGGGCAACGGGGCTCGAAGCGGCAGCCCGGCGGCCATCGCAACGGATCCGGGGCCGCTCCCGAAATCACCGGTAGTGGCGGTCGCGGCTGACCATCAGCTCCCGGTGCCGGAAACCTCGCGCAACGCAGCAGCTCGCGGGCGTAGGGATGCGCGGGTTCACGGTACAGCTGTTCGCGGCTGGACACTTCGACAATCTGCCCGGCATACATGACCAGCAAACGATCGGCCAGTAACGCGAGCAGCGCCGGATCGTGGCTGATAAATATCAGGGCGAGCCCCAGCTGCTGCTTCAGCTCCTGGAACAAGGCGACAATCCGCGCCTGGGTGGTGGCATCGAGAGCTGCAGTCGGTTCGTCCGCGATCAGGACGGATGGGGCACAAGCCAAGGCCTGGGCGATCACCACCCGCTGTTTCTGCCCACCCGAGAGTTGATGGGGATAGGCAGCATAAATCTCGCCCGGCCGTTCGAATCCGACCCGCTCCAGCATGTCGATGGCATGGCGGCGACAGCGCTGGCGGCTCCAGCTTCGGTGAGCCCGGGCGACGTCCGCTACCTGATCGCCGGCGCGCAGGCAAGGCGACAGCGAGATGCCAGGCTCCTGGAAAACCAACGAAATATCTTCACCCCGAATCGCAGCGAGCTCGCTTTCGCTCATCTTCATCAGATCCCGATCGGTTCCGAACCGACTGCCCAGGGTAACTTCGCCGCGGACCACCTGACCGCCGGGCGGCAGCAATCCGAGCAGCGCCAGGGCCAGGGTCGTCTTGCCGCTCCCTGACTCGCCGAGCACTCCCAGGGCTTCCCCGGCCGCGAGCTCGAAGGACGCGTCCTCAACCACGGTCGCCGCGAGTCCGTCCTCGCCATAAAACTGTACCGCCAAGTCACGCACACGTAGCAGGGTCAACGCGGTCGTCATGGCATCTCCTTGGGCAAGTGAATAAGCGTACGATACCAGCTGCGGAGTGCAAGTTCAGGTGAAGGGTAAACTTCAGCGCCATGAATCCTCCCCTGCTCGAGAACCTCCTCCATCTGCCCCGTATGCTGCGCCTCGCGGGACTGCCGGTATCGCTCGAGCAGACCCTGTCGTTTGCCCGAGCTCTCGAGTGGCTGGACCTCTCCCGTCGCCACCAGGTTTTCTACACGGCTCGCGCGCTCCTGGTCACCCGCCACGAGTCGTTGCGCTTGTTCGAGACCATCTTCAATAGCTTCTGGCGACTGGTCAAGGACGGCTCCACGGCCACGCCGCGGAAAACGCCGCGGGCTCCACGTCACGACTCCGCTCGCCAGCGGCCGTTCGATGTCGTCAGCTACATGGCCTACAAAGCTCGTCGGTTCAATACCGAGATCGAAGTCGCCGACCGCGCCGGAACCGCGTCGGCCGAGGAGGTGCTGCAGCACAAGAGTTTTTCCGAGATGACCCCCGAGGAGTTGGCGCGCGTCAGACGCCTGATCCACGAGCTGCGCTGGCGCGCCAGCGAGCGCCGCACACGCCGATATGTTTCCGGCGCCCGCGGAGAAGTCGTCGATCTGCGTCGTGCCTTGCGCCAAGTCGCCCGCACTGGCTGCGTTCCGCCGCGGCCGGCATGGCGCGGGCGTAAGATCAAACAACGCCCGATCGTCCTGCTGGCAGACATCAGTGGCTCGATGGTCGCGACGTCGCGACTCATCCTACAGATGTTCTTCGGCATCACCCAGAGCCTGCGTCAAGTCGAGTGTTTCACTTTCGGCACTCGGCTCTCTCGAATCACCTCTCAGCTCAAGATCAGAAACATCGACCACGCGCTGCAGGAGGCATCCCAGGAAGTCCTCGACTGGTCGGGAGGCACCCGCATCGGTGACAGCCTGGGCGCGTTCAATCGCCAGTGGAGTCGTCGGGTCTTGCGCCGGGGGGCGGTGGTGCTGATCGTCTCAGACGGCTGGGAACGCGGTGACGTCAAACGGTTGGCGGCCGAAATGCGTTACCTCAAGCATCGCTGTCACCGACTGATCTGGCTCAACCCCCTGGCCGGCCAGGCGGCCTACCGACCGCGTGTTTCGGGCATGGCCGCGGCTCTGCCCTACGTCGATGACTTCTTGCCCATCCACAACCTGGACAGTCTCGAGCAACTCGCCGAACACCTGCGTTCGCTACCGGAGTGAAGAACACAACCCTGAGTGCGACTCAGTCGCCCCGCGGCGATCTGCCGAAACGACTCCTGGCGTCGACGATGATCCCAGAGTCGTCAGATTCGATTCTGTCGTCGCCGCGCGGGTCAGGAAGGGTGAAGCAAAAGCTGCTGCCACAACCGCGACCTTCGGACTCAACCCAGATGGTGCCGCCATGGAACTCAACAATGCGCTTGGCCAAGGCCAGGCCGATACCGGTTCCGTCTTCAGTTGCGTCGAGCCGCTCGAACAGGCCAAAAACCTTTTCATGGTACCGCGCTTCGATACCGACACCGTTATCTGAAACGAATAGGACCTGATCGTCGAGAGATACTCCTCTCGGATCCGACGGCATGCCGCGCCGCATCCCTACCTCGACGACCGGCGCCTTCTGCTTGCCCATATATTTGAAGGCGTTGGCGAGCAGGTTCT
>JAAUXY010131764.1_pt1 | contig 14389 bp, 12 predicted proteins | sample 7278121 | NCBI WGS metagenome assembly JAAUXY01 (sample SAMN14350117, study PRJNA611818) | marine sediment metagenome | isolation source: surface marine sediment (1.8m) | place: French Polynesia: Moorea | collected 2018-08 | reverse complement strand
CCTTGGTCGGATCGACTGCGGTCACGTTGATCGCCACCGCCGCCGCATTGGCCGCGGGCGGCACGTTGCAGGTCGGGTTCCCGTTCGTGTCGACGCTGCGCGTCTCGCCCGGCCCGATCGGCGCCCCTCCCGGGGCGCGGGTGTCGGTCAGGCGGCACGGCTGGATCGGCACGAACACCGGGTTCGGATTGGCGGCCGGCGGTTGGCCGCCCGAGACGACCTGGTTGGTCGTGACACCGATGACGGAGCCCGTCGCCAGCATCACGAGTGCGATGGTGAGCTTGCCCAGTTTCTCCATCGCCCGATGGTAGGCAGGCGCGAAACCGGGCCCGTCCGGGCTACTCGACCTCGAGGAACTCGCGGAGGCGCTGGCTGCGTTGTGGGTGGCGCAGCTTGGCGAGCGTCTTGGCCTCGATCTGCCGGATCCGCTCCCGGGTCACGCCGAACTCACGGCCGACCTCCTCCAGCGTCTTGGCTTGCCCGCCGTCGAGCCCGAACCGCAGGCGGACGATCTCCTGCTCGCGCTCGGACAGCTCGCCCAGCACCTGCCCGACGGCGTCGGACAACATCGCCTTGGTGGCGGCGTCGGCCGGCCCGTCGACCGAGTCGTCCTGGATGAAGTCGGCCAGGTTCGACTCGTCCTCCTCGCCGACCGGCGAGTCGAGGGACAGCGGGTCCTGGGAGATCCGCAGCAGCTCCCGCACCCGGTCCGGCTCGAGCTGCACCCGCTGGGCGAGCTCGTCGATCGTCGGCTCGCGCTCGAGCTCCTGGTGCATCTGCCGCTTGGCCCGAGTGACCCGGTTCATGTGCTCGACCATGTGCACCGGGATGCGGATCGTGCGCGCCTGGTCGGCGATCGAGCGGGTGATCGCCTGGCGGATCCACCACGTCGCGTAGGTCGAGAACTTGAAGCCCTTGGTGTAGTCGAACTTGTCGACCGCCCGCATCAGCCCGAGGTTGCCCTCCTGGATGAGGTCGAGCAGCTGCATCCCCCGCCCCGAGTAGCGCTTGGCGATGCTCACGACGAGCCGCAGGTTGGCCTGGGTCAACTCGCTCTTGGCCCGCTCGCCCCGGCTGACCGCACGCATCAGCATCCGGCCCTCCACCCCTTCGATCGGCGAGCCATCACTCTCGGCGGCGTCGATCTTCTCGGCTGCGATCTTGCCCTCTTCGATCAGCTGGGCCAACCGGCGCTCGTCGTCGACGGTCAGCAGGTCGACCTGGCCGATCTCGCGCAGGTACATCCGCACGGCGTCGGACGTGCCGCCCTCCCCCTTCGGCGTCGACTTGCGCGTGCGCCGCTTGCGCCGCCTCGACAGCAGCCGCTCGTCGGGGTCCTCCTCCTCGATGACGAGGTGGCGCTGGACACCCCCTGGTGTGTCGTCGTCGATCGCCTCGACCGCTTCGTCGATCGAGATCCCCTGACCCTTCATCGCCTGCTGGACTTCGGTGAGCACGTCGCCGGTCAGCTCGACGTGGCGCAGGACGTGGGTCAGCTCCTCGGCGTGGACCTCACCGGTCTCTCGGCCGCGGGCCACCAAACGGCCCCACTCGTCGGTGTCGACGCCGACGAAGGGCGCCTCGGGGCCCCGGGGATCGGCGGCCTCGTCAGCCGTCCCCACCGGTTCGTTCTTCTGTGCGTCGATGGAGCCAACCTAGCAACGACTCGGCGGCAGCGAGGGCGCGTTCTGGGTCGATGTCACCGAGCGTCTCGACGTCGAGGCGGGCCTGCCGGTTGCGCTCGATCTCGGCCGGGTCCGTCTCGCCCGACACCTGGCGCAGCTCCCGCCGGACGGCGGCGGCAATCAGCATCTTGGCCTCGACCTCGGGGGCGAGCTGGAGGTCCGCCACCGCCGCTCGCTCGAGCACCTCGCGGGCGTCCGGGTTCACCGACTCCAGCGCCCGCTGCAGGTCACCGTCGGCGTCGGCCAGCGCCAGGAAGGCGAGCCGGTTGGCGTCGTCGTCGAACAGCGCCTCGACCAACCAGTCGGCGATCGAGTCCCAGTCCTGGACGAGCAACACGAGCGCGGCGAACTCGGCGTTCTCCATCGGGCCCCGCGCCCGCTTCGGCTCGACGTGGACGGCCGGGCGGCGCACCCCGCGCTCCGCGAGCTCGACCAGATCGCCGACCGGCAGACCCACACGGGTCGCCACCTCCCCGGCGTACAGCTTGCGCACGTGCTGGTTCGGGTGCTCGTTCACGACCGCCATCGCCGCCTCGGCGAGCTTGGCCCGATGCTCGGGCGAGTCGATCGGGCCCGATCCGAGCGTCCGCTGGAGCCGGAACCCGAGGAACGGCAGCGGGTCGACGACGGCCGCCCGGAGCGCCTCGGGGTCGGACTGCGCGAGGTCGCCGGGGTCCTTGCCGGCCGGCAGCCGGGCGACCGACACCTCGACTGCGTGCGCCTGCTCCCACTCGTAGAAGCGCTCCGCCGCACCCTGCCCGGCGGCGTCGGCGTCGAAGGCCAGCACGACCCGGCTGGCGTACCGCTTGAGCAGTCGGACGTGCTCCTCGGTCAGCGCGGTGCCGCAGGTGGCGACGGCGCGCGGCACGCCGGCGGCGTGGAAGCCGATCACGTCGGTGTAGCCCTCGCACACCACCACCTGGTCGTGCTTGGCGATGTCGGTCTTCGCCCAGTTGAGGCCGTACAGCGTCTTGGACTTCGTGTAGATCGGCGTCTCGGACGAGTTCTTGTACTTCGCCGGATCGTCCGAACCGGGCAGCACGCGTCCGCCGAACGCCACCGCCTCGCCGTTCTCGGAGAAGATCGGGAACATCACCCGGGCCCGGAACGAGTCCTGCATCTTGTTCCGCCGGTTGCGGAACGCCAGCCCGACGTCCTGGAGCACGTCGGCGGGAACGCCAAGGTTGCGGGCGAGCTGGTCCCAGTCGTCGGGGGCCCAGCCGAGCTTGAACTGGCGGGCGATGTCGCCGGCCAGCCCCCGGCGGCGCAAGTAGTCGCGGGCGGGACGGGCGGCCGGATCGGTGAGCAGCCGCTGGTGGTACCACTCGACCGCCTCACCCATCGCCTCGGTCAGCGTCTTGCGGCGGGCCCGCTCCTTGGACTGGCCGGCCGACGTGTAGTTGAGCTGGATCCCGGCCTTCGCTGCGAGGTGCTCCACCGCTCCGGGGAAGTCGAGGTGCTCGATCTCCTGGACGAACGTGAACACGTCGCCGCCCTTGTCGCACCCGAAGCACTTGTAGCGGCCGGTCTCCTCGCGGACGTTGAACGACCCGGTCTTCTCGGCGTGGAACGGGCACAAGCCGACCCAGTTCCGGCCGACCCGCTTGAGCGCCACGTACTGCTGGACGACGTCGACGATCGAGACGGTCGAACGCAGCCGCTCGATGTCCTCGTCGACGATCGCCATGCCGGTCAGACTAGGGGCCGACGTCGCCGGCCCGTCGGGCGGCCACCAGCGTCAGCATCGTTCGATCGTTCTGCCCCACGTGAGTTGAGACCCTCGGGGCCTGGCCCCGGAGGTCTCAACCGCCTCAGGACCGGCGGGCGATGATGGCCTGGGCGGCGGCCAGGCGTGCGATGGGGACGCGGAAGGGGCTGCAGCTCACGTAGTCCAGGCCGGCGTCGTAGAACAGGTCGATCGACTCGGGGTCGCCGCCGTGCTCGCCGCAGACGCCGAGCTTGAGGTTCTTCTTCGTCTTCCGGCCCCGCTCGACGCCGATCCGCACGAGGTCGCCCACGCCGGTCTGGTCGATCGTGTCGAACGGATTGCGGGCGAGCAGCCCCTGCTCGAGGTAGGCCGGCATCATCCGGCTCTCGACGTCGTCACGGCTGAACCCGAACGTCATCTGCGTGAGGTCGTTCGTGCCGAAGCTGAAGAAGTCCGAGACCTCGGCAATCTCGTCGGCCCGGATCGCGGCCCGCGGCGTCTCGATCATCGTGCCGATCGTGATGTGCGGCGGGTTCTTGACGCCCTTGGTGGCCGCGTCGACCTCCTCTTGCACCCACGAGCGGGCCAGCGCCAGCTCCTCGCGCGTGACGGTGAGCGGGATCATGATCTCCACGATCGGGGTCAGCCCCCGCTTGCGGAGCGCACTCGCAGCATCGAGCAGCGCCCGCACCTGCATCGAGTACAGGCCCGGCTTGAGCACGCCGAGGCGCACGCCTCGGGTCCCGATCATCGGGTTGTGCTCGGCCCAGCTCTCGGCGGCCGCGAGCTCGGCCTTCTCCTGCTTGGAGAGCTTGCTCGTCGCCTCCTTGATCCGCAGCTCCTCCACCGATGGGAGGAACTCGTGGAGCGGCGGGTCGAGCAGGCGGACCGTGACCGGGAGGCCGTCCATCGCTTCGAGGATGCTCTCGAAGTCGGCCTGCTGGACCTTGCGCAGCTCGTCGAGCGCCTGCGCCTCCTCCTCCGCGCTCGCGGCCAGGATCATCTTGCGGACGACCGGCAGGCGGTCGGGGGCGAGGAACATGTGCTCGGTGCGGCACAGCCCGATCCCCTCCGCGCCCATGTTCCGGGCCTGGGTGGCGTCCTCACCGGTGTCGGCGTTGGCCCGCACGGCGAGCTTGTTCTTGCGGATCTTGTCGGCCCACCCGAGGATCGTGTCGAACTCCTCGGGCGGCTGGGCGTTCTCCAGCTCCATCTCCCCGACCACGACCTCGCCGGTCGTCCCGTCGATCGAGAGCATGTCGCCCTCCTTCACCGTCACCTTGCCGACGGTGAACTTGCCCTTGCCGATCTTGATGTCCTCGGCGCCGACGACGGCCGGCGTACCCCAGCCGCGGGCGACGACGGCCGCGTGGCTGACCAGGCCGCCGCGGGCCGTCAGGATGCCCTGGCTGACCAACATCCCGTGGATGTCCTCCGGGCTGGTCTCGCTGCGGACCAGCATCACGGGCTCACCCCGTTCGTCGGCGTCGACCGCGTCGTCGGCGGTGAAGTAGACCCGACCGACGGCAGCGCCCGGCGACGCGCCGAGGCCCTTGCACAGCACCTCGCCCTTGTCGACGAACTGCGGGTGGAGCACCGAGTCGAGGTGGTCGGCGCTGACCCGCGTGACCGCTTCGTCGCGGCTGATCTTCCAGCGGTTCTTGCCCTTGCCCTTGCCCTTGGTCATGTCGACGGCCATCTTCAGCGCGGCGACACCCGTGCGCTTGCCGACGCGGGTCTGCAGCATCCAGAGCTTGCCCTGCTCGATGGTGAACTCGGTGTCGCACATGTCGGTGTAGTGCCGCTCGAGCCGGTCGAAGATCTCGAGCAGCTCGTCGTGGATCTCCGGGAAGTGCACCGCCATCTGGTCGAGGTGCTCGGTCTTGCGGATGCCGGCCACGACGTCCTCGCCCTGCGCGTTGACCAGGAAGTCGCCGTACGGCTCGTCCTCGCCGGTCGCCGCGTCGCGGGTGAAGCCGACGCCCGTGCCGGAGTCCTCGTCGCGGTTGCCGAAGACCATCACCTGCACGTTGACCGCAGTGCCGAGGTAGTGGTCGATGTTCTCCCTGACGCGGTAGGCGATCGCCCGGGCGCCGTTCCACGACCGGAACACGGCCTCGACCGCCCCGCGGAGCTGCTTGATCGGCTGCTGCGGGAAGGCCGAGCCGGTCTGCTGCTTGACGAGCTTCTTGTACTCGGTGCACAGCTTCTTGAGCGCGGCGGCGGGGATCTCCGAGTCGGTCTTCACGCGTGCGCTCGCCCGCGCGTCGTCGAGCAGATCCTCGAACGGCTCGCCGTCGGCGCCCATGACGATGCGGGCGTACATCGCGATGAAGCGGCGGTAGCTGTCGTACGCGAACCGCTCGTCGTCGGTGACCTTCGCAAGGCCCTTGACACTCTTGTCGTTGAGACCGAGGTTGAGGACGGTGTCCATCATCCCCGGCATCGAGAACTTGGCACCCGAGCGCACCGAGACGAGCAGCGGGTCGGCGGGGTCGCCGAGCTTGCGGCCCATCTCCTTCTCGAGCTTGACGACCTGCTCCTCGATCTCGGCGTCGAGCCCGTCGGGCCAGCCACCGTTCATGTACGCGCGGCAGCCGTCGGTGGTGATCGTGAAGCCCGGCGGCACCGGCAGCTTCAGCACCGTGGTCATCTCGGCGAGGTTGGCGCCCTTGCCCCCGAGCAGATCCTTGAGGAGCATCGGGGCGCGGCGGTGCTTGTGGTCGAAGCTGTAGACATAGTGCATACGGGCGCCGAGTCTAGGGGTGTCCCGCGACAACTCGCCCAGGATCCGACCGCCCTCGGCGCCTGCGTCGCCGTAGCCTGACGGCAGATGTTCCGGTTGCTCGGATTCCCCGTCCATGTGCGACCCGGCTTCGTCATGTTCATGCTGTTGATCGTCGTGCTCTACAGCAACGAACTGGGCCTGTGGCTGGCCGGATCGCTTGCCGTACTCACGTTGATCCACGAGCTCGGTCACGCGCTGGCCGCTCGCCGGGCGGGGGCCCGGGCCGAGATCTCGCTCGACTTCCTCGCCGGGTACGCGTCGTACGTCCCGTCACGGCCGATCTCCCGGCTCGAGCAGGCGTGGATCTCCTTCGCCGGGCCGGCGGTCCAGATCACCATCAGCGTCGCGGTCCTGGCGGTGATGGGGTTCAACCCGCTCGAACGACCGTCGATCGACGACCCAGCAGCCCTCGCGATCTGGTGGGCCGGGCCGATCATCGGACTGCTGAACCTGATCCCGATCCTGCCGCTCGACGGGGGCAACATCGTGCTCAACGGCCTCGACTGGCTGCTCCCCGGCCGGTCACGGCGACCGATGATCTACCTGTCGATCGGGATCACCACCGCAGCCTTGGTGTTCTGCTTCACGTCCGACCGATTCCGCGGGTTCGTGATCTTCGTCGGCTTCATCCTGGTCATGCAGCTGCAGATGCTCGGCTCGACCCGGCCCGTCACGTCGCCGTGGCAGGACGCCAGCGATGCACTCGCAGCCGGGAAGGAGGGCAAGGCCCGCCGGATCCTCGTCACCGCGCTCAGCCAGCCCAAGGCGGCCCCGGCCCAGCCGGTCGTGCGCCTCACGACCGACGAGGCCGCGGCGCTGATCGACGTGATCCCCGAGCCGTGGCCGCACGGCAACCCGATCAACGAGTACGTCCTGGCCAACCTGCTGATCCAGGTCGGCCGCTACGAGGACGCCGCCCACTACGGGGCCGACAGCTTCTCCCGCACGCCGACGACGCTCGGCGCAGCGACGGTCGGCCGGGCCGCTGCCGCCCTCGGCGACCAGGCGACGGCGATCGGTTGGCTGCGCGCCGCCGCCGACGCCGGGACGTCCCCGGCCGCACTCGCGTCGGTGATCGACACGTCGCCCGAGCTGATCGGCCTGCGCCAGCACCCCGACGTCGTCGCCATCCGCCGCACGCTCGTCACCTCCCCCACCGCCTGAGTCGACCCGAAATCAGCCGCGAACTACCCGCCCAGCGGGCAACCCGGTGCAGATTTGTGGGGAGCGTCCGAGTCCCACCCAAAATCTGCCGCGAGCTACCCGTCCAGCGGGCAACCCGGTGCAGATTTGTGGGGAGCGTCCGAGTCCCACCCGAAATCTGGCGCGAACTGCCCGCCCAGCGGGCAACCCGGTGCAGATTTGTGGGGAGCGTCCGGCCTCAGCGAGCGTGGGCTGGGGGGCGGCCGACCTCGCTGCCGCGCTTGACGTAGCCGAGGCCGGTGCCGCCGGCGACGCTCGTCAGTGATCCGACCTCGACGCCCTCGTCGAGGATCGGGTCGCCCACCGCAGCGTCCGGTCCGACGTCGACGATCCGCAGCGATCGCGGGGCGTCGGCGCCTCGGCTGTCCATCCGCTCGACCAACTCCTGGCCGGGGTAGCACCCCTTAGTCAGGCTGACTGCGAGCTCGACCAGACCGGTCGTCGCCGGGATCGTCTCGCCCGGCACGATCTCGGCACCCATCCGCGGCCAACCGGCCGCAACCCGCTCCGCCTCGCCGTCCGGCGCCGGGCCGCCGTCGCCGACCGCATCGAGCTCGATCTCGGCCTGCACCCGGATCTTGAACCGGTTCAGCCGGGCGACGAGGGCCTCGCCGAACCCGGCGTCGGTGTCGAGCACGAACGCCTCGTCGCCGGTGCGCGACACCCGCGCCAGCGCGTCGATCTTGCCCGACGGATCGAGGACCAGCGTCCATGCGGCCGCGCCGACCGCGAGGCCGTCGATGTCCTGCGCGAGCTGCGACTGCAGGTAGCGCTGTGCGTCCGGCCCGACGACCGTGACCCGGTCGCGCCGGTCGACGTCGACGAACGGGGCCATGTCGGTCGTGTCCACATTCCCAGTCTGCCGTGGCACACTGCCAAGTGCATGACCGACGAGCCCACGTTCGGCGTCAACGATCTCGACCGGCTGGCCCAGCGCGCCGTCGACACGGTGATGCGGCTGGTCCGCCGGGGGCTGGCGCTCGCCGGCGGTGTGCTGCTGATCGCCGCGTTCTGCAGCATCGGCGGGTTCCTGCTCGGGCTCGCCGCGCTCTCCGGCGGCGCCCGCACGGTCTGGATCGTCCTCGGCGGGTTCTTCCTCGTCGTCGCCATCGGCTCGGTGATCCTGGCGATGTGGCGACTGCGGGCCGTTCGGGGCGGGGCCGACGCACTGGTCGGCGAGGTCCGGCGCCTGATCGGGAACGACGAGCAGGCCGAGCGGGTCGTCATCGAGACGGTCGAGGTCGGCGAGACCGCCGAGGACGAGAGCGCCGTCGTGCTGTCGCGCCAGTTCTTCCAGATGCAGGGCTCGGTCGACCGCCAGCCCGAGACCTACGCCGCCGTCTCCAAGGCGCTGCGGGCGGTCACCGGCTTCCCGGTGCTCCTCGCCCTCTCCGCCTTCGTGTCGATGGTGTTTGCGGGGCTCGGCTTGCTCTTCTTGATTGCCCTTGCGCTGTAACGCTGAGTGTCTGACACTCGGAGCTACGCGCTCGTGCCACCTTCTGCTCGGGCCCGAGTCATTCGCCTTGCACCGGGGATCGCGGCAAGTAGAGCCGCCGCTTTGTTCCGGCACTCGAGGTCTTCGTCGTCGGGGACGGAGTCGGCGACGATGCCGGCTCCGGCTTGCAGGCTCGCGGTCCTGCCGTCGCCGGTGACGAACATCGTGCGGATCGCGATCGCAGTGTCGAGGTTGCCCGACCAGTCGACGTAGCCGACCACGCCGGCGTACGGACCCCGCTTGACCGGCTCGAGCTCGTCGATGATCTCCATCGCCCGCACCTTCGGCGCCCCGCTGACCGTGCCGGCCGGCAGCGTGGCCCGCAGCACGTCGATCGGCCCGAGGCCGTCGCGCAGATCGCCGGAGACCTGCGACGTCATGTGCATCACGTGGCTGTACCGCTCCAGCGTCATCAGCTCGTCGACGTGCACCGACCCGAACTCGGCGACCCGGCCGACGTCGTTGCGGGCGAGATCGACCAGCATCACGTGCTCGGCCCGCTCCTTGGGGTGCTCGACGAGCTCGGCGGCCATCCGCCGGTCGTGCTCGTCGGTGCGGCCCCTCCGGCGGGTCCCGGCGATCGGGCGGGAGATCACCTTGCGGTCGAGCAGCTGGACCATCGGCTCGGGCGACGACCCGACGATCGTCAGCTCCGGGTGTCGCACGAAGTACATGTACGGCGACGGGTTCACCTGGCGGAGGACCCGGTACACGTCGAAAGGGTCCGCTCCCAGCTCGAGGTCGTAGCGCTGGGCGAGGACCACCTGGAAGATGTCGCCGGCGACGACGTAGTCCTTCGCCACCTCGACCGCCTTCTGGTAGAGGCCACCGGGCATCGTCGACTGCAGGTCGGGCAGCTCCTCGTCGGCGGCGGGCGGTTCGACCGGCGTGTAGGGCAGCGGCTGGGCGAGGTCGTCGACCGCCCGCCGCACGCGCTCGACGGCGGCGTCGTAGGCGGCGTCGAGCTCGGCGTCGTCGAGGCCGAGCGTCGGAACGCTCTCGATCAGGTAGACCCGCTGTCGCCAGTGGTCGAACGCGGCCAGCGACCCGATCACCGACATCACCGCATCGGGATACCCGCGGTCGTCCGGGGGGACGTCGGGCAGCCGCTCGACCTCGCGGATCACGTCGTAGCCCAGATAGCCCATGATCCCGCCGTGCAGCGGCGGCAGGTCGTCGAACACCGGGCTCGTGTAGCGGGCGAGCAGGGCCTCGAGCGCCGCCAGCATCCCGCGGTCGGTCGGGATGCCGTCCGGGAGCGGCCCGTCGAGGTGCACTGCACCGTCGCGGAGCACCAGCGTCGCCGAGGGGCTGCGGCCGACGAAGGAGAACCGAGCCCACCGTTCGGCCCCCTCGACCGACTCGAGCAGGAACCCGGGCTCGTCGCCGACCAGCTTGGCGTAGGCGGCGACCGGCGTCTCGAGGTCGGCCAGCAGCTCGGTCCAGACCGGCACCACCGTGTGGGTGGAGGCGTGCTTGCGGAACTCCTCGCGGGTCGGCTGGAACCTCATCGGCGGCTCAGTCTGTCAGCCGAAGGCGCGGAAGAAGCACGTGCGGGCGCCGGTGTGGCAGGCACCCGACCCCTCCTGCTCGACCTTGAACAGCAGCGTGTCACCGTCGCAGTCGTAGTACGCCTCGCGCACGAACTGTCGGTCGCCGCTCGTGTCGCCCTTGCGCCACAGCTCCTGACGGCTGCGGGACCAGTAGACCATCCGACCCTGGGCAAGGGTCATGGCGAGCGACTCGGCGTTCATCCACGCCATCATCAACACGTCACCGGTCTCGACATCCTGGGCGATCGCCGGCACGAGCCCGTCGGCGTCGAACTTCACTGCGTCGATCTGGTCGGCCGTCGCCTCGATGATCGTCCCGTCTGGCATCGGTCCAGCCTACGGAGCGAGCCCCGTGGGATGACGTCAGAGATACAGGCCGGTGCTCGCTTCGATGCGTTCGGCAGCGACTGCGTGGAGCTCGCGCTCGCGGAGCATCACGTAGTCCTCGCCCTGCACCTCGACCTCGTACCGATCGTCGGGGCTGAACAGCACCTGGTCGCCGACCTCGCACGCCCGCACGTTCTGACCCTGGGCGACGACCGTTGCCCAGATCAGCCGCTTGGACACCTGCGCCGTCGCCGGGATGACGATGCCACCGGACGATCGACGCTCGCCGTCGCGCTCGGAGATCCGGACCAGGACGCGGTCGTTGAGCATCTTGATCGGGAGTTTGTCCTCCGGGACGACCATGGCTGCAGGGTACCGTCGTATCCCGTGAGCGGACCCAACGGCCTCGTGACGCGCCCCGTCGACCTGGAGACCAGCGACGGCGCCGAGCTGCCAGGGGACCTTGCCGTCCCGAACCCGTGCCGGGCGGCAGCGGTCGTGTGCCATCCGCACCCGCAGTTCGGCGGCGACCGGTTCAACCACGTCGTCGGTGCGCTCTTCGCCGCCCTGCCCGCGGCGGGCGTCGCTGCACTGCGCTTCGACTTCCGCAAGGAGTACGGCGACGGTGCGGCGGAGGTGCTCGACGTCAGGGCGGCGATCGACGTCCTGGCCGACGAGGTGCCGGGTGTCCCGGTGTTGGCGACCGGCTACTCGTTCGGCGCCGTGGTGACGTTGGTGCTCGACGACGACCGGCTCGCCGGCAAGGTGCTCGTTGCACCGCCGCTCGGAACCAGCGGCCGATCGGCGCCCGGCGTCAAGACCCTCGTCCTCTCGCCGGCCCACGACCAGTTCTGCCCGCCGTCGATGGCCGAGCCGACCGTGTCGGCGTGGCCGGAGGCCGAACTGCGGATCGTCGAGATGGCGGATCACTTCCTCGTCGGACGGACCGGGGCGGTCGTCGACGAGACGGTCGCCTGGATCGACGACCTGATCGGCGCGAACCGCTGATCAGCCGATCGCCGCTTCGATCTCTTCCTTGACCTCGTCGGTGAGGAGCGGGATCACGTCGAGCGTCTCGAAGTTCTGGACGACCTGGTCCACCCGGGACGCCCCGGTGATGACGCTGGACACGTTCGGGTTCTTCGTGCACCACGCCAGCGCGAGCTGGGCCATCGTGCAGCCGAGCCGGTCGGCGATCGGCCGCATCCGCTCGACCCGGGCGACCTCGTCGGGGTCGGTGAGGCGCTCGGCCAACCAGCCGTAGCCGTCCAGCGCTCCCCGGGAGTCGTCGGGGATCCCGTCGCGGTACTTGCCGGTCAGCAGCCCGGAAGCGAGTGGGCTCCAGATCGTGTTGCCGTAGCCGTACTCGGCGTTGATGCGGGCGTACTCCCGCTCCACCCGCTGCCGTTCGAGCAGGTTGTACTGGCTCTGCTCGGTCACCGGCTTGTGCAGGTGGTGCCGATCGGCGATGGAGATCGCGGCCTCGATCTCGTCGGCCGACCACTCGCTCGTGCCCCAGTACAGCGCCTTGCCCGAGCTGACGATGTCGCTCATCGCCCAGACCGTCTCCTCGATCGGGGTGTTGGGATCGGAACGGTGGCAGTAGAGCACGTCGACGAAGTCTTGTTGGAGCCGCTCGAGCGATCCCTCGATCGCCTGCATCAGGTATTTGCGGTTGAGCGTGAGGCGCATGTTGGGGACGTCGCCGTGCATCCCCCAGTAGACCTTGGTGGTCAGCACGTACGACCAGCGCGGCCACCCGAGCTCGAGCAGCGCCCGCCCCATGATCGCCTCGCTCTCACCCCCGGCGTACGCCTCGGCGTTGTCGAAGAAGTTGCAGCCCGCCTCGCCGGCCGCAGCCATGCAGTTCAGGGCCAGGTCGTCGTCGAGTTGGGTGTCGAACGTGACCCAGCTGCCGAACGACAGCACGCTGACCTTGAGGCCGGTGCTGCCCAGCCGGCGGTACTCCATCTTCGGGTTGACCTTGGGTGTCGCCATCGATCGGACGCTACCGGCGTCGGTGACCGAGTCGTAGTTGTGTCTGACACAACTACGACTCGAGGGCGGATCGGGATCAGTTCGCCAGGACCTCGTCGAGGACGGACATCACGTCCACCACGGCCCGGTCCCTCGCCTCGGGGTGGTGCCCGATGCTGCCGCCCCGCTGCACGCACGACGACTCGACGGTTGCCGCCCCGCCGACCGAGGTCTCGACCAGGGCACCGTCGCGCTCGACCACGGAGCAGTCACCCGGGTTGAGCGCGCCGGGCAGCGCCATCGGACTCGGAATCCCGCGGTCGTCGAAGGCGTGCAATGCGTCTGCGTAGGAGAAGAGGGCGATGTCGACGCCGCCATCCTCGAGACGACCGACGTACTCCTCGCACTGCCGGATGGGGAGCCAGTCGTCGGCTTCACCGTGGAAGATCCGCACGGGACCTCCGGCCACGTCGGTCTCACGTTCGAGCTCGATGTAGCAGCCGAGCGGGTAGAACGCGAGGTAGCCGTCGAGGGGCCGGCCGCCGTATCGCTCCTGGAACCGGGCCATCGCCGACCAGAGCGCCGTCCTGCCGCCCATCGAGAACCCCATGATGGCGACCCTCGACGTGTCGACGTAGGGATGCTCGTCGAGCTCGTCGAGGGCGCGGTACATGTCGACCAGCAACGTCGCCTGGTTGATGCCTTCCGCCCCGGTGCACACGCTCCGGATGTCCCGCTCCGAGAAGCTGTCGACGAGGAAGCTGGCGATCCCGACGGCCTCCAGCTCCCTCGTCCACCCGAGGCTCGCCCCGCTCACCCCGCCGCATCCGTGGACGAGCACCACGACCGGCAACGGTTCGTCGGTCGGCGGCACGAGCAGGCGCCCCGAGATCAGCGACGGCTCGCCGGCCGACATCGGCGGCATGAACGGGTCCAACCACTGACCGGGGAACGTGAGGCTCTCGAACTCGATCGTCTCCTCGAGCGTGTCGGAGATCGGCTCCACCGACTCGCCGGAGCCATCGTCGCCCGAACACGCCACGGCCGACACGCCAATCGCGATCGCCAGGAGACCCGATCCCCTCACCGGCCCCGAGCGTAGGCCGCGTCGACGGACTGCCCGGCGGGCGAGTCGCAGTTGTGTCTGACACAACGACGACTGCCGCAGGAGGAGACCGGATCGCGTCTGAAGATGCGGGGCCTGTCAAAGCCACGGTGAGCGCAGCGAACCCTGGAGCGACGCAGGCGTGAGAGTCAGCCGGCGGCGGCGCGGTCGGCGGCGACCTGGTCCGCCATCGTCGCCAGCACGTCGCCGCGCAGCTTGGCGATCGTGCCGGCGTAGGCCGCCGGGTCGAGGGTGGTCGCCAGCTCCTCGGCGACGTCCACCGCCCGGTCGAGGACCTGTTCGGCCGGCACCACCTCATCCAGGAAGCCGACGTCGACCGCGTCGCGCGGCGTCGTGATCCGGGCGTTGGTCACCGCCCGCTGCAGGTGTCGCTTGCTCAGCCGATCGGCGGCGATGGTGAACGCCCAGTCGGGCAGGACCATCTTGATCGCCACCTCGTTCAGCCCGATCTTGGCGTCGATGTCGGCGCCGATCCGCACGTCGCAGCCGAGCAGCATCAGCGCGCCGGCCGCCAGCGAGTGCCCGGT
>JAAUXY010108037.1_pt1 | contig 14392 bp, 13 predicted proteins | sample 7278121 | NCBI WGS metagenome assembly JAAUXY01 (sample SAMN14350117, study PRJNA611818) | marine sediment metagenome | isolation source: surface marine sediment (1.8m) | place: French Polynesia: Moorea | collected 2018-08 | reverse complement strand
TCGGCCGCGATCAGGCGCATCGGCAGGTCGGTCAGCTGGTCCTCGGGATAGTGCCAGGGGCCTTCCGGCATGGCCGCCGCCAGGAAAGCCCGCAGCTCGGCCAGGCCGTCGCCGGTCGTGGCGGCGATCATGAAGGTGTCGGTGAAAATCCCCTCTTCCTGGAAGCGCGCGGCCAGGTCCAGAAGGCGCTCGCGCTTGACCGTGTCGATCTTGTTAAGGACGAGCGCCGCCCGCCGGCCCTGGGCCTTGAGGCCGTCGAGGATCAACCGGCTGTCCGGGTCGATGTCGCGACGGCCGGCGTCGAAGATCATTAGCACCACGTCGGCGTCCGCCGCCCCGCCCCAGGCGGCCTCGACCATGGCCCGCTCCAGGCGCCGCTTGGGCTGGAAGATGCCGGGCGTGTCGACCAGCACGATCTGGCTGGCGCCCTCGATGAAGATGCCGCGGATGCGAAAGCGGGTGGTCTGCACCTTGTGGGTGACGATCGAGACCTTGGCCCCGGTGAGCGCGTTGACCAGGGTCGACTTGCCAGCGTTGGGCGCGCCCAGGATCGCCGCGAAGCCGCAGCGCGGGGCTTCGCCCCCGGCGCTCTCCGCGGTCATTGGGCGGACTCGAGGGCCGCAAGCAAGCGGGCTGCGGCCTCCTGCTCGGCCAGGCGCTTGGAGCGGCCGCGGCCCTGCGCGGCGGGCCGGTCCTCGACCTTGACCTCGACGGTGAAGATCGGATCATGGTCGGGGCCGCTGCGCTTCACCTCGCGATAGACCGGCAGGGCGAGGCCGCGGGCCTGGGCCCATTCCTGGAGCGCAGTCTTGGCCTCCTCCGGCGGCCGCAGGTCGGCCTCGATCAGCATCTGCCACTGCGCCTCGACGAAGCGGCGCGCCGGATCCAGGCCGCCGTCGAGGAAGAGCGCGCCGATCAGCGCCTCGCAGCAGTCGGCCAGGATCGCCGGGTTCTCGCGGCCGCCGACCTCTTCTTCCGACTTGGAGATCGTGATGTGAGGGCCGAGCCCGATCCTGCCGGCGACCTCGGCCAGGGCCTCGCGCCGGACCAGCATGGCAAAGCGCTTGGCCAGCGCCCCTTCGCGTTCCCGTGGGAAGTCGCGGTAGAGCCGTTCCGCAATGATCAGGCCGAGAACCCGATCGCCGACGAACTCCAGGCGCTGGTAGTCGTCGCCAGCGCCGCGTTGCCGCCGCGGCGCGCTGCCGTGAGTCACCGCACGGGACAAGAGTCCGGGATCGGCAAAGTCGTGGCCGAGGGTCTTGGCAAGAGGCTGAAGGTCGGCGGGCGCCGCGGTCCTACTCGATCCCATCGAAGATCCGGCCGAAGCGGACCGCCCAGGGCCAGCGCCAGACCTCCCAGAAGCGCGCCGTGCCGTTGTGGGAGAAGAACAGGATCTCGGCCCGGCCGATCAGGTTCTCCACCGGCACGTAGCCGACCTCGAAGAGCGAGCGACTGTCCTGGCTGTTGTCCCGGTTGTCGCCCATGGCGAAGACGTGGCCTTCGGGCACTAGGTACTCCGAGGTGTTGTCCGTGACCTCGCTGTCACTGCGCTCCCGGATCAGGTGCCGGCGGCCGTTCGGCAGGGTCTCGACGTACTCGGTGTAGGCCCCGACGCCCTCTCGCGCGGGGAGCTTCTCGCGCTTGACCGGCTCGCCGTTGATGTGAAGGACGCCGCGGATCATCTGGATCCGGTCGCCGGGCAAGCCGACGATGCGCTTGATGTAGTCGGTCTCCTCCTCCCCCGGCTTGCGGAACACGGCGACGTCGCCGCGCTCCGGCAGGCTGCCGAAGATCCGGCCCTCGAAGAGCGGCAGGCTGAAGGGGAAGGAGTAGCGCGTGTAGCCGTAGGAGAACTTGGAGACGAAGAGATAGTCGCCGATCAGCAGGGTCGGGATCATCGAGCCGGAGGGAATGTTGAAGGGCTCGAAGGCGAAGGTCCGGATGCCGAGCGCGATTAACACTGCGATCACGATGGTCTGCAGGGTCTCCCGGTACTCGGCGAAGGCACCGCCGGCACGCGCTTTTCCGCCCTCCTTCGCGGCCTCGGCCGCTTCGTGGGACGTGGTCTCGGAGTCGGCCTGGGGGGACCGCGGTTCGTCGTGCTCAATCATGATCCGATGGAACGGCCGATATGATGACGATTGCCTGGGCGAGTGGATAGTCGTCGGTGATGGTCACGTCAATGCGCGCCTTCATGCCGCTAGGCGTCAATTCCTCCAGGCGAAGGGCGGCGCCGCCGGTCAGGTCGAGGGTCGGCTGGCCGCTGGGCAGGTTCACCACCCCCATGTGCTGCCAGTGCACGCCGCGGCGCGGCACCCCGGTGCCCAGGGCCTTGGCGCAGGCCTCCTTGGCCGCGAAACGCTTGGCATAGCTGGCCGCCCGCGCCGACCGCCGGTCCGATTTGGCCCGCTCGACCTCGGTGAAGACCCGCTCTGTGAAGCGGGCGCCGAACTTCTCCAGGGTCTTCTCGATCCGCCGGATGTCGATCAGGTCGTTGCCCAGGCCGATGATCATGGGCGCTTCAGGCCCCCTTGGCGCTGTTGGTCTCGGCGCGAGCCTTGTCCATCATGGCCCGCATCCGCCGGATCGCACTGTCCAGGCCGCTGAAGATCGCCTCCCCGACCAGGAAATGGCCGATGTTGAGCTCGACCAGGGTCGGGATCGCGGCGATCGGCCCGACCGTGTCGAAGGTCAGGCCGTGGCCGGCATGGCACTCCAGGCCGATCGCCTCGGCATGGGCGGCGGCGGCCTCTAGCTTGGCGCACTCGGCCTGGGTCGCGGGTCCGCCCTGGTCGTGCAGGAAAGCCTCGCAATAGGACCCGGTATGCAGCTCGACCACCGGCGCGCCCAGGGCCTCGGCGGCGTCCAGCTGCAGCGGATCGGGATCGACGAAGAGCGAGACCCGGATCCCGGCGGCCTGCAAGTCGTCGACATAAGCCTTGAGATGATTGCGGCCGCCGTGGGCGTCCAGGCCGCCCTCGGTGGTCACCTCTTCGCGCTTCTCGGGGACGATGCAGGCCGCGTGAGGCCGGTGCCTCAGCGCGATCCGCAACATTTCTCGGGTCGCCGCCATCTCCAGGTTGAGCGGCAGATCGATCTCCCGGCTCAGGCGCTCGATGTCCTCGTCGGAAATGTGCCGCCGGTCCTCCCGCAGGTGCGCGGTGATGCCGTCGGCGCCGGCCTGCGCTGCCAGGCGCGCCGCGCGGACCGGATCTGGATGCAGGCCGCCGCGGGCGTTGCGGATGGTCGCCACGTGATCAATGTTGACCCCGAGTCGCAAATATCGCGTCATTCCTCTCGTCTCCCCTTTCCTCCTGCGCTGGAGACTCGGCCTCGGCCGGCTCCGGGGATGAAGGTCCATCGCTCGCCTCGCGGGCCGCCTGGCTCCGTGCCTTGGCCCGTCTGCGCAGCTTCTTGCGCACGCGGCGCCTGCGCTGCGCCTTCTGATAACCTGACACAACGCGGTGCATGATCAAGTAGGTGATGAACCAAGCGACCACCGCGGTCGGCAGGCCACCGACCGCCATCGGCCAGAGAATTTCCAGCGGACGGTCGAAGATGAAGCCGAAGGAAAGGTCGGACGGGAGCTCCGCCGACGTCTCATAGCCCAGCAGGGTCCGGCCGAAGGCGTAGATCCACGGCAGGATCACGGGGAAGGTGACGGGATTGCCGACAACCGTGCCGAAAGCGGACGCCACGACATTCCCGCGCAAGGCGAGCGCTGTCAGGGCTGCGATGACAAAATGCAGCCCGAGGAAGGGGGTGAAGGAGGCCGCCGCGCCGCAGGCGAAGCCGGCGGCGATCCGATAGGGCGTGCCGGGCAGGCGGCCCAGGCGGTGCCTGATGTAGAGCGCCATCCGGGCCCAGCCGCGCCGGGGCCAGATCCACTCGCGCGCCTGGTGATGCCAGGGAAGCGGTTTGCGCCGCCGAAAAACCATCGTCCCTACTCTCCGGACCCGGCGATACCGGCAAGGTTCCGGCAGCCTTCGACAACTTGCACAGCCTGCGGCATCGGTCAGGACCGCGCCCGTTCGACGGAGGTTATCACCGACATCGCCCGCAGGGCGGCCATGATATCGGTCAGATGCTTCAGATCCTTTACCTCGACGTCAATCAGCATCTCGAAGAAGTCGATCGAGCGGTTGGTGATCTTGAGGTTCGAGATGTTGCCGTCGTTCTTGCCGATCACCGTGGACAGATTGCCAAGGCTGCCCGGCTCGTTAGCCACCACGACGTTCAGCCGGCCGAGGAATGGCACCGAAGAGCCGTCGACGTCCCAGGCGAGATCGACCCAGCGCTCCGGCGTCTCGGCGAAGGTCTGAAGGGTGTCGCAGTCGATGGTGTGGACGGTGACTCCCTTGCCGGTGGTGACGATCCCGACGATGCGGTCGCCCGGCAGCGGATGGCAGCAGTGCGCGTAGTGCAGCGCCATTCCCGGAATCAGGCCCTTGATCGGGATCGCGCTGTCCTTGGCCTTGTCGCGCTTGCCTTTCGCCCGGCCGATCGACACCACCTTGCGCCAGCCGCTGCGCTCCTTGGACTCGGGATAGACCGCGCGCACCACTTCCGTGGCGGAGGTGTGGCCGGTGCCGACGGAGAAATGGAGGTCCTGGATCGAGTCCGCCTTGAGCTTCTTCAGGCCGCCCTTCAGGGCCTTCTCGGTCAGGTCCTGGCCCTCCTGGCGAAAGGCCTTCTCCAGCATGTTGCGGCCGAGCTCGACGTACTGCTCCCGCTCCCGGGCACGGACGAAGCGGCGGATCCTTGCCCGGGCCTTGCCGGTAACCGCGAACTTCTCCCAGTCGGGCGAGGGGGTCTGGGCCTTGGAGGTGACGATCTGGACCTGGTCACCATTGGCCAGCCGCGTGCGCAGCGGCACCATGCGGCCGTTGACCTTGGCGCCGACGCAGGTGTCGCCGACCTCGGAGTGCACGGCGTAAGCGAAGTCCAGCGGGGTCGCGCCGCTCGGCAGGGCGATCAGATCGCCCTTGGGGGTGAAGCAGAAGACCTGGTCCTGGAACATCTCGAGCTTGGTATGCTCGAGGAACTCTTCGGGATTGGAGGCGTGGTCCAGGATGTCGAGCAGCTCCCTCACCCAGCGGTACTGACGGCCGTCGACCATCGGCGCGCCCTGCTTGTACTTCCAGTGCGCGGCGACGCCGAACTCCGCGATCTCGTGCATCTCGCGGGTCCGGATCTGGATCTCGATGCGCTGCTGCTCGGGTCCGATGAGGCCGGTATGCAGCGAACGATAGCCGTTGGGCTTCGGCGTCGAGATGTAGTCCTTGAAGCGGCCCGGCACCGTCGGATAGCGGCTGTGCAAGATCCCCAGGGCGTGATAGCAGTCGCCGACCGTCGGCACGACCACCCGAAAGGCGACGGTATCGGCGAGCTGCTCGAAGCTGAGGTTGCGCTGCTCCATCTTGCGCCAGATCGAGTAGGGCGACTTGAGCCGCCCGGAGACCTTGGCCTTGACCCCGCCTTCCTCCAAGTCGCGGGCCAGCTGCTCGCGGACCCGCTCCAGCAGATCGCCGCCCTGCTCGCGCAGGAAGTTCAGCCGCGCGAGGATCGAGTCCCGGGCATCCGAGTTGAGTACGGCGAAGGCGAGGTCCTGCAGCTCGTCCTTGAAGCGCTGCATGCCGATCCGCTCGGCCAGCGGCGCGTAGATGTCCATGGTTTCGCGGGCGATGCGCCGGCGCTTGTCCGGGTTCTTGACGAAATGCAGGGTCTGCATGTTGTGCAGGCGATCCGCCAGCTTGACCAGCAGGACCCGGATGTCTTCCGACATGGCCAGCAGGAGCTTGCGGAAGTTTTCCGCATGCTTGGTCTGCTCGGACTGCAGCTCGAGGCGGGTGAGCTTGGTCACGCCATCGACCAGGCGGGCGATGTCCGGGCCGAACAGCATCTCGACGTCCGAGAGCGAGGCCTCGGTGTCCTCCACGATGTCGTGCAGCAGGGCGGTCGCGATCGAGGCGCTGTCCAGCTTGAGGTCCGTCAGAATGCCGGCGACCTCGAGCGGGTGAGAGAAATAGGGATCGCCGGAGGCGCGGGTCTGGCTGCCGTGGGCCTTCATCGCGAAGACGTAGGCCCGGTTCAGCAGCCCCTCGTCGGCACCGGGGTCGTAGGATTTGACTTTTTCGACAAGCTCAAACTGCCGGATCATGTCGTGCCGCCGCGGGACCTGCTAGTCCTTGTTGCCTACGGCACGGCGAGCCCTGCAGTGGGGAGAGGAGCGCCGGCCGCCGGATCAAACCTCCTCCGGGTTGTCGGTCTCCGGGGGCGCCGCCGCGATCTCGGTATCGCTCTCTCGCGGGGCCACCGGCTCCTGGAGCATGCCGCCTTGGGCGGCCGCCTGGGCCATCAGTTCGCCCTCCAGGGCATCGAACTCAGGCTGGTCCTCCTCGGGCTCGTCCAACTCGACGTGCTTCTGCTGACCGACGACCAGGGACTCCATGAGCTGATCACGCTCGATCGTGTCGTCCGCGATCTCTCGCAGCGCCACGACCGGGTTCTTGTCGTTGTCTCGTTCGACCGAAAGCGGCGATCCCGCTTGAATGTCGCGGGCCCGCTGCGCAGCCAGCATCACCAGCTCGAAGCGGTTCGGGACTCGAATAACACAGTCTTCTACGGTAACGCGCGCCATGGCCGCGAAGCTCCACCTACGTCACGTGTTCTACAGCAAGCTCAGATGAGCGGGGAATCTGAAATATAGAAAGCCCATTCCCTGCAAGCAAGCGTCTTGAAGCGCGGAATCCCTGGGATTCCGACAGCTTTTTCTCGCCTTCCTGGCAGCTATTCGAGGACCACGGTTTGCTGGTCGGCGGGCAGCCGAGCAATCAGGGCCTTCAGCCCCAGGCCGGAGACCGGATGGCGCCAGCCGGGCGCCACTTCGGCCAGGGGCAGGAGCACGAAGGCGCGCCCGGCCAGACGCGGATGCGGCAGCTCGGGCAGCGCCCCGGAGGGGCTGACCCGTCCCCGGTAGTCGAGCAGGTCGAGGTCCAGGGTCCGCGCCGCGTTGCGGACCGCCCGCCGGCGCCCGAAGTCCGCCTCCAGGGCGTGCAGGCGGGCCAGGAGCGCGGCCGGTTCCAGGACGGTCTCCACCGCCGCGACCCCGTTCACGAACCAGGGCTGATCCGATGCGGGCACCGGGGCGCTGCGGTACCAGCGCGACCGGGCCAGGATCCGAAGCGCCGCCTCCTCCAGGCGGCCCAGCGCCGCCTCGAGGGTCTCCTTCGGTCCGCCATGCTCCGGGTGATCCAGATTAGCGCCGAGTCCGATCAGGACAAAATCCCTGTCCGCCACTGATAAATCCTTGCGAGAAAGACTTTAATCATTAAGTTCGAGAAACAGGATGCCGGTTCCTCATGTGATTTCTAGGAAGTCTTCGGCATCTATTGTTTTATATCTATTGGCTTAGGCTGGCTGGCTTATTAGGAAGGACCGATATGCATTTCTACCCGCAGGAACGGGTCGCTCTCTTCATTGACGGCGCAAACCTCTACGCGACGGCACGCTCCCTGGGCTTCGACGTCGATTACAAGCGCCTGCTCGAGCTCTTCGCGCAGCAGTGCACCCTGGTCCGCGCGTTCTATTATACGGCCCTGGTCGAAGACCAGGAATATTCGCCGATCCGCCCCCTGATCGATTGGCTCGACTACAACGGTTACAGCATGGTCACCAAGCCGACCAAAGAGTTCACGGACGCCTCGGGACGCCGCAAGATCAAGGGTAACATGGATATCGAGCTGGCGGTCGACGTCATGGAGATGGCCGAGCACGTCAGCCACGTCGTGATCTTTTCAGGCGACGGAGACTTCCGCAGCCTGGTCGAGGCGGTGCAGCGCAAGGGCGTGCGCGTCACGGTGGTCTCGACCATCCGGTCACAGCCGCCCATGGTGGCCGACGAGCTGCGCCGTCAGGCTGATTCCTTCGTCGACATCGCCGACCTCGAAGACCGGGTCTCCCGGCAGCACGCCGGCGGCGACGACCGCGGCTACCGGCGCGGCCGTGGCCCGCGTGAGACCGCCGTCGAGGAGGTCGACGAGGCCGAGATCGACGACGACCTGGACGACGAGTACTACGAGACCGGCACCGCCTGACCAGGCGGTTCGGCCATGCGCTTTCCGGAACCGGCCCGGCCGCCGGCCGATTGCGGACGCTGTCCGCGGCTGGTGGCCTTCCGGCAGGACAACGGCGAACGCTATCCCGCGTTCCACAACGCCCCGGTGCCGTCCTTCGGCCCCATCGAGGCGTCCCTGCTCATTGTCGGACTGGCCCCCGGCCTTAAAGGGGCGAACCAGACCGGCCGCCCCTTCACCGGCGACTACGCAGGCGACCTGCTCTATGCCACCCTCCAGAAGTTCGGTCTCGCCCGGGGCCGCTACGACCGCCGGCCCGACGACGGCCTCGAGTTGCGCGGCTGCCGGGTGACAAACGCGGTGCGCTGCGTGCCGCCGGAGAACAAACCGACGACCGAGGAAATCCGCACCTGCCAGCCTTTCCTCAAGACGGAGATCGAGGCCCTGCCCCGGCTGCGGGCGATCCTGGCCCTCGGCGCCGTCGCCCACGGCAGCGTCCTGCAAGCCCTCGGCTTCAAGAAGAGCGCCTACCGCTTCGCCCACGGCGCGCTCCACCGACTGGAGACCGGGGGCGGGCTTCTGCTCGCCGACAGCTACCATTGCTCGCGCTACAACACCAATACCGGCCGACTGACCACGGCCATGTTCGAGGCGGTCTTCGAGTCGCTTCTCGGGCAGGTTGCCGAACTCCGGCAGGGGCCTTGAGCCAAGGTCATCCGGCACATCCCCGGGTTTCGGCGCTTCCGGTCCGAAGGCCAGGGCTGCCCCTTTTCAGCAGGCTCCCGCGACACACCCCAAATGGGTGATGAATTGGACGTTGGATAGGCCTAATTGCTGAGCCGCGGCGAGGCCAGCCTCCCGCTGGCGGAAATCTCGGCCCTTGAGGAGAACAGCCGGCCCGCGAGCGGGGCCGCTCTCCGACTGAGGGAGCGCGGAGCAACGCGGGCGAGGAGGAAGCGGCAGGTCCGAATGCCCCTCGGGACAGCTTCACTTGCAGAGGTCTTGCGCGGAATCCAATAAGATAAGAAGGTCAGCGGCGAAGGGATTTATGGTGCTTCCCTCTCCTGTGCGAATAGGACAAAGTTCCTCCTATCCTCTGCCGGCGATCGGGCGCTTGGGATTTGGGTGGCAGGACTCACGGACTCGACGCCGGCCGTGCGGTACAACGAAGGAAACCAGAAACGAGCCGGATCAGACCGGGGAACGTCGCACGGTTTCTGCGGCCAAGCGCAAGTAAAGGCAAAGCAAACGCCAGGCACCCAGGGACGATGCCGACCTCGACGACCATAGAACCGCATCGAATCCAGTCCGCGATCCTCTGTGCCGACGTGCACGGCTACAGTCGACTGATGAGCCAGGACGAAGTCGGGACCTTCGAGCGGGTGACGAGCGCGATCTCTCTGATTCGGTCGCTGATCGGGGACTACGGCGGCCGGGTGGTCCAGACCTCGGGCGACGGCGTCCTCGCGCTCTTCGAAAGCTCGAGCCAGGCGCTGCGCTTCGCGATCGAGATCCAGCGGGAGTTCCGAAACGACGCGGTCTGGAACGCCGACGACCGCCCGGTCGCCTTTCGGGTCGGGATAAACTTCGGCGAGGTGCTGGGCGGTGATTCCAATATCCAGGGTCACAGCGTCAACATCGCCGCACGCCTCCAGGCCATGGCGCGGCCGGGCGGCATCTGCATCTCCGGCGCCGTCCAGCGCAGCGCCGACGACATCGTCGGCATCTCCCTGCGGTCGCTGGGCGTCCAGCAGCTCAAGAACATCGCCGATCCCGTCGAGGTCTTCGCGATCGAGATCAACGGCCAGCGCTCGATCGAGACCCCGCCTCTGCCATCGATGGACCAGCCGCTCGCACCGCCGACCGAGGCCTCTGTCGCGGTCCTGCCGCTGGAGAACCTTTCGGGCGACCCGGGCGACGGCCATCTCTGCGACGGCATCACCGGCGACATCATCACCAATCTCTCGCGGTTTCGCGACCTGCTGGTCATCGCCCGGCACTCGGCCTTTCTGTTCAAGAACCAGGACCTGGCGAACGAGCAGATCGGGCAGATGCTGGGCGTCCGCTATATCCTGACGGGGGGCCTGCAGCGGGCCGGCAGCAAGATCCGGCTCCGGGTCGAGCTCGCCGACGCGGCTTCCGGCCAGGTCGTCTGGTCGGACCGCTACAACGGCGACCTCGGCGACATCTTCGCCTTCCAGGACGAGGTCACGGACCTCATCGCCGCGCGCCTGGCGATCCAGATCAGCGCCGCGGAGCAGCGCCGTCTGGCCACGAGCCCGCCGAAGCTCCTCGCCTACGGCCTCAACCTCCGCGGCCAGGAGATGAGCCTCAAGTACAAGAAGGAGGCCAACCTGCACGCCCGCCGCCTCTTCGAGCAAGCGGTGGAGATCGACCCGGACTATGGCCGGAGCTACGCCGGTCTCTCGCGCACCTTCAATCTTGATTCGTTCTATGCTTGGGTCGATTCACCGGTCTCGGCTCTCGCGAAAGCCGTGGAACTCGCCAAGACCGCTACCACATACGATAGCCTCGATGCGCGTGGCTACGCGGAGTTGGGATATGCTTATCTCTATAGCAAGCGTCATGACGAATCCTTGGCCGCATACGAGCGGGCAACGGAACTAAACCCAAATGACGCGGATATTCTCTCGGACATGGGTGATGCGCTGGTTTTTTCGAACGAGCCTCGTCGTGCCGTCGAGCTTCTAAAACGCGCGATGCGACTGAACCCCTGCTATCCGGACGACTACCTTTGGCATCTCGGAGATGCCTATTTCTCACTGGGTGACTACGAGCAAACGATAAACACACTCCACAAAATGCAAGATCAGTCAGAAGCCCACCGTTTGCTCGCTGCGAGCTATGCCCATCTGGGCGAAGGGAAGCAGGCGCGCCATCACGCCAAGGAGGTCATGAGAATCCATCCAAACTTCTCTATCGCCCATTGGGTCACCGTCCCGCCATTTAAGGACGGCATGCACCAACTGGAAGCACTTATCGAGGGGCTGCGAAAAGCCGGGCTTGAGTAGCAGACCTCGGATCAAATCGAGATGCGCTGCAGCCTGTACTCACTGCCCTGGGTCAATCGCTCCAAGGCTTGCCTTGGCTACCCGTAGCCCGCGCCATCTTTCCACTGAAATGGCCCTTGAGACCGTCGGTCCGGAGTTCGCACTCAAGGAGTATCTCTTCGAAAGTGCCTGCATCGGGATCCAGCCGGATGGAGTGGTCGCCCTTGTCGTAGGACCACACCCGCATATCGTCGGAAAATGAACGGTCCTGGCTCGCCACGCCGGTTCGGTCGGCATCGGCCGGTGCTCGATCGAGTCGTGAGTACGGCAGATCAGGAGAGGGTCGCGGCGCCTCGGGATCGCTTCCGGGACCGTGAACGAGGAACAAGGCCGGTCTCGCCAAGTCGTAGTAGTGGCCCTCGTAGCTGAAGGCGTAAATACGGGCCAGCCTCGCCCCCTCTGCCCTCAACTGGGCCTCGAGGAAATTGTTGTCGCCCAATCGCGGCGGCTGCGGCGGCGGTGGGGGTGGCGGATCCGATCCCATGCAGCCTTCCTGTTGCGACGACTTTGCCGCCGGCTTGCGCAGATCCGGGAGCTTCGCTTGATCGATTTTCAGCTCTTGGAGTTCTCTGCCGTAGAGCAAGACGTTTGTCGGACTGAGTAGCGTTTCGACCACAGTTTCGTTCCCCCTTGAAGAGCTGACAGTTACGAATGCCTGCCTTGGATCTCAAGTTGCCACGCTGGCACGTCGCGGCAACCAGGGTCTGGCACAATTCACGCAGGACGACCGCCGTTAAACGCGCCGGGCGCAGCAAGACCTGATCTTGTCATGCAGGAATCGTCCCCCCGCAGGAGCAATTGCTCGCGGCGAAACTTAGCCGTATTCGACCGAACTCCGCAATGGGTTGCTGTCCGAGACTCCGGAAACTTGGCTCGAGGCTCGACGAAAGCCGCCAGCCATGCCCGAGGTTGACTTTCGCGGCACGGCACCCGATCTCCGATACCCGATCGCCACCTGGAAAAGCGACTGTGCGCAAGCCTTGGATATCCGCTTAGGATTGGTCGGTGCTAGGCTCGCCTATGTTTCAGATCGCTCAGGTAGGGTAGTCGTGCCGCTCGACCATCACCCCTTGCCGCCGCTGACCGACGCCTCCGTGGCCGTCCTGCCCCTGGACAACCTTTCGGGCGACCCGCGCGACAGCCACCTCTGCAAGGGTATTGCCGGCGACATCATCACCAACCTCTCGCGGTTTCGCGACCTGCTGGTCATCGCCCGGCACTCGGCCTTTCTCTTGAAAAACCTAAACGTCGCGAATGCAGAGATCGGGCGGCGGCTCGGCGTGCGCTATCTCCTGACCGGCGCCCTGCAAAGGAGCGGGAGCCGGATTCGCTTCCAAGCGACGCTGACCGAGGCCGCTTCCGGGCATGTTGTCTGGTCGGATCGTCACCTTGGCGACCTCGGCGACGTCTTCGCCTTCCAGGATGAGGTCGCGGACCTCGTCACCGCGCGCCTCGCCGTTCGAATCCGTGACGCGGAGCGCCGTCGGCTCTCGGCCCACCCGCCGGCCGTGCTCGTCTACGGCCTGAACCTTCGGGGCCAGGAACTGAGCCTGAAGTACGAGAAGGACGCCAACCGGCAGGCCCGCCGCCTTTTCGAGCGGGCGATCAAGATCGATCCGGAATACGGGCGGAGCTACGCAGGTTTGTCGCGCAGCTTCAACCTCGACGCCTTCTATGCCTGGGCGGAATCGCCGGAGTCGGCCCTGGATCGCGCTCTGTCACTGGCCAAGATCGCGACGCTGCACGACAGCCACGATGCGCGCGGCTTCGCGGAACTCGGCTACGCCTATCTCTACGGTAAGCGGCACGCCGAATCCCTCGCCGCCTACGAACGTGCGGTCGCATTGAATGCGAACGATGCCGATGTCCTTTCGGAGATGGCCGACGCGCTGGCCTATGCAGACCAAGCCGAACGCGCGCTCGACCTCCTGGCGCGCGCGATGCGGCTCAATCCTCTCTACCCGGACGACTATCTGTGGCATCTGGCCGACGCCCACTTCATTCTCAGCGACTACGAGCAGGCGATCGAAGCGCTCCACAGGATGCAGGATCAATCGGAAGCCCACCGTCTGCTGGCAGCCTGCCACGCATTATTGGGTAACAGGGCGGACGCGCGACGGCACGCCGAAGAGGTCTTGAGAATTCACCCGAACTTCTCCATCGGCCATTGGGGCGAGGCCGCGCCACACAAACAGGACGCGCCTCAGCGGCAAATCTTTATCGACGGCCTGAGATTGGCCGGGCTCAGGTGAGCCGAGAGGCCGAGGCTGCGAGGGTGGGCAGGCCGCCCGGCCCGGCCCTTTCGGCACGCCGTCAGCGGCCTTGCCGGGCCAAGCGCCAGCGTTCGCGGTAGGAAAGCCGGGGACGCGCGGGTTGGTCTTCGGGCGTCAGCGTTCGGGCCGAAAAGGCGTGGCTGCGCCCGTCCGGCGCGGCGAGGCGCGGCCCGACGGCGACGGTGTCAATCTCGCGCCAGCCGAAGTTCTTCTCGATGATTCGCCGGTAGCGGCCGCCGCTGAGCTTGCGATCGACGTCGAGCAGCAGCGTGCCGACGTCGATGTAGTTCAGGTGGTGCGGCGGCAGACGGCCCCAGGTCCTGGCCAGGGCCACGCCCAGATAGTCGCGCGCATCCAGCAGGGCCCGGCGAAATCCCGCAGGGTTCTCCGCATAGGCCTCGTCGAAATACGACTGGATCAGATCTGCGCCTTCGGGGTGACGTTCCAGCCGGTCCGCCAGGTCCTCGACCTCTCCGCTGATCAGCTCCCGATCCAGGAGTTCTTCGTGGAAGACGTCGACGAAGATGTCGAACATCGCCCCGGTCAGGGGTTCCGAAAGGTCGTGCTCGTCCGACCAGCCTTCGGCGAAGGCGGAGAGCTTCACCGCGTTGCTGGCCAGGCGGATCTGGTCGTTCTGCGACAGCTCGCCGAAGCGATTGAGCCGATTGTAGGTGTAGAGATTGCCCCGGCTGTTCTCCAGCAGCCCGTCGACCAGAGAGTCGAAGTGCAGGACCGACAGGAGCGCGACCAGATCGGCCGCGGACTCGTGGAATCCATAGTACTCGCCCACCTCGGTGTCGGGGTAGGGAATCCCGATCGCGGCGTAGATGATCAGGTGGCCGACTTCATGGGCGATGATGTCGAAGTTCGAGCTGAAGGGCTGCAGCTTTCCGTCCTCGCCGAGATCCGCCCCGAGCTCCAGGAAGCCGAAGCCCGCCTGGGCGTTGTCGAAGTGCGGGAAGAGAGAGATCTC
>JAAUXY010041166.1_pt1 | contig 14398 bp, 11 predicted proteins | sample 7278121 | NCBI WGS metagenome assembly JAAUXY01 (sample SAMN14350117, study PRJNA611818) | marine sediment metagenome | isolation source: surface marine sediment (1.8m) | place: French Polynesia: Moorea | collected 2018-08 | reverse complement strand
GATCCGGCCGCCCGTGCCCGCGATCAGCTCGGCCGCGCGGGCCAGAAAGATGTCTGACGGCGCGCCCTTCCACTGGGGGTCCGAGGGCGGGAAGTGGCTGCCGATGTCGCCTGCGCCGATCGCCCCGAGAACCGCGTCGGTTAGGGCATGCAAACCCACATCCGCGTCCGAATGCCCGGCCAAGCCCTGCTCATGGGGGATCTTCACGCCGCACAGCATGACGTGATCGCCGGGCGCGAAACGATGCACGTCGAACCCGAAGCCCGTGCGGGTCTCGCCCATGGCGCCGCCGAGCAGGCGTTCGGCCCGGGCCAGGTCCTGCTCGGTGGTGATCTTGAAGTTGTCCTCGCCGCCCATCACCAGCGCCACCTCCAGCCCGGCCCGTTCCGCCACGGCGGCATCGTCGGTCAGGCTGTCGCCCGCCGCCTCGCGATGGGCCGCCAGGATGTCCTCGAAGCGGAAGCCCTGTGGCGTCTGGGCTCGCCACAGCCCGGCCCGGTCGACCGTGTCCGAAGCCCGGCCATCCGACTCCCGTTTCAGGGTGTCGACCACCGGGATCGCGGCGACCGCACCGGCATGGGTCCGCAGCGCCGCCTTCGTGCGGCCGATGATCGCGGCGTCCACGAAGGGCCGCGCACCGTCATGGATCAGCACCGTCTTTGGCGCCAGCGCGGCCAGGCTCTCGAGGCCCAAGCGGCAGGAGTCCTGTCGGCTCGCGCCGCCCTTGACCGGCGGCAGCAGGTCGAGCCCCGCGACGGCGGTCTCGTAGAGCGCCCGGTCGTCTTGGTGGATCACGGCCCGGACAGCCGAGACCTCGGGATGGTCCAGAAAGGCGCGGGCGGTCCAGCGCAGCAAGGGCGCGCCCGCCAGCATCCGATACTGTTTGGGGACCTCGCCGCCGAGCCGCTGGCCGCGGCCCGCGGCAACGATCAGGGCGACACAATCCGGCATCGCGCTTCCCTGCATATGGAATGGGAATCGACCGTCACGAACGCCGCGGACCCTAAACCGCGGATCAGCGCTTGCCAAGCCGGGAACGCGCGCTTGACATCGCTGGCGAGGTGGGCAAGGAACGGACGCACGCCGCGATATCGGCACGCGCGTGCCGCCGGCCCCCGCGCTTCGACGAGAGCCCAGGAAGGTGGGCGCGATGCCCTTGCAGATGGTCTTCAGCCTGCTTGCGCTTTCGGCTTTGGTGCCGGCCGCCTTGTTGCCGATGCGGGCCGGCGCGGGCGCCCGGCGTGATGGGCTCTACTGGGTGCTGTTGCTGATCGCCTTGGCCGGACCGGCCGCCTGGACCCTGGCCCAAACGGTCGGCGGCTGGCGGGCCGGATTCTCCGCCGCGCTCTGGATCACCGTGGCCGCGAGCCTGGCCATTTTCGTCCTGGTTGCCGCGGTGACGCGGGAGGCATGGCGCCTGACCCCGCTGCTGCTCCCCTACCTCTTGATCCTAGGCTTGATCGCCACCGTGTGGCAGCACAGCACGGCCGACGCCGGCGACGCGGCCGCGCTGGGCACCTGGGTGGTCATGCACATTCTGCTCTCGGTTGCGACCTATGCCCTGCTCACGATCGCGGCGATCGCCGGGCTCGGGGTCGTGCTGCAAGAGCGTGCACTGAAGGCGAAACGGCCCACGGCGCTCACCCGCATGCTGCCCTCGGTGGCGGATGGCGAGGGCCTTCAGCTTCGGCTGCTGAAGAGCTCGGCCATCCTGCTGGGCCTCGGCCTGATCACCGGCATGGCCTCAGCCTGGATCAGCGCCGGCGTGCTGCTGCAGCTCGATCACAAGACGCTGCTCACCCTGCTGGCCTTCGCCGTGATCTGCCTGTCGCTCTGGGCGCACCACCGCAGGGGCGTCGGCGGCCGCCGCGCCGCGCGCTACGTGCTCCTGGCTTATCTTCTGCTGACCCTCGGCTATCCCGGCGTCAAGTTCGTCACCGACGTGATCGTGGGATAATGGCCGGCTCGGGCTCGTGGCGTGAGGTGTGGGCCGCCTATGTCGCCTTCAATCGGGCGCTGCTGCGGGCGCTGGGCGGCTGGCGCCCGGTGCTCATCACGCTCGCCGTGGTCTGCATTCTGGCCGGGGCCGCCTGGGGCGGCGTGCGGGGCCTGCGCGCCTGGGCGCCCGAAAGCTACGAGTATCTCTACGATCAGATGAAGCTGGTTTACGCCAAGCATCTCCGGCGCGGCGTGCGCTACCGCTTCCATGAGCTCGACCCGGGACATCTCGAGACCGACGTCGCCGCGCTGATACGCATCCACACGCTGGCGGATGCGGCGCGTCTGCGCGCCGCCGCGATCGACGTGATCTGGGGCGGCACGGGTTTTCCCATGACCGCCCGACCGGCCAGGATCGAGAAGAACATCGAGCTCGGCCGGGATACGCCGAGCCGCTACATCGCGGAGGTTCCCGGGCTGACCACGGTCGACGCCTACACCTCGATGCTGGAGCATGATCTGCCGGCCGAGATGTACCTCATGCACGCCCCGCGGCCGAACGGCCGGCTGGTGGTCTATCTGGAAGGGCACAACGGCCCCTTCTGGCTGAGCGGACGGCGGACGATCGGCGCGCTGCTGGAGCAGGGGTACGACGTGCTTGGCGTCTCGATGCCGGTGTACACCGCCACCACCAAGGCCCAGATCGAAACGCTGGGGCCGTGGCGCATCACCAATCACATCGACCTGGCAATGTTCGAGCGGCCGATGGCCACGTTCTTCCAGCCGGTCGCCGAAGCGCTGAACGCGATCCTACCCGAGCAAGACTATCGGGACGTCTTCATGCTCGGTTTTTCAGGGGGTGCGTGGACCGCGACGGTCTATGCCGCCATCGATCCGCGCATCCGCAGGAGTTACCAGGTCTCGGGAACCTATCCCATGTATCTCCGGCGCTATCCCAGCGATCGCTACGACAAGCCCCGCGAGTGGAGCGATTTCGAGGCCACCTATCCGCCGTTGATCAAGGCGGTGAATTATCTGGAATTCTATGTCCTGGCATCCTTGGAGCAGGGCCGCCGGCATGTCCAGGTGCTGAGCCAGTATGACGCCTGTTGCTTCGGCGGGGTGGGCTGGACCACCTATGTGGACATTGTCCGGGAGCGGGTGCGGTCGGTCGGGCCCGGGGCCTTCGACTTCGTGCTCGACACCAGCCATGCCGAGCACAAGCTGTCGAAATTCGCCCTCGGGGAGATCCTGGCCGACATGGCCAAGGACTGACTCGGAAAGCCCTTGTCCAGCGGGACGGGCTGGCTATATTGCCCACGAACTAGGCAAACTGGGGAGACGCCCAAAGAATGGGCATTCAAATCGGACCGGTCGAGCTCGAGAGCAATGTGATCCTGGCGCCCATGTCGGGCGTCACGGACCTGCCGTTTCGCCGCTTGGTCAAAGGTTTCGGCGCCGGGCTGGTGGTGTCCGAGATGATCGCCAGCCAGGCGATGATCCGCGAGACCCGCCAGTCCATGCAGATGGCCGCCAACACGCCGGAAGAGCAGCCCATGTCGGTTCAGCTGGCGGGCTGCGAACCCGCGGTGATGGCCGAAGCCGCGCGGCTCAACGCCGACCGGGGTGCTGCGATCATCGACATCAACTTCGGCTGTCCGGTGAAGAAGGTGGTGAACGGCCAGGCGGGCTCGGCGCTGATGCGCGACGAGCGGCACGCCGCCAGCATCCTGGAAGCCACGGTTAACGCGGTCGATCTGCCGGTGACGCTGAAGATGCGCACCGGCTGGGACCACCAGACCCGCAATGCCCCGCGGCTCGCGAAGATCGCCGAGGCGTGCGGCATCCGGATGATCGCGGTGCACGGCCGCACCCGCTGCCAGATGTACAAGGGGCGCGCCGACTGGGCCTTCGTGCGCGAGGTCAAAGAAGCCATCTCGCTGCCGGTGGTGGTCAACGGCGACATCGAGAGCTTCGATGACGTCAGCCGCGCGCTGGCCGAGTCCGGGGCGGACGGCGTGATGATCGGACGCGGCGCCTACGGGCGGCCGTGGTTCATCCGGCAGGTCATGCACTATCTCGCCACCGGCGAGCGGCTGCCGGATCCGCCGCTGGCTGTGCAGCTCGAGGTGGTGCTCGAGCACCACCGCGCCATGCTGGGGCATTACGGCGTCGAGAGCGGCGTACGGGTCGCGCGCAAGCATCTCGGCTGGTACAGCAAGGGGCTGCCCAGATCGGCCGAATTCCGGTCCGAGGTCATGCGCGAGCCGGACCCCGACCGGGTGCAGGACATGATCCGCCGGTTCTTCGAACCGGCGATCGAGCGGCAGGCGGCATGACGGCGCCGGCCGCGCCCCGTCTGGTGCCTCGCGCTGCCGATCTGGTGGATACCGGGTCGGTCCTGGATGCGCTGGCGGACAGCGTCCTGATGGTGGGCCCCGACGGGGGCATCCGCTATGCCAATGCCGCGGCCGAACAGTTCTTCGAGGCCGGCCGGGCCTGGCTCTACGGACAACGGCTGCAGGATCTCTTGCCCGAGGACAGCCCGCTGTTCACGCTGATTGGGCAGGCGCTCGCCGGGCCGAGCGTGGTCTCCGAGCATGGCGTGGCGCTGACCACGCCCCGCATCGGCGAGCACTTCGTGACCATTCAGGTGGCGCCGATTGCGGACGAGCCGGACTGCGCCGTGGTCTCCTTCCACGAGCAGTCGATCGCCCGCAAGATCGACGGCCAGCTCACCCATCGCAGCGCCGCCCGCTCAGTCTCGGCCATGGCGGCCATGCTGGCGCATGAGGTCAAGAACCCGCTGTCCGGCATCCGGGGCGCGGCGCAGCTCCTGGAAGAGGGCGTCGACGGCGGCGACCGGCAGCTCACCCGTCTGATCTGCGAGGAGACCGATCGGATCTGTGCGCTGGTCGACGACATGGAGGTGTTCTCGGACCAGCGACCCATCGCCCGATCCGCCGTCAACATCCACGAGGTGCTCAACCACGTGCGCCGCCTGGCGCAAGCGGGGTTCGCCCGCGGCCTCAAGATCAAGGAGAGCTACGATCCGTCGCTGCCGCCCGTCTACGGCAACCGGGACCAGCTGGTGCAGGTGTTTCTGAACCTGATCAAGAATGCCTGCGAGGCCGCCCCGGAGGACGGCGGGGAGATCCGGGTCCAGTCGGCCTATCGCCACGGCGTCCGGTTGGCGGTGCCGGGCAGCGACCAGCGCGTCGCCCTGCCGCTGATGGTGAGCGTGCAGGACAACGGCGAGGGCATCCCGCATGATCTCAGGCCGCACCTGTTCGACCCCTTCGTGACCACCCGGGCCAAGGGCAAGGGTTTGGGCCTGGCCCTGGTGGCCAAGATCATCAACGACCATGGCGGCGTCATCGAGTTCGACAGCGAGCCCCGGCGCACGGTGTTCCGGGTCATGCTGCCGGCGGCGACGGAAACGCCATGACCGCCGGCGCCACCATCCTGATCGCCGACGACGATCGCGCGATCCGCACCGTCCTCAATCAGGCGCTCGGCCGGCTCGGCCATGAGGTCCGCACCACCGGGAATGCAGCCACCCTCTGGCGCTGGATCGAGGACGGGCAGGGCGATCTGGTCATCACCGACGTGATCATGCCGGACCAGAACGGCCTCGATCTGGTGCCCCGTATTCGCAAGCTGCGCCCCGAGCTGCGCATCATCGTGATGAGCGCCCACAACACGCTGATGACCGCCGTCAAGGCGACCGAGCGCGGCGCCTTTGAGTACATGCCCAAGCCCTTCGATCTCAAGGAGCTGGTGCAGGTGGTCGAGAAGGCCTTGACCGCGCCGCGCGCCGCACCGGGAGAACACGGGCCCGCCGAGACGGATGAGGAGCTGCCGTTGATCGGCCGGTCTCCGGCGATGCAGGAGGTGTATCGCGCCGTGGCCCGCCTGATCGGGACCGATCTCACGGTCATGATCGCCGGCGAGTCGGGCACCGGCAAGGAGCTGGTTGCGCGCGCCTTGCACGACTACGGCAAGCGCCGGGCCGGGCCCTTCGTCGCCATCAATATGGCGGCGATTCCGCGCGAGTTGATCGAGAGCGAGTTGTTCGGCCATGAAAAGGGCGCGTTCACGGGCGCCGGCGCCCGCTATGCCGGGCGCTTCGAGCAGGCCCAGGGCGGCACCCTGTTTCTGGACGAGATCGGCGACATGCCGATCGAAGCCCAGACCCGTCTCCTCCGCGTGCTGCAGGAAGGGGAGTACACGACCGTGGGGGGACGCACGCCGATCCGCGCCGATGTGCGCATCGTCGCCGCCACCCATCGCGACCTGCGCCAGCTGATCCGCCAGGGCCTGTTTCGCGAGGACCTGTTCTATCGGCTCAACGTGGTGCCGATGCGCCTGCCGCCCCTGCGCGAACGCCGCGAGGACATTCCCGACCTGGTGCGCCATTTTCTGGGCCTGGTCACCCAGCAGGGATTGGGCAGCAAGACGATCGACTCACAGGCGATGGCCCGGCTCCAGGAGTACCGATGGCCCGGCAATGTTCGCGAGTTGGAGAACCTGATCCAGCGCATCGCGGCCCTGTACTCGCAAGAAGTCATCGGGATCGAAGTGGTCGAGGCGGAGCTGGCCGAAGCCAGCGAGACGCTGCCGGCGGAGCCGGCCGGACGCAGCGACGGTCTCGGTGCGGCCGTCGAGCGCCATCTGACCGCGTATTTCGGCGCGCACAAAGGGCAGCTTCCGCCGGATGGGCTCTACGAGCGGGTGCTGCGCGAGGTCGAGCGTCCGCTGATCGCCCTCAGCCTGGCAGCGACCCGGGGCAATCAACTCAAGGCCGCCAGTCTTCTGGGGTTGAATCGCAACACGCTCAGGAAGAAGATCCGTGCGTTGGACATTCCCGTGAACCGGGGCATAAAATAGAAGGGTTTAGCGCCCAACCCCTTGGCGTGCGGCCGGTTCGCGCGCCGGACAGCCCGCGCAGGCAGGGTGCGACGCGATCATTTGGTGTGCTTGGCGGGTCGGACGGCATATGACAGAGAGCGCACGCATTTCGTCCGGCACAGAACTTCGGGGCCGTTGAGGCCAGGTCATGGCAGTCGACTCAAGCGAGGCAGGCGGGGGGATCGTGCGACAGCTGTCGCGCTGGCTGGCGCGTTACGGCGTGGCCCGCAAGCTCGCCTTCGCCGTGGCGGCGGTGGCCTTCGTCGCCGGACTCGTCACCTATTCCGTGCTGACCCGCAAGCCGCCGGACGATCCCGATCCCGACACCGTCATCATCCTTCTGAACATCGATCTGGCGCTCTTGCTGATCCTGGTTGGCCTGGTCTGCTGGCGCATCGTCCGGTCCTGGGGCGAGCGCCGCCGCGGTTCGGCCGGATCGCGCCTCATGACCCGGCTGGTCGTGTTGTTCAGCCTGGTCGCCGCGACCCCCGCGGTCGTCGTCGCGGTGTTTTCGGCCATGTTCTTCAACCTGGGTATCCAGGCCTGGTTCAGCGAGCGCGTCCGTACCGCGCTGAAGGAATCGCTGGAGGTGACCAGCGCTTATCTCACCGAGCATCAGGAGTCGATTCGATCGGATGTCATGCTGGTGGCCGAGGACCTGAATACCCAGGCCGCCTTGTTCGCCGCCAATCCGGCCCTGCTGGAACGCGCCTTGATCGCTCAATCGGTGCTGCGCTCGCTGCCGGAGGCGATCATCTTCGAGGGGCGCACCGGCCGGGTCCTGGCCAGCACCTCGCTCAGCTTCTCGCTGCGCAACGACCGGCCGCCGGACTGGGCCGTGGAGAAAGCCCAGGGCGGCGACGTCGCGATTCTGACCAACCCGGAGAACGACGGGGTTCGGGCGCTGGTTCTGCTCGACCGTTTCTACGACGCCTACTTGTTCGTCGGCCGCTACGTCGAAGGCAAGGTGCTCGACCACGTGACCCGAACCACCGACGCGGTGGACGAGTACCAGCGCCTGGAGGGCAAGAGTTCCGGCCTGCAGATCAGCTTCTTTCTGCTTTTTGCCGTGGTGGCGCTCTTGCTGATGGCGGCCGCCGTCTGGCTCGGCCTGATGTTTGCCGGACAGCTGGCGCGGCCGATCTCGGCCCTGGTGGCGGCGGCCGAAAAGGTTCGCCGCGGGGACCTCGGCGTCCGGGTGGCGGAAGGTCCGGTCGGCGACGAGCTGGGCACGCTGTCGCGGGCCTTCAACCGCATGACCGACCAGCTCGAGACCCAGCGGCGCGAGTTGATCGAGGCCAACCGGCAGCTCGATGGCCGGCGCCGCTTCACCGAGACCGTGCTGTCCGGCGTGTCGGCCGGGGTCATCGGCCTGGACGCGGACGGGCGCATCGACCTGCCGAACCGCTCGGCCTCCGAGCTGTTGTCGTCCGACGTCGGCAAGCTGCGGGGCGAGCGCCTCGCCGACGCCATACCGGAGATGGCGGACCTCATGGAGGTTGCCCGCGCGGGCGCCGGCCGGCTGGTCGAAGCGCAGATCAAGATTCAGCGCTCGGGCCGCCTGCGCACCCTCCTTGTGCGGATCACCGCCGAGCAGGACCAGAGCCGCACCATCGGATACGTGGTGACCTTCGACGACATCACCGAATTGCAGGCGGCCCAGCGGAACGCCGCCTGGTCGGACGTGGCGCGCCGGATCGCCCATGAAATGAAGAACCCGCTGACCCCGATCCAACTCTCCGCCGAGCGGCTCAAGCGGAAATACGCGGACAAGCTTGACAGCGACCGGGAGGTGTTCGAGACCTGCACCGACACCATCATCCGCCATGTCGACGACATCGGCCGGATGGTCGACGAGTTCTCCGCTTTTGCCCGCATGCCCGCGCCCAAGATGGCGAAGGTCAACCTCAGCACCTTGTGCCGGGAGGCGATTTTCCTGCAGTCCAGCGCGCATCAGGACATCAGCTACGGGTGCGAGCTTGGCGACGAGCCGATTCATCTGCGGTGCGACAGCCGGCAGATCGGGCAGTGCCTGACCAATCTGTTGCAAAACGCCGCGGACTCGATCCTTGACCGACAGGCCGCATCGGATGATAAGTCATTCAAGGGGAGGATTTCGCTTTCGGTCGGGCAGGACGATGACCGCATCGTTGTCGAGGTCCGGGACAACGGCAAGGGGATCCCATTGGAGTTGCGCGATCAGCTGACCGAGCCATATGTGACCACGCGGCAAGGCGGCACGGGGCTTGGTCTGGCGATCGTCAAGAAAATTATGGAGGATCACAGCGGCGATCTGCTGATCGACAACGCCGAGGATGGCGGTGCGGTGGTGTCACTGGTGTTCACATCGGGTGCCGCCGGCGCAGAGGCGCAGGAAGAGAGCGAAGAAGAGGGGGCTCAACACGGCCGATCCGAGGGGAGTGGGATCGCGGCCCAATGAAAGATGTTCGCACATGGCGCATGACATATTGATCGTCGACGACGAGGCCGACATTCGGACCCTGATCTCGGGGATCTTGACGGACGAAGGCTATACCTGCCGCCTGGCAGGCGACGCCCAGACCGCCCTCAACGAAGTACGGGCGCGGCGGCCGAGCCTGGTGATCCTCGATATCTGGCTGCAGGGCAGCGACAAGGACGGCCTGCAGGTGCTGGAAGAGATCATGCGGGATCACGATTCCGTGCCGGTTGTGATGATCAGCGGCCACGGCACGATCGAGACCGCGGTCGCGGCCATCAAGAAGGGGGCCTACGACTTCATCGAAAAGCCGTTCAAGGCCGGCCGGCTGTTGGTCGTGGTCGACCGGGCGATCGAGGCGGCGCGCCTGAAGCGCGAGAACGAAGAGTTGCGCGTGCGGGCCGGCGGCCGGGCCGAACTGATCGGCGACTCGGCGGCCATACGTCAGGTACGCCAGGCCATCGACCGGGTCGCGCCGACCGCGAGCCGCGTGATGATCACCGGGCCCGGCGGCGCCGGCAAGGAAGTGGTTGCCCGCCTGATCCATGACCAGTCGCCCCGCGCCAACGGTCCGTTCGTTGTGCTCAACTGCGCCACCATGCGCCCGGAGAGCGTGGAAGCCGAGCTGTTCGGCGTCGAGCCAGGCGCGGGCGGCGCCGGCAGCCCCGGCAAGACCGGCACGCTCGAGCAGGCGCACGGCGGCACCTTGCTGCTGGACGAGGTTGCGGACATGCCGCTCGAGACCCAGGGCAAGATCGTCCGGGCCCTGCAGGAGCAGACCTTCGAGCGAGTCGGCGGCCACACCAGCGTCAACGTGGACGTCCGGGTGGTGGCGTCCACCAACCGGGACCTGACCTCGGAGATCGCCCGTGGCCGGTTCCGCGAGGATCTGTTCTACCGGCTCAACGTGGTGCCGATCCGGGTGCCGTCGTTGACCGAACGCCGGGAAGACGTTCCGTTGCTGGTCAGCTTTTTCATGACCCGTGCGGCGGCCATGGCCGGCCTGCCAACCCGCAGCATCGGCGACGACGCGATCGCCGCCCTGCAGGCTCATGACTGGCCGGGCAACGTGCGCCAGCTTTCCAACGTGGTCGACTGGCTCTTGATCATGGCGCCGGGCGAGGCCGGCGAGCCGGTCCGGGCCGATGCACTGCCGCCGGAGATCAGCGCCACCACGCCGCTGGTGCCCCATTGGGAGAAGGGCAGCGAGATCATGTCGCTGCCGCTGCGGGAGGCGCGGGAGATCTTCGAGCGCGAGTATCTGCGCGCGCAGGTTACCCGGTTCGGCGGGAACATCTCGCGCACCGCGACCTTTGTCGGCATGGAACGCTCGGCCCTGCACCGAAAGCTCAAGACCTTGGGCGTTCCCAATGACGAGAGCCGCGCGCAGAAATTCGACGCCTGAGGCTGGCGGACGTTCGGCACGCGCCCGTGGCTCGACTTCCTGAGGACGCGGTCCGATGAAGGTGATCGTGTGCGGCGCCGGCCAGGTCGGCGCGAACATCGCGCGCCATCTGGCGACCGAGAACAACAACGTCACGGTGATCGACCAGTCGCCTGACCTGATCCGCAAGATCAGCGACACGCTCGACGTTCAGGCCATGGTCGGCCACGCCTCGCATCCGAGTATCCTCGAAGGCGCTGGCGCGGGCGATGCGGACATGCTGATCGCTGTCACCTTCACCGACGAGGTGAACATGGTGGCCTGTCAGATCGCCCATTCGCTGTTCAACGTGCCCACCAAGATCGCGCGGATCCGGCAGCAGAACTACCTGCAGCCCATTTGGGCCGACCTGTTCTCGCGCGAGAACATGCCGATCGACCACATCATCTCGCCGGAAATCGAGGTGGCGCGGGCAATCAGCCATCGGCTGCAGGCGCCCGGTGCGTTCGACATGATCCCCCTGGCCGATGGAAAGGTGCGGGTGATCGGCGTGCGCACCGATCCGGACTGCCCGCTGTTGGACACGCCGCTGCGCCAGCTGACCACCCTGTTCCCGGACCTGCACATCAACATCGTCGGCATCATCCACGATGGCGAGACCATCGTGCCCACCGGCAACGACCAGATCCTGGCCGGCGACGAGGTCTACTTCGTAGCCGAAAGCGCCCATGTCGCCCGCGCCATGTCGTCCTTTGGGCATGACGAGACCGAGGCGCGGCGGGTGGTGGTGATCGGCGCGGGCAACATCGGTCTGTTTCTGGCGCAGGAGATCGAAAATCATCATCCCGGAGTGATGACCCGCATGATCGAGGCCGACGAGGACCGGGCCAGGTTTGCCGCCGCGGCCCTGTCGCGCAGCGTGGTCGTGCATGGCAGCGCCCTGGACCCGGAGATCCTGGCCGAGGCCAACGTTTCGGCGGCGGAGACCGTGGTCACGGTCACCAATGACGACAAGGTCAATATCCTGGCCGCGTTGTTGTCCAAGCGCTCCGGCTGTCCGCGCTCCATCGCACTGATGAACGAACTGGCCTTCGAGGCGCTGGTCACCACGCTGGGGGTCGATGTCGTGGTCAACCCGCGCGCCATGACGGTGTCGACCATCCTGCGCCATGTGCGGCGCGGGCGCATCCGCTCGGTCTACGCGCTGCGCGAGGGGGTCGGCGAGGTGATCGAGGCCGAGGCGCTGGAGACCAGCAGCGTCGTGGGGACGCCCCTGCGCGAGATCGACCTGGACAAGGGCATCATCATCGGTGCGGTCATCCGAAAGGACGAGGTGATCCTGCCGCGCGGCGACACGGTGATCCAGGTGCACGATCTGGTCATCCTGTTCGCCACGCCGCGCGCGGTCAAAAAGGTCGAGAAAATGTTCGCCGTCCGGCTGGAATACTTCTAGGCCCGGGCCCACATCCCTCGGACGCAATAACCGCTCGCCCCGCCATGTCGCGCATTGCCTATGTCAACGGCCGTTACTTGCCCCATCGCCGGGCCGCGGTGCATGTGGAGGACCGCGGCTACCAGTTCGCCGACGGCGTCTACGAGGTGATCGCCGTGCGCGGCGGCGGGCTCGTGGACGAGGAGCCCCATCTCGATCGCCTCGACCGGTCGCTGGCCGAGCTGCGCATCGCCCCGCCCATGGGCCGCGGCGCGCTCAAGGTGATCCTGCGGGAGGTGATGCGGCGGAACCTGGTCAGGGACGGCATGATCTACCTCCAGGTCAGCCGGGGCGTGGCGCCGCGGGACCACAGTTTCCCCGCGCGGGCCCGCCCGGCGCTGGTGGTCACGGCGCGGCACAAACAGCCGCCGGCGGGTGCCGCGGTCGAGCAGGGAGTCGGCGTGGTTACCGTCGAGGACATCCGCTGGAAGCGCTGCGACATCAAATCGGTCTCGCTGCTGCCGAACGTGCTTGCCAAGCAGGACGCCCTGGACGCGGGCGCCTTCGATGCTTGGATGGTGGGTGCGGACGGGCGGATCACCGAGGGATCCGCAAGCAACGCCTGGATCATCACCAAGGGACGGGAAGTGATCACCCGGCCGCCGAGCCAGGAGATCCTGGATGGCGTCACCCGGCGCGCGGTCAAGGCGCTGGCGCGGCAGGAAGGGCTGTCCTATGTGGAGCGGGCGTTCTCGGTCGCCGAGGCCAAGTCCGCGACCGAGGCCTTTCTCACCAGCACCAGCGCGCGGATCCTGCCGGTCACGCGGATCGACGATGTGCGCCTTGGCGACGGCAAGCCCGGGCCGCTGACCCGCAAGCTGTTGCGTCTCTACGCCGACTACGAACGGCGCGCGGAGCGGGCCGCCGCGGAGTGACTGCCGGCGCCCGCCCGCCCGCGGCCCTCTTGTTCGACTGGGACAACACCCTGGTCGACAACTGGGAGGTCATTCGCGAGGCGACCAACGCGACCCTGGAAGCGTTCGGCATGGCCACATGGAGCCTGGCCGAGACGCGGCGCTACGTGGCGCGGTCCGCCCGGGATGGCTTTCCCAAGCTGTTCGGGGCCCGCTGGCAGGAGGCGGAGGCTCTGTTCTACGAGCGGTTCGCGGAAAAGCACCTGACGGGCCTGACACCGATCGCGGACGCCGAGGACATGCTGCGGACGGCATGCGGGCAGGGGTTGTGGCTCGCCGTGGTCAGCAACAAGCGCGGTGATCTGCTCAGGGCCGAAGCGGCCCATCTGGGCTGGCAGGGTCTCTTCCGCCAGGTCATCGGCGCGACCGACGCCGCGGAAGACAAGCCCGGCGTCGCGCCGGTTGATCTTGCCCTTGCCGGCAGCGGGATCGTACGCGGACCCGGCGTGTGGTTCGTCGGCGACGGCGCGGTCGACATGGAGTGCGCGCGGAACGCCGGGTGCACGGCCGTCCTGTTCGATGAGCCGTCCGAGCTGCGCTCGGAACGCGCCGCGCACTACAACCCTGAGTACGTGATTTCCAGCCATAGCGAGTTGATTGCCCTTGTCCGTGGCACTTGACGCCCCATATCACCCGTACGCAAGGAAAACGGTCCCGTTCCGGGGGCCGAGGTCGCACAGGGCGACAGGGAATGTCGCAGATCGCCGACCGCGGCTGCGGCTAATCAAAAAGAAATTGGGGCACGAACATGTCCAACGAAAAGTCACAGAATGTACAGGACGTCTTTCTGAACCACATCAGGAAGAACAAGACCCCGGTCACGATCTTTCTCGTGAACGGTGTGAAGCTCCAAGGGATCATCACCTGGTTCGACAATTTCTGCGTTCTCTTGCGCCGGGACCAGCACTCGCAGCTGGTCTACAAGCACGCGATCTCGACGGTGATGCCGTCCGTACCGGTGCAACTGTTCGAGAGCGACAGCAAGGAAGCCGAATAGCGGCTCTCTCGGCGGCCGTCTATGATGGGCGGTGATGACTGACGAGACGCATGCCACAGACGCTCGGTCAACCGGCCGCGCGCTGATCATCCATCCTGTGCTGCGCGAGCGGACGGGCAACGGTGAAGCACGCAGCGCGTCGGAACGCCTGCAGGAAGCGATTGGGCTGGCCGGCGCGATCGATCTGGAGATCGCGCACGCCGAGGCGCTCGCCGTCAACCGGCCCCGGCCGGCCACGCTGCTGGGCAAGGGCGCGCTCGAGACATTCGCCGAACTTGCGGCCGCGGAAGAGGTCGATCTGGTC
>JAAUXY010000148.1_pt1 | contig 14403 bp, 9 predicted proteins | sample 7278121 | NCBI WGS metagenome assembly JAAUXY01 (sample SAMN14350117, study PRJNA611818) | marine sediment metagenome | isolation source: surface marine sediment (1.8m) | place: French Polynesia: Moorea | collected 2018-08 | reverse complement strand
TATGTGGAGAATGGCACCGAGTTAACCCAGCAGTTGCTGGGCTTTGCCCGCAGGGGAAAATATCATACGCTTGCCACGGATTTAAATGATGTTATCCGGAAGTCCTCATCCTTGTTCGGTCGCACCAAAAAGGAAATTCGAATACACACGGACTTAATGTCGGATATCAGAACGGTAGAAGTCGATCGCGGGCAAATAGAGCAGGCGCTTTTGAACCTGTACGTTAACGCCTGGCAGGCCATGCCGCAGGGCGGCGACCTGTACCTTAAAACTGAAAATGTGTTTCTTGATGTCGACTTTGAAAATGATCAACCCTACAAGGTCGAGGCGGGAAACTACATTAAGGTAACCCTGACCGATACAGGCAGCGGTATCGACGATGAAACCAGGCAACGGATATTTGAACCTTTTTTTACCACCAAAGAAATGGGTCGCGGCACGGGACTCGGGCTCGCGTCTGTTTACGGAATTATCAAGAGCCACGGGGGCTATATAAACGTTTACAGCGAAAAGGGCCATGGCACCACCTTTACCATCTACCTGCCGGCATCCGACAAGGAGGTACTGCAAGAAACAAGCAAGCCCGTCCCGACGGTCTTAAAGGGTACCGGAACAATTCTGTTGATTGATGATGAACAGATGATTATCAAAGTCGGTGAGGAGCTGTTGGTGGAGCTGGGCTATGAAGTCCTTACGGCTGAGAACGGACAGGATGCGATCAAATTATATGAGAAAAACGCGGATAAAATAGATCTGGTTATCATGGACATGATTATGCCCGGAATGGGTGGTGGTGAAACCTTTGATCATCTCAAACAGATTAAACCCGATATTAAAGTGCTGCTTTCCAGCGGCTATAGTATCAACGGCCAGGCGTCTGAGATCCTGGAGCGCGGCTGTGATGGTTTTATTCAAAAGCCCTTCAACATAAACCAGCTTTCCGAAAAAATTCAGGGGATTATCTCCCCAAAATAAGGTGTCAGGTGTCAGTGTTCAGGTGTCAGAATCCGAAGATCTGAACCTCCGCAGATCGAATGCTGAACACTGACACCTGAAACCTAAAGATTTGAGACCACCGGTTCCTTCAATATTAGATCGATCGATCTGCCTGCTGTTTCGGCAGCATCGGGAAAGACCTGTTTCAGCCCGCGAATGTGTCTCAGATTGTCCGCGGTTCTAAGAATCAGCATGACCAGGTCCCCTTCTTCCATTTCGGCCAGGGAGCTCACTTTTTCCCAGGATTCTCCGCTGGCCCAGGCGTAAATGGCCATAACCGGCTTCAGAAACAGCGGGCGGGCTTCAAATCCCTGATCCATCATCTGCCAGGCAAACGGCCTCAGGCCCTTGACGACCCGGTAGAATGCATTCATCGGCCGTTTGGGCAACTTTTTTTTGGGGATTTTCGTGTCGGATTCACGTTCGTTGACAAACGCCGAGATGATGGCGGCCATGAGACTTGGGTCGGATCTGGGCAGAATGCCGAGGCGGAAACTCTCCGCTATCAAAAGGGGCTGGTCAACGCGCAGCCGGCTGGCCCATTTTCCGTCCGCCGTCAGTTCGCCCTCAGCAGTAACAAAACCGGTTTCCTGAAGAAAATGCAGGTGCCGCAGAAAATCATTCCACATGCTCTGTTGGCGGCCTCTACGGGATTTTTTCTTTGCTGCTTTGCGGATTAAATACGCTGCGAACGACCGTTGGAGTAAATCTTTTATCTGATCCGGGTTGTGCGATAGCAATAAATTCAGCACCATGGAAAAATTGATTCTGATCTGGCTGGTGACATCCGCAGCAGTTGAGCGCAAAAGCCTCGCCATCAGCCGGACATCCATGAATTTGCTGGGCAGTAACAACGCAAATCCAATATTATCCATGCCTCTGCGACCGGCCCGTCCGGTCATCTGATGAAACTCGGTGGCATCCAGGGGCAGAAACTCGCTCCCGTTAAAGCGGTCCGAGTTGAGAAAGACAACTGTACGGGCGGGGAAATTCACGCCGGCCGCTACGGTGGATGTGGCAAACACCGCATCCAGCAGTCCTTCGCTCATCAATTGCTCCAGAATCAATTTCCAGGCCGGCAGCTGACCCGCATGGTGCGAGCCGATTGCCAGATTTTCAAGATACCAGCGCTGGCGGTGGCTAAAGATATGATGGCTCTGAAAAGAATAAGGTTCAATTCGATCGATAAGCCTGGCCTTGCGCTCAGGGTCAATCTGCAACCCGGCGCGGCAAAGTTCCAGCGCCCGGTCACAATCTGCACGTGATTTTAAAAAAAATAGTGCCGGTAACAGTTGAAATCTTCTGAGCACCTTTAAAACCTGGTCAAATGGCGGCAGATCGCGACTCAATCGGCGCTGCTTTTTGTGTTTGCCTTTTAGAAACTTATTCACTTTCCTGGATAGGGTCGCTTTAGCGGCGTCTTTTTGGGGATCGGTTAACGGCAGCAGGGTCCCGGAGGGGTGCAGGAATAGGGGAGCGAGCGGTACCGGTCTTTTCGTTTCTTTGATGACGATGCAGCGGGAGGATCGAATCGACGAGAGCCAGCGGGCAATTTGATCGGCATTGCCGATGGTCGCTGAAAGCAATAAAAGCGGAATACGATCGGGCAGATAAATCATCACCTCTTCCCAGACAACCCCCCTGTCCGGATCCCCGAGAAAATGGGCCTCATCCAGGACCACAAAATCAGTTGCCAGCAATTCGCCCCGGTGCATGGCATCATAGAGTTGATTGCGCAGGATTTCGGTGGTTCCCACGATAATGGGTGCGTCCGCGTTTTCTTTGCGGTCGCCGGTCAGGATGCCGACATTATCTTCACCGAAAATAGATGAAAATTCGGCATATTTGGCATTACTGAGCGCTTTCAGCGGGCAGGCATACCAGGATTTTCCATTGCGGTTGTAAATCCGGTCAATCGCCTTTTCGGCAATCCAGGTCTTCCCGGCCCCGGTCGGCGCCGTCACCAGGCAGTCGCTGTGCTCGAGGGCCGCCAGAGCCTCGGTTTGAAAAGGATCCGGCCTGAACGGCCGGTCCGGCGGTACACCGATTTCACTAAAGATCTCACGAAGCCCGGCATCGGCGCCCGGTTTTAAATGAGTTGTTTTGGCCTTCTTGCGGGGGTAGTGCTTTGGCCGGTAGGAATATCTTTTGCGTTGTGCCATTAGAGTCTAGCGATCATGGACTTTACCTGATCTTTTGAGGGCGAATCGACATCATATGGTGAAATCCCGTTTAGATCTGCTTCGATCAGCGCCTCATCATATGGCATAAAGCCAAGAAATTCAAAATCTTCTAAGTGGGTTTTTAAAAAAGTTTCGTCTTTTTCACCCCGGACCTTGTTGCCGACAACGGCAATGTGGTTCAATCCGATTTCACCGGCCAGCTTGCGGATGTGCTCGGCAGTGTCAATGCTGCGCCGTCCCGGTTCTACCACCACGATCAGTTTGTCGACCGCCTTTGCCGTTGACCGACCCAGATGCTCGATGCCGGCCTCCATATCCATGACCACGACTTCATCGCGCGCCAGCACGATATGCATGACCAGGGCTCTGAGCAGGGCACTTTCCGGGCAGATACAGCCGGCCCCGCCCTTCTTGATCCCGCCCAGCCGCATGAGCTTGATCTGTTCAAGGGTCGCCGATACCGAGTCCGGCAAATCGTCCACTTTGGGATTGAGCTTAAAATAGCCGCCGATGCTGCCGGGTTTGGCGCCGGTTCTTTCCAGGATAAGGTCTTCCATTTCAGATATCGGCACCACTTTATCCGCATCTGCAATGCCGATTCCGGCTGCCAGATTGGCATCCGGGTCTGCATCAATTGCCAATACACGTTTGCCTTCTTCATTGAGGGTTCGAATCATCAATGCCGAAAATGTTGTTTTCCCGACGCCGCCTTTACCGCTGACTGCCAGCTTCATAAATAGTCCCTTTCAAATGCATGAAGTGATTTTACTTCAGATTATGTTTAATATTTGGCACTTTAGATCATTTTAGCGCATTTTAGGCGCTCAACATAAGCAATATAACACAGGATATCATCTCGACAAGCCCAAAAAGTTGAGGCTCCGTTTAATATTTGAGTTAAACTTCATTGGCAGGATTAACCGTTTTTAGGATTTTTTTAGACAGGATTAACAGGATTGGTCGGATTTTCTTTTTGGGTCGCTCTCCAGAAGAGAGCGGCCAAACTCCAATCGCCTCCGGCGAAAAAAAATAGAATTAAATCAAGCGTAATTAAACAAGTTGATTAAAGCACAGATGAAAAACCTTTCAAGGTAATTAATTTTATAAACCATTTTATTCCGCTGAAAGCGGATTGAGTTTTCTCACTTCCATCTGGGAAGTGAGAAAGAAAAAAATTATCCTGTAGATCCTGTCTAAAAGATTAAAAATGATAATACATCTTATTGTTACTGCACAGGTTGGCATGAAAATCGATCGGATCGTTTTCTCAGAGAAAAAAAGAGCGGTGCATCTACCTGCACCGCTCTTTGAAATGAGTGAAACTGAATATTTATAATTCTAAAGCGTTTAAAAACCTCACCGTCTCCAGTTTCCCGGAACGACTTCGGTCGATTCGGTTCGTGTCAGAGACACCGGCGCACTTGACTTAAAAGTCAGGGTGCCCCCGCTGCTGTCCGGATCACCGGCATTCCAAATATAGTCATTGCCCAAATCGGGATCGATCAGCCCGAATATTTTGTCGTCACTGATCCATCCGGACCCCGATATTTTCTCGTTTGACCAGGTCAGGGTCTCGCGGCCATTGAGCTCAGCGATACCGGCATCGAGACCTTTTTGCTTGGCGCTTTCGTCCAGGCTGATATAGCGCGGAATGGCGACAGCCGCCAGAATGCTCAATATCACCAGCACGGCGATGATCTCAAGTAAAGTAAAGCCCGCTTCCTTACCGATAGCCGATTTCATTTTTACACCGAAGACCTGAAGTCCGTTGAGAAACCACCCTCCAAAGCGTCTTATTAAAAGGATTGTGGCAAACAACTCGTGTAGCCGGTCTAATTAACGGCTCCAAGTTCCCGGTGTCGAGATATCTGATGGTGTTCTCGTTAAGACCACTGCAGTGCCCTTGAAATCAAGCGTACCTCCAGTGGCTTGAACCGGACCTGCCGTCCAGGTATAATCAGCACCTAAATCGATGGGGGTTAGTGTCGTCCACACCGCATCGTCGCCGGTTGCCGGTAGGTAACCACTGGCGGAAATTTTTTGATCGGCCCAGGTTAAACTTTCGCGACCGTTGAGCTCCGAGATGGCGGCATCGATGGCTCTTTCTTTGGCGTTGGCTTCCAGATCGATATACCGTGGCACTGCCACTGCCGCCAGGATTCCCAGAATAATCAAGACCGCAATAATTTCGACCAGCGTAAAACCCTGCTGATTCTGTAACAGTTTTTGCTTTTTCATGATCTATGTTTCCTCCCTCTTTGAATTTTATTTACAGTGATCCAAAATAAAAAACGGGGCAACCCCCTTGTTTGGTAATATTTTGCCTCCATTTTTATCCGATATTCGCTTACAAATTATGCACTTTTGATGCCAGAAACAAAACTTGAACTATCATAAAAAATATAAATAATTATTTCAGTAATATAAATTCATATATAAAAATGGCTTTATTTAAATCAAGGAAAGAGAGGCCTAAAATCTACATAATTTGTTGATAAAAAGCAATTGAAAACATCATATTTCGTTGCTTTTGATGCTTTTCACATCAATTTTATGTTTCTTAATTCGATGCCACAAACTGCGCTGGTTGATCCCTAACAGCTCTGTGGCCCTCACCTGAACCCCCCCTGTTTTTCGCAGGGCTTCGATGATCATGCTTTTTTCGATTTCATTGATGCGTTCATCCAGTGGTAAATTAACCGGTAATGAAACCTCTTTGGAATTGGAATCGGTGCTAAATGCCCCCGTGATCTGGCCCGGTAGCTGGGCCGGCTCGATGAAACCATTCTCGGCAATTACCGCCGCGCTTTCAATTATATTTTTAAGCTCGCGAATATTTCCAGGCCAGGTGTATGCCATGATCATCTGCAGGGCGACGGATGAAATTTCGACTTTTTTGGGCTGGTTCTGCAAAAAATAGTCGACCAGCAGAGGAAGGTCTTCTTTTCGCTCTCGCAGGGGCGGCAGGTGCAGGGTAAACACATTCAAGCGGTAATAAAGGTCTTCTCTGAATTTTCCTTCCTGGACCAATTTTTCAAGATTTTGGTTGGTGGAGGCAATAAACCGAACATCCACCTTTATGGTGTTGCTGCCGCCCACCCGATAAAACTCTTTTTCCTGGATAACCCGCAGGATTTTAGACTGCAGGTTTAAAGGCATGTCGCCGATTTCATCCAGAAAAAGGGTTCCCTCATCGGCCATATCAAATTTACCGGGCTTGAATTTGGTCGCGCCGGTAAAGGCGCCCTTTTCATGTCCGAACAACTCGCTTTCGAGCAATTCGGTTGGGATGGCGGCGCAGTTTAATTTAATGAAGGGCTTATTTTTGCGCAGGCAATTTTCGTAGATACTGGTGGCGACCAGCTCCTTACCGGTTCCGCTCTCACCGAGAATAAGGACGGTCGAGTCTGTCGGGGCCACTTTTTTGATCAGGCTCAGAAGACCCCGCATGGCCAGACTTTCACCGATAATTTGAGGAAAAAAGTGGCGGGCATCCATGCGGCTGAGCACCGACGTGACCCGATCAAAAACGCTGGCAAATTGTTCAATTTTATCCACCGACCATTCCGTTTTCTTGTCGGCTGCATCGCCTGAGATCGAAGCCAGCTTTGCCGCTTTTTCGACAAACTGCTCAACCGGTTTTAATATGAAACGCACCAGGGCAAATCCGATTATAAATGTCAGGATGCCGACGGCAATAATAAACCAGAATACCGGCTGGGCAGGATCGGACCCCTGGACCAGACTGTATTTGGTCAACCGAAAGGAAATGATACAGCCCAGAATGGTCAAGCCAGTGATAATAAACGGGATAATAATATAGAGGCTTATGTAAAACCGTGATTGTCGCATATCTATAACGAAGGTGTCAGGTGTCAGGTGTCAGTGTTCAGCATTCGAACTGCGGAGGTTTCAGATCTTCGGATTCTGACACCTGAACACTGACACCTGAAACCTTTACTTGGCCATCAATGTGAGGTCCCACATGGGTAAAAAGATGGCCAGCGCAAAAAATCCCACTACCGCTGCCAGGCCAACTGTCAGGATCGGGCCGATCGCCTCCGACAGCTTTTTCATCGAGTACTCAACTTCGGTATCGTAGTGTTCGGCGACATCCCGTAGCATTTCCTCAAGGTTGCCGGACTCTTCACCGATGGCCACCATGTTGATCAGCATCGGGGTAAAATAGTTCGCCTGGCCCAGGGGTTCGGCAATACCGCGCCCTTCTGACAGGCTGTCTTTAATGCCATCCAGCTCGCGCCCGATGGCGGCATTGCCGATCGTTCCGGACAAGATATCCATCGAATCCAACACATCCACCCCGCTGGATTGTAAAATGGAAAAAATGCTGGCAAAGCGCGATACGGCACTTTTCACAAACAGTGGTCCGATCAGCGGTACCCGCATGAGAACTGAGTCTCTGGCAAATTTGCCCGGTTCGGTTTTTAAATAATAATATAGAAACATCGCTATCAGCACCACTGCACCGATGATGAGATACCAGTAATCGGCTAAAAAATCATAGATGAAGATGCAGATTTGAGTCGGGACAGGTAGGGCCAGGCCGGCATTTTTAAAAATATTAACGAACTTGGGGATGACCTGGGTAATCAAGACCAGAAATGCGGCAAACAGAAATGACACCACGATAACCGGGTATGTCATGGCGGATTTGATATCGGATTTAACCTGGTGCTCATGATCGATAATGTAGATCAGTCGTTCGAGCACCTCCGGCAGCGCGCCGCTGGCCTCGCCGGCCTTGATCATACTGCAGTATAGGGGTGAAAACACTTTGGGGTGTTTGCTGAAGGCCTCATAAAGACTGGCGCCCTCCTTTATATCCTGGTGCATTTGTCCGAGAATTCGTCTGAGCTTTGGATTTTCGGTCTGCTCTTCCAGGATACCCAGCATGCTCATCATGGCGACACCGGCATTGATCATGGTCTTAAACTGTTTGGTAAACAAAATCAGATCGGGTGCCTTTACCGGAGCTAAAAGCTCTCGGATCGCCGGCATCTGAAATCCGCTTAGCGCCGCCTGTTCTGCTTTCACCCGGGTAGGGATATAACCCCGTGATGCCAGGATGCTATTGGCGCTTTCCAGTGATTCTGCTTCAATTTCGCCGGAGGTGGTGGCTCCAGTTTCGGTAATGGCCTGATACGAAAACTTTGGCATGGTTACCTCTTTTAAGGTTCATGGTTCTGCGTTCAGGGTTCTGGTCGTTGGCTGATGGGCTTTGCCACGTGATCCTTTTCGGCTGCTGTCTAACCTTTGAACCTCTGAACCTTGAACCCGGAACATTCTTTACAATAGGACCGCTGAAGCAGCCTCTTCCAGGGTAGTGATGCCTTTGATGGCTTTTTCAGCCGCATTTTCTCTTAAGGACGTAAATTTTCCGGACCTTAAAGCGGATTGACGGATTTCATGCGAGGATTGTCTTTTTAAGATTAAATCCTGAACGTCCTCGTCGATGATCAACACCTCATACACCCCCGTGCGGCCCTTATAGCCGGTGTGCATGCAGTTAAAACAGCCCTTGCCCTGTACGAAATTGGCATCGTTATTGTTATTGATACCCCAGGCTTTTAAAACTTCCCTTGAAGGATTGTAGGTGGTCATGCAGTTCGGGCAAACCTTACGGACCAGCCGCTGCGCGAATGAAACCGACATCGTCGATGATACCAGAAAGGGCTCGATGCCCATGTCAATAAAGCGCGTGATGGCGCCGGCGGCATCATTGGTATGCAAAGTGCTGAAGACCATATGACCGGTCAGTGCCGCCTGAACGGCAAGGGTTGCTGTTTCAAAATCACGAATCTCTCCGACCATGATGACATCCGGGTCCTGGCGCAGAATGGATCGCAGACCGCTGGCAAATGACATGCCGGCTTTGCGGTTTAATTGGACCTGTCGGATCTTCTCGATGCGGTACTCCACGGGGTCTTCCACCGTGATAATATGAATGTCCGGCTGATTGATTTTCTTTAAAATGGAATACAGACTGGTACTTTTGCCGCTACCGGTCGGCCCGGTGCTTAACACCATGCCGTGAGGCTTGACGATCATGTTCTCTATCTTTTTGCGGTCGCTGTCATTCATGCCCAGACGTTCCAGGGAATAAATGCTGTTGCTGGTATCCAGCAAACGCAGCACCATGTTTTCACCATGGATGGACGGTATGGTTGCGGCCCGGATATTGATATCTTTGTTTTTCATCTTTACGGTAAAGCGTCCGTCCTGTGGGATTCGGGAAACCGCGATATCCATATTGGCAAGGATTTTCAAACGGGAGATGATCGGCAAAAACATGTGTTTTGGCGGTGCCGGGACCTCATGCAGTTTGCCGTCCAGCCGAAAGCGCACCTGCACATATTTTTTTTCAGGGCTGATATGAATGTCGCTGGCGCCTTCGCGGACCCCCTGAGAAAGAATCGAGTTTACCAGCCGAACAACCGGTGCTTCTTCGGCCATGCCCTGCAATGAGCTGACTTCGACATCATCCAGGCTCGTGGTTTTCTCGGGGCCCTTATCAATTTCCATCTCTTCCATGTCTTCAAGCACACCACCGATGCCGGCGAATGTGCCGTAGATGGTCGTCAGCAGCTGGTTGAGATGCTGTTCGGTGCAAATGACAGCTTCAACTTCACAATTGGTGTATACTTCGATGGTATCCAGCGCGTTGATGTCCAGCGGATCGGTCATGGCCACTGTCAACAATAGCCCGCTCTGTTTTAGCGGGGCAGCCTGGTTTTTATGGGCAATTTCAGGCGGGAGTAACTGGGCCAGCTCTACATCTACCGTAAAGCGGTCCGGCCTGTATTTTTCCAGTTTAAGCTGGCTGGAGACAAGGTCTACAATCTGGGACTCACTGACGATGCCTTCCCGCACCAGAAACTGACCCAATTTCAGATTGCTCTTTTTCTGGTAGGGCAGCGCTTTTTCGAGCTGCTCTTGCGTTAACAATCCGCCTTCAACAAGGATCTCGCCTAATTTTTTTCGTGCTTTCAATTTTTATCTCGCTTTGTTTCCTGTTAATATCATAACGCAACGTCCAACTTGCCACGCTTTCCATACTTTTACTGATACGCTGGTGGTTGCTTGTCGCTGCTCGTGCGTTTGGATTTATAAGCCTCTTTGCGGGCAGCATATGGATCCGCAAAATAAACCGTGTTTTCATCCCACATGGATAAAACCTGGGCCTGCGATGAAAGGTCCTCCGGCATGTCTTTTAAGCGCTGCGCCGCCGATTCCTGATCATAAAAGTACTCTTTTAAAACAACCGCAAACCGGATGCCGGATTGGCTGGTCCAGTAAGGGATCAATCGTACCGACGGTGCATAGCCTGGATAATCCCTTAAGTAATTATAGGCCGTATCCAGGGTTTCCTCTTCTTCCATCAGAACCCACCAGACCTTCTTCTCCCTGTGTTGCACCGTCGCCGGTATAGCGGGCAGGTAAATCGTTTGCCCGATTTCCACCTGGTCCGGGTCGTCAATATTGGGGTTCGCCAGAATCAAGGAACGAAAATATTTGGAAGTGTAACGGCCATAGACTCTCTGAATAACGCCCGATAAGGTCTCGTTGTTTTTTAGTTTTATAATTCCCAGCATCGCCGAATAGGGTTCTTCGGACAGCGTCGCATTCTGCAGATCCTGCCCTGATTTTTGGGAAGCCTCGGGATTTTCCGTAATCGATGCGACCTGCGTCTTTGCTTGGGCAGGCGCTTCATCTGAAACGGTCACCGGAATTTCTGTTGTGCTTGCATCCGTTTCAGCCGCTGCGGTGGCTTCAGCGGTCGCGGCAGGGCTCTCGGCGGTCTCAGTTTCGGCCGCGCCAATGCTGTCTGCATTTGAATCCGGCGCGTCGCTGTTCCGGCTTTCTGATTGCGGTAATGCGCTCAGATTTCCGGTAATCCGATCCGGCAACAGCGATTTTATCTGGTCCGGCATCTGGAACGCCAGAAGTATGGTTGCAGCAAATACCGCAATTCCGGCTGTTGCAACCGCTCCTTTCCATCGGATGGGTTCGCTGGGGAAAATGCGCCGGATGCATGAGCGTACCAGTCGATAGCCGACCTTCGTTCGGTTTTGGACAATCATGGTCAGAATACAGTGATGGCACAGATGGATAATTTTCCGGGGGTAACCGGCGGTTTTGCGGTAAATGGCCACCAGGGCCGGAAAACTGAAAATATCGATCTTCTTATGCGTGTCTTTTGATTTTTCCAGGCGATACTTGATCATCAGGCGCGTATCGCGAAAGCTCAATGGCTTTAAGTAATGGTATAAATTGATGCGGTCGGCAAAGTTGGCATAGCGTTTAACCGTATTTTCAAATTCTTTTTGGGCAAAAATTATAATTTGCAGTAGTTTGAATTCATTGGTTTCGTAGTTTAAAAATTCGCGCAAAATCTCAAGGCAAAAAACCGGGATTTTCTGACCTTCATCGATGATCAGCACCGTTGTTTTATTTTTTTCAACACCGAGTTTGAACAGATGCTGCTTAATTTGTTCCTTAATTTGCCATTCGTTGTTGCCGAGTTTTGCCTTCGGGCCGATAATCATCTTACCCACGCTGGTCAGCAATTCGTTCGCGTCAACAAAATAAGGATCTAAAATCAAATGCGTGTTGATCTCATCCCGCTTTGCAAAGCGGCGAATCAGCTGGCGGCAGAGGGTGGTTTTACCGGTGCCCACGTCACCGATAATAACATTCAATCCCCGCCGCAAAAGCAGTGAAAGCTCCAGTTTTTGCAGACACTCCAGATGCTCTCTCGAGTGAAAGAAGAATTCAGGATCCGGTGAATTTGAAAACGGCTCCTGTTTTAAATTTAAAATACTGAAATAATCCATTTCAAGTCACACACCGGGTGGCGGCGCAGATGCAGCGACACCCATTTCAGATACGTTGCTTTGAAAAAGGTGAAAGAAATACCGTCAGGGATTCACAGGTTAGATAACAGACTGCGGCGAGCTCCATTCGGCCTGAGCTCATGTCGAAGGCAGTCGAGTCGAAGACAGCTAAATCTATTTCAGGCAGAAATTTTTGCTCAGTCCCCGGGCCTCAGCACTCATTACATGTCTTTTGACACTGGCCCAGAACTGGATTTCAGAATGGCTGGGCTTTTTGGCCCGTAACGTAAATTACGGTGTGCTCCAGATTGAACCCAGAGTGCCAGGGCGGGTTTTCAGGCATTTTATTTGGCTTTACTTTCACCTCAATTTGCTATGCGTTCCATTGCGTTCATCCCCGATCCAATCCCATCGGGGGGTTATCAACCGGTCGGCGGCTCCAGAATGTGCGGCGTAATAAAAATCAGCAGGTCCTCGAGCTGATCAGAGCTGCTTTTTCTTTTAAACAAATAGCCCAGCCCGGGAATATCCTCAAGATAGGGTACGCCGGTGTCTGCACGGGTGGTGGTTTCCTTGCCCAGGCCGCCGATGACGATCGTCTGTCCATTCAGCTGAATAACATTGGTCTCGGCGTTTTTGGTAATAATGGTCGGGTTGCCCAGGACCGTTTGCGAGAAATCAGCTTCGTCTTTATGCACGTTAATGTACATTTTAAGCGTTTTGTCGTCGATCACATGCGGGGTTACGGTCAGCCTGAGCGTCGCTTTTTTAAATTCGACATTGACTTCGCCGTCTTCGACGGTCTGAAAGGGAATGTCCTCACCGCTTTCAATATATGCCGTCTGGTTGTCCAGGGTGGTAATGGACGGGCTCGATAAAATATTGAGTTTGCCTTTGTCCTGAAGCGCCGAAAGCTGCACATTCAGCAGAACGTCTCCAAGATTCTGGTAAATCGCCCCCAGCGTAAAGGGTTCAAAGCCGGCTAACGGGTTGGCCGGCAAATCCACCACGTTTCCCGAGCTGGGATTGACGGGCGTATCGATCGTTCCTCCCAGTGCACCGCTGTCCGCGCCGGTACCAAAGCCGACTCTATTGCCACTCTGCGAGCGGATCAGGCCGCCCCACTGGATGCCCAGTTCCCGTGCCACGTCTTTATTGGCTTCAACAATAAAGGCTTCGATCAGCACCTGGGCCGTGGGTTTGTCCAGCTGCTCGACGACCGAAATAATACTTTTCATGTCGTTTCGAATGGCCTGAATGATCAAAGAATTGGTATGGTCATCGACCAGAATCGATCCGATGGGCTTGCCATCTTTATCGACGGTGAGAAATTTCTCAAGATTATCCTTCAACTTGTCGGCAGATGAAAATTTAATCGGCACGATACGGGTCAGGGGTGGTTCGGTGAGTTTGAGCTCGCGCTTGCGGGCCTCGCGCTTGATGTCTTCCTCCATATCATCGGCCGTCATAATGCGGATAATCTGGCCCTCCCAGGCATAACTGAGACCCTGCGTGCGCAGGATGCCGAGAAACACCTGATCCCAGGGCGCCTGGGTGATGTTTATGTTAATCTTGCCGACAACCTGTTCGCTGACGATGATATTTTGATCTGCCGCCCGGGCCAACGCACGCAGGACCACCGACACTTCGATATTGGTCATTTTGAGACTGATGGTGCGCGTCGGCAGCGGCTTTTTCGCTTTCTCTTCGATTTTTGCAACGCTGGGCAGTGCTTTCGGCTTGATGATCTGGGGCTGTTCCTTCAGCGGTTTCGGCGCTGCCGGAGAGATCCCCTTGGATGTTTCGGCCTTGCTTTTCCATTTATCAAAAAATGGATCCTGCTTCTGCTTTTGGGGAGAGGCGCAGCTGCCCACCAGTAAAAAAGAGATAGCCACCGCGGCGATGTTCCGCATTACTTTGTTCGAGAGGTTAATTTTATCCATAGATTTTCACCCTGTTTGTTATTCTTCCAGCGGAAAAATAAACTTTTTTTTGCTTCGGCCGGTTGAAACAATGATAACCTGCCTTGGCGTAATACTGCGAACGACATAGTCACCCTGCTCGAGCCGGTCTCCGGAGGTATACTCCACACCATTAATAATGGCAAATTTTTTATCTCCCATCTGCATGAAACCGGTGTAGGAAATATTAAGATCCGGGATGGGTACCTTTGTTACATCTTGGGCTCTCTGCAGCTCGCTTTCAGGCCGGTCCTTTAATTCCACACTGATCAGGGGATCCTGTTTCCACTCCGCTTCCGCCTGTTGAATGATATATTCATCTTCTTTGGTGAGCCCGGCCTTGGACGCTTCAGCGACTTTAGTGATAAACGCGCTTAAGCTCTCCAGCTGCTCGGTGGCGCTAAAGGC
>JAAUXY010001473.1_pt1 | contig 14406 bp, 12 predicted proteins | sample 7278121 | NCBI WGS metagenome assembly JAAUXY01 (sample SAMN14350117, study PRJNA611818) | marine sediment metagenome | isolation source: surface marine sediment (1.8m) | place: French Polynesia: Moorea | collected 2018-08 | reverse complement strand
GACAGTCCGCGTCAAAGCGCTTGCTCGATGCGCTGCATCGGGCTTCGCCCTTTTCCTAGCCAGTCGGCTGCTCTCGGCCGTGACGCCCCGGTCCCTGGTGAGAAATGCGGGCTACCGGTCGCCGCCGATCAAGCGAGCGCGGCCACCAGGCTGTCGAACAGGCCCTGCCCGTTCACACCGTTGCTCTCGGCCAATGCCGGGTCGGTGGCGTTCTCCGGATGGGGCATCAGTCCGAGCACGGTCTTGGAGCGGTTGAACACGCCGGCGATGTGCCGGATCGAGCCGTTGGGGTTGGCTTCGTCGGACAAGCCGCCCTCGGCGTCGGTGTAGCGGAACGCGATCTGGCCGTGGTCTTCCAGCGCCTTCAGCGTGTCCCCGTCGGCGAAATAGTTGCCGTCGTGATGGGCGACCGGCACGCGGATCACCTGGCCGGTCTCATAGGCCGAGGTGAACAGGCTCTGGCTGGTCTCGACGCGCAGGTTCACGTCTCGGCAGACGAACTTCAGGCCCGCATTGGACAACAGGGCACCGGGCAGCAGGCCGGCTTCGCACAGCGCCTGGAACCCGTTGCACACGCCCAGCACCGGTGTGCCGGCCTCCGCCCTGTCGGCGACCGCGCGCATGATCGGCGAATGCACCGCCATCGCGCCGCAGCGCAGATAGTCGCCATAGCTGAAGCCACCGGGCAGCACGATCAAGTCGACATCGGGCAGCGCGGTGTCCTTGTGCCAGACCATGGACGGGCGGGTGCCGGAGGCGCGTTCCAACGCCATCGCCATGTCGCGCTCTCGGTTGGTGCCAGGGAACACGACGATGGCCGATTTCATCCGGAACTCCTCAATCCGCTAGCTGTCTAGCTCGATGGCGTAGGATTCGATCACGGTGTTGGCGAGCAGGGACTCGCACATGCGCTCCAGACTGGCCCGCGCGGCGGTCGGATCGGTCTCGGCGAGCTCCAGCTCGATGACCTTGCCCTGGCGGACGTCGCCGACCCCATCGAAGCCCAGATTGGCCAGCGCGCCGGCAATCGCCTTGCCCTGCGGGTCCAGCACCCCCGGCTTCGGCATGACGTGAACGCGGGCTTTCATGCTTAGTTGATCACCTTCGAGCCCTGCACGTCGCCGGGGCCGGCTTCCGGCAGGATCCCCAAGCGGCGGGCCACCTCCTGATAGGCTTCGGCAACTCCGCCCATGTCGCGCCGGAACCGGTCCTTGTCCAGCTTCTCATTGGTCTTGCTGTCCCACAGCCGGCAGCTATCCGGGCTGATCTCGTCGGCCACGACGATGCGCATCTCGTCGTTCTCCCACAGCCGGCCGAACTCCAGCTTGAAGTCGACCAGCCTGAGCCCGATGCCCAGAAACAGGCCGGACAGGTAGTCGTTGACGCGCAGCGCCAAGGCCATGATGTCGTCCAGATCCTGCGGGGTGGCCCAGCCGAAGGCGGTGATGTGCTCCTCGGAGACCATCGGATCGCCCAATTCGTCGGACTTGTAATAGAACTCGACCACCGAGCGCGGCAGCAAGGTGCCTTCGTCAATGCCGAAGCGCTGGGACATCTGGCCGGCCGCGACGTTGCGGACCACAACCTCAAGTGGGATGATCTCGACCTCTCGAACCAGCTGCTCGCGCATGTTGAGCCGGCGCACGAAGTGGGTTGGCACGCCGATTTCCGCCAGCTTCAGCATTAGATACTCGCTGATCCGGTTGTTCAGCACGCCCTTGCCGGTCACGATCGCGTGCTTCTGATTGTTGAAGGCGGTCGCATCATCCTTGAAGTACTGGACGATGGTTCCGGGCTCGGGGCCCTCATAGAGCACCTTCGCCTTGCCTTCATAAATCCGTCTGCGTCGAGCCATTTCCCGGGCCTCTTCGTGGTCCTCTGCGGTCCCCTGCACCGCAGGAGGCTCATATCGCCCATATAGCAGTGCGCTCGGCCGGTTACAACGTGGGCGGCGCTGAAAGGTCAACGACGCGCCGGCCGGATCTGCAACGGGCGTTTATTCGAGCTTCACCGGCTCGAACGGGGCGTTACCCGGTGCGCCGGCGGCGAACCGCCAGATTGGCGGCACACCGAGTTGTTCGACCGATGGTAGAGCCAGAACGGTGCTGCTCACAGTCCCGAAGCCGGGCTCGTCGCTCAGGTTCATGGCGCTGCGCGGATCGGTCGGGTCACCCCGCTCGTGGCTGGCGAGCAAGCCCTCCCAGGCCGCCCAGTCCGGCTCGTGGCGTGGGTCGGCCGGCACGGAGTCGGCGAATAGCGGCAGGTAGTGGGCGATGCGCGGGCTTGTGGAATCGTTCATGTCATGCGCCGTCAACATCGCACAACCTTCGGTGATCGGTGTGGCGAGGATCGGGGCGCCGTCGCCGCGATGAGCCAGCCAGAAAGCGGCCCGGTTGTCGGCGACCACCAGATTGAACGGCCGGTAGGCGTCCGGGTTCAGATCGCAGAGCGCCAGGGCGGCCGCCCCGGCATCGGCGTGGTCCAGCGCCTCCAGGACCAGCTCGCCGCGCGAGCGCTTGTCGGCCAGCGGCCCCAGGGTCCCGACCCGGTTCATCACCGCGGCGACCACACCCTCGTCGTTGAGGCCGAGCCAGGTGCCGCCGGCCAGTTCGTCGATCCCGGCCACCACATTGGCGCGGTCGGGCCAGTGGCGGCCCGGCGGCTGCCAGGGCCGGGCCGGGTCTTCGTCCCGGTTCGCGGCAAACAGCACCGGCCAGGGGTGACCTGGCCGGCGGGCAATCACAACAGTGCACATGTCAACAGAATGGCCGCGAATGGCGGCCGGGCCAACCGGTCTCCGAAGCTTTCTGAGGGGTCGAAGGGTCAGCCCGCGCCCAGCGGCTCAACGGGCGTTGGTCGCCTCGTCCAGGGCCTTGATCAGGCCCTTGATGCCATATTCCTTGAGGATCGCGTGGCAGTCGCTGCGCAGCGTCTCGGCCAGGCTGAACCCGGCCTCGGCCACGTCCATCACCTTGTAGACCCCGTTGCCGTACCCGACCACGGTCCAAGCATAGGTCGGCCGGCGCTGCTCGAACTTGCGCGTGACCTGGGTGTCGACCTTGACCGCGCCGTTGTCCAGCTCGCTCACCGAGGTGATCTTGTAGTCCTTGACGAAGGCGTCCAGCAGGAAGTCGGCATAGGTGCGGACGGCATAGCCCATGAACGCCGACTTGAGCGCCCGGCGCTCGGTGTCGGTGGCTGCCGTCCAGTAGTCGCCGGTGGCATATGGCACCAGGGTATCGAGATCGATGGCATCGGTGACCAGCGCCTCGAAGGCGTCACGGCGATCCGCCGTGGGAAGTTCATCGCGGAAGGCTGACACAACTTCATCGGCCACTTCAGCGACGAATTGCGCCTCTGGCGTGTTGGAAGCCTCGGCGCGTGGCGCGGCCGAGAATCCGATCATGACCAGCGCCGTCAGAAGACCGATCGTGCTTCGCATTGGCAGCCTCATTCACTTGGTCACATTGACCACATTAACAGACAAATACGCTCAGCTTCGAGTCGCCGCCGATCTGCGGCGCCCAACCGACTGAGAAAGCATTAGGGATCAATATGTTTAATCATCGATTAAGGTGGTCGGGCAGGTTCCTACTCAGCCACGGCGGAAATCGACTCCGGACCCAAAACACGATCGAAAATGGTATCGACATGCCGGGTGTGCAAGGCGGGATCGAACAAGCCCGCCACCTCGGCTGTGGAGAGATGCCGGGTGACCTCCGGGTCGGATAGCAGGGCCGATTGGAAGTCCAAACCGTCCTCAGAGCCGGTCTGGGCCGATTCGCCATGCCGCTCCCACACCGCCATGGCGCAGCGTTGGACCACCCGGTAGGCATCCTCGCGGCTCATGCCCGCCTGGGTCAGGGCCAAAAGCGCGTCCTGGCTGGCGTGCAGCCCGCCCAGGCCGTCCAGATTGGCGCGCATGCGCTCAGGGTAGACCAGCAGCTTGTCGATCAGGCCGGCCGCCCGGACCAGCGCGAAATCGAGCGCAATCGTCGCATCCGGCCCGATCACCCGCTCGACCGAGGAATGGCTGATATCGCGCTCGTGCCACAGCGCGACGTTCTCCAGGGCCGGGACCACGGCCGCGCGGACGATGCGGGCAAGGCCGGTCAGGTTCTCGCTCAGCACCGGGTTGCGCTTGTGCGGCATCGCGCTCGAGCCCTTCTGGCCGGGTGAGAAGAACTCCTCGGCCTCGCGCAGCTCGGTGCGCTGGCGGTGGCGGATCTCGGTGGCCAGGTTCTCCAGCGAGCCGGAGATCACGCCGAGGGTGGCGAAGAACATGGCGTGCCGGTCGCGCGGGATCACCTGGGTGGAGATCGGTTCCGGCGCCAGGCCAAGCTTGGCCGCGACATGCGCCTCCACCGCCGGATCGATATGGGCGAAGGTGCCGACCGCACCGGAGATCTGGCAGGTCGCGACCTCGGCCCGGGCCGCTTCGAGACGGCTGCGCGCCCGCCGAAACTCGGCGTAGTGACCGAGCAGCTTGAGGCCGAAGGTGGTCGGTTCCGCATGGATGCCGTGGCTGCGCCCGATGCACAGCGTGTGCTTGTGCTCCAGGGCGCGGCGCCTGAGCGCGTCCAGCAGGGCGTCAAGATCGGCCAGCAGCAGGTCGGCGGCCTGCACAAGCTGCACGGCAAGGGCGGTGTCGAGCACGTCGGAAGAAGTCATGCCCTGGTGCACGAACCGCGCCTCGGGCCCGACATGCTCGGCCAGGTTGGTCAGAAACGCGATAACGTCGTGCTTGACCTCGCGCTCGATCGCATCGATGCGCTCGACCTCCCATTTGCCGCGCTCCCAAACCGCGCGCGCGGCCTCGGCCGGGATTACGCCGAGCTCGGCCTGCTTGTCGCAGGCATGGGCCTCGATCTCGAACCAGATGCGGAACTTGTTCTCCGGCTCCCAGATGCGCGCCATCTCGGGCCGGCTGTAGCGCGGAATCATGAGCGCAGTGTAGTGCGGTTCCTGCGATGCTGCGAGCCTGCACGCGCAGGGCAGCTATGCGCCGTGCGTGTGGAAGCGTGACCGGGACTTCACTATGCTGCCCATCCGGCAAATGAACGGGACGGGAGCCCTACGATGAGTCCGCTGGATCACGGTGATTTGTCCGCCGCCCTGGAGGAATTGCGGGTGGATCTGACCGCCGCTCTGCGGCTGGCCGCGCGCTTCGATCTGCATGAGGGCATCGACAACCACTTCTCGGTGGCGGTGCCGGAGCACCCGGCGGGCGCGCCGGGCGAGGTGTTCCTGGTCAACCCCTATGGCACCCACTGGTCCCGCCTGAAAGCGTCCGACATCATGCTGTGCCATGCCGACGGCACGGTGATCGAAGGCGACAGCGACCCGGACCCGACCGCGTTCTTCATCCACAGCCGGATCCACGTGAACGTGCCGCACGCGCGCGCGATCCTGCATACGCATCAGCCGTACGCGACCGCGCTGACCATGATCGAGGGCGGCGAGCTGGCCATGGCGGAGCAGAATGCGCTGCGCTTCTACAGCCGCATCGCGTACGACCGCGAGTACGCCGGCCTGGCGTTCGATGGTGCCGAAGGCGACCGGATGGCCAAAAAGATGGGCAACCGCTCGGTCATGTTCCTGGCAAATCACGGAGTGATCACCACCGGTAACACCATCGCGGAAGCCTTCGACGACCTCTATTTTCTGGAGCGCGCGGCCAAGTTCCAGGTGCTGGCGCGCTCGACGGGCCAGCCGTTGAAACTGGTTCCAGAACCGGTGGTCAAGAAGACCTTCGATCAGATGCGCACCGTGTTCGCGCCGATGGCCAAGGCGCATTTCGCCGCGCTGAAAGAGATCCTTGACGCGGAAGAGCCGGAGTACCGGCACTAGGGACCTTTCACCGCGGCGGTGGTCGGGGCGAAGGATTGGTGAGGAACTGTTCGGCGGCTTCGGCCATCGTTTGGTCCACGCCCTTGAGCAGTTCGAAGGCGCGCTGCGCCAGGTCCACATCGCCCGTCCACACGCCGGCCTGGATCGCCAGACTCAACACTTGCACGTCGTCGCCGGCGTAATCCAACAGCCAGGACAGATGAACCAGCTCGTCTTCGAACCGGTGCGCGGCGTGGTAACTGGCGACCAACCCGATCCGGGCGTTGACCGCATAGGGGTCCTCGTTCAGCACGCCGATGAACAGCTCGATGGCGCGGTCGAATTGTCCAGACTGCCCAAGTGCGTTGCTCGCCAGGTCGATCAGCTGCCGGTTGCCGCCGAGCCGGCAAGCGGCTGCGAGCTTTTCGGCCTGGTCGCCGCCGAGGGGGGCATTTGCGGTCTCGGCGGATTTCAGCTTGTCGGTGCAGAGCCGTAGGGCCTGACCGATGGCAGCACTCGTCTTCGCAAACAGCGGTCCGGTGTATTTGCGCAGGGCCGCGATCGCGGCCGACGGGATCGCTTCATACCGGCCATTGCCGCCTGAGGTGATGATCCCGACCAAGCGCCCGTTCGCATCGACAAGGGCGCCGCCGCTGCTTCCGGCCTGGCTGCTGGCCGTGTGGTGCAGCCGGGATAGCGGCCGGTCGGCGCGCGGCAGAAAGGTGGCGCGCCCCTGGCCATAGACCTTGACCTGGCTGGCCTCGAAGTCGGCGCCGACCGCGTAGAGCGCGCCGTCGGAGGTCGCATCTGACAGCTCCAGGACCCGTCCCGGAGGGAGTTTGGCGCCATCCAGCAGGATCAGATCGCCGGGGTACTGGCTGGGCAAGACCGGCGCGCTGACTTGCCGGCCGTCGGGCAAATACACGGTGACCTCGGTTTCGTCCGCCACCACATGGCGGTTGGTGATCAGAAGCTGTTCGCCGATCCGCGTGGCGCTGGCGGCCGGATTGAAGGAGGAGATAGCGAACACGGCTGCGCGTGCCTCGCAGACTTGCCCTGGGTGCGTGCAGACGTTTTGAGCGAAAGCCCCAGTGCCGGCCAGCCACAGGCCGGTCGCCAAGGCGGTCGCCCAGTATGGCACCGAACCGAAACTGGTCCGCAGAAGCCGTCCTGTCGCAGTCATCGGGCGCGATCCTATCCCTGAAACCGCGGCACATTGATAGTCATAATCGTGTCAAGTCCGGCGGCGCGCGAAAACTCAGATCAGCGCGGCGAAGTTGCCCTTCCCGGTAATCGCGTCGGAATAGGCCACCTTCAGTTGCCTTAGACAGCCGCCAAGATGGGCGATCTGCTCCAATTCGAAGGGTGTGACCGCTTCGTCGATGGCTTGGTGCAAGGCAAGCAGTTCGGGCGGGGCGCGGCGGCCGGATATGCGGAAGGCCTGAATGACCACGATGGAAAGCGTGGCCAACGCGGCATCCAGTGAATCGGCGACGTCCAAGTAGCGCTCGAACGCCAGGAACACGGGCGAGGCAACGTCCGACTGACCGCCGCCGGGATCTTCCAAGCCGATGGTGAGGACCGATGGGGCGGCGGACTGGCGCGCGCGCTCGGCATGGCTGGTCTGTGACCAGGCCAGGAACTCGGTTCCGATCACAGCTGAGCCGTCCTCGACCAACAGCCGCGGGAGTCCGAACGGCGCGCCATCCAGCAGGCGCGACGTGTGCTTGGCCGCGAGCGCACACAGGTCGGCGCCGGCCGCGTTCAGCGTGTCGATGGCGCGGCTGGCCGGCTGGTTGTGGAAGCCTCCCGGCGATAGCGCGCGCCCGTCGGGGTGTTCAAGATCGGGTGGGATGTAGACCGGATTGTGCGCGATCGACTGCAGCGATTGCCGCGCTGCCTCCTCGGCGTCATGTACAGCCCGGGCTGCGGTGGCGAGCACCGTCGGGATGATGCGCCAGCTCACCGGCGCCTGGTGCGGCAGCCGGTCGGCCTCCGGCACCCCGCGCAACAGCGCATCCAGCCGCTTGAGGGTGGACCGATGATGCGGATCGGCGGTGAGCTGCTGCAGCACTGGATCGTAGGCGTCAAGCGGGGCGCCGGCCGCTTCGATGGTCAGGGCGAAAATCCGCTCGGCCAGCGACAGACGGCGGGCCGCGGTCAGCGCCGCGTCGGTCACAAACGCGGTCGCGCAGGGGGAACCGTTGTACAGCGCCATGATCTCGCCGGCGGCGAGATCGACTTCCGAAAGCTCCTGGTAGAGCCAGCTCAGCGGCATCACCTCGCCCGGACCGGTCGCGGAATCCAACGGAAAACGGGACATCGGGCGGGATAGCAGGTCGGCCACCCAGCGTGCAGTGTCGAGCCGGATCCTGCCATGCCCTTCTAGGTAGCCCGCGACCCGCGCCAAGACGATCAGACGCACGGCGTGCTCCGGCGCTTCGGTGCTGCCACCGCCGAATGCCTTGGGCGCCCAAAGGTTCTGCGAGGCCTCGTATTGCTCCTGGCGCTCGCCGGACAGGCGCGTCTTGGCCCGCACCCCAGGTGCGGTCGTCGAGCCATAGACGAAGCGCGCGTTATCGCTGGTCAGCAGGCGTTCGAAGCCGGCCCGGCCGTCCTGAATCCGTGCCGCGGCGTTGTCGCCGAGGGAGATGGGAGCGTTCTCGAAGCCCACCGTCCACGCGGCCTCCAGGGTCACGTCTGCCAGCGCGTCCAGGGTTACAACCATGGCCGGAGTTCCTTCGGTCAGTGAGCACGGGCGCACACGCAACCTTGCGAGCGACGCCTGCGGTGTTCAAGCGGTCTGGCACGATTGCCCGTGCGCGAGCAACTCGGTGCCGCTTGCTCTGACCACGCGCCCTGGCGCATGGTCGCGGGCCGTCTTCTGCCGTTCTGCCCCGGAATTCCGCCCATGCGTTCCGTTGCGCTTTCGCCGCTCGACATCCTGCTCGCGGTCCTGGTGCCGGTGATCTGGGGCATGGGCTTTGTCGCGGCCAAGGCGGCGATCGGGGATTTCCCGCCGATCCTGTTGACGTGCCTGCGGTTCGTGGTGACCGCGCTGGTGCTGGTTTGGTTCGTGAAGCCGCCATGGGGCTGGATGTGGCGGGTGTTCTGGATTGCCACCATCGGCGGGGCGCTGCAGTACGCGTTGACCTTCACCGCGCTGACCGGCCTGGATGCGTCGACCCAGATCCTGATCGTGCAGGCCGAGGGGCCACTGGTCGCCGCGGTCGCCTTCGTCATGCTGGGCGAGCGCTGCACGCGCAGCCAGGTCGTCGGCATGGCGCTGGCGTTGGCCGGTGTGGTGCTGATCGCCGGTGCTCCCAGCCTGCGGCAGAGTCTCTGGTACGTGTCGCTGGCGGTTTTTGGCGTCTTGTTCTGGTCGATCGGCCAGGTGCTGACCCGGAAACTCTCCGCCGACGGTGCCCGGGTGCATCCCACCGCACTCATCGCCTGGGTGGCTATGTTCGCCACGCCGGAGATGCTGGGTCTGTCGCTGGTGTTCGAGGACGGGCAGTGGGCGGCCATGCAACGGGCCGGCTGGGTGGTGTGGGGGGCGGTGGCCTATCTCGGCATCGTGATGACCGCGATCGGCTATTCGATCTGGTACCACCTGCTGGCCAAGCATCCGGCCGGGCGGGTGGCGCCGTTTCTGATGCTGATCCCGGTGACCACGGTGGCGGGCGGCGTTTTGTTCCTGGGCGAAACCCTCGCGCCGCAGGTGGCGGTCGGCGGTGTGGTGATCATCGCCGGGGTGGCGATCACGCTGATCGAGCGGCCGAAGCCGAGCACGACGGAGCCAGTTGAAGGATTGTGAGGCGACTCATTCCTAGTACAACGGGAACAAGATCGGGACCAGCGCCAGGCTCACCACGCCGACCAACACAACGAGTGGCACGCCGACCTTCACGAAATCCATGAAGCTGTAGCCGCCCGGCTCGGCGACCAGGGTGTTCACCGGTGAGGACACCGGGGTCATGAACGCCGCCGAGGAGGCGATCGCCACGGTCATCACGTAGGGGGCCGGAGCGACGCCCATGTCGGCGGCCACCCCGATGGCGATCGGCGCGAGCAGCACCGCGGTGGCCGTGTTCGAGATGAACAGGCCGAGCACCGCCGTGAACGCGAACAACCCCGCCATCACCGCGTACGGACCATGATGCCCGACGCCGGAAACCAGGCCGTCGACCATGAAGTCGGTTCCGCCACTGTGTTTGAGCGCGGTGGCCAGCGGCAGCATGCCGGCGATCAGCACCAGGCTGGGCCAATGGATCGACTGGTAGGCCGCGTTCATCGACACGCAGCGCGTCGCGATCAGGGCGAGAGCGGCGATCATGACTGCCGCCACATTCGGCAGCAGCTCGAAGGTCATCGCCGCCACCATCAGAACCAGAATCCCGAGCGCCCAGGGCGCCTGGCTGCGGGCCGGTGCCACGTCGGCGATCTCTCGCGGTAAGTCGAGCACCACGAAGTCGGCTTTGGCGGTCCGCAGGTTGCGAATGGCCTGCCAACGGCCGCTGACCAACAGGATGTCGCCCAACTTCATCGGCTCGTCGGCAATGTCACCGTCGATCGGCTGGCCGGTGCGCAGGATCGCCAGCACATCGACCATATGATCCGACCCCAGACGCACCTCGCGCACCGTCTTTCCGATCAGCCGCGAATTCGGTGCGAGCATCACCGAGGCCACGCCCATTTGGCGCACCACGTCCGCTTTTACCCGCGCACTGACCGGCAGCTCAGTCAGGCTCTGCGTCTCAGCAAATTGGTCAATGGCGATGGGCTGACCAACGACCAGGATCGCGTCATTCGCCGCGAACTTGGTGCGCGGCAGCCCCGGCGATACATCGACTCCTCGGTCTGTCTTGCGTTCGACGGACACCAGATAGATCCCGAGCCGGTCCCTCAATTCCAGCTCTGCTACCGTGCGGTCGACCAGCGGAGAGGACGGCGACACCCGCAGGCGACGGTATTTCTCGGTCAGGCCGAACCCCTGCAACAGGTCGTCGATGGATTCCTCGCGCGCCGCTTGCGGCCCCTCGACCTCTTCGACACGGATCAGACGGCGGCCGATGAACAGCATGTAAATGGTGGCAACGGCGAGCACTGCGAGCCCAATCGGGGTCAACTCGAAGAACCCGAACGGCTGATAACCCTCATTGTCCAGCGCGTCCGAGGCGACCAGGTTCGGGGCCGTGGCGATGAGTGTCATCATCCCGCTGGTCAGGGCGGCGACGGACAGCGGCATCATCAGGCGGGCAGGCGGCACGCCAGTCTTGGTCGCGATGCTAAGCGCGATGGGGATGAAGATGGCGACGATGCCGGTCGAGCTGATGAACGCGCCGGTCAGGCCGACGGTGACCATGAGCAGGGCGACCAGGCGCATCTCGCTGCCCCCGCCGATCCGCATCAACCACTGGCCAACCGCGAAGGCGATTCCGGTGTTCACCAGCGCCTCGCCAACCACGAACAGGCCTGCGATCATGATGACCACGGCGTCGCTGAACCCTGCGAGCGCCTCTCGCACCGTGACGATGCCGCCGAGCAGCAGCGCCAGCAGCACGAGTAGCGAAACCACGTCCAGACGGACCCGCCCGCTGGCGAACATCAGGACGGCGACCCCCAAGACGCTAAACACGTATGCCATGTCAGCGTTCATCGCCTGCCTCGCTTGTCATCCGAACGCCCCGTTTTGCCGCGCAGGCACGGACGTTCGACAATCAGGATGGTCGGGTCAAGGTCTCCAGCGGTATGGGCTTGGCTCAGCGAAAATTCCGGTCCTTCCGCTTAGGGCATCCAGGCTACTGTGACATCGTGCGCGGTTTTGGAGTGTTGTGTTTCCTGGGCGAGGCTCAAATCATGCTGTTCCGCGTTTGAAGTGAAGCGGTCCTTGATGGGCTTTATCGGTTCAGCCGCACCAGTCGGAGGAAAATCGTGGCGGAACGCACCGTAGACGCCCCGATCGAGGTCGAGCGTGTTCCGGCGAAGAAGCGCTGGCGGAGCCTGCCGGAGCAGGTCTTGATCGGGTTTCTGCTCGGCATTGCCGTCGGGGTCTTCTTCGGCGACATGGCAGGCTGGCTGCAGATCGTCGGAGAGATCTTCATCAGGCTCCTGCAGATCACCGTGATCCCCTATATCTCCCTGTCCCTGATTACAGGGTTCGGCGGGCTGAGCTATCACGAGGTCAAGAACCTGATCCTGAAAGGCGGGTGCATTCTTCTGGTGGTATGGGCGATCGTTCTCGCCATCTTGCTTCTGACGCCGCTCGCTTTTCCCGCTTGGCCGTCAGCGTCCTTTTTCAACACCAGCCTGATCGAGGAGCCGCGCAAGCCAGACTTCCTGCGTCTGTTCATCCCGTCGAACCCGTTCCACGCCTATGCGAACGCCCTCGCGCCGGCGATCGTCGTGTTCAGTGCGCTGGTCGGATTCGCCTTGATCGGCGTCAAGAAGAAGAAGGGGCTGCTTATCGATCTCCGCGTCTTGAGCCAAGCGATGACGCGGATGACGGACTTCGTCTCTAGGCTGGCGCCGATCGGCGTGTTCGGCTTGATCGCCAGCGCCGTCGGAACCACAGACGTGGAAGACCTGACGCGCCTGCAGGTCTACGTCATCCTCTATGCCCTGCTGTGCCTTGTGCTCGCCCTCTGGGTGCTGCCCGCTCTGGTTACCGTGCTAACACCGTTTCGCTACTGGGACGTCGTTTGGGCGCTGCGCACGCCGCTGATCACCGCTTTTGCCACCGGCAGCACGCTGATCGTTCTGCCGATGCTGGCCGAACGATGCAAGCAACTGATCTTCGACGCGCAGATCGTCAGCGAGGGGGCCCGGGAAGAGGCCGATTCCTCGGTCGAGGTCCTGATTCCTACGATCTACACGTTCCCAAGCCCCGGGTCGTTGCTCACCCTGTTCTTCGTCCTGTTCGGTGGATGGTACATCGGATCGCCCGTGCAGGCTGCCGAGTACCCGACCCTGGTCTTTACCGGCCTGCCCAGCATGTTCGGCGGGACGGTCTTGGCGATACCGTTTCTGCTGGAACTGCTGAGTCTGCCAGCCGATCTGTTCAAGGTCTTCCTGTCCGTCGATGTCGTGGCTTCCCGCTTCAACACGTTTCTTGGAGCAATGCACTACGCGGCGGTTGCCTTGATCGGCACCTTGGCCGTGTTGGGGAAGTTGCGCCCGCGCTGGCTTTCACTCGCGCGGTTCACGCTGGTCAGTGCCGTGCTGTTCGGGGCGGTTCTGGTTGGCGTGCACGCGTTCTACACCCACGTTGTCGTCGCGCCGTATACGAGGGACCAGGCGCTGAAGAGCCTGCGGCTCCAGGTCGAACCGCAACCGGCCAAAGTGCTTGGGCAACTTCGACCGGGTCTCAAACTCGCTGCCCAGCCGCCGGCGAGCCTCGACGAAATCAAGAAGCGCGGCGTGTTGCGTGTTTGCTTTTTCCCCAGGGACTATCCGTCGGCCTTCTACAACACCGCGGAACCACCTCAGCTGGTCGGTTTCGACATCGAGATGGCGCACCGATTCGCCAGAGCCCTGGGGCTTCCAATCGAGTTCCTGCCTGTCGGCGAGGACTTCGATGCCGCCACGCCGCTCAATGCCGGCTTATGCGACATCGTGATGTCCAACACACAGATCTCACTGGAGAGCATTCGACAATACGCGATGACTGTATCGATCTATGAGTCCGCGGTCGGCCTCGTCGTTCCGGAAGACCTGCGGAACGCCTTCCGTAACTGGGATGACGTCCGAGATCGGGGCGCGTCGCTGCGGATCGCCGTCTGGGGGTTATCCGAATCCATCGCCAGAGCGAGGGCACTGCTACCGCAGGCGGAGGTCGTGCCGTTCTACGGCACAGATGAACTTGATACGATTCTCGGGCCGGGCGAGTCCGATGTGGACGCCATTGCGACGTCCGCCGAAAATGGCGCGGCCTGGACGCTGCTCTATCCCCAATTCGGCCTTGTGGTGCCAAGACCGGCCGTCTTCGTGCCGATCGGCTATGCAGTGGCCAAAGGAAACCAAGAGCTCCTGGAAGCGTTCAATGCCTGGCTGCAGATTCAAAAGGCCAGCGGTACCATTGATGCGATGTATGCGTACTGGATGCTCGGCCAACTCTCCGCGGCCGACAGGCCGCCGCGCTGGTCGGTGATTCGAGACGTCCTGGGCTGGGTGAACTGAACCCGGCGAGATATGCGCGTTTTACGCGCGTAGAAAGTTCGTGATCTGCCAGTCAGCAGTACGCTACGAAAGAGCGATCGGGGGCAATACGAGCAAGAAACGACTTCTCCACGACACCGCGTCAACGCAAGTCCTTAGGGAGGTCGAGATGGCTGCCAGCCGGGTCAAGCGGATCAATGTTGCTTTGCAAGGAGGGGGCGCGCACGGCGCTTTTACTTGGGGCGTGCTGCACCGCTTGCTGGACGACGAGCGGATCGAAATCGCCAACGTCAGCGGGACCAGCGCCGGCGCGATGAACGCGACTGCTCTCGTGCAAGGCCTGGCAACCGGTGGTCGGCAGGGCGCGCAGGAGGTACTGAATCACTTCTGGCGCAAGATCAGTGACGCGGCCAAGTTCAG
>JAAUXY010064683.1_pt1 | contig 14413 bp, 12 predicted proteins | sample 7278121 | NCBI WGS metagenome assembly JAAUXY01 (sample SAMN14350117, study PRJNA611818) | marine sediment metagenome | isolation source: surface marine sediment (1.8m) | place: French Polynesia: Moorea | collected 2018-08 | reverse complement strand
CGCGGTCTCGCGTACATATACTGGATCGTCATCGGCACGGTCGCCTTCTTCGGCGTCGCCAAGCCGGTGTTCTAGGCAATCCTTGATCCGGGCTGAAGAAGAACAACAAGAACGTGGCATCGAAGTACGCTGAATTCAGGTTCGGCTGGCCCGTCGTCTTTGCGTCGGCGGTTGGCATCGGTCTCGGCATGTCGCCGCTGCCGTTCTACACGCTCGGCGTGTTCGCCCAACCCCTGGCGCAGGAATTCGGCTGGGGCATGGGCCAGATCATGGCATCGATGGCCGTATTCACGTTCGCCGCCGTCATTGCCAGCCCGATCGTTGGCCTGATCACCGACAAGGTCGGACCGCGGAAGGTCGTACTAACCTCGATCGTACTGTTCTCGCTGGCGATGATGTCGTTCTCGCTCATGCAGAACTCGGTGGCAATGTGGCTCGGGACCTGGGCCATCATGGCAGCTTGCGGCTCCGGCACCTTACCTATCGCCTGGACACGCGCCGTCAACAGCTGGTTCTTCGAGAAGCGCGGCCTTGCGCTCGGGCTCGCGCTGATTGGCACCGGAATCTTCGGCATCATCGCCAAGCAATACGCGTTCTTCATGATTCAGCTCGTCGGTTGGCGTTGGGCATACGTCGCGGTGGGCGCGTTGCCGTTGATCATTGCCTGGCCGATCGCGTTCATCGCATTCCGCGATGCATCGGACCCCAGGGTTGCGGACAAAGCCGCGATGATGGAGGAACACACCGATTCGAAGCACCTGAACGTCGGCGGGTTGTCTCTCAAGCAGGCCGTGAAGGACTGGCGCTTCTGGTTGCTCGCATACGCGTTCGTGCCGATCTCGTTTGCCGTTGGCGGCCCCATACCGAACATGGAAACCATGCTCGGCAGCAAGGGCTTCGACGCCGACGACGCCGTGACGCTCGCCAGCCTCGTCGGAATTGCGGTCATTATCGGACGCGTCGCGGGCGGCTATTTGCTGGACCATATCTGGGCGCCCGCGGTTGCTGCGACAATCCTGAGCTTGCCGGCTTTGGCAACCATCATGCTCGCGCAGCCCGACCTGACTTTCATGACGGCCGCGATCGCGATCATGATTCTCGGTGCAGCCGCCGGCGTGGAGTACGACCTGATGGCTTACCTCGTGTCGCGCTATTTCGGCATGCTGCATTACGCCGCGATCTACGGCGCGCTGTACGGGTTTTTCGCACTGGGCGCCGGCATCGGGCCGGCAGTGTTTGGCAACTCCTTCGAGAAGCTCGGGAGTTACGACGCGATACTGAAAATCTCGTCGGTGTTATTCATCGTCGGGGCCGTACCGCTACTGCTGCTGGGCAAGTACCGCGACTATACGAACAACGCGAACGACGAAGCCTGATCAGGCTTCGACCATCTCCACGAGCGTGCCGTCGAGCGCCCTGACTGTCGCGGCGCGTTTGCCGCCGTAGACGGCCGATGCGTGCAGGGACGGGGGCGTAATCCAGACGTCCCTGCATTTCCTGTCGAGCGCGTCGAAGTCCGGATGGATGAACGTGCCGAGCGCAACGCCCTGCGGCAATTCACCATCGTAATGCGGGCGCTCCGTCGCCTGTGCCGGCATCTGATCGAGCTCGAGGAACACGTCCTTGCCGTGCACCATCGTCGAGATGACGTGCGGGTCCTCGAGCGGAAGGCCGAACGCGTTGGCGAGCATCGTGTAGACGATCTCAAGGTGGTCGCGCCCGATCGCGAAGTCGACGTGTTCAACGAGCCAGTCCAGTGACGCTTTCATGTCGGAGCAGGCCATGACGAGAATGAAGAGGCGGTCGATCAGCGCTTCCGCTCGCGGCAGGTCGAACTCCGGCAAGTCTTCGCGTATCTGCGTGAGGTAGACGATTTCCTGGTCGGGTCCCTTGACCTGCATCGGGTAGATCGCGGGCAATCCGTCCAGTTCTTTCGGCGGCCCGATGACCTCGAACGGCGATTTAAGGATACGTTCGTTGACTGCGAGCACGTCCTGCACGCAGATCTCGATCGCGGCCCAGCCGTAGGTGCGCAGGGGAACGTAGTCCGGGTGAATACGGTTCTCGACGAAGCGAACGAATATGTCGCGCCCGGATGCAGGCCGCAAAACGGCATAACGGCGACCCGCAGCCTCAGGTGATCCCCAGCTCGACGCGAGAGCGTCGTCAAGCTCGCCCTGTTCCTCCACGGAGTAGTCGAGCCACTCGCAATACGTATCGATCGATCGATTGAGTTCAGCGACTGACAGAGTCGCGGCGCGCATCAGTTTCAAGCGTATCTCCCCGGTCCGGTTTTGCCCGCTAAATGACTTAATGTTAGGATTTTATAACATTCACTGCAACGCTCCGGGGGAGCCGATGCCGCAGCTTTCCAGGCGCTCATTCATCGCCGGAATGGGCGCCCTTGTCACGTCCGGCACGCTGTCGCGCACGCAGGCGTCGGCGTCGCAGCGCGTCATCGTCATTGGCGCGGGCCTTGCGGGGCTGGCCGCAGCCTACGAACTCAAGCAGGCGGGTGTCGACGTTATGCTCATCGAGCAGTCGAAGCGAGCGGGTGGCCGGATAAAGACGATCCGTGGTCATTTTGCCGATGATGCGTGGGTTGATGTCGGCGGTCAGACTTCCGGCGGTGGCTACGCCAATTTCTTCTATTACTCGACGTTGTTCGGGTTGCCGTTCGAGGAGCAACGCGCTTTCCCTGCCGGTGGTCGCCCGGACGTGTTGCTGCACCTTGAAGGACAACTGTTCAGTGGCGCCGCCTTGCGTGCCAATCCGGGTGCATGGCCGCTCGCGCTCGAGGATGAGGAGAAGCCGTTTGCACCGACGCGGCTTCTTAACCACTATCTCGGGCCCGTCGCGCGGAAGATCGCAACGCCGGATCGAGTGCTCGAGCCGGAGTTTGTCCACTACGACGAACTGTCATTGCTGCAGTTTCTTCAGCAGCAGGGTGCAAGCAAGGCTGCGATCGGCCTCATCGATCATACCCTCAACTACAACAGCGTTGACTCCGTGTCGGCGCTCAGCGCGCTGCGGGACGCTGTTCGTTCGTTGCAAAGCACCGGTGGCGCCGCCCTCAATCTCGAAAACGGCAACATGAGCCTCGTTGACGCGTTCGTCGGCGAACTCGGGAATGTGATCCGCTACGACAGTTCGTTGACCGCGATAACGCAGGACGAGCAAGAAGTGACGTTACAAGTCGAAACAAACGGTCAGCGCGATGTGCTTTATGCTGACTTTGCAGTTTTGGCAATACCGTTTACTGCCTTGCGCAAGGTGGACATTGATGCAGGCCTGCCGACAAGTCGGCAGAAAATCATCAATCAACTTCCTTACACGCAAATCGTGCAGGCTTACCTGCAGACGAGCGAACGGTTCTGGGAACGGGATGGCCCTGTTGCGATGGTGTATTCGGACGGGCCGCTGGAGCGACTGTTCAACGCGTCGGCTCGCATGAACAGTGAACGGGGGCTGCTCGTTAACTGGGTCAACGGCAGCGGCCTGAAATCGCTGGCTGCTGACGACCCCGAGGAGTACCTTGAACGAGTCATCGGCGAGCTGGATGCGATATGGCCCGATAGCCGAGGCTTGATAGAAAAGACATATACGAACAACTGGGGACACAGCTATGCTGAAGGTGCGTACGCCCATTACGCACCGGGCCAGATGGCCGCTCACGCAGCAGAGATACCACAACCCGTCGGGAGGCTCCATTTCGCGGGAGAACATACGGAGCTCGTCGCGCCCGGCATGGAAGGTGCGCTGACTTCGGGAAAAAGGGCAGCACAAGAAATACTCAAGGGGACTGCAACATGAAAGTAAAAACCATTGTAATCGGCGTACTCGTTACGGCGCTGGTCCTGCCGCTTGCGCCGGCCACGGCTCAGCAGGGCGACGCCGCTATGGAGGAGATCACGGTTACCGCGCGCAAACGCGACGAGAGCCTCCAGGAAGTTCCGATCGCGATCTCGGCATTCACGGAGTCCACCATCCAGCGAGCCGGTATCAGCAGGCCCGCTGATTTCGTTTCCCTGATTCCGAACGTGACGATCGTCGATACCGCCAACGTCGGCGACACGCAGGTCAGTATCCGCGGTATCGTCTCAACTCGCGACGCCGAATCGACGTTTGCTTACGTCGTCGATGGCGTCCTGAGCACGAACCCGAACAGTTTCAACGAGGAGCTGGTCGACGTTCAGCAGATAGAAGTTCTGAAAGGCCCGCAGGGCGCGCTCTACGGGCGCAACGCGGTGGCTGGTGCCGTACTCGTCACGACGAAGGAACCTGGCGAGGAGTTCGAAGGTTCGGTTCAGGCCGGCTGGGGCGATCCGGCTCAGTATCGCGCCAATTTCCGGTTTGCGAGCGGCCTCAGCGATACGTTGCGTGCCAGTTTCTCCGGCAGCTATCGCAACCATGACGGTCATTACACGAACGTCTTCACCGGCCAGGACGATGCCGTCGACTACCTCGAGGACATCACGTTCCGTACGCGATTCATTTACGAGCCAAACGACGACCTCAAGATCGATGTTCGCGGTGGTCATTCGGATGTCAGCGGCGGTGCCATCAATTTCAATGCCGGATTCGCCGTACCGTTCTTCGCCGCGGCATTCGGCAGCGAGACTTTCAACGCAAACGTCAACGAAGTACCGTTCATCTACTCGTTCAACGTGCCGGGAGAAAACGAGCAGACGTCGACGGACCTGGCGGTCAAGGCAGACTGGAGCATCGGTGACGTTGCCGTCACTGGTGTACTTTCGTACAACGATCTCGACGAATACCTGCTTTCCGATGGCACGAGCGCAACGTTCTTCGGATACACGTTCACGCCGGAATGCCAGGCGAGCCGCACGCTGTACAACAACGCGCCCACTGCACTCGGTGGCGCGGCGCGAGACGACCTGTTCGGCCCGTTCTTCCAGCCGTTCGGCGTTTTTCCGGCAGCACCGGGTCTGGACTTCGAGGGCGTTTACGGTCCCTATACACCCACTTCCTGTGACGGATTCCAGTACCAGGAGCGCAATCAGTCCGACATTGGCGCTGAACTGCGCTTCACGTCACCGCAGGACGAGCGGCTGCGGTGGATCGGTGGTGTCTACCTGGCCGAGATCGATCGCGAGGTGGTGGTCGCTTACGGTGCCGACCAGGGACTGGGCTTCCTGAGGACACCGTACGTGCCTCCGTCCGGCCCGAACCCGACGGACTTGTTGTTCTGGGACGATTTCGAGACCAGCGTGATTGCGTTGTTCGGCGAGCTTGCGTACGACATGAACGACACGATGGAGGTGTCGCTGGCACTGCGATGGGACCAGGAAGACCGCAAGGTCAAAAACAAGGTGCCGAACGTCGCCGCATCGGGTCTCAACGTCAATAACGCTACCGGGCCGATCAACCCGGCATTCGCGTCAAATCCAACCGGCATCCCGGACCGCAGCCGTACTTTCGACCAGTTTCAGCCCAAGCTGACATGGCGCTGGTCGGCGAGCGATAACGTCAACGTGTTCGCGAGCTATGGAATTGGCTTCCGCAGCGGTGGCTTCAACTCGCTCGGCAGCGCCGACCTGCTGAGTTTCTGGTTCAACGCAGGCAACGGCGGCCCCGGCGAGTTCGTAGACGCTCAGCTCGTCGTCAACGACGAGTACGACAAGGAAGTGTCGGAGGCTTTCGAAGTCGGAATAAAGACCGAGTGGCTTGACAGCCGGTTGCGAGTCAACGCTTCCCTGTTCAACACTGACGTGGAAGACAACCAGTTCTTCGAGTTCTTCGCAGGACCGTTCGGGATCCTGCGCGTCGTCACGACGATTGACGAGCTCTATATCCGCGGTTTCGAAGCGGACTTCAACTGGCAGGCGACGGACAATTTCGCCATGTTCGGCGGTATCGGGCTGCTTGATTCCGAAATCGAGCGGAACGTGAACCGGCCACTTTCGGAGGGCAACGACGTGCCTCAGGCGCCGGACGAGACCTACAACCTCGGCATGCAGTTCGATGTACCCGTGACCAATGACGTGGGGCTGTACGTGCGCGTCGACTGGCAGCACATTGGTGAAACCTGGTTCCACTCCTTGCAGCAGGAAGATACGCCCAACATCTGGAACATCTTCCCCAACTTCCAGGGGCTGAACGTAACGACCAATTTCTCCAATGCACAGCGTGACGCGCTGGATACGATCAACATGCGTGTCGGTTTCGAGGGTGAAAACTGGGCGGTGACCGCCTGGGGGCGCAATATTACGGATGAGCGCTACCTCGAGGAGGTCATCCCGGCGCCCGAGTTCGGCGGATCGTTCCTTCACCAGGCGCCCGGTGCGGCATACGGACTGGATCTGAAGTACAGTTTCTGAATGAGTAAGGAGCTCGGCGACAACTATCGAGGAGCATTTGACGGAAAACTGGGCTTCGGCCGATCACCGGCATTGATACTGGTCGACCTGGTCGAAGCCTATTTCGCCAAGGACAGCCCGCTCTACGCCGGCGTCGAGCGCAGTCTCGCGTCTGCTTTGCGGCTGCGGGAAGCGGCGCGAGGCGCTGGCATCCCCGTCATCTACACGAACGTGGTGTACCAGGCCGACGGCGCTGACGGAGGCGTTTTCTTCCGCAAGGTGCCTGCCCTCAAGGCATTCGTTAAGGGCAGCCCGCTCGGCGACTGGGCTGACGGACTGCAGCCTGCCGAAGACGAACTCGTCATTTCGAAACAGTATGCAAGCGCGTTCTTCGGTACGTCGCTAGCGGCAACACTGACGTCGAACGGCATCGACACGCTGATCATTACGGGCGTTTCAACGAGCGGCTGCATACGCGCAACCTGCATAGACGCGATACAGCACGGATTCATTCCGGTCGTCGTCAGGGACGCTTGCGGCGACCGGCACGAAGCCCCACACGAGGCCAACCTGTTCGACATGAACGCCAAGTACGGCGATGTGGTCGACGAAGCGACCGTCATCGAACATCTGAAGACGCTGTCATGAAAAGCATAACGATTGTCGAAGTAGGGCCGCGCGACGGCCTGCAAAGCGAACCGGAAATCCTTTCTACCGAGAGCAAAACGCGCTTTATCGAGAAGGCGATCGATGCCGGCATCCGGCGCCTGGAGGTCGCGAGCTTCGTACACCCCAAACTCGTCCCGCAGATGGCAGACGCCGAAGCGCTGATCGCTTCGCTGCCGGAACGGGACGACGTGTCCTACATCGGCTTGCTCATGAACGAGCGCGGGCTCGATCGGGCGCTCGACACGAAGGTGCAGGAAATCGGTATGGTCGTTGTCGCGAGTGACACGTACAACCGCAAGAACCAGGGCGTTGGCACCGATGAGTCCGTCGCGGCATGGAAATCCATCGCGAAACGCGCGCAGGACAATGGGCGCCGCGCCAACGTCATGATTTCGTCCGCGTTCGGCTGTCCTTACGAAGGCGAAGTGGAGGTCGAACGCGTCGTGGAACTCGCCGAGCAAGTACTCGAGGCGGGACCCGCGGAACTCGGCATCGCCGACAGCATTGGCGTTGCCGTGCCTTCGCAGGTCACCGAGCTATTGGGACGCGTCAGCGAAGTGACGGGTGATCTGCCGCTGCGATGCCATTTCCATAACACACGTAACACCGGGCTGGCGAATGCTCAGGCCGCCGTTGAGGCCGGCGTTGCGTACCTGGATGCAAGCATCGGCGGGATCGGCGGGTGTCCGTTTGCGCCGGCAGCCACCGGCAACGTCCCCACGGACGATTTGCTTTACATGCTCGATCGCTCAGGCGTCGAAACGGGCGTGTCGCTGGAGAAAATCATCTCGGTCAGCGCCTGGCTCGAGAAAGAGCTGGGACGCGGTGTACCGGCGATGCTGCCGAAGGCGGGAGTATTCCCGGCAGCACTCGCTCAGTAGGGCATTTCGCTCCCGTCAAACGCGTAAAACCGGCCGCCGTCTTCGGGTGAGAGGCCGTCGATAACTCTGCGCATGCCTGCGATCGACTCTTCGACGGAAATGTCGGCGTCAGGGCCGCCCATGTCCGTACGCACCCAGCCGGGGTGCAGGGCGATCGCGGTGATGCCCCGTCTGCCGAGATTGACGCCGGCCGATTTCATGATCGAATTCACCGCTGACTTGCTCGCCCGATACGCGTAGATATTCCCGACCGTGTTCATCGCGTTGCTGCCGAGCATGCTCGACAGCGTAACGACTTTACCCCCGGCTGTTTCGAGCCGGTCGACGAGCAGCTCGGTCAGTGCCTGCGGCGTGCAGACGTTGATATTGAATACGTCCAGCCATTCCTGCCGGTTGAACGTGCCAAACAGCTGGTATTCGAAGCCGACATCCGCGAAGTACTTCCATCCCATCGTACCGGCGCAGTTGACGAGCAGGTCGACCGTCCGGGCATCAATCTGTTCAACGGCGCGCGCGAGCGCCGCATCATCGGTGAGATCAGTCAGGAGGATCGTCAGCGGATATTCGGACTCGAGTGCGTCGAGCTCTGCTGAACTGCTACGATTCATTGCGACGACGCGCCAGCCGTCCTCGAGATACGACTTCGTCAGTCCGAGTCCCAATCCGCGGTTGGCGCCTGTAATGACAGCGAGTGGCATATGCAGGATCTTAGCGACATTATCCGACGGCAGCACGCCGACCGATCACCGCACGACGATCCGCTCGTCGATCGACTGATCGCTCAACTCGTGCGTGTGGCAGAAGAAGTCTGCGTGTTACGCGATCGCCTTGAAACGTGCCAACGACTCGCGGTAGCCGGACAGGATGCCGGAGACGCGGCGATAGACGCCTTCGAACCGGACGACACACTGCTCGCCGAACGAGTTGCCCGGCACAAAGCCTACTATGAGCAGCTGTTCAGGGAACTGACCGGAGCGCCTGCTACCGGACAGCAATAACGACGTACCACGGGATCGGTCCGTCAATCGCCTGCAGGTATTCGCTCGATACCTTCGACGCGTCGAAGCCCGCGTTCACGGCGATCGAGGGCAGGTCGGCTTCGGCGAAGTCCATCCAGAACGGCTCGTCATTGTTTTCGGTTTGCCATTCGGACATGAACCGGGTGAACGCGTCGAGACGCTTCGTCTGGATCGGCACGTCCTGGTGCATGCACACGCCGCCAGGCCGCAGCAGCCGGTGGCACTCGCTGAGAATTGCCGGCATGTGACGCGCCGACACTTCGTGAAACATGTTGTGGCTGACGATGAGATCGAAGAAACTGTCCTCGAACGACGTCGCGCCAGCGTCCTGCTGGTGGAAGTGTACAGCGCTTCCGAGTGCCTCGGCGCGGGCGTGGGCATAGCGCAACATGGCTGGCGCGAGGTCGATCGCGTGGAACTCGGCATCGGGAAAAGCCGGCGGATAGTCGCACGACTGACCACCTGCCGAGCAACCCATCTCGAGAATGCGACGCGGGCGAAGGTCCGGAAAGCGCTCCCGAATGAAGCCAATCAGCCGTTCGCCCTTCGAGTCGCGACGGCCGATACCCTGGCCGAGCGCGTAGATGTTGCCTCCGGCTTCATAAAGGACACCGGCCGCGAGATCGTCATTTCCCCGGTCGAGCATGTAGCCGCCGGTCTGCCCGTGTATCGGTGTGGAGAACTGGTAGTCGGGCACGGCACAGGCGGGATCCAGGTCGAGGCTGCCCGAGGTGGCTTCTGTCAAAACGGCCGCGCGCTCCCGAATCCGATCGTAGTCCGCATCGATCTGCTCGGAAAGCAGCGACCACATACGGTCCTGGGCGGACCGGTTTATCCCGGACCAGAGCCGGTAGCTGTCAACTCGCATCAGTTCTTCGGCCGATTCGTGCGCATCGAAATCGCGTTTCAGTGACGTTTGCAGCTGCGTACGAATAGCTGTTTTGCACGCAAGGACGGCGAGCCGCCGACTCATGCCGTCGTGATCAGTCGCCGGTTGCAGTTCGTGACGTGTGGCTCGTGACATGCTTTGCGTGTTTGCTGGCGTTGCATTAACGTCACCCGTTTATAGCAGATAGATCGGTTCCAGTCCTTGTTGCCAGGATCCATCGTTTTCGGCTGGGGGCTCGGCTCCCTGGGACTGGCGGTCATCCTCAACACGCTGAACGTGTTGCTGATCGCCTACCTCACGATTGTCGTCGGTATCGAGCCAGCGCTTGCCGGAGCCCTGGTCCTGATTGCCAAGCTGTACGACGTCGTAACTGATCTGCCCATGGGATGGCTGACAGACAGAACACACACGCGCTGGGGCTCACGACGACCGTATTTGTTTCTCGCCGGAATTGTGACGCCCGTCGCGCTCGTCATGCTGTTCTCGCCGCCGGTTGGCGACAAGGTCACCTGGGTAGTAGCAGCCCTGTTGATGTATGCGACGGGGTATACGTTGTTCAACGTGCCCTACCTCTCCATGCCCGCCGAGATGAGTTCGGATACGCATCTGCGAACGCGGATGGTTGCCTGGCGTTCGCTGTTCATCGCCGCGGGCACGATGTTCGGCGTCGCAGTTGCGCCGTACCTTGTCGGAAAGCTCGGCGGCGCAGAGAGTGCCTATGCGACGCTGGGCAAGACCATGGCGGTTGTCGTCGCCGTTGCGTTCCTGGCCTGCGTCGCACTGACCGGGCAGAAGGGGATTACGACGGCACGTCCGCGATCCGTTCCGATCAACCAGCAGATCAGAACGCTGCTAGGCAACCGCCATTTCGTGACCTTGCTGCTCATCAAGGTCACCCACCTGCTGGCATTGTCCATCGGGGCTGGCAGCCTGTTCTTCATGTTCCGATTCGTGCTGGGCGCAGACCTGCAGACGCTCGGTATCTATGGCGCCGTCACGACGGTCGTGTGGGCAATCATGATGCCGGTCTGGACCGGCATCGCGCGTAAACACGGCAAGCGCTATGGCTATCTCCTGGCGACGGCCGCGTATTCGCTGGTGACGCTCAGCTGGTTATTGGCCGACGATGCCGAGCCACTCTACGGCACACTGATACGCGGCGCCTGCTTTGGCGTCATTTCGGGCGGCATGTTGCTCATGGGCAACGCGATGTTGCAGGACGTCATGGACGACGACTATCGGCGCACCGGCGTGCGAAAAAACGGCATGTTCGCCGGCAGCTACAGCCTGATCGAGAAGATTACGTCGGGCATCGGTGCGCAGATACTGGGGCTTATCCTGTCCGCGAGCGGTTTCAGCCGTGCGGCGCAAACCCAGACTGATTCGGCGATCATGGGCATCTACGTCGTCGTTGCCATCATCCCCGCGGGACTCATGTTGCTGAGTTTGACGATCATCAGGGCATACAGGCTGGACGAATCCGGGTTGACCGCAGAGAGCAGGGTCTAGAAGCTTTTCTTCGCCTCCAGAAGAACCTGGACGGAGTCTATCGACGAATCGCCGTCTAGCGGGAACGCGAAGTCGAGGTGGGCGGTCTTTCTCGCATTGAATCGCGTGGGTGCAAACCGGAACCCGAATCCGACGTTCTTCAGCCAACCGTAGTTTTCCTCGCCGAGCGGGTTGTCGCCCCAGGCCCGGCCCACATCCGCAAATATCGCTCCGCCGACGCGAAAGAGTCGCCACGGGTACCAGTCGGTGAAATAGCGCTGCTCGATCGTGAACAGCATTTTGGAATCGCCGGTCTGGTAGCGCAGCGGGTAACCTCGCAATCCCGTCTTTCCGCCCAGTTGCACGGGGTTGTCGAGATCGAGGTTTTGCCCGGCCGTTGCACCGAGCGTCATGAAGAACAGCCGCTTCTCCGACTGTCGGTGGTAGAAGCGGACATCGGCATTGACCAGCGCGTTGGCGGTCGTGCCGCTTTCGATCCGGCCGTACCCGTCTGCCGACAGGAATAATGAGGTCTTGTGGATGGAACCGAAGCCGCGGCTGGCCGCGGCCGAATAGAGCAGTGCGTTTCGATCGGCACCGAAACGCTCGTCCGACCAGCCGACTGATGCAGACAGACGCGTTCCCATCAGGAAGTCCTCGGTTCGCCCGATCTGGTTGGTGTTATTCGACGTATCGAATTCATCCTCGAGCATCTCGAAGGCCAGGTAGGGATACACGAGTTTGCGGTCGCCCGGAATGGCGGCAGGCAGCGTCGGGTCGCGTGCTTCGGAAAACTCGTTGTTATCGTAGACGACCCCTGCCGACCATCGTCGGACCCACCCATGCTGAAGTCCTTTCGACCAACCGCCGAACGCGTTCAGGTAATCGCGCTTCTGGCGGAACTCGGCAGCTTCGTCTCCGAGGACGTACAGCGCCGTGCGACGATCGTCGACAGCGATTCTGCCGCCGGCAGACCAGCGTGCGTCCAGAGCATGGAATGGCCGAGCTACCGACAGGAAATGCTGATACCCGTCGTCGTTGTCGGCGATCCGCGCAGACAAGGCGACCCAGCTGCGTCCGAGGTTCGAGTCCTTGAAGTCGATGCGGTTTGACGTACGGTCGACAGTATTGATGTGCTTGATTCGCAGCAGCTGTCCGCGCCCGAACAGGTTCGTTTCCTCGATGCCGAAGCCCAGGCGGTTCGTACCGCCGCTGCGCGATACCGATATGTCAGGTGTCAGGGACCAGACGTCACGTGTGCTGACCTCGACGTCGACGATGCCGTTCGAGTACGCGACAGGCCGGATCGTAACGTCATACAAATAACTATTGTCGCGCAGTATGCGTTCGGACTCCTGCAGCCGGTTCGCCGAGAAGCGGTCGCCGGATTCGAAGAGCAGCTGCTGCTTGATAACGCTGTCGCGCGTCACGACATGAAGGCGGTTGGCCCATCGGTACAACCACTTGTCTTCTTGGGGGTCGTCGAGATTGAAGATGTTCCGTCTGTCGAGAATAATCTCGCCCACAACGGCCGTCTTTTCGAGCGTTGCCGTATCGGGAAGGGCTGATGTTTCTTCCTCAGCCAGCCCGGTCGCGCAGACCAGGGTGCAGAGAATGGCTGCACAAGGGCGATTCATGCGCGCATCATAACGCAGTCAGGGGCGCAAACCGGTATAATCGCCGCCTCTATTCGGTGGGTGCACGGCATTGGAACAGGGGCTGCTTGACCAGGGAGTAACCTTGATGCTCGTCGGCATGGGCACGGTGTTCGTGTTCCTGACGGCGCTCGTCATTGCAATGAGCCTCATGTCGATGGTCGTGGCTCGCCTGCAGGTCGCGAGCGTGTCCGACGGGCCGACCGATGAGGAAGTGGCCGCCATCACGGCTGCGATTGCTGCCCACCGACGCAAGAAATAACGAACCAGCAAAGTAGAAACCATGAGCGAAGTCAAACCACTCGGTATCACGGAGCTCGTGCTTCGTGACGCACACCAGAGCCTGCTTGCAACCCGCATGCGTATCGAGGATATGCTGCCGATTGCCGACAAACTCGACAAGGTCGGATTCTGGTCGCTCGAGACCTGGGGTGGCGCGACGTTCGATGCCTGTATTCGCTATCTCGGCGAAGATCCGTGGGAGCGTATCCGGCGGCTCAAGGCGGCCATGCCGAATACGCCGATGCAGATGCTGTTCCGCGGCCAGAACATCCTCGGTTATCGCCATTACGCGGACGACCTCGTCGAGAAATTCGTAGAGCGCTGCGCGGTCAACGGCGTTGACGTATTTCGCATCTTCGACGCACTGAACGATCTGCGTAATCTCGAAACCGCGGTCAAAGCAACGCTCAAGGTCGGTAAACACGCGCAGGGTACGATGTCGTACACCGTCAGCCCGGTGCACACGCTCGATCTATGGGTAGACATGGGCCGCCGGATCGAAGACATGGGCGCGCACTCGATCTGCATCAAGGATATGGCGGGCCTGCTCCGACCCTACGTTGCATTCGAGCTCGTCAGTCGCCTCAAGGAAGCAGTCGACATCCCGATTCACATGCAGTCGCATGCAACGACCGGCATGTCGACGGCCACCAACCTCAAGGCGGCAGAGGCAGGCATCGACAACATCGACACTGCCGTCTCGTCGATGAGCATGACCTACGGTCACTCGCCAACAGAAACGCTGGTTGCCAGTCTCGAAGGCACCGGGCGTGACACGGGTCTCGACGTGCACCTGATCGAGGAAATCGCGGCGTACTTCCGCGAGGTTCGCAAGAAGTACGCAAAGTTCGAAGGCGCGCTCAAGGGCGTGGACTCGCGCATCCTGGTGGCACAGGTACCGGGGGGCATGCTGACGAACCTCGAGAACCAGTTACGCGAGCAGAATGCGAGCGACAAACTCGACGAGGTTCTCGAGGAGATTCCCCGCGTTCGCGAAGACCTCGGTATGTTGCCGCTGGTGACGCCGACGTCGCAGATCGTCGGCACGCAGGCCGTCATCAACGTGCTCGCGGGTGGCCGATACAAAACGATCAGTCACGAAACGGCAGGCGTACTCAAGGGCGAGTACGGCGCGACGCCGGCTCCGGTGGATGCCGAACTCCAGGCGCAGGTACTCGAGGGCGCAGAACCGGTCACCTGCCGTCCGGCT
>JAAUXY010139089.1_pt1 | contig 14418 bp, 10 predicted proteins | sample 7278121 | NCBI WGS metagenome assembly JAAUXY01 (sample SAMN14350117, study PRJNA611818) | marine sediment metagenome | isolation source: surface marine sediment (1.8m) | place: French Polynesia: Moorea | collected 2018-08 | reverse complement strand
GATAGTGCCGGGTCTGCCCGAAGCCCTCTTCTTCGACAGTCTCGATTCGAAACTCCACCTCCGCTCAAGCGGCTGCGAGATCAGCTTCTATGACCGGGTCCTCGATCGACCTCTCGAGCTCTCGCACGACCTCCTTGGCAATCTTCTTGGCGAAGTAGTACTCGCGCTGGATCAGCTCGACCGCCTGACCCTCGAGTCGATAAAGCGTCGCTCGGTCGGCAGAATCTGCAGTAAGACGTTGCAGCGAATCTTCCAGGGTCGAGCTGACCAAATCCTGGATTTCTTGCTTCATCGCGATGACCTGTTGGGCGAGCTCTGGTTGTTCAAGGGATTGCAGGGCGAGGTCGAAGGCCTCGCGTACCTTCGCCGTGAGTAGATCCCCGCTCGCGGTCGTCTCGGAGCCGAACGCAACGCCGCGAGCGAGCCGCTCTCGACCGATGGCGACGAGGTTGACGGCGTTCGTTTCCCCGACGTTCTGTATGTAACGCGCGACAGCACTCGCCGCAGCGAGCCTCCGCGCCTCGGCCCCGGTGAGTTCCTGACCGGCAAGCAGTCGGGTGTACTCGTTGATCGAATCGAACAGGTGCTGGTTGTCGCGGCTCCGGTCAACGACGGCGTCCAGATCCTCGGCAGTGCCGGAGACCACCGCGGTGCCGACCTGTAGACCGAGCTCGGAGACCTGCTCACCGAGTCGTCGGATCTCCAGCCGAATCCTGTCCAGGGCCAGCGCCGGGGTATCCAAGTAGATCTCCTGAAGGTACCTCGGGCGAGCCAAATCCGGCAGCACCTGCGGCCGCTTCGGCAGCAAGCGCTCCACGAGCTTGGCGAGCAGGACCGTGAACGGAAGAAACAGCAGGGTATTGACCATGTTGAAGACCGTGTGAGCGTTCGCGATCTGTCTCGGCGTCTCGGCCGCGAGGCGCGCCGCACCTTCCAACTCCGCGTAGATCGGAGAGACCGATCGCACGACGTCGGCGAGGACGCCGATAAACGGGAGCCAGACGAGTACACCGACCACGTTGAAGACGAGATGGACAACGGCAGCCTGCGCGGCCTCGCGTGGCTTGCCTAGAGCCGCCAGCGCCGCCGTGACGCAGGTACCGATGTTCGCGCCGAACGCCAGGGTGATTCCCGCCTCGAGAGTGATGAAACCCTGCGAAGCGAGCACGATGACGATCCCGGTGGTTGCCGACGAGCTCTGGACGAGCGCGGTGAAAGCCGCAGCGATGAGGATGCCGAGGAGCGGGTTGTCCATCCGCTGCATCAGGTCGATGAAGGGCTCGTAGGAACGCAGTGGCTTCGTCGCGTCGCTCATAAAGCCCATCCCGAGGAAGATCATTCCGAGCCCCATGACCATCGCTCCGTACCGCTGCCACCTCTGCCGCTTGGCGAGAAACATCGCGGCGAATCCGAGGGCTACCAGGGCAAGGGCGTACTTGGTGACCTTGAACGCGATGATCTGGGCGGTGATTGTCGTCCCGACGTTCGCTCCCATGATCACGCCGACGGACTGCTGCAGAGACATCAGGCCAGCGGAGATAAACCCGACGACCAGCACCGTCGTGACCGACGAAGACTGGATGACTGCAGTGACGAAGGCACCCGTGATAGCGGCCGACAAGCGGTGCTTCGTCAGCTTGCTGAGGACCTTGCTCATTCCGGCACCGGCCACCGACTTGAGCGCGTCGGTCATCTGCTCCATGCCGAACAGAAAGATCGCGAGGCCGCCGAGAAGACCCATGATCAGGGGAAAGAGCTCCAGCTCATTCATTTCGCATCACCTCTCCTCAGTACGAAGTCTCGGGCAGGCGCCTCAATCTGCTCGGATGCCAGGTCACTCGGTGTGACTTGGTCAACTGCCCTCTGTATATTTGTTCGCCAACCGGTCAAGAGTCCAGGTCTCGACGATCCAGCCGACGTCCTCGATCTCGCGGCGCGCTCTTGCCGTCAGGTCCCCGGCGAGCACCAGCACGATCGTGCCCTCGAGCCCATTCTTCCTGGCTTCCCGCTCAACGCCGCCGATGAGCAGGTCGAGCGTCTCGGTCCACGCGGCGTGATCGACGGCCAGGAACAGCAAAAGCTCACCGCTTCGACGCACCGCGAACAGGAGCCTGTCGGTCGGCGCCACGATGCGCTCCAGGGGACTGCGAGCGTGAGAGATGGCGAACATCTCGGCGCTACGGCGATAGAACGCCGCGATCAGTCGGGAATCGGCCGTCACGGCGAGGTCCAGGAACTGCCCGCGATCCGAGACTCGCTCGAGTGCGACCAGGTCGGCGACGATCCGCGTCCGGTCGGAAACGGTGTAGTACGGATGATCGAAGAAGGCGTCGACCACGCCGCCCACCAGGCCCATCGCCTTGAGCTCCTTACGGTTCTTGACCTCGAGGTCCTTCGGATGGCTCCTCCACACCAGGCTGTCGATGTCCTCCGCGTAGCCTACGAGCTGGTTCGACGGCAGGGCATATCCCGTGGCGAACCGGCCCGTCCAGTAGGCCCAGGCCATCGCGTCGAGCCGCTCCTGCAGCCCGAGGTTGGTGCTGTACGGGTCGACGCCCAGCTCCCGCGCCAGCGCGCGCCGGGCCTTCTCGTAGCCGACGAAGCCATAGACCGCCTTCTCGAGCACGGCGCGGGTCTTCTGGACGCGCTCCTCGTTGCGCTGCGCATCGGACTCGGCGACCAGGGTCGACTGGCTTTCAGCTTCCTTGCGCCGCCGGTGCTCGGCCACCGCCTCCTCGGGGTCACGGCCCTCGGCGACGGCGCGATATCGCACCTCTTGTTCGGCGAGTTTCTGGGCACGGCGTTCCTCTCGCCGCTCGTCGTAGGAGTCTTTGGCGTCCTTCGCCGCTTCCTTCGCCTGCCTGCCCAGCTTGCGAAGGCTCAGCTTGGTGCGCCCGACCCAGCGCCCGAGACTTTCCCCGACTCGGTCAGCCGTCTCCGACGGGCGGGTGACGACGCTCTTGACGGCCAGGAACGGCTGCCGGACTCCTTCGACGACGCCCTCGCCGGCGACCTGGGCACGACTCATTTCCTCGAGAGCGGCGATGGCGTAGATCTCGGGGATCCGGAGCCGCGCCTCTTCCAGCGACGCGGCCTTGTACACGCCGTAGTCGCTCCGGATCGTGTAGTACGCCATGAAGCCGTCGGTTCGAGCCTCGGGCTCGACCGTGTGATGCGGCCCGGCCATCAGTCGGGGCGGCAGCCGGTCTGCCGCACGCAGGACCGGCGCCTCCTCGTAGGACCCGGGCGCGGCGCCGAGACTGAGAAGGGCACTAGCAAGAATCATCAGAGCTCGGCGGAGAATCCTCATCGAAGAATGCCGGACGTGCTTCAAACCGACTTCACTCCGTACGGCGCGGCGACAAGCAAGGTACTGGCCCTGACCCGATACCCGATGAGCGGCAAGGCGGCACCGAGTTCAGAGTTGTTCATGATCAGTCCGCCGGAGACTCCGCGCCGCTCGGCGTGACACCCTGGATCGGTTCCATCGGCAGATCCTCTGTGCTCGGTGCTTCCGGGGCGCGCAACCGTAGCGCCATCGCCTGAGCCTGGCGGCTGTAGTCGATCGACTCACCGAGGATCCGTGTCGCCTCCTGATCGGCGTGGAATCCCCGCGAGTTCTCGCTGCTGATGTAGTCCAGGCGCCACATGGCTTTGCGCTGCAAGGCCCACACTGGCGTGAGCTGCTCATCCGTGGCCCCCGAAGCCTTCGCCTCGAGAATCGCGTCGAGCATGTCTGTCATCGCGACCGCCGTGCGGTCCATCAATGCCATGGTTCGCGCCTGGATCGTCTCGACCTTCTCGGCCAACTCGTCCTCGCTGACGTTGTGGCACTGCTGGCATGCGTTGTTGATGTTCTCGAGCGGGCTGGCGACGTTGTGGCTGCTCACTTTCATGGCACCGTCGCGCTCGTAGGGCATGTGGCAGTCCGAACAACTCACACCGCTACGGGCGTGCACGCCCTGGCTCCAGAGCTCGAACTCGGGATGCTGGACTTTGTGAACCAGCGCGCCGGTCTCTCCGTGCTCGTAGTCGTAGAACGCGGTCCCGTCCGGGAACACCTTCTCGTCCCAGTGGGCTTCCAGCTGTTCCATCTTCAGCCCTTTGGACCACGGGAACTCGAGAGTGTCCTTGCTCGCGCAGTAGTACTCCACATGACATTGACCACACACGTAAGAACGCATTTCCTGTCGCGTTGCATCTTTGTTCGGGTCGTACGGTTCGCTGCGATCTCCGCGGCGCCACACTTCGATGCTCGGCAAATGCGGCGTCGGCTCAGAGCTTTCGGCGAGCGCCGCAATGCCGAACACGAAGCCCGGCCGCGTGACCCGGATCGCCATGGTCTTCGGGTCGTGGCAGTCGATACAGGAAACCGGGTGCGCCTCGCCTCCCGCGAGCGCCGGGTGATCATTCGGGACCGGCTCTCCCCTGAGCTCGCCGGTGAAACCACCGACCGGCGCCTGCGGCACCACGGGTTCGTTCTCGCCGGGAGTCCCGTCGGGGGCCGCCATCATCATCGCGAGGACTTCGTCGTACGGTAAGCGGCTGACTTCCTGGAAACCCCGGATCACGGCCTCCATGTTGAAGTCCGCGGCCAGCGCCTCGTCGTCGGCGGGCAGCCCCAGCGCCTCGAGACCGGCTTTGCGGTACATCACCGTTCCAGAGGCGTGGCAGTGCAAGCAAGCGCCCGCCTGCGGTTTCTTGGTGACCCGCTCGGTGACGCCCTGGTCATAGAGCATGTAGGCATGGCCGCGAGCCTCTCGGTAGTCGATGCTGAATGCGTAGCCGGCATACAGCCGTTTCAGCCAAGGAGACTGGTCCAGTTTGCTCTGCGGCATGGCGCTGGCGCCGCCGTAGAATTTGTCGCCGGCCGTCGCCTTCCAACCGTCGAACTGGTGTGGCCAGTTTTGCCCCCAGGGTTCTGGATCGGTGTTGATCTCAGTGACTTCCGCCAAGCGCACAAAGGGCTGGCGGGCTTCCTGTTTGTGACCGAACATCGTTACCAGCACCCACGTCACCAGCAAGGTGCCGACGACCGCTGCCACGAAAACGAACAGAAGTAGTCTGATGGTCCCTTGCTCTCGCGAAGGGTCCTTGAATCCTGGCTCAGTCTGGCTCGTCATAGCGGGCACCTCGTGGAGTCATGTGCTGTTCAATCACGTTGGCTATATCCCGAGTTTCGTCCGGCGTGCCCGACATCGCCGTGGCAGTGCACGCACATCAACATGTCGCCCCCATCGTCCACGGGCAGCATGTGATTCACGTAGTCCGAATGGCAGTACAGGCACGCGTCCTGGGTCACCCGGCGATTGCGATCTTTGATCTGTATCGGCTCGTGAAAGTCATTGGTCGTGAAGGCCAGCGAGTGGAAAAAGCCGTTGTCTGCCTTCGTGATCCACTTAGCCAAGAAGTCGTGGGCCAGGTGGCAGTCGTTGCATGTCGCCACGGCCTTGTGGCTCGACTTCGCCCACGAATCGAGCTGAGCCTGCATCACATGACAGTTGGCGCACGATTGTGGATCGTTGGTGAGGTACGCGGCGCCCTCGCCGTACCCGAAGGTGAATACGCCGAGGCCTCCCAGGATGCCAATGGCTCCTGCACAGAAGATGGCCAGTACCGTCGTCGATGCCATGCCGATCGTTCGCTGGCTCGGTCGGCTTGGTCGGCTCGTTTCGTCGTGCACGCCGTCCTTACTCCAACTCAACTCAAGATCTTCGATTTCTTCATCGCGTCGACGACGAATTCATTCATCAGTCGATTCCCAGTCACCACCCAACGCCAGGTGCAGGCTGACTCGTTGATCGAGCAGTTGGCGCTTGACGGAGACGAGATTGCTTTCGGCGGCGAAGACCCTCTGCCGGACGCTGAGCACGTCGAGCAGATCGGACTCGCCCTCTTTGTAGCGCAACTCTGCGATCCGGTAAGCCTCTTGGGCGTTTTCGGCCGCAACTTCCAGCTCCGCCCGACGGCGATTCAAGACGCCACCAAGGTCGAGGTTGGACTCGACGTCGCTGAAGGCTTGCAGAGCCGCCTGACCGTAGGCCGCCAGGGCCTGCTCCTGCTCGGCGGTGGAGATCTCCACCTGTGCCCGTCTCCGGCCGCCGTCGAAGAGCGGCGCGAGCAGGCTGGTCCCCAGGCGCCAGGCGACGTTGGCCGGATCGAGAAGGCTCGACAAGGCACTCGACGAGCCACCGAGAGAGCCGGTGAGCTGCAGCGTCGGCAACCGCGCCGCGCGTGCCTGATCGACCGCGTCGAATGACGCCGCGACCCGGCGCTCGGCGGCGACGAGATCGGGACGGCGCTCGAGAATATCGGACGGCAAGCCGGCCGGCGGCGCCGGCGGCAGGGGCGGAAGGTCCCGCTCGACGTCGAGCTCGGCGGCCGGATAGCGGCCGAGCAGAAGCTCCAGAGCCCGCAGGGCGTCGCGCCGGGAGCCTTCGACCGCCGCCAGACCTTCGCGCGCGGTGGCCAGGTCGGAACGCACCAGGGCCAGGTCCTGGGCGGACACCATGCCTTCCTCGTAGCGCAGATTCACGATGCGCAGAGTCTCTTCGAGAGCCTCGACGGTGTCCTTCGTGACCTCGGTTTGGAGTCCGGCTTCGATGGCCAGGAAGTAGCCCCGGGCGACAGCCGCGGCCAGAGAGTGCTGAGCGGAGCGGAAGTCGGCTGCCGCCGCCTCAGCGCTGGCGACCGCGCCACGGCGGCCAGCCCGCAGGCGGCCCCAGAGGTCCGCTTCCCAGGCCACGTCCAGGCCGACGCTGAGCGTGTCGCTCTGTGCCGAGCTGGAGGCAACACCTGATCGGGCACCGCCGGCCGAGAGATTGACCGTCGGCCCGAGAGCGGCGCCGGCTTGCTTCGCCAGGGCCAGGGCGCGGTCGACGTTGGCGGCCGCGGCCTGCAGGTCTTTGTTGTGCTCCTGCGCCTCCCGGACCAGCTCCGCGAGGGTCGCATCGTCGAAAGAGCCGAGCCAGCCGACCTCGACGTCACCCGCGGCGGCATCGGACGTCCACTCGGGTTGCTCGGGGACCTGTGCCTCGGCGGCCGACCTCGCCGTCTCGGGAGGTGTGCTCACCGAGCACGCCACGAGCACGACCAGAGCGGCCGCGAAGATCAGCGCGTGTTCAGGGAGTCGCATCGGTTGTCTCCTCGGAGATCCTGAAGAAGATGGAGTAGAGCACCGGCACCACGACGAGGGTCAGCAGGGTGGCGAAGGTCAGGCCGAAGACCAGGACCACGGCCATCGACTTGAAGAACGCGTCGCTGAACAACGGGATGACTCCGAGCACGGTCGTCAACGTGCCCATCATCACCGGCCGAACGCGGGTCGCCGCGGCGTCGACCAGGGCGTCGAAGCGAGAACCGCCGGTCTCTGTCGTCGCGCCGGTTTCCGAATCCATCTGCTCGACCAGGACGATGGCGTTCTTGATCAGCAGGCCGGAGAGGGAGAGCAGGCCCAGGATGCCCATGAACTCCATCGGACTGCCGGTGATCAGCAGCCCGGCGACGACCCCCACCAGGGCGAGGGGCACCACCAGCCAGATCACCAGCGGCTGGCGCAGGGCGCCGAAGAGGATCACGACGGTGAGCACCATGGCGAGAAATCCGAGCGGCAGCGTCGACGCCAGGTTGTCGTTCGACTCCTTGGAGTCGCCGTACTCGCCGTCCCATTCCAGCGAGTAGCCCGGCGGCAGCTCGATCGCCTCGATCCGCGGCCGCAGGCGAGCCAGGAGTGCCGAGGACAGCTCTTCCGGGTATGGGTCGCACTGGGCCTTGATGGTAAATACCCGGTTCTCGCGGCGCAGCCGGGCGTCGCGCCAGAAGGTGCGAAAGCCGTCGCTGACCTGGCTGATCGGCACCGTCGCCCCGGTCGCCCCGCTGAGCACCTGGACGTTCTCGATGTCCGACACGCCGGCGCGCTCGGAGGCCGGGGCGCGGGAGATGATCGGAATCAGCTCGTCACCCTCGACGTAGACCCCCACCGACCGGCCGGTGAAGTTGGTCTCGAGCGCCAGCGCCACGTCCTGGCGGGAGACGCCGGCCCGCCGCCCCCGGCTCTCGGAGTAGATCGCCTCGACGGCGCTCACCCGCTGCCGCCAGTCGTCCTTGATGAACAGCGCCCGGCCGTCGGCGATCATGATCTCCTTGGCCTGGTTGGCGAGCCGCCGCAGCTCCGCGGGGTCGGGGCCCTTGAAGGTCGCTTCGACCTTCGAGCCGCCTCCCGGGCCCAGGACGAAGCGCCAGACCTTGGCCTGCGCGTCCGGAAAGGACTCCTCGATGAAGCCACGGATCCTCGGGATCAGGGCGTCGAGACTCCGATAGTCGTCGACGCGGAGGAGAATCTGCCCATAAGACGCGTTGGGCGACTCGGGAGCGTAGACCAGCATGTAGCGCAAGCCGCCGGCGCCGACCAGGGTCTGGACCGCCTCGACGCCTTCGAGGCCGGAGACGAAGCCTTCGACTTCCACCAGGTCGCGGGCCGTGCGCTCGATGTCGGTACCTTGCGGCAGGTAGAAGTCGATCACCAGCTGCGGCGTGGTCGAGGCCGGGAAGAAGCCCTGTTTGACGAATCCGAATCCCCACACAGACAGCAGGAGCAGGGCCAGGGCGCCGAGGGCGACCCGGGCGCGGGCTCCGATCATGCGCCGCAGGAACGACTTGTAGAGGCGCGAAAAGGCGCCCTCCTTCGCCGCCTTGCCGGCGGCGGCGCCTTCCGGGAACAGCCAGTGACAGAAGAGGGGCGTCAGCGTCAGGGCGAAAAACCAGCTGAACATCAGCGAGATCAGGATCACCCAGAAGAGGTGTCCGGTGTACTCGGCGGTCGAGCCCGGGGCGAAGCCGATCGGCGCGAAAGCGATGATCCCGACCAGGGTGCCGCCCAGGAGCGGCCACTTGGTCTTGTCGACGATCTCCATCGCGACCTCGAGCTTCTTGCGACCGCGCTGGGTGCCGACGAGCACGCCGTCGGTCACCACGATGGCGTTGTCGACCATCATGCCGAGCGCGATGATCAAGGCCCCGAGCGAGATCCGGTGCATCGGGATGTCGGCGAGATTCATGGTCAGCAGGGTGGCGGCGATGATCAGCAGCAGCACGGCGCCGATCACCAGCCCCGAGCGCAGGCCCATGAAAATCAGCAGGGTGAAGACCACAATGGCGATGGCCAGAGCCACGTTGTCGACGAAGTTCTGGACCGACGCGTCGACGATCGTGCCCTGGTGGTAGTACTCGTCGAGCGACATTCCGAGCGGCCTCAAGGCCTCGGTGGCCGCGATCCTCTCGTCCACCGCCTGGCCGATGGCGACGATGTTCGAGCCCGCGACGCCCGACACGCCCAGGCCGATCGCCGGCTTGCCGTTGAAGCGCACCAGCTTGGCCGGCGGCGTCTGGTACTCCCGCTTCACGGTGGCCACGTCTTTCAAGTAGATCAGGGCACCCGACGAGGACGTCGAGATCAGCAGGTTCTCGATCTCCTCGACCGAGTCGATCGCGCCGGAGGCCTGAATCACCAGGCGCTGATCGCCGACCCGGACGGTGCCGGCGGAGACGGTGGCGTTCTGCTCGCTGAGCAGAGAGTAGATCTGACCCAGGGAGACGCCCAGCGCCGCCGCACTCGCGCGCGAGACCTCGACGTAGATCGCCTCGGGCTGCTCGCCGGTCATGCCGACCTTGGCGACACCTTCGACCTGCAGCAACTCGCGCTGCAGGCTCTTGGCGTAGCGCTTCAGCTCGGCGGGGGTGTAGCCGTCGCCGGTGAGGAAGTAGTAGATGCCGAAGACGTCACCGAAGTCGTCGTTGACGATCGGCGTCGCGACCCCGGGAGGCAGGGCGCGCTCGGCGTCCTTGACCTTGTTGCGCAGCTTGCCCCAGATCACTTCGAGATCGGACTTCGCTCGAGAGAACTCGTACTTGATCTCGACCGTGATCTCGGACACGCCGGCCGAGGAGACCGACTCGACCGTCTTGACTTCCGGCAGCTGCTGGATCGCGGTCTCCAGCGGCTCGGTCACCTCCTCGGCGACCTGCTCCGGGCCGGCGCCGGGGTACTGGGTGTAGACCAGGGCCTGACGAATGACGAACTCCGGGTCCTCGAAGCGCGCCATGCTCTGGTAGGCGGACCAACCCCCGGCGAGCGCCAGGAGGATCACGATCACGCTCAGGATCGTGTTCTTGATCGAGAATTCGGCGAGGTTCATGAGGTCAGTCCGTCCATGGGCGGACCTTCATGCCTTCGGCCAGGTAATTGGCGCCCGCGCCGGCGATCGTCTCACCGGCCTCCAGACCGTCGGTCACCACCGCGGTCTCGCCGACCCCGGCCTGCATCGTCACCCAGCGTTTGGACGCCGTCATGGCCGAGTCGATCACCCAGACGAAGTTGCGGTCGCCTTCCGAGAGCACGGCGGCGAGCGGCACCGCCACCCCGGCGCCGGCCCCGGCGTCCGGATCGCTGGCCGTGCTCTCCACGATGAGGGTGGCGTTCATGCCTGGCAGGATGACCAGGTCCTCGGGCGACTCGAAGCTGAACCTCACCTCATAGGTCTGCGACGCCGAGTCCGCTTCGAGGGCGGCTTCCTTATACTGCGCCGGAATGCGGACGGACGGCGCGGCGTCGAAGACGACGAAGGCTTGCGTCTCCTCGACCGTCTTGCTGGTGATGATGACGCTCGAGGGCACGTCGACCGCGGCCTCGAAACCGCCGGTGCCGATCAGCGTGACGATCTTCTCTTGGGCCGCGACGTTCTGGAACTGTTCGACGTGGACCTTGGCGACGACCCCCGCGAAAGGTGCCCGCAGCGCCGAATCGGCGAGCGCCTTTTCGGCCGTGTCCAGCCGGGCCTTGGCGGTGTCGCGCCGCGACTGGCGCTGCTCGACCTCGCTGGCGGCGATCGCGTCGCCTTCGGCCAGCCGCCTGGCCCGCTGATACTCGGCCTCGGCATTGTCGTACTCGGCACGCGCCGAGTCCACCTGGCTCTTTAGATCGCGCTCGTCCAGCCGGGCGAGCAGAGCGCCCTTCTCGACCTGCTGCGCTTCGCTCACCGGCAGCTCCTGCAGCAGGCCGGAGACCTGGAACGTAAGCTCCGAGGTGTTTGCGGCCTCGACCACGGCCGGATAGCGACGGGTCTGGCCGGACCCGGCACCCTCGACCGTCAACAGCTTGACCGGCCGTACGGCGGCTTCGCGGACCTCCTCGGGCGCGTCGGAACCACAGGCGGCCACCACGGCCGCCAGGATCGCGACCCTGATGGGTCTTCGCGCATTGCTCATGCTGTCTCCTTGTCCGGCAGAAGTTCTAGTCGCACCGAACGAATTGTCCGCTTCCATTGCCGACCAGTCCTCCCGGAACGGTGCCGTTCTCATACCGGATCGGTTCCGTAGTCAGGTCTCAAACCTGCCTTGAGCAGCCCGGCGATGTACCGGTCGCCCATGTCCTGATCGCCGCCGAGGAACAATGGCCGCAAGTCCCGGTCGACCCGCAGCGTTGTCGGCCACGACTTCCGCGCCTCTAGCAGCGCTGCTCGGGCCGCGTCCCCACGCTCCAAGTGCGCGAAACTGGCTGCCTGTAGCAGATAGGCAAAAGCTGCGGCATGCCGGCTGATGTCATGCTCGAGCGCTCGCTCAGCCCAGCGCGCCGCCTGGGCATAGTCCGTCGCTGCAAATTGCGCCCACGCCATCGACTCGAGCCAGCGCGGGAGACGCGGGTCTGCCGGACTTGCTGCCATGGCGCGATTCAAGCGATCTACCGCGTCGGTCGCGCGTCCTCTGAACGCCATCAGGCGACCCACATCCGCCATCCTGGCAGGGCTTTCGGCGAGCGTGGGCAGATTCATTCGCTCCCGCAGTGCGTCGAAGCGGGGATCGAGGCGCAGGACATCGAAGTCCGGGTGGGATCTTATTCCGACCAACCATGGCGCGCGCATTGCTACGACGCGTTCCAAACGCGCAAACGCCGCGTCGAGCTCGCCGAGTTGCGCGTGAATCCAGTAAACACGCCGCTGGGAATTGTCTTGATACTCCTCTTGCAGCAGCGCGCGCATTGCACCCTCGAAACCGCCTTCTTCCCAGCCGCCTTCCGCTGCAACACGCGCTCGATCGCACGCCACGCCGCAACGACGGAAAGCAGCGATGCGGGAACGGTGGCTATCCTCGAAGCGTCCAAGCCTCAGGTAGGCTGCTGCTTCGTCCGAAGTACGAAAATCGGGATTGAGCGCGCGAATGCCATCCGCTTCTTTGATCACGCGTTCATATAGCCGAGCGTCATACAGATGCTTGGTGCGTTCGGCACGCTGATGGAAGTCGTTGGGAGAAACTGTCACTAGCCGTTGGGATATCTGGAGCGCTTCCGCGATCCGTTCCTGGACGCGCAAGTTGATCAGATAGCCCTGCAACGACCTTGGATCATTCGGGCTCAGCTTCATTGCCCGCTTGAACGCCGTCTCGGCACCCAACGGATCCCAGTCGTTCAGGAGCCGAACGTAACCGAGCGCAGTGTGCGCCATAGCAAGGTTACTATCGATCGATAGCGCCTTCTTCGCATGTTCACGGACTACTGCAAAGTGGTCGCGGTCGATCCAAACGGCTTTGATGGTCTCGATCAATGCCAGTTGCGCCCACGCTTCGGCGAAGCTGGGATCGATGGCTACCGCCCGTTCAAATTCATCAATGGCTGACGGTGCCCAACTCGCAAAATGCTCGGACGGGCCCAGATGAGACAGACCGCGCAGGTAGGCATCATAGGCCGCCTCATCAGCGTTGCGAGAGAACTTCAAAGCGGCTTGTTCATCGTTCGACAAGCCAAGATCTAGATGAGCGGCGACTTCGCGTGCCACATCAGTTCGCAACGCAAGCACGCTAGTAACATCACGGTCGAAGCTATGGGCCCAGATATGACTATCAGTTCGCGCGTCGATGAGCTGTATCGTGACCCGAAAGCGATCTGCCTCACGCGCCACACTTCCTTCGATGATTGTGTCAACGCCGAGGTCCTTCGCGATGTCCCGCACCGAGGGTCGATCCGACCTATAGCGCATCACGGACGTGCGCGAGATCACCCGCAACTGGCTGAGCTTGCCGAGCTCGGTGATGATTTCCTCGGTCATGCCGTCGGCGACGTATTGCTGCTCAGGATCCCCGGACAAGTTGTCCAACGGAAGCACGGCAATCGAGCGGATCCGATCGTCGGTGCGCTGGCCAAGAAACGTCAGACCGACCCAACCGAGGAGTGCCAGGACGACGATTAGCGCACCGCCAATGACTGCTGAGAGATAGCTCCGCTTCGGCGCTCGACGCACCGGCACGGCCGCCAGCGACTCCGCAGCAGGCTGGGCGGCAGGCACCTGTGTAGCGGTGGCTTCGCTGGCGCTGTCGATCCGATCGACCGGTGCGATCGTGCGGTAACCGCGCTTGGAGACCGTCGCGATGTACTCGGGATCCTTGGCATCATCGGCTAGCGCCCGCCGGATCTGGCTGATGCGCTTCGCAACCATGTGCGGTTCGGAGTGGCCATCGGCCCAGACCTGATCCAGCAACTCATCCGTTGCCACCACTTCCCCCTCGCGAGCGAGGAGACACTCGAGCACGTCCATGGCGAGGGGCTCGAGCTGGCGCGCAACGTCATCATTCGAGAGGCGATTCAAGTGCGGTTCAACCAGCCAAGAGCCGAACCGGTAGGTCATCTTGACCGTCCTCACAGTCTTACTCCGTTCGCTGGCGCGATTATGCCAGGATCTCGCGGCTCCGACAATCATTCTCGAAAGCCGCTATCCAGCGTCTTGAAGGCCGGCTTGTCCGGCAAGAGTTTCGCGATGTGGCGGTGTGTTACCGTACGGGCCACTCGGCCATTCCGGAGTCTCCGAACGCCAATGCTCCTCAATGCCATCGTCGGAATCCTGACCGTATCCGCGACGGTCCTTCTTCACGCCGCCGGCACGGCCTGGTGGCTGCAGCGGTTGCGGAGTCGGTCGCGGTCCCTTGCGAAGGACGTCAAGCGATCGGTCGTGCTGTCGATCCTCGTCCAGACAGCCCTGGTGCTGATCACCCTCCACGTCCTGGAGGTCTTCCTTTGGGCTGTGACCTTCCGTCTCCTGCCGGGAAGCGGCCTGACTTCTCTCGAGGAGGCCGTATACTTCTCGTTCACCACCTTCACGACCCTGGGTTACGGCGACATCACGCTTGAGCCGCCCTGGCGACTTCTGACCGGTATCGAGTCGCTGAACGGCGTGATCCTGATCGGCTGGAGCACCGCGCTGTCGTTTGCGGTCATCCAGGAAGTCTGGAAGAGAATGGAGCCTCGACCAGCAGCGTAGCGTTGGCTGTTCTGAACCCCAAAGGGGTTCCACCCAACAGCCCAGGGTCAGCGCAGCGCCACCCTGGGTGAGCGGCCGTCCCCAACCCGAACCCTGAAGGGGTTCTACAACTGGCGGT
>JAAUXY010004361.1_pt1 | contig 14427 bp, 11 predicted proteins | sample 7278121 | NCBI WGS metagenome assembly JAAUXY01 (sample SAMN14350117, study PRJNA611818) | marine sediment metagenome | isolation source: surface marine sediment (1.8m) | place: French Polynesia: Moorea | collected 2018-08 | reverse complement strand
CTCCCGCAGCTCGCCGCGTTTGAGATCTCGCATCAGCTGGTACTGGATGGAGACCCGGTCGAGCATGCCATCTTCGATGTCGAAGTCGGCAGGCTGGCCGTTGATGCTGCCATCGAGGCGCTCGTTCTCCCAGTCGAAGACGACATCAGCGCTCGTCTTGTCCCTGGTGAGTTCGTCGACGGACCGGTAGTCGACAGGCACGACCCGATCGTTGCTGATGCCGAACTCCGAGGTTTCGTCGATCTTCCCGCTCGCGGCGAGCTTCGACAGGCCGGTCGGCCGGATAACGTGATTGGCCGCATAACCCGAATCGCTGGCGACAAGGCGCGTGTTCAGGTCACCGCCAAGGATGCTGATCTTGACGCGATACTTGGCCTCGTGAGGCGTCAGGTCAGCGGCTGACGCCACGGCACAGCCGAGCAGGACAATAGCTGTCAGTAACAGTTTTGGCACGTCGGTCAGGACCCCGTCTGTAAAGCGTCTTCGCATTCTCGCATCAGGGACCTGACTGCTTCCTGAACGTGAAGGCGGTGGGGTTCGATTTCGGCCAGCGGTAGTTTTGGTGGAATCGGGTAGGGCTCGCCGATACCGACGATGACTCGCGCGAAGGGTTTGGGGATCATGAATTTGTCCCAGCGATCCAGGTACCAGGCGCGGTCGGCGGCGCAGGCGACCGGGACGATGGGTACATTCGCGATTCGAGCCATCAGCACGGCGCCGGACTTGAACTCGTAGAGCGGTCCGCGCGGTCCGTCAACCGTCGTCACGATGCTGTAGCCGCGTTTCATCATCGCCTGCATATCGCGCAGCGCCAGGGCGCCGCTCTGATTGGCGGATCCACGAATGACCTCGGCTCCCCAGGAGCGCGCAATACGCTCCGGTACTTCGCCATCCACCGAGCCGGAAATCAGGAAACAGGCTTTGAAGCCACGGTTGACCCAGCTCCGAACCAGGTTTGAGCAGAGCACGTGATTCTGGTGCCAGTAACAGGGCGCACAGATCTCGCCGGAGACGATGTACGGCTCGATGTATTCCTTGCCGAGCACGGCCTGGTATCGGTATGTCGACGTGAGCAGGCGCAGGATGCCGCGTAACAGCGGTAACCCCAGCGCGTAGTACAGGCGCCGTGAGGCCGACATTTTGCGTTTTGACGCGTCACTGCGGCGAGAGTCTACGGACGAGTAGTCGACGGGTTTCTGGTCGGTCATGGCGAGAACAGGAGAATTCCGAGGTTCAGTTTGCAGTATCGGTGACTGTACGGTCAATGTAGAATTTGGCGCAGTCGCGGCCGCTGAACCCTGACAACGTGAGCAATGAAAACAATGAATTCCGTCGGCCGCCGGGCCCGGAAACGCCGGTCGCGCTCGGCATCGACGCCGCGACGCTCGAGGCGCTGACTGATCTCAGGGATCGGTACGGGAACATGGTCTGCGTCGAGAAACCCAGCGGGCGCCTCGCGTACTTTATCAACGATGCGCACGAGGTCCGGCGCATCCTGCTCAGGCGGCACAGCAAGTATCGCAAGGGCCCCGGGTTCGAGCGCGTCAAGATGCTGCTCGGCAACGGCCTGATTGTCAGTGACGACGACGTCTGGCGGCGTTCGAGGACGATGATCCAGCCGGCGTTCAGCCGCCAGAACGTGCATCAACTGGTCGGCGCTATGTCGCAGTGTGCGATGTCGCTGACGCAACGCTGGCAGGCGCTGGCGGAGGCCGGAGAGCCGCTGAACATCAACGTCGAAACCAGTGATTTCGCGCTGCAGCTGATCCTGCTGACGATTTTCGGCGACGACTACGAAAAACGGATACTGGCCCAGGGCGAAAACCCGTTTTCCTTCCTCGCCGAAGACTCGACACGCGACTTGAGCGTCGTTATGAAAGTCCGACAGCTTCGCAACTTCATGCTCGAGATCATCGCCGACAGGAGGCAGGCCGATCAGACGGAGGTCTACGATTTCCTGTCGATGTATATCCAGGCGACAGACAAGCAGGGGCGGCCGTTCAACGACAAGGAACTCCTGGACGAACTGATGACGCTGATCGTTGCTGGGTTCGAGACGTCCGCAAACACATTGGCCTGGGTCTGGTACCTGTTGTCGGGGCATGCAGACGTCGAGCAGAAACTGCTGGACGAGATCGCGGACTGCATGTCGGACCTCGCCTCCGTCAGCGCGGAGAATGCGGCCCGGATGACCTACACGCAGCAGGTGCTCGAGGAGGCGCTCAGGTTGTATCCGCCGGTCTGGCTGTTCACGCGTCGAGCGTGCGAGTTGGATGAACTCGATGATTACGATGTGCCGCCGGGCGCGGACATCTACCTGTCGCCCTACCTGCTGCATCGGACGGAGGTCTACTGGCCGAATCCCGACGCATTCGATCCGGATCGTTTCGAGCTCGGTGACAAGCCGAAGAAGGATCGTCCGTATTTCCCGTTCTCGCTTGGCCCCCGGCGCTGCCTCGGCGAGTACTTTTCCTTCCTCGAAATGAAGATCCATCTCGCGCTGTTGTTGCCAAAATTCCGTATGATGCGCTGCAGCGACGAGGAACCGGAGCTCGAGCTGGCGATTAACCTGCGTTCGCGCGACGATATCTACTTAAAGCCCATACTGCGAAATCCATGAAACTGTACGACACGATGATTGAGCTGCTCGACGATGCGCGCAGCAAGGACCGTCATATTCGCTTCATCGACGGAGAGAAGGACGAGTCCGACCTGTCGTTTGCGACGCTGTGGGAGCAGGCATCGGCGCTGCTGGGTGCGCTGCAGGCGAGGGGCATGGGTCCCGGTGACGAGCTGGTCATTTTCAGCAAGTCTAACGAGAGCTTCGTTGTGGCGTACTGGGCGGCGATCCTCGGCGGCATCGTGCCGGTGCCGGTCGCGGTCGGCATCAGCGACGAACACCGTTTCAAGCTGTTCAGGATCATCAAGCAGCTGCACAACGGCACGCTGTTCACCGAGCAGGATCTGCTGGACCGGCTGAAGGATTTTGCGACCCAGCGCGAGCTCGACGATGTGAGTCGCCTGCTCGAAGAGAAGACGGCACTGATGAGTGACGTGACGGTCGGGGAGCACGGGCATGTCTACTCGGCATCGCCGTCGGACACGGCGTTCATCCAGTATTCGTCAGGCTCCACGAGCGATCCCAAGGGCGTCGTGCTGACCCACAGGAACCTCTGCACCAACATTCGCGCGATCTGCGAGGCCACCGGCTGGATGGAGGACGACCAGAGCTTGAGCTGGATGCCGCTGACGCACGACATGGGCCTGATCGGTTATCACCTGTCGGTCATGGCGGCGGGCATGAACCATGCGGTCATGGATACCAATCTGTTCGTTCGGCGCCCGCTGCTATGGATGAGCAAGGCCAGTGAACTGCGGGCGACCCAGCTGTGCTCGCCGAACTTCGGTTACAAGCACTTTCTAAAACTCTTCGAACGCAAAGGCCTGCCTGACCTCGATCTTTCGTCGGTGAAACTGATCCTGAATGGTGCTGAGCCGATCTCGTGGGAGTTGTGCGAGGACTTCCTCAACGCGATGGCGGCCCACGGACTCCGGCGCAGCGCGATGTACCCGGTGTATGGTCTCGCTGAGGCGACCGTTGGCGTCTCGCTGGGCACCCCCGGCGATGAGTACTCACGGATAGTCGTCGATCGCCATGGCCTGAAGGTCGGCGAAACCTATCATCCGGTTTCGCCTGAGAACCCGGATGCGGTCAGCTTCGTCAAGGTGGGCAACGCGATACGGGACGTCGAGATCCGCATTGCCGATGACGACGACCAGGTGCTGACCGATGAGCACATTGGCAATATCCAGCTCAAAGGCGCAAGCGTCACCGAGACCATCTACGGTGATGACGAGGCAACAGCGGCGCTGTTCACAGAAGATGGTTGGCTCAAAACCGGGGACGTAGGGCTGTTTGTCGACGATCAGCTGGTCATCACCGGTCGCCAGAAAGACATCATCATCCTGAACGGCCAGAACTACTACCCGCATGATCTCGAGGAGATCATCGCCGAGATTGACGGGCTGGACCTCGGCAAGGTCGTCGTCGCCGGTGCGACGCCAAGGGGCGAGCAAACGGAGTCACTGATCTGCTTCATCCTGTTCCGCAAGGACATCGACGATTTTCGTCCGATTGCCGAGGAGGCGCATACGCTGCTCGGCGAGCGCGTCGGCATCGAAATCGATCACGTCGTTCCTGTCCCGCGTATCCCGAAGACGACGAGCGGCAAAGTCCAGCGCGCACACCTGTTGCGTGACTATCTCGAAGGCGAGTTCGATGACGTCATCGCGTCGCTCACAGCGCCTGCCGAGACGATCGACGAAGACGACGATCCGCTCGTGGCAGAGCTCGTCAGCATTTGCCGTGAATTCTCAAAAGAACGCGTCATCGGCCCGGACGACAACCTGTTCGAAGTCGGCGTGAGTTCACTGACCCTGACCGAGATCACACTCGCGATCGACGAGCGCTATCCGGGCAAACTCGACATCAGCGACCTGTTCGATTATCCAACACTTCGAGAAATAGCCGATTTCATGCGGCAAAAGGACTGATATGCCTAACAGTCGAATCGCCGGGACCGGCAGCTACCTTCCCGAGAAGGTCGTCACGAATAAGGATCTCGAGAAGATCATGGATACCTCCGACGAGTGGATCCGTGAGCGCAGCGGCATCAAGCGACGTCACGTAGCGGCAGACGACGAAACCAGCGCGGATATGGGACTGGCGGCGGCACGTCGTGCGTTGGAAGCGGCGGGCATCGAGGCGACGGATGTCGACCTCATCATCGTCGCCACGACAACGCCGGACAAGATTTTCCCGAGCACGGCCTGCATCATCCAGCGTCGACTCGATATCCACGAGTGTCCGGCCTTCGATGTCCACGCCGCCTGCGCGGGCTTCGTTTATGCGATGGATGTAGCGGATCGCTTCATTCGCACCGGGGGAGCGACGACGGCGCTCGTCATCGGGACAGAGACATACAGCCGCATCATCGACTGGAAAGACCGGACGACCGCCGTGCTGTTCGGCGATGGCGCAGGCGCCGTCGTGTTACAGCCTACCGAGGAAGAGGGCGTCATCCGGACCGCGATTCATGCCGATGGCAAGTTCGAGGACCTATTGCACGTGCCGAAGGGCATCTCAACCGGCTACTCGCCAGAGGACCGCGAGGGCGCCTTCATCCGGATGAAGGGCCACGCGGTCTTCAAGAAGGCAGTCGCGGCGCTGGACTCGATGGCCCGTGATGCCATCGCCAATTCCGGCCACGACGCTGACGAGATTGACTGGCTGGTGCCGCACCAGGCGAACCTGCGGATCATCGCCGCGGCTGCCAAGAAATTCGACCTGCCGATGGAGCGGGTCGTGGTCACCGTTGACGAGCACGCGAACACCTCCAGCGCATCGATTCCTTTGGCGCTGGATGCCGCGGTCAGGGACGGGCGAATCAAGCGCGGCGAGCTGCTCCTGTTTTCAGCATTCGGCGCCGGATTCACGTGGGGATCGACGCTGGTCCGCTTCTGATCCATTAGACCTCGGATCGTCGGCAAAAAAACTGACCAAGTTGTTAAAACAGTAAGTGTTCAGCCAGTTTTGAACATAACGTCCTAAATCAATGCTTTTTCGGCGCTTTTAGTGTGACGTGATTCACACTTTTGCTCGATTTCGCTACCTATACTGTCCCGAAATCATCTGTCGCCATTTTGCGACATTCGACAGGAAACGCGATTCATGGACGATTCTAAGAACAGCTACAAGGATTCGCCGCTCTCCGAGAGCAGCGTTTCGATGAAATTATCGTTGATCCAGAGGCAGTGCAGCGATCTTCTGGATGCCGGCAACGATTTTGGCGGACTCTCGCTCGAAGATCCGCTGCCCGAGAACGACAACACCAATCCTTACAACCGCGGCTGAGCGCGTCGGCCCGGTTGCATCGGCCTTAAAGGCTGATGATGCGCATTGTCGACGCGGCCCGACATCCCCACCGCCGTCTGACGCCCACAACCCGCTGAAGACACCCACGCTTCAGCCGCTGCCAAACACCAAGTCGGTGCCCGATATCGTGGTTCGACTCCCGATCCTGCTCCCTCGTTGACCTCAAGTGCGGCGCTAATTTTCGCCGAGATTCGCGCGAGCGCCGCCGCTCGCCTATGATTCGGTGTGTCGTATCCGAACTTCGCAGCCGGAAGTTCGGTCATAGCTCTGAGAGCCTGAGCCGGGGAGAGTCATGGAAATCAAACTTACGATCAATAAACAGGACCACACGCTGTCAGTGGAACCCGAAATGCCGTTGCTTTGGGCCATCCGGGATTTCGTCGGCCTGACGGGCACCAAGTTTGGCTGCGGAAAAGCCCTGTGCGGCGCGTGCACGGTACACCTCGACGGTCAGCCGATTCGCTCTTGCGCCTATCCCGTCAGCGCGGCAGCGGGAAAGTCGATTACAACGATTGAGGGACTTTCGCCGGACGGTGGACACCCCGTGCAAAAAGCGTGGCGCAAGCACAACGTCGCGCAATGCGGCTACTGCCAGTCGGGACAGATCATGTCGGCAGCCGCCTTACTTGATCGAAACCCCAAGCCTACAAGCGACGAAATCCGTACGGCGATGAACGGCAATATCTGCCGCTGCGGCACCTACAACCGCATCGAAGCGGCGATCGCCGACGCGGCGGAGGAACTGTCATGAGCGGGCCGCAGAAACTGACACGACGCGACTTCCTGAAGCGCACCGGGCAGGCGGGTGGAGGCCTGATGCTGGCGACGCATCTTCCCTCCGTTGCTGCGGCGGCGCGCGATACGCTGTTGGAGCCCAATGTATTCATCCAGGTTCGCTCCGACAGCACGGTCCGCATCGTCTGCCATCGCTCGGAGATGGGGCAGGGCATCCGAACCAGCCTGCAGCAGATCTTCGCGGATGAGCTGGAGGCAGACTGGGACACGGTTGAGCTGGTACAAGCTGTCGGCGACCAGAAATACGGCGACCAGAACACGGACGGTTCCACGAGCATTCGCAGGCATCTGAAGAAACTGCGGCAGGCTGGGGCCAGTGCCAGGCAGTTACTCGAGCAGGCCGCAGCCAATACCTGGGGAGTGGATCGTTCAGAGTGCAAGGCCCAGCTCAACGAGGTGGTTCACTCCGGCAGTAGCCGTCGCCTCGCCTACGGGGATCTTGTGGCGGACGCAGCAGAGCTCGAGGTGCCAAGCGAGCCGGACCTGAAATCGCCCGACCAGTTCCGCTACATCGGCAAATCGCTGGACTCGGTCGACGGCATCGCAATGACAACCGGCACCGCGAATTACGGCATCGACACGGTCCTCCCGGGCATGGTCTACGCGTCCGTCGAGCGTTCGCCAGTACTGGGCGGCACACCTCGCACCTTCGATGAAGACGCTGCTTTGGCGGTGCCCGGCGTGGAGGCGGTACTCAGCCTGCCCGAGGCGACCAGCCCGGTGTTCTTCAACCCGATTGGTGGTCTTGCGGTGATCGCGTCAAACACGTGGGCGGCGCAACGGGGTCGTGCGGCCCTGAACGTGGACTGGACAGACGGCGACAATGCGTCTTATTCGTCCGATTCCTACAGGAGCGAGCTGTTCGACGCGGTGCACAAGGACGGCTTCAGCGTATTGTCCCGCGGCGATGTCGAAGAGGCATTCGTGGACGCTGAGCAGGTCGTTGAGGCCGACTACTACGCGCCGCACCTTGCACAGGCGCCGATGGAGCCCCCGGCCGCGACGGCTGTCATTCGCGACGATGGGCATTGCGAAGTCTGGGCGTGTACGCAGGCGCCGCAAGCCGCAAGGAGAACGGTCGCACAACTGCTCGGCGTCGGCGAAGACAAGGTGACGATTCACGTAACACTCCTTGGTGGCGGTTTCGGGCGCAAATCCAAGGCGGATTTCGTCGCCGAGGCTGCCTGGCTCGCAAAGCGCACGGGCAAGCCGGTGAAAGTGACGTGGACTCGCGAGGACGATATTCGGCACGGCTTCCTGCACTCGGTGAGTGGTCAGTACCTGAAGGCGGGCCTCGACAAGGACGGCAACGCGACGAGCTGGCTGCATCGCAGCGCGTTTCCGCCGATCGGCAGCACCTTCAGCATGGAGGCGTCGTCGTCCAATGCCTTTGAGAAGGATCTCGGCCTCGTTGACAACCCCTTTGCGATCCCGAATATGCAGGTCGAAGTGGCGACGCTGCCGGCGCACGTCCGTATCGGCTGGCTGCGCTCGGTTGCCAATATCTTTCATGCGTTCGCGGCTTCGAGCTTCGCGGATGAGATGGCGTACGCGGCGGGCGCAGATCCAAAAGACTACCTGCTGCGGCTGATCGGGCCGCCGCGCCAGTACGACCCGGCTGATGACGGTGCGCGTTACGGCAACTACGGGCAAAGCATCGACGAGTACCCGATCGATACGAAGAGAATGGCAGACACCGTGAACAAGGTCAGTGACATGGCAGGTTGGGGGCGCGAGCTGCCTGACGGCCGTGGCCTCGGTATCGCGGTTCACCGCTCATTCTTGAGCTACGTCGCGGTCGTCGCCGAGGTTGCCACCGATGAGGCGGGCAAGCTCGCCGTGGACAAGTTATGGATGGCCATCGATGCAGGACAGGTAATCAACCCCGATCGCGTCAAGTCGCAGCTCGAGGGCGGCGGAATTTTCGGTGTCAGTCTGACGCTTCACAGCGGCCTGACCGCGGAGAACGGGCGCATCGTGGAGGGTAACTTCGATACCTACCCGGTGGCGCGCATGTCGGACACACCGACGGTGATCGAAACGCACATCATGGACGTTGACGCGCCACCGGGTGGCGTTGGCGAGCCGGGCGTGCCTCCGGTCGCGCCGGCCATCACCAACGCCTACTTTGCAGCGACGGGCAGGCGATTGCGAAACCTGCCGTTAAGAGAAGCCGGAGTTGTATGAAAAATCGGTTTCGGCCTGCGTAGGTTCGCCCCCTGCGCAGGCCGAATACCCTAGAATCGCCGTTCCTTAAAGCTACGGCGATCCCATGAAACGGCTTGAGCTGAAGATTACGCCCGAGGGCGAACAACTGATCACCGATGTGCGCGGCCTCGGCGTGCTGCGCTATCCCCTGCTCAACAAGGGAACCGGCTTTACGCCGGACGAGCGCCGCCGGCTGGATATCGAAGGCCTGTTACCGTCGAGGAGCAACGACATCGAGGTTCAGGCGGAGCGCATCTACAAGTCGATCATGCACAACGCGGACGACGTTGGCCGTCATATCGGGTTGGCCGCTCTGCAGGGGAGAAACGAGCACCTGTTCTACAAGGTCCTGAGCCTGCACCTCGAGGAGCTGATGCCGGTCATCTACACGCCGACCGTTGGCCTGGCCTCGCAACACTATTCGACTCACTATCGGCGCGCGCGGGGGCTGTTCATCACGCCTGACCACCGCGGGCGCATCGAGCATATCTTGAGGTCTGCGATCCCGATCAAGGACATCCGGCTCATGGTCGTCACCGACAACGAGTCGATTCTTGGCATCGGTGACCAGGGGGCGGGTGGCATGGCAATCAGCAACGGCAAGCTGGCGCTGTACTGCGCCGGCGCCGGCATACATCCGTACTACACGTTGCCGGTCAGCCTCGATGTCGGCACGGACAACGAGGATCTGCTGGAGGATCCGCTGTACCTCGGCTACCGCCACCACCGCCTTCGCGGCGACGAATACTTAACGCTCGTCGACGAGTTTGTCGAGGCCTGCAAGACCGTCTTCCCCGGCGCGCTGATCCAGTGGGAAGACTTTCGCAAGGACAATGCACTGAAGATCCTGGACCGCTACCAGGACCAGGTGCCGTCCTTCAATGACGATATCCAGGGCACCGGTGCCGTAGCGACGGCCTGCATTACCGCAGGCTCGCGTATCGCGAACATCCATCTGTCCGACGTACGTATCCTGATCTACGGCGCCGGCGCTGCCGGTCTTGGTATCAGCCGGCAGGTCAAGAACAGGCTGAGCAATGCCGGGCTGCGCGGCGAGGCGCTGGCGCGAGCCGTGCTGGTCATGGACAGCCGGGGCGTGATCTCGGATGAGCGCAAGGGCCTCGACGTGTACAAGGAAGAGATGGCCTGGCCGGCTGCCATGGTCGCCGCGGAGCTCGGTCTCGACGGCGAGCAGCTGAGTGACCTGGCAGCGGTAACGCGGGCCTACGGCGCCAACATCCTCGTCGGAGCGTCAGGGCAGGGCGGTTCCTTCGACGTCGATACGGTCGAGGCCATGCTGGAGACAGCCGAGCGGCCAATCATACTGCCGATGTCCAACCCGACATCGATCAGTGAGGCCGTCCCCAGCCAGCTGCTCGACTGGACGAACGGTCGTGCGCTGATTGCGACCGGTAGTCCTTTCGCGCCGGTCAGGACGCCGAATGGGGAAATACCGATTGGCCAGGCGAATAACGTGTTTGTCTTCCCGGGCATCGGGCTCGGGACAATCGCGGCGGGCGCCACGTCGATCAGCGACACGATGATCGCTGAGGCCGCGACGGGCATGGCGGACAGCCTGACCGAGGCGGAGCTTGCCGCGGGGCGACTGGTCCCCAGCGTGTCACGACTGTGGGATGTCTGTGGCCAGGTAGCCCTTGCCGTGGCCAGGCAGGCCGTAGTCGAGGGCAGGGCGCCGGCACAGAGCGACGACGAGCTCGAGGCGGCGATCAACGCGTTTCGCTGGAAGCCACGCTATCCGGAGATCATCTGCAGCGACGACTAGCCGTATGATGTATAAGGCTCAGTCGGCGCGAAATTCCGCCCACTCGGGATGCCGCTCAAAGCTCGCGCGGACAAAGGAGCATTGCGGGACGATCCGGAAGCCCTGTACCGCGGCATCGGCCATGAGTTGCTTGACGAGTGCCGAGGCGATTCCACGGCCGCGGAGCGCATCCGGGACAAGCGTATGGTCGGCGATAATCGTGTCGGCGTCTTTCTGTACATAGGACAGAATGCCGGTCGCATCGCTGTCGTCGACGTGCGCCTCGTACAGGCCGCCCGATTCGGTAGCCTCGTGTGTGATCTGGACCGACGACGTCATGGCGCCCCCTCAGACTGTGTGCGATGAAGGCAGACCGCTTCTCACGCTATACCGATCGAACCGGTCACGGGCAGCACGTGCAGTGCGACCGCGAGGAAATGGCAGATGCCGCCGATCAGTACGAAGACGTGCCAGATCGCGTGGTTGAATCGCAGCGACCGGATGGAATAGAACATCGCGCCCACCGTGTAGGCGATACCGCCGGCGACCAGCCAGGCAATGCCGCCGCTGCCAACGGCCTCGGCTAACTGGGGCGCGGCGATGACGACCAGCCAGCCCATGACGAGGTAGCTGGCCATCGCGAATTTCGGAAATCGGTGCCGCAGCCAGATTTTCGACACGATGCCGAATGCCGCCAGCGTCCAGATCGCCCCGAACAGCCACCAGCCGGTCGGGTTGCGCATCGAGACCAGGATAAAGGGTGTGTACGTGCCTGCGATCATCAGGTAGATGGCGCAGTGGTCGAGCAACTTGTAAATGTGCTTGTGTTCGGAGGCGTGCAGCGCGTGATACACCGTCGACGCGAGGAAGAGCAGCAGCAGGCAGATGCCGTACACGATGCTCGCGGAAATCCGCCAGGGGTCAGCCGCAACGATTGAGATGTAGAGCATCCAGGAGAGTCCCGCGACACTCAACAGCACGCCGGCGCCGTGACTGACCGCGTGGAAGATCTCTTCTTTTACCGAATAATCCATTTCAGAGCTGCGTGGATGGCCCAGAGGCCTCAACTGTAGCTCATGCTGACTACAAAATTGTTTCGAATTGACGCCAATTTTGTTGACGACGGCCTGCGACGACTTCAGGCCGCATCGTCGGACGCGTCGACGGACCGGTCGTCATTCGAGGCCATACCGAGCTGCCTGGCGATGATTTCGCGCAGCGCAGGCATCGTGAAGGGCTTCGACAGGTAGTCGTTCATACCGGCCTCCAGGCAGCGCTCGCGGTCGCCTGTCAACGCGTTTGCGGTCAGAGCGACGATCGACTGTGTCGTCTTGCCGGTATTGCGCTCGTGCTCGCGAACCGCCCGCGTTGCCGAGAACCCGTCCATTTCCGGCATCTGGCAGTCCATCAGCACAATATCGAAACTCTGGTCCTGGTCTATGAGCAGCTCGACCGCCTCTTTGCCGTTCATCGCGCTTGTGATCCTGCAACCCAGCATTTTCAACATGGCTGAAGCGACTTCCTGGTTGACGAGGTTGTCCTCGACGAGGAGTACGTTTGCTTCGAGCAGTCCCGCTGGTTCCTGCGCCTCGGACTCCGGTTGCGTTACAACAGCCGCGGTGACGGTGTCCACGCTGTTGACGAGGCCGGTCATACAGGCCTTCAGCAGGCGTTGTCGAATCGGTTTGGTCAGCGTGGATGTGATCTGCAGATTCTCACGTTCCGCCTTGGTGACTTGTCGCGACAGCGAGCTCAGCAGCACGATTTTCGCGTCGGAACAGGCGTCCAGCTTTTGAATCTCGGCCGCCGTGTCCAGGCCGTTCATCTCCGGCATGTGGAGATCGAGTAGTACGATGTCCGGGCAGAAGCCGTCACGAAGGTGCTGCAGCGCCTGTTGGCCGGACCCGGCCAATCTGACATCGACGCCCCAGCTCGAGAGCTGCGCGTGCAGTATGTCCCGGTTGGTCTGGTTGTCGTCTACCACGAGTGTCGATACGCCCTCCAGCGATTCGTCAATCGACTGCCCCGGCTTGCGCTGTTGATCGAGGGCAATCTCGAACCAGAATGTCGTGCCTTGCCCCTGCGAGCTTTCTACCTGGATGTCCCCGCCCATCAGATCGACCAGCTGCCTGGAAATCGCGAGGCCCAGGCCGGTGCCGCCGAAGCGACGTGTCACTGATCCATCCTCCTGCGAGAATGAGTCGAACACCCTGGCGATATTCTCCGGGTCGATGCCGATGCCAGTGTCTTTGACTTCTATCCTGACGAGGTCGTCATTGTCGTCGGCGTGCTTCGCGGGGCGCGTGACGCGGAGCAGAATCTCTCCGGACTCGGTGAACTTGACGGCGTTTCCGAGCAGATTCAACAAGATCTGGCGAATCCGGAGGCCGTCACCGATGCGGTTCGCCTCCAGAAACGGATCGACATCGCAAAGCAGCTCGAGGCCCTTACGGCTTGCCTGCTCGGCGAGCAACTCGGCGACTTCCTCGACGGTGTCTCGGAAGTCGAACGGCGCGCAGTCGAGTTCGAGCTTGCCGGCCTCGATCTTGGAAAAGTCGAGAATGTCGTTGATGATGCCGAGCAGGGACTCGGCGGAATGATTGATGTTCTCTGCGTACCGTCGCTGACGTTGGTCGATATCACCGGAGGCAAGCATCAGCTCGGTCATACCGAGTACGCCATTCATGGGCGTGCGAATCTCATGACTCATCCGAGCCAGGAACTCACTCTTGGCATTGCTGGCGGCCTCGGCCTTGTCGCGCGCATCACGCAGCTCCTCGACAAAGTCCTCGAGGCGGTTGTTGGCCTCAGCGAGGCTGCGTGTGCGTTCGTCAACCTCTGCTTGTAGCTGTTCGCGATGCGCTTCGAGTCGACGATCACGAACCTCCAGTTTCTTCAGCATGTCGTTGATCGCGCTGGCGAGCGATGCTATCTCGTCCTGTCCGTCGACCTCTGCACGGAGCGAGAAGTCTTCATCCGCGGACACAGACTGCGCCAGCCCTGACAGTTTCTGGATCGGTCCAACGATGGCCGGTGTCAGCAGCGACGACAGGACCAACGAAATGACCGTGCCGATCCCCAGCGCGAGGGCAGTCAGCGCCATCGACGTGTAGATACTGTTGAAGACGGGCAACAGGCTGGACCGAACGTAGATCGTACCAATCGTCTCGCCCTCGAAGCGAACCGGCTGGATGATCTCCAAGGTTTTGACGCCGGTCGTCCGAGACTGGCTCTCGTTGCTGTTCTGGTGTTCCGCTATCCAGGCCTGCGGCAGATGTTCGGTGTCGGATAGCGCCAGTGTTCCCAGCTCTTCTCCTGTTGCCGAGAACAGCGCGGCGACCTCGACACTGGATTGCGCTTCCAATGATGAGAGCACGCGATTGGCCTGTTCGGCATCATCGAACGTCAGTGCGCCTGTGCTGTTTTTGCCGACGACATCGGCAAGCACGGAGAGCTGCGCGCGAAGAGCATCGCGAGCCTGGAAGCCCTGTCCGACGAGCAGGAACAGCGACGAAGCCAGCAACGCCACGGCGGCCGCGGACATGATGATGACCTGCACTTTGCGCGTAAGCGGCAGATTCCCGAGATAATGGATCATCGCCGAGCCCTTCTGTTGTCATTCACCAGGTCTGCAAGCTCCATCAGCTGGGAGCTGATGACGAGGGCTGATGACTCGTATGCAGCGAGTTTGATTTGCATGGAGATATTGTTGCCCCGCTTGGAGAGG
>JAAUXY010031627.1_pt1 | contig 14431 bp, 12 predicted proteins | sample 7278121 | NCBI WGS metagenome assembly JAAUXY01 (sample SAMN14350117, study PRJNA611818) | marine sediment metagenome | isolation source: surface marine sediment (1.8m) | place: French Polynesia: Moorea | collected 2018-08 | reverse complement strand
GAGTACCAGGCCATGACAAAGGTCAGGGCCGGGATGGACGCCAGGAGCTCGTCGAGTTCCCAGTCCTCGTAGTCTCTCGTCGTTTCAAAGAGACGGTCGACAAAATCGAAGGAGATGAGCAGGCTGAGCAGCACCGCAAAGGCCGCCGCGCCGAGAATTAGGTCCCGCATCCGCGCCGTGTCTTTGCGCTCGCTCCAGCTTGTCTCGGCCGAAGCGTTCTCCGTCGCCATTTCGAGCATCATCGCAGTCCTCAGATCGGTGGAGACCTACAGGGGAATTGGTAAAGCGTGGGTAAAGCCTGATCGTGGGCTTCGAGCGGATCGCTGGGGTCTGGCCGCGTCGGCACCCCGTCCGCCGACCCGCCTCCCCAGGGGTTGTGCTGTCCGCCCGCCCTACAACGCTTGCCGTCGAGCCGACAGCGCCCGCGTTCGACCTGCGCCGGCAATCGTGCTAGCGTTTCCCGTAAGCAGTTGATGTCTGATGGTTAATACCGGCCGGGACTGGGGACGGGGTATGCCAAAAGGATATATGCCGGTGAGACGATGACCACGCCGGCCGTCGCCTATCCGGACCGGTCCGTGGTCTCGTGCCACGACTGCGGCGCGCTCTACCGGCGCATCGATCCCGGCGTGGCGGCAAAGGCGAAATGCCCGCGCTGCGGCGCCCTTTTGTACTACAGCAAGCCCAACAGCATCGACCGGTCGCTCAACCTGCACCTGGCGGCGCTGATTTTTCTGGTGCTGGCCAACATCTTCCCCTTCATGACCTTCAAGCTCGAGGGGCGGGAGCAGGAGAGCACGCTGATCTCGGGCGTCATCGACTTCTATAACCAAGGTTTGTGGCCGCTTGCGGCGCTGGTGCTGCTCGCCACGGTCTTGATCCCGTTCGTCAAGATCGTCAGCACCATCTACGTCCTGGCCATGGTCCAATACGGCCGGACGACCCGGCGGCTGGCGACGATCTTTCGATATATCGAGGTCATGCACCCCTGGGCCATGATGGAGGTCTATCTCCTCGGTGTGCTGGTGGCGATCGTCAAGCTCTCGGACATGGCGACGATCGAGTTCGGCACCGCGCTTTGGTGCTTCGTGATCCTGATCATCCTGTTGGCGGCGGGCGAGTCGGCGCTCGACCCAGGCGAGGTCTGGGACCGGCTGGACCGCCGCCGGGCGGACAAGGGCACGGGGCCCGCCCAAGCGCCGCCGGACAGGCGGGTGCGCCCCTTCGGCTGCCACAGCTGCGGGCTGGTCACCTATCTCGACCGCACGGCCGAGGCCAGCCATCCCCATTGCGAACGCTGCGGCGGCACGCTGCACTGGCGCAAGACCAACAGCCTGGCGCGCTCCTGGGCCTTGGTGATCACCGGCTTCATTCTCTACATCCCGGCCAACCTGTATCCGATCATGACCGTGATCTCCTTCGGCAAGGGCGCACCCGACACGATCATGAGCGGCGTCATCCACCTGATCGAGGCCGAGATGTGGCCGCTCGCGCTCTTGGTCTTTTTCGCCAGCGTAACCGTGCCCGTGATGAAGCTGCTCGGCATGAGCTATCTCTTGATTTCGGTCCAGCGGGGCTCGCACTGGCGCCCTCGCGACCGGACCTTGCTCTACCGGATCGTCGAGGCGGTCGGGCGCTGGTCGATGATCGACATCTTCATGATCTCGATCCTGGTCGCCCTGGTGAAGCTCGGATCGATCGCGACCATTGAGCCCGGCGTCGGGGCGACCTCGTTCGCCGCGGTCGTGGTGATCACCATGATTGCGGCGATGACCTTTGACCCGCGCCTGATCTGGGACGCCATGGAAGAAAGGACCGACGGTGGCGCCGCCCGCTGAGACCCAGATGGAGCCGGCTGCTCCGGATGTGGAAATCCGGAAGCGGCGCGGCATCTCGCCCGTCTGGCTGATCCCCGTCGTCGCCGGCGCGATCGCGCTGTGGCTCGGCTATAAGACGATCACGGAAAAAGGCCCGACGATCACGATCGCCTTCGAGACGGCCGAGGGCCTGGAGGCGGAGAAGACCAAGCTCAAGATCAAGGATATCGACGTCGGCCTGGTGCAGGAGATCCGGATCAAAGAGGACCTGTCCGGCGTGGTCGTCACGGCGGAGCTGGACAAGGGCACGGAGTCCTTCCTCACTGACCAGACGAGATTCTGGGTCGTCCGACCCAGGGCCGACATCAGCGGCATCTCCGGGCTCGGCACGCTGGTTTCGGGCTCGTATATCGAGATCGACCCGAGCATCAAGGGAGAGCCGGCGCGCAGCTTCACGGGGCTCGAGGTTCCGCCGCTGGTGCGCACCGACCGGCCCGGAAACCGCTACGTCCTCGTCGCCGACAAGCTGGGCTCTTTCAGCCGGGGCTCGCCGATCTACTACCGCGGATTCAAGGCGGGCCAGGTGCTGGGCTATGAGCTGACGGAAGACGAGCAGGGCGTCTTCGTGCACATCTTCATCGACGAGGCCTACACCGGTCTCGTCAAGACCAGCTCGCGCTTCTGGAACGTCAGCGGCGTCCAGGTCGAGGCCGGCTCCGAGGGCATGCGGATCAAGATGGAATCGCTCGCCGCCTTGATCGAGGGCGGCATCGCCTTCGACACGCCCCGAACCCTGGAAACCGCCGACCTGGCCGAAGCGGGCACGGGCTTCAGCCTGTATGCAAGCCTCGAGGCCAGCGAGGAAGCCAGCTACGTGCGACGGTATCGCTACATCCTGTACTTCGACGGTTCGGTCCGCGGCCTGTCGATCGGCGCACCGGTCGAGATCCGCGGCGTGAAGGTGGGCAAGGTCATCGATCTGAAGATGGAGTTCGACCGGCCGAACCTGCGGTTCCGGATTCCGGTCCTGATCGAGATCGAGCCGGACCGCGTGGTCGTCATCGGCGAACAGGTACCGCTGCCCCAGGTGGCCGAGACCTCGGCGATGTCCGACGACATCCGCGCCCGGGCGGTGATGCGCGGCCTCGTCGCGCGCGGCCTGCGCGGGCAGCTGGAGAGCGGCAGCCTGATCACCGGACAGCTCTTCGTCTCCCTGGATTTCCATCCGGATACCGAGGCGCAGTTCGTGGACACGGAGGGCCGCTACGGCGAGATCCCGACGATCCCGTCAACGATCGAGGCGCTGACCGCTTCGGTGACGGGCGTGCTGGACAAGATTGCCCGGCTGCAGCTGGAAGAGCTGGTCGCCGACATGCGAGAGACGGTGCAGACGGCGCAGGGCCTCGTCGCCTCGCCGGAGCTCAAGCAGTCGGTCGCCAATCTCAACGAGTCCCTGGTCAGCCTGCGCTCGACGCTCGACAACGTCGACCAGCAGGTCGGGCCTTTGGTCAGCAGCCTGCGCGAGACCTCGGACACGGCCAACCGCACGCTCAAGCAGGCGCGGGTGACGCTCGCCTCGACCAACAGCCTGATCGGCGAAGGGTCCCAGATCCGCTACGATCTGAGCGAGATGCTGCGAGAGCTCGCCGAGGCCGCCCGGTCGATCCGGGTTCTGGCAGACTATCTGGAGCAGAATCCGGAAGCTTTCGTGCGGGGCAAGGGAGGACCTGATTGATGAACCGGCAGATCCGAGACCGGCCGCTTGCGCGCCTGCTGGTTCTCGGCATCCTGGTCGCCGTAGCGGCCTGCGCCGAGAGCCAGCCGTCCAAGTTCTATGTGCTTTCGAGCCTGAAGGCGTCCGAGGCGGGCGCGGTCCCGGGCGGCACCCAGAAGAAACCGCTCGCGGTGGGTGTTGGCCCGATCACCATGCCGGAGTATCTCGACCGGCCGCAGGTCGTGACCCGGTCCAGCCCGACCAAGCTGTCGCTTGCCGAGTTCGACCGCTGGGCCGAACCGCTGACCCCGCTTTTCACCCGTGTCATGGTCGAGAACATGTCCGTCCTGCTGGCCTCGGAGCGCGTCTACGGGCTGCCCCGCCGGAGCGGCGGACGCCTCGACTATCAGGTGGAGATCGACGTGTTCCGCTTCGACTCCGACGCTTCCGGCGAGGTCTTCCTGACCGCCCGCTGGACGCTCTACGGGACGAGCCGCCAGCGTCCCCTGAGGATCCGCCAGACCACCATCACCGAGAGCGCCGGATCGGCGGCGAACGTGGAGAGTTTGGCGGCCGCCATGAGCCGCGCCGTGGAACAGCTCAGCCGCGAGATCGCGCGCGAGATCGAGGCGCAGCGGGCATAGGGTCTCGTCCCGGCGGACAGCGCGGCTGCCGGTCGGCTGCCACGCGATCAGCCCGGTCCGCCGAAACGGCTTCGCCAGGCCGCTGGCGAAAGCCCGGCGATCTTCTTGAATGAGCGGCTGAAGGCCGCCTCGGACGCGTAGCCCACCTCCAGGCCGACGGCGGAAACCTTGGCCGCGCCGTCGCTGAGCCGCCGGGCGGCCAACTGCACCCGCCAATGGGTCAGATACTGCATCGGCGGCTGTCCCACCAAATGCGCGAAGCGCTCCGCCAGCACCGAACGCGACAGAGCGACCTCGCGCGCCAGCTGGTCCAGCGTCCAGGCGTGCGCCGGTCGCTCGTGCAGCAGCGCCAGCGCCCGGCCGATCGCCGGATCCCGCAACCCCGCGAGCCAGCCCGTCTGGTCCGCCGGAAGCGTCTCCAAATAGCGGCGCACCACCTCGACGAACATGAGCTCGCTGAGGCGCAGGCGAATGCTTTCGCCGCCGGCGCGCTGGCGCTGGGCCTCCGCCAAGGTGAGGTCGACGAGGCGGTCCAAGAGATCGTCCCGGCCCACGTCGGGCCGGCGCACGTGCATCATCCGGGGCAGCGTCGCGAGCAGCGGATTGAACGGGCGCGCATCGCAGCCGAGGAAACCGCAGACGAACCGCGCCCGCTCGGGGCCGCCGCCGCCTTCGGTCACCACGAAGGGCAGCTTGCCCGCGGCCATATCCTGGAAGAATTGGAGGGTCTCGGCCGCATCCAGTTCGGGCGGCGCGCCTGCCGCGCTCAGCATCGCGTAAGGATCGGCATGCGGAAACACGATGATGTCGCCGGCCCCGAACTTGACCGGCTCGACACCTGGCACGCGCGCGTAGCCGGTTCCCTCGACCACCACGTGATAGGAGACGATATGCCGGGCCCGGGGCAGGATGATCCCGGCGAACGCGCTGGCTTCAGGGACCTCCACGCACCAGGGGGTCGTCGCATCGACCATGAAGAACAGGGCGCCCGTGAGTTTGACCCTGTGCAGCACGTCGGACAGGGGATCCGCAGCAACAGGCGCACCGTCGGGCAAAGGGTTGCCGGCCGTGCGGCCGCCGCTTCCGCCTTTCGGACGCGTCGGCAAGAGATCCGGACCCTGGGTCATGGTCACCGCTCCGGGCCCGACCCTACTATCGCCCGTAGACGACCGCCAGGGCTATCGGGCCCGCGCGCCGTCTCCTTTGAAGGCGGTGATTCTGCGAAGGAGAAGATCCATGCCTGAACTGAGCCTGGAAGAGCTTAAGACGACCGCCGCCGCCTATGAAGAGCGGCTGGTCCCGGCCCTGTTTCAGCAGTGGACAGAGCCGATGGCGGACGCTGCGCACATCCGCGCCGGACAACGGGTGCTGGACGTCGCCTGCGGCACGGGCGTCCTGGCGCGCGCCGTCGCCGATCGAGTCGGGCCTGGCGGCTCGGTCACCGGCCTTGACGTGAACCCGGGCATGCTGGCCGTGGCCGCGCACGCCGCGCCCGGGATCGAGTGGCGCCAAGGCGTGGCGGAAGAGCTTCCCTTTGAGGACCGGACCTTCGATGCCGTGGTCAGCCAGTTTGGCCTGATGTTCTTCCCGGACCGGGAGGCCGCTCTGCGGGAGATGGTTCGCGTCCTCAAACCAGGCGGCCGACTGGCCGTGGCCGTCTTCGACGGCCTCGACAGGATACCGGCCTACGCCCTGATGGTCGACGTCCTCGAGCGCGTGGTCGGCCAGGAGGCTGCCAACGCGCTTCGCTCTCCCTTCGTGCTGGGGGACACCGAGGCGCTCTCTTCGCTGTTCGCCGCCGCCGGCATCCCGTCCGCGGCGATCGCCACGACGGAAGGGACGGAGCGCTTTCCAAGCGTCCGGGACATGGTGTTGGGCGATGTCAAAGGCTGGTTCCCCCTGGCCGGGATCCGATTGGACGAGGACATGATCGCAGCGCTGGTCGCCCAGGCGGAAGCGGCGCTCATGCAATTCGTGACCGCCGGCGGCGCCGTCGAGTTCCCGGTTCGCGTCCACATCGTCACGGCGCAGAGAGCGTGACGACGGGCGATTGCCGTCAGCGCACGTTGAGCACCGAGTTCCGGGCCTGTCCCATGACACCGAAGGCGACGCTGCCCCGAATGAACCGTTTGAGCCGGGATTTGCCCGAATCGGAGACCACGGTCAGCGCATAGTCCTTGCTGAGCTTTTTGATCTCCGCGACCGGATCGCCCACCCGGGTCAACGCCTCGGCGACCTTGATGCCGTCCTCGGCCAACATGGCCTTGGCCTCGGACACTTGCTGCTCGGCCATGCCACGCTCCGCTTTGTCCAGCGCAACCGAGACCAGGGTGATCGGATTGCGGGTAAGATGGGCCAGGACCGCGGCGCGGCGCAGTGCGTCCATGGAATGCTCGGTTCCGTTGGTGCAGATTAGAAATCCTTTGCCGTCCCGTTGCTCCCGGGTGATCAGGACCGAGCACGGCGACAGCATGGCCACCTTTTGGGCGACGCCGGCATCCCAGAAAGATCTGAGTTCGCCTTGCCAGCGGCTCGGCGCGCCCAGGATCATCACGTTGTAGGGGCCGAGTTCATACTGATCGAGAATGCCGCTCGCCGCGTCCGGAGCCGTCTTCAGTTTCAGCACGATGCTCTTGCCGCTCTCGTGCCGGTATTCGACCTTGTTGTCGCCGAGCGGGTCGCCCCTCAAGTTCGTATGCGTGTGCTTGGCGCTCCACTGCTCGGCCATGGCCTTCTCCTCGGTAAGCAAAGCGAGGCCCTTCTTCAGATACTGCACGCCGGGAAGCTCGAGGCCCCATTCCAGCATGTTCTCCCGCGCCACCCGGATCTGGAGGCCGCCGGAACGCAAGCCCTGGTCGATCGGGCGCACGTACAGGAGAATGATGTCGCACTCGTCGCCTTGGCCGATCTCTTTGGCGAAGCGAAGCCCTTCGTAAGACGCGTCCGTGCCGTCGATGCAGACCAGGATCCGGAACCGGTTTCGACGCCACTCCCGGAGCTCTTCCAGTTCCTTCTCCGCGGCCCGCTCGGCCGCAGTAGTCCGCCGATGCCAGATCCCCATTACGGTATCCCCGCCACTGTCACACCCCGAGCAGGGGCCAATACAAAAGCGCGGCCACCAGCATCAGCAGGGTCGACATGATCACCATTCGCCAGCCGACCTTCAGGAAATCGCTGGTCTTCAGGTAGCCGGCGGCGAAGACAATGGTACAGGCCGGCGTGCCGACCACCGTCAGATAGGCGAAGGCGGACGAGATCGCGGTGACGAAGCCGATCACGATCGGGCTCTCGCCGGCGACGCTGGCCACCTTCAGCACGATCGGCCCGAGCACGGCCACGGCGGCGCCATTGGACATGGTGTTGGTCACGCCGGTGGTGAGGACCGAGACCGCCGCCCACAGACCCAATCCTTGGTCCGCGCCGATTGGCGAGAGCAGTCCGATGAAGTTCTCGGCGATCCATTGCGCCGCGCCTGTATCCTTCATCTGAACGCCCAACGAAATGGCGGCGGCGTAGAGCAGGACGACGCCCCAGTTCACGCCTGAATTCACGTCTTCCCATCGGACCAGGCCGGCAATCAGAAAGGCCGATGCCCCCAGGATCGCCACCGTGCCCATGCCGACGATCTCGGAGGCGAAGATCCAGCCCATCAGGACCAGGAAGAACAGCAGGATCGACATCCAGTCGGCAGGCGTCATTGGCCCCTCGGACAGAACCTGGATCCGTAGTCTTGCGACGGCCCGCGACAGGTTCCGGTACTCGGGCTTGAACGTGAGAAACAGGATCATGGTGACGAACGGCAACTGAAGCAGGAACACCGGGTAGGCGTAGGCCATCCAGTGCACGTAATCGACCAGGTAGCGCCCGGCGTCGGGGTTGCCGGGATCGAAAAAGAACTCCTTCCAGTAGCCGATCATGATGGCGTTCCGCGCGCCGCCGGACGGTGTGCCGATTCCTGCAACCGAACAGCCATAGCAGATGGAAAACAGCACGACGGCGGCCAGGCCGCGAACCTTGTTTCGGTCTTCCGAGGTCAGGCTGATGAGGGTGATGCCGACAGGCAGCATCATGGCCGCCACGGTGTGCTCGCCGATGAAGGAGGCCAAGATCCCGGAGACCAGGGAAATCCCGAAACAGATCCACACCGTCTGGGTGCCGGTGGCCTGGACGATCAACCAGGCAATGCGTTTGTCCAGTTTCTGTTTGACGACCGCCACGGCCAGCATCAGCGATCCCATGATGAACAAAACCGAGTCCGTCATTAGGCTCTTCGCCACCTTTGTGGACTCGATGCCCAGCAGCAGGATCTGGCCGACGACGATCAACAGGGCGACGGTGGGGAGTGGGATCGGCTCGGTCACGAACAGGATCGTGGCCACGACCGACATGGCGAGAACGATCAACCCCTCCTGGCTCAATCCCTCAGGCACCGGCAGGTAGAGCATTGCCGCTCCGACCGCCATCGAGATGAAGAACCAACGCTTTTCCCAGAAGTAGTAGAGGTTGACCTGCGAACGGACGATCAGCATGCGCTGATACCCCCTCCGCCGCAGCCGAATAGACCACGCGGCAGCGGGTTCACGCGCTTGTAGGCTGTCGTTTACCAGGCTTAGCTGTTCCACTGCTCCGGACCCCCAATCCGGAAGCCTCCCGTCGAGGTGTCAGTATTTCATATGCCTACCAAAGCGCCTACCCCGTTGTTCATCCAGGTTTTTCTTCCGGTGATCGCCGGCAACCTGCGGCGGGTAGCGCGGTGCGGGTTCCGCCGCGCAGGATGGTTCTCTCGGCGCGCTTCGATCAGTTCGGTGCGCCCGTGCGCCGGCCGTCCAAGTAGGCCGCCAGATGGTCGCTCAGATCGCGCGCGTCGTCGCCCGCACCGTCGATCAGGGCGGACTTGCGGCGGCGGAGAAACTGCATGCCCATGAGATACATGCCGGGTGAATCGACCACGCCGCCATCGTGCCGGACTTGGCCTTTCCGATCGAAAACGGGCACCTCGAGCCAGGAGAAGTCGGGGCGGTAGCCGGTTGCCCAGATGATGGTATTGATCGCACCGCCGGTGAGATCCATGCCCAGCGGCGGCGAGTCCTCGACCTCGGTCGGGGGCAGCCGGTGCGGGGCCTCGACTTCGTCGTCGAGGCCGTTCTCGGTTGCCCACTCGTCGATGGTGTCGAGCATCCGGTTCATCTTGAGATCGGAAAGGGCGCACTGGTTGCGCAGCGACCCGGAGAACTGCGCCTTGCCGTCGCCGATGCCGACGAGGCGGCCGACCAGCTGGACGCCGATGCTCGTGAGCGCGTTGAGGTCCAAGGTCGAGCGCTCGGGCGAACCGGCCAGCTGGAGCGACGGGACCCGGCGTGCTCTCACGATGTCGTCGACCTCGTCGTAGCGCTCGTCCAGGATTCCGGCCACGTCCATCCACCACTCGATGTCACGGCCCCGATAGACTCGGGGCGCCCGGATGTGCTCGCCCACGGCCAGGGTGACCGGGCGGCCCGAGCGCTGGATCTCGTCGGCGAGTTGGGTTCCGGTGGCCGAAGCGCCGACGATGAGGACACCCCCGTCCTCGAGCTGCTCGGGATTGCGGTAATCCATGGCGGTGAGCGTGGCGATTCCGGCCGGCACGGCCTCGGCCACGTCGGGGACCCGCGCGATGTTGCAGGCACCGGTCGCCAGCACGACGCTCGAACAGCGCCAGTCGCCCCGGCCCGTCCGCACCGCGTAGCCGCCGTCATCGGCGCGTACCGACGTCACGGTTGTGTCGGTCTGCACGGGGGCCGAGATCACCCGCGCATAGCGGTCGAGGAAGTCGATGATCTCGGGCATCGTCCTGAAGCCGTCAGGATCTTCGCCCTCGTAGCCGAAGCCGGGCAGGCGGCTCTGCCAGTTGGGCGTGAGCAGGCGGAGCGAGTCCCATCGCTCGGTCTTCCACGAGTTGGCCACCTCGCCGCGCTCGAGCACCACGTGGTCGATTGCGCGGTCTGCCAGGCACCGGCTCATGGCCAGCCCGGCGTGGCCGGCGCCGATGACGACGGTCGTGGTCGTGCGAATGGGACCCGCTCCCTGCGGACGCAATGCCGTCGGTCAGTTCACCTCGACGGTGACGTTCGTCGGGTTCGTGACGATGTCGAAGACCGCCGATCGCTTTTGCGACTGCGCCACAAGGGCCTTGATATCTTCGGCACTCGCGTCGGCATCGATGTCGAAGTGGACATTGATGCCGTCGAAGCCGTTGCGGACGTCCTTGTCCATACCGAGGATGCCCTGGATGTCCATGCCGGCCTCGAGCGTCGCGGTCACCGAGCGCAGCTGGATCTCCCGGTTCTGGGCGACCGCTGCGACGCCGGCCGTCAGGCAGCTGGCCAATCCTACCAGCACGAGCTCGACGGGCGTGGCCCCGTTGTCTTCGGACGCGAAGATCTCCGGGTGGTCGGCATCGAAGGTGAAGGTGGTCCTATGTTTCTGCTCCTCGCCGAGGCCAAAGAATCCCTCGACGGTCGAGTTGCTGTGCGTGCCGTTGACCCACTTGCAGCTCGCCCGCCACGTGAACTTGGCGGCTTCAGGCGCCTCGCTCAGCGCCTCGCGTGCCTCCAGCAAAGCTTCGACGTTTACGCCATTGTCAACGGTGGTTTCCGTACTGGCCATTGGCTTACTCCCTCTCTTGCGCGTCAAAACGGAACTTGCCGCATTCCCCAACTTGCGAATCGGCCATCTGACCGGACGGAACAGAGGCCGGACACCAAACTCTCGATCAGTTAGACGGCTCTTGGATGAATGCTTGTCTCGCCTTTGTCGGCGCCCCAGCAGCCTAAAACCCGGATTTCGTGAGTCAAGGGACATAACGGGCAAAAGTCATAGGCCTGCCTATGACCAAATGGGCCAACGAGCTGTGGCTGGACTATCACCTGAGCCTGACCAGTGAGACCATCCTGGCGGAAAACTCCGAGCCCTGCCAACACGTTGCGCCGCCCCATGAGAAGCGCCTCCGTCGGCATTCTGCCGCCCGCGGACCTGGTGACCATTGGAATGTGGCACTGACGGTGGGGTCCGGGGTCTGAGCGATCGGACGCTGGTCATCCCAGGCAGCTGGCGCTTGCCCGCATCCGCCGCAAGGCTAAACTCCAAGCTCATGTGCGAACTCCTGGGCATGAACTGCAACGTGCCGACCGACATCCGGTTCAGCTTCTCCGGGCTGATCCAGCGCGGCGGGCGTACCGGGCCGCACCGGGACGGCTGGGGCATCGCCTTCTACGAGGGGCGCGGCTGCCGCACCTTTCACGACCCGGAGCCGGGCTGCGAGTCCGAGATCGCCAACCTGGTCCAGAACCATTCGGTCAAGAGCCTCAACGTCATCTGCCACATCCGCAAGGCCACCAACGGCCGCGTCTGCCTGGAGAACACCCATCCCTTCACCCGCGAGCTCTGGGGCCGGAGCTGGGCGTTTGCGCACAATGGCCGCCTCAAGGGGGTCAAGGACTGGCCGCTCAAGTTCTACCGGCCGATCGGCACCACCGACAGCGAGCATGCCTTCTGCTGGATGCTGGACCAGATCCGAAAACGCCATCCCACGCCGCCCCGCAGCGACCGCACCCTCAGGCGACTGGTGGGCGAGCTCGCCGGCCGGCTCCATGCCCGCGGGCCGTTCAACATGATGCTCTGCGACTCGCGCCAGCTGTACTGCTATTGCAGCACGGATCTGTCTTGGCTCACCCGGCGGGCGCCGTTTGGCGAGGCCAGCCTGATCGACACGGAAATGACGGTAGACTTCGCCAAGGAGACCACGCCGCGGGATATCGTGACCGTTATCGCCACCCGGCCGCTGACCCATGGCGAGCCCTGGCAGGTGATGGACCGGGGCAGCCTGGTGGTCTTCCGCGACGGCCTGCCGGTACGGATCTGATGCTCACTGCCGGTTGCGCGCCGCGGATTCGCCGCCTGGGCGTCTGACCAAATGCCTAAAAGGCCTCTTACTTCTTAGGAAATTCTCCCTGAACCTCAAGCGCTTCTTAAGCTTCCTGCGGTACAGAGCGAAAACCGGTTCGACCGCGGCCCAATGCGCCGATCGACCGCGGCGTTGGCCCGGGCGGTGGGGTCGAAACCGGCAGCGAGACCGCCATGGAAGACCTGGTTTACGCACGCATGGCCGCGCTCGAGGAGCGGCATTGGTGGTTCGTCGCCCGGCGGCGGATTCTTGCGGCCGTGCTCGCCCGGTTCATGACCGGCCGGGTGCCGGCGCGCATCCTGGAGGCCGGCTGCGGTACCGGCGGCAATCTTGCCATGCTGTCCCGCTGGGGCGTCGTCTCGGGCCTGGAGCCGCATCCGCCGGCCCTGGCCCGCGCCCGCAAGCGTGGCCCCTTCGATCTGCGCGATGGGCGGCTTCCCGAAGATATTCCGTTTGCGCCGGAGAGTTTCGATCTGGTCGCCGCGCTGGATGTGATCGAGCATCTGGACGACGACGCGGCGGCGTTGCGTGCGCTGGCGGCCCGTCTCAAACCCGGCGGCAGGATCCTGGTCACCGTGCCGGCCTTGCCGTTCCTGTGGAGTCGGCATGACGATCTGCACCACCACCGGCGCCGATATACGCGGGGGTCGTTGCTCAGGCTGGCGGGGTCGGCGGGCCTGCGGCCGGTCTGGGCGAGTTATTACAACAGCGTGCTGTTCCCATTGATCGCCGCGATCCGTCTGGGCAAGCGGATGCTGGGCATCGAGGCGGACGAGGACCGCATGCCGCCGCCCATTGTCAACCGATTGTTTCAAAATCTATTTTCCATGGAACGTCATCTCTTGAGCCGCGTGCCTCTGCCCGTCGGCGTATCTCTGATCCTGGTCGCCGAGCGGCCGTCGGCCGCCGGGGCGCCGCGACCATGAGCCTGACCGTCACGTCCGAGGTCGGCGCGCGGATCGAACGGGCAAGCCCCTACGACCTGCTCACCTTGATCGCGGTCGCCGGTCTGATCACATTTGCCGGCTGGCTCTCGCTCTCGACGCTCTTGAACCATGACAGCGGCTGGTATCTGCACGCCACCAAGGACTGGCTCGCCGGTGGCCGCCTCTACGTGGACATCGTCGAGGTCAACCCGCCGCTCGCCTTTGCGCTGACCGTCCCCCCGGTCTGGCTGTCCCAACAGACCGGTCTGTTCGTCGTCGATCTGTTTTTCATCTGGGTGCATGTCCTGACGGCGGTTTCCCTGTGCCTCTGCTGGTTCGTGCTGCAGCGGATGTGGGAGCTGCCGCCGGCGCTGTGCCGCCTGGTGTTGGTCGTGCTGTTTCTGGCGCTCGTCCTGGGCACCTGGCGGCAGATCGGCCAGCGCGAGCATTTCCTGTTGATCTTTACCTATCCCTATCTGCTGCTGGCCGCGCTCAGAGTTTCCGGCGGGCGGGCGCCGGCGGGACTGGCGGGGACGGTCGGCGCTATGGCCGCCTTCGGCTTCGCGCTCAAGCCCCATTTCCTGCTGGTTCCGGCATTGCTCGAGCTGTATCGACTGGTCAGTGTCGGCCGTCTACGACGGATCTTGCGGGCAGAGACCCTGACCCTCGGTCTGCTGCTGGTGCTCTATGCCGCGGCGGTGGTCCATCTGACCCCGGCCTATCTGGACCGTATCGTGCCCTGGGCGCTCGAGGTCTACGGCAGCTACGCAAACCCGCTGCTCGCCGTGCTGTTGCGCTGGGAGACGGCGTTGTTGGTGGCCGCGGCGGCGGCCTATTTCAGCATGATGCAGCGTTCTGCTGCGGGTCCGTTGGCCGGCGTCTTCCTGATCGCCGCGATCGCCTTCTTCGTCATCTACCTCGTGCAGATGAAGGGCTGGTCCTATCACCGGATGCCGGTCACCGCGACCGCCTTCGTCGTGCTCGCCCTCTGTCTGACCGAAGGGTTGCGACGGGGGGAGGCGCCGATCGACCTGCTGCGCTCGGCCGCGGTGCTGGTGGTGTTCGCCTGGACCTGCGGCTGGCTGGTGCTGCAGGGCAGCTACAAGAACGGGTTCTTCGACCGGGCGCTGCCGGCGATCGAGGCGCAGGCGCCGCGGCGCACGCTGCACGTGCTGTCGAGCAACGTCTGGCAGTCCTATCCCCTGGTGAACTATGCGCGGCTCGAATCGGTCTCCCGGTTTTCGACGCTTTGGCTGCTGCCGGGCACGGTCTCCGGCCTGGCGGACGACACGCCGGAGCTGTCCGCCGACAAGCGCGCGCGCCTGGAGGCGATCGAGCGCTATGCCGTGGCGGCGGTGCTCGAGGATCTGGAGCGGGGCGCGCCCGAG
>JAAUXY010176802.1_pt1 | contig 14434 bp, 12 predicted proteins | sample 7278121 | NCBI WGS metagenome assembly JAAUXY01 (sample SAMN14350117, study PRJNA611818) | marine sediment metagenome | isolation source: surface marine sediment (1.8m) | place: French Polynesia: Moorea | collected 2018-08 | reverse complement strand
GAGGACCTCGTCGAGGGAGCAAAGACCAAGCCGCGGAACCGTCTCGGCAAGTTCCTGGACAAGGTGTTCGGCAACCGAGCCGTAACGCTGCAATTTGAAGAAGGCAGGCCGGCCAGTCTCGACACGCGGGTGTTGATTTCAACGATGACATTACTTGACGTGCACGACATTACGGGCGCTGCGGCGTCGGGTTAGGACATGCTACAAAGTACCGACGAGTCTCTTTCAGCACGTTTCGCGCGGATACGCGACGCATCGCTGTCCCTTTGCGAATACCTGACCATTGAAGACCAGGTCGTGCAAAGCATGCCCGACGTGAGTCCAACGAAATGGCATCTCGCCCATGTCACCTGGTTCTTCGAGCGCTTCGTGCTCCTGCCGCACGTGGACGGGTACAAGCCGTTCGACGACCGGTATCACTACCTCTTTAACTCCTATTACTACACGGCCGGGCAAATGCACGCGCGACCGCGGCGAGGTCTCCTGACACGGCCAACGGTGGCAGAGGTAATTGATTATCGCCAGCACGTCGACGCGGCGATATTGCAACGACTGGAGAAAAAGGTTGACCAGGACCTGGCGTTCCTCGTCGAGCTCGGCCTCAATCATGAGCAGCAACACCAGGAGCTGATTCTTACCGACATCAAGCACGTCCTGTCCTGCAACCCGTTACAGCCCGCCGCTCATCCTGACCTGGTATCGCCACCCGCCGTCGAACCGGCAGCGCTGACATTCAATCAGGGCAAGACAGGCATTCAGAAGATTGGGCACGCCGGTGACGGATTTTGCTTCGACAACGAAACCCCGCACCACCAAACGCTATTGCACCCGCATGCCATCGGGTCACGCCTGGTAACGAATGGCGAGTATCGCGAGTTCGTACGCGACGGCGGCTACGAGAACTGTGAGCTATGGCTCTCCGACGGTTGGGCAACTGTAAATGAGCGCGACTGGCAGAGGCCGCTCTACTGGGACGAAGCGCTTGAACAGGAGTTTACGCTGGGCGGAACACGCGATCTGGATGTTAATGCGCCTGTATCACATGTGAGCTATTACGAAGCCGATGCTTTCGCCCGCTGGGCCGGCGCGCGGTTGCCGACCGAGGCCGAGTGGGAAATTGCGGCACGAGAGCAGGAGGTCGAGGGCAATTTTGTCGAGTCGGGCTTCTGGCAGCCTGTCGCCGATGGCAGCGCGCAGTTTTTCGGCGATGTCTGGGAATGGACGTCGTCGGCCTACGCACCCTACCCCGGGTTCAAACCACTGGATGGTTCGTTGGGCGAATACAATGGCAAGTTCATGTGTAACCAGATGACGGTACGCGGCGGTTCCTGCGCCACGGCTCTCGATCATATTCGGCCCGAGTACCGGAGCTTCTTCTACCCCGACGCGCGGTGGCAGTTCCTCGGTATCCGGTTGGCCAAAGACCTCGGGGCCTGACGCGATGGCGGATTCTGTCGTACATGCGGCGTACCTGACCGAGCAAGATGAGACGGCGGCTGACGAACTCACGGAGTTACTCAATGGACTTCGACAGCCGCTAAAGACCATCTCGCCAAAGTACTTCTACGACGAGCGTGGCTCGCAGCTGTTTGATCAGATCACCGAGCTGCCCGAGTATTACCTGACGCGCACCGAGTTATCGATCATGAACCGCCACATCGGCGAGATGGCCTCCTTGATCGGATCCACAGCCAGCCTGATCGAATTCGGCAGCGGTTCCAGCCAGAAGATTCGCATCCTGCTCGAACATCTCGTTGATCTGGCCGCGTACGTACCGGTCGACATCTCCCGAGACCACCTCGTAGCGTCGGCTGACGCCCTGGCTGCCGACTACCCGGACATTGAGGTCTTGCCGGTTGCTGCGGACTTCACTCAGCCCTTCGCCTTACCGAGCCCGGCCGTGATGCCGCTCCGCAACATCGTCTACTTTCCTGGCTCAACGATCGGCAATTTCTCGCCGGAGGCGGCGGCCGGACTACTCGAGGTTATGCATCACGAGGCGGGGGCTGGTGGTGGCCTGTTGATCGGTATCGACCTTCGCAAGGACATCGAGACTCTGGAGCGAGCGTATAACGACGCGCGTGGCGTTACGGCCGAGTTCAACCTGAACGTACTGAACCATCTCAATCAGGCGTTCGGTGCCGACTTCAACGTCGCCGCATTCCGGCACGTTGCCGAATATAACGAGATCGACGGCCGCATTGAGATGTATCTCGTCAGCGAGAAAGACCAGTCCGTTAGCATCGGCGGAGCACACATCGCTATCGCTCGCGGGGAACGCATACTCACCGAACACTCGCACAAATACGCACTGACGGACTTCAATGCGATGACCGCGAAGGTCGGTTTCAGGCCGGTCAGGCACTGGACAGACGCAGACGAAAAATTTGCTGTCTGCTTCTTCGAACGCGACTAGTCGACGACGGGAAACGCTGCCATACTGCGCGCCCTTTTCGCCGGTGCGCAACCATGTTCCGAAACGTACGCCTTTACCAACTCGACAGCCCCTGGCCGGATAGCGAGGAAGCTCTCGATGAGTCCTTGCAGAATGCGTCTTTTGTGCCTTGCGGGCCATTGACCGAGCGCAGCTCCGGGTGGGAGGCCATTGCGGCGGAGGCAAGCGACTCCCTGGCACGTCGCGTGAACGGTGCCGACCTGGTCAAGCTGCGCAGCCAGTCACGTGTTTTGCCGGCGGCCGCTGTGAACGAGGAACTCGAAGCCCGTATTGAGGATTATCGCCGGCGCATGAAAGAAGATCCGCCAGCTCGAGAGAAACGTCGACTCAAAGCAGAAGTGCGTGATGAACTGATGCCGAAGTCGATGGTGAAGTCGGACCGAATCTGGGGGTACGTCGATATCGGCACGAAGATCGTTGGCATCGACTCCGCACAGCCGGCCAATGCCGAGCGCTTCCTGCGACGATTGAAGGCGCCCTTTGGCGACCTGAATATTCAGCCATTGCAGTTCGCGAGCCCGGTGCACGAATTTCTAACGGCGATGTTCCTCGGCGACGCGCCGCCCAACTTCGCGCTGGGTCGCGAATGCCGCATGCAGGATGCCGCGGACGCAGGGTCGAACGTCCGCTGGTCGAATTTCGACCTGACCGACTCAACTATTCGCCGCCACGTCGTCGACGGCATGCGCTTGACCCACCTGGGTCTCGTTTACGACAACGTCATGAGTTTCGTGCTCGACGAGAACGGCGTTATTACCAAGGTCAAGTTCCTGGGCATGGACGACGTCGCTGACGATGAGAGCGATGCGCTTGCGAGACTGGATGCCGAGTTTGTGCTTTTCTCCGGCACGCTGCGCGCCATGCTGAAGGATCTCGGCAAATTGCTGGGCGGGTTCGCGCACGCCTGAGCAGTTCCGCTCGACAAGTCGAATCGGGCCCTCTCGCACGGTATGATCATTAGCGACCAATAATGACAAGAAATCGCAGGGAGGGACCGACATTGCACAGGGTGCGCACGACCCGGGTTTGGGCGGTATGCCTGCTCTTCGCGTTGACGGTATTCGCAGGCCGCGCGACCGCAGCCGAGTCTGCTGAGGATTTCGCGAAGTGCCAGAAGATGGCAATCGAACGCACGAGTTGGCTTGAGAGAAAAGCCAACAAAGCCCAACGTGAGCACAGTGAAAAGGTCGACGCAATGGTCGCCAAGCACGTCGCTCGTCGACCTGGCGTCGAAGATGAAGCCGCACGAATTCGCACCATCATCGACAAACTCGTCATGCGTTACGACGACGATGAGTATTTTCGCGTGCTCATCCGCGAGGCGATCGATGAGATGCTCGCAGCCGAGAACGACGAGAACTTCCAGTGCTGGAACAAGCATGCGGTCAAGCGCGCATTCAACCGCAATCTCGATCGCTATGAACGCCATCTCGGCGAAATCAGGGACGCGATCAAGGAACGTCTCGATATTGAGGTGCTTAAGCCTGATGAAGGTCTCGTCGTCGTGCTCTTCTATGCACGCGGGTACGCGCAAAACGTCACGATCGATCGTCGTGGCGCGGTGGGAGGAGGAATTCGTTTCGGTCCAGTACGCGACGGCGATTACTTTCGAGTTCTGAAGGTAAAGGCGGGCAAGTATCGATGGCATTCTGTCCGCAACAAATTTATTTTGGGCAGCCTCACAGCGCATCTCAAGAAGAGTAACTACGAATTCACGGTTGAGCCCGGCAAGCTCAATTACACGGGCGCCTTCGTCTATGAGACCGGGGTTTTCCGCGGTTATACAGCTAATGTTATGGACCGTGCGTCGGTTGTGTTATCGCTGCTTGAGGATCGCTATCCCGAGCTACTCGATGAAATCGAGATCCACAATGCCCTGAACGCGGATAACCGTTTCATCGAGTTCTACCGGACCGAGAAGGCGGCGATCGCGACGGAAGACAACGGTGCGTAGCGGCATCCTTCTCGTGCTGCTTGCTTGCTCGGCCTTGGCGGCCGAGGTTGACGAGCCAGACAGGACCCATGCCCAGGCGCAGAGCATCGCGCCGACCTTCAACGACTTATTTCGACGCGCGTCCCTGCGACACGTGGCGCTGTCTCCCAACGGCGAGTTCATCGCATTCTTCCGCGATTACATGCTGGTCATGGGCAGGCCAGGAGAGGGCTACTCAGACGTCCGAGGATTCCACAGCCGCTTGTGGCTCGAGGAACTGACATGGATCGGACCGAATACAGTGTGGGTCGAGTCTTGGGATCCGACTAATCAGCGCCAGCTCGGCACCGTTGTGAGATTCGAACCTCTGGAGGATGGCGGTTACGGAGCTGCGGAGGTACGAGATCATCGGAACCCAGGGTATATCAGCGATTACCTGCGCCATGATGACAGTCGGATCGTGTTGGCTCGACCAGAGTTCGAAGACGATAGCCTGACGGCGGACCTGTACCGGATAAACGTGTTCGAGCCTCTCGACGAGCAACTTAAGAAACACAACCGGATCGATACGGGATCAGAGGACTTCTTCTATTACGCGCAAAACTCATCCGGTGCATACACGCTGGGAGTACGCCTTGCAGAAGGAGTTCCAGAAGTCTGGCGCAAGTTGCCAGACGGAGAATCCTGGGAGCAGGTCTGGGTCGCCGACAAGGAATCAAGCTTCATGCCCTGGGCCATGTCCGAAGACGCACGAACGCTCTGGGTTTTGTCGAACGCGCAGACGGACCGCGTCGCCGCCGTCGAATTTGATATCGAAAGTCGCGAATTCAGTGAAATACTCTTTGAGCACGAGCGCGTTGACGTTGACAGCATCATGATGTCGGAAGACGGCAGTACTCCCATCGGCGTGACATACATGGAACAAGGCCTTGTGCGTTACGAGTTCTTCGCCGAGGAGGAGAGCGCGGTGTATGAGCAGCTGCAGAGTCACTTCCCCAACCAGGGCGTAATACTCACAGGTTACTCCGAGGATTCCGATGTACGCCTTGTATTTGTTTCGTCGCCGACGGACAGTGGTGCCGTACACGTATGCCATCTGCGACAAGACACCTGTCTACTGGTCGAGTCCATCGCACCATGGCTCGAAGGCAAACCGTTGCAAGAGACCATTGCCATGGATGTGCCGTCGACAGACGGCCTGGTTGTCGAAGCATTTCTGACCCTGCCGCCGGAAACGGACGAAAAGATACCCCTGGTCGCACTGCCTCATGGCGGGCCCATCGGCGTCAGCGACGACCGATATTTTTCGAGCGAGGTGCAATGGCTTGCACTGAATGGCTACGCAATCCTGCAGGTCAACTATCGTGGTTCAGGCGGTTACGGCGAAGGGTTTACCCAAGCGGGGCTGCGAGAGTGGGGGCGCGGTATCGAGGACGACGTCGAAGCGGCCATCTACAAGGTCCTTGACGAGTACCCGCAGATCGATGGCGATCGCGTTGGTGTATTTGGCGCGAGCTATGGCGGCTACTCTGCAATGATGAGCGTCATTCGCAACCCCGAGCTGTTCAAGTGCGCGGCGTCGTTTGCGGGTGTGATGGATCTGACTTTGTTGTTCACCGAGTCCGCCAGGGCGCGAAGCAAACATGTGCGTGAAGTCCTGACTGACTACGTCGGAGACCCGGATATCGACTACGACGAACAGGTCGAACACTCACCCGTGTATCGGTACAAAGACATCACACGACCAGTGCTTCTTGGCCACGGCCTCGACGACGACATAGTCGATTTTGAACATAGCTGGCGGATGCAGAAGATGTTACGTCTCGCCGGCAGACCGCCGGAGTTCATACTACTCAAGAAGGTTGGACACGGGTTCAGCTATATCAGCGAAGCCGAGAAGTTTTATCAGCCGTTGGTGGAGTTCCTTGACACGCACCTCAAACCACCGCCCGAGAACGCCACCCCGGACGACGATTAGATGGTAGGCAGGCGAAAACAGGTAGCTAAGAAGGTCTCTGCGTGGTTAGTCAGTTTAGTCTTGGCTGGATATGTAGCTATTGCGATTCGCGTGGCGACGTATGACAACGTGGCGCCGGGTTATGAGGGACCCCGCGCCACGTACGCCACAATCGCGATCTTCGGCGCCAGCGGCACGGCCGGCGACGGCATCCTCAAGGCTGCGCTGGCAAGCCCGGAAGTCGAAAAGATTCATGTGATTACACGGCGAGAGACGCCACGAATCGCCGAGGGAGTCTCCGCCGGAAAAGTCGAGATGACGATTCACATGGATTATCTCGATTACGCTGCAATTCACGAGCAGATTGCCAATGTCGACGCCGTCTTCTGGGCGATTGGCCTGAGCTCACTCGGCGTGGAAGAAGACCTCTACCGCCGCATTCACATCGATTTTCCGCGGCGCTTCGTCGAGGAATGGACACAGGTCAGCGTCAGACCAGCAATCTCGTTTCATTACATCAGTTCCAGTGATATCTCCGAGGACTCACGGGCAATGTGGGCGCGGGTCAAGGTGGAGGCGGAGAACACGCTGTTCAACTTCGCCGAGGACAGCAGGATGCGCGTCATCGCCTATCGCCCCGACTACATTGGCCCGACCGAAGAAGAGGCGCATCTTGGACAAATGATGCTCTATGGCTTCTTCAAACCGTTGGGCGCCGCGCTGAAAGCCGAACAGATCGGCCAGGCCATGATGGAGGTCACATCGCGCCAGGCCGAGTTTGCGAACGGCGCCAAACTCGGTACATTCAAGATCATTCGGTACAGCGACGCTTACGAAGTTCGGTAGCGCCGCCCACCCAGAGTCGGACGCTATGCAAACAGACAAGAACCTGGACTGGCGAGAAGGTTTGCTCGACCGGGTTCGCATTGTGCTGTTCGCAGTGCTGGCGTTCTCGGCCTTTATCACTGTCATCGCTGCCCGCACCCACTCGATGTTGCTAATCGCCGCCATTGCGACGATCACCAGCCTGACCCTGATTATCCTGATTGCCGCGCGAGGCATATCGCTGTTTGTGCGGTCTCTTACGGTCGTCGTTGTTATTGCCTGTACCGCGATCTTCTCTTACTGGGGTGCGGGTTACCTTGCCGGCCCTGCCGCTACCGCCGCGTTTGCGTTGGTCATCGCGGCCCTGCTCTTTGGGCGCCGCGCGTTTATAACGCTGTTAATCGTATTCTCGACGATGCCCTTTATTGCCGCTTTTCTCGTCGGGCAGGGTTTCTGGGAAGGGCCACCGTCGACTGACTTCGATCCGCAGACCCCGCTGACCTGGGTGCGAACCGGACTCATCTCGATCGTGATGTGGGGCGCCGCAGGATTTGCAGTCCTGTTCGTTAAGGACACGATCGAGGGGAACCTGGCGCAAAAGGAGGCTGCGCTGTCCCGTCTGCGCGCAGAGGAAGAGGCACGCAGTCGCGCGGAAGAGACCGCAGCGCAGGCGCAAAAACTTGATGCGGTCGGGCGGCTTGCTGCCGGCATCGCCCATGACTTCAACAACGCCCTTCTCGTAGTACAAGGCTGGAACGAGCTGCGTGCCGGCGCGAACGAAACCGAGTTAGAAAAAGAAGCCGGCGAGTCTATTGATAAGGCCGTCGAGCAAGGTGCTTTCCTCGCGCGCCAGCTGCTTACCTTCGCGCGCAAGGATGTGCGTACGCCACGGGCACTCTCGATAGACGACATCGTTGCCGATACGGCGGCAACGCTTGGGCGACTGCTGCCCGCCAATATCATGCTGCATGTCGAGACCGCATCCGGCGAGACGGTCTATGCTGACGAGGCGCAGCTGCAGCAGGTCATCATCAACGTCGCAATCAACTCGCGTGACGCGTTGCCGGAGGGCGGCGCAATCACGATTTCTACGCACCGGAGCGAGCCGCCAGAGGGCTGGTCTTCTGACGACAATCAGGAGCCGCCAGCAGGCTGGGTAGCCGTTGACGTCGCGGACAACGGCGTTGGCATGGACGAGCAGATCCGCCAGCTCGTTTTCGAGCCGTTCTTTACGACCAAGGAGCGGGGACAGGGGACGGGTTTAGGCCTTGCCACGTCGTACGGGATCATTCGTCAAAGCGGCGGCCACATCTCAATCGACAGTACGAAGGGACAAGGCACAACGGTGACGCTGTATCTGCCCACGACTGCAGCACCGCCGGACTCGGCGGGCCAGTCGTCGCTCGAACCGAGCACGAGCAAATTGCCTGTGAGGACCTTTGTCGTTGAGGACAGTCCGGAGGCGCTGAAATTCATGACTCATATGATGGAGAACCACGGTATGAGCGTGACGGCGGCGGCGGATGGCGATGCGGCGCTGGAGCAGCTCGCGGCCGATAGCGAACCTTACGATTTCCTGGTCTGCGACGCAGTATTCCCGGGCGCGCCAATGGCCGATGTCATCGATGCCTTCCGCCGGCATTCCCCGGACGCGCCGATACTCATCTGCTCGGGTTACGTGCGTGAGGGCCTCGCGATGGCGAGTCTCGAGGGCAGCAAATGGGATTTCCTCGGCAAGCCTTTCGGCATCGAGGAGTTCAACGAGAAAGCGCGAGCGCTACTGAAAAGCTAAGCGTCGAGTCGCCGCAACGCGTGAACCAGCCGGCCAATTTCCTCGGCGCTATTGAACACCTGCGGCGTGATACGGACGCAGCCGCCGGATGAGAGCCCCTTGCGCACAACGGTAAAGATGCCGAACTCCTTTTCCATGCGCAGCTGCAAGTCTTTCGCGTCGTCGATCGTCGTCTTGCCGACAAGACGGAACGACGCGATACCGGTCCAGGATGCTTCGTCGGTGCCACCGAGCACTTCGAGGTGCGACATCTGCTGCGCTTCGTCTGTCCACAAGCTACGCAGGTAGCGAAGACGCGCCTCCTTGTTGGCGGGGCCAAGCGCCTCGTGAAAGTCAAGCGCTGCAGGAATCGCGAGTCTCGAGGCAAAATTGAAGGTGCCAGGGTGCACCCGCGACGCGACCGCCGTGTTGTCTTCGTCCGTTTCGCCGGGGTACGGCGCAACCTTTTCGAGCGTGCCGCGACGCATGTAAAGAGCACCGGTACCAACCGGCGCACCGATCCATTTATGCAGGTTGAACGCCACCCAGTCGACGCCAAGTTCGGGGACCTTGAAGTTGAGCAGGCCCCACGACTGGGCTGCGTCGCATATCACGTCGATACCACGCAGGCGCGCTTCGGCTGCGACGTCCGCGACCGGGATAACCATGCCGTGCTGATTCGAAACGTGCGTGATGAGCATCAGCTTGAGATCGGGGTTGGCTTCGAACGCTCTGAAATAGGCGTCTCGAAGCTCGGCCTGATTGGCTCTCGTTGGGAGCGTTATTTCGACGACACGCACGCCCCGGTTTTGCTCGAGCCAGTGCATGTGCGTCTTGAACTCGGGATAGTCGAGGTCTGCGAGCAGCACCGCATCGCCCGGTTTTAATCCCTGGTACTGCCGAATCAGGTTGTGACACGCCTCGGTGGCATTGCGCGTAATGACGATCTCGTCTTCGTTCACTCCGAGCGCATTTGCGATGCGGCGTGTAGCTTCGGCCTCGTCGCCCGCATAGTCTTTACGCGCGTAGAAGGAATTCTGCGCATTGACCATGCGCAGCGCGTCGAGGTAGGTCGATTGAACCGGGTGGGCCATCTTGCCCCAGTACCCGTGTTCGAGATTCAGAATACCGTCGGTGCGATCGTAGTAACCGGCGATCTTCTGCCAGAAGGCCTCGTCACGGGCGAGTTTCGCAGGCGACAGTCCGGGAGGCGGAACAGGCCCCTCAACCGCGCTCGAAATTTTCGGCAATCCGCTTGCTGTGAGTGCGGTTCCTGCCGTGATGCCAGCTAACAGTCGGCGGCGTGTGTGGTCGATTTCCCGGATGGCGACCTCCCCGTTATTCGTCGATACCGAGTCTCTCGTGCATGATCGGACTGGTCGTTGTGTATTGTACATGCACTTTTTTGTCCGGCTCGACGCGCGCTTTGATTGCGAAAGCAGCCAGCGCGGCTTCGTGGAAGCCACACAGGATTAGCTTCTTTTTTCCAGGGTAATAGTTGATATCGCCAACAGCGTAGATGCCCGGTTCGGATGTCTCGAACCTCTCGGTGTCGACATTGATTGTCTTGCGATTGATGTCGAGACCCCAATCGGCAATCGGCCCAAGCTTGGGCGCAAGGCCAAAAAACACGAGCACGTGGTCGACATCAACCTCGACGGCATCACGCTCCTTTGGCTGGATCGTAATTGACGACACCTGCCCGTCCGCACCGGTAATAGCCTTTGCCTTGGCACTCGTTATTTCGTCCATCACACCGTCGGCGACGAGTTTCTTCATTTTGCCGACCGTATCGGGTACTGCGCGATACTCATCGCGACGATGCACAAGCGTGATGCGCTCGGCGACATCGGCAAGCTCTATGACCCAGTCCAGGGCGGAATCGCCACCGCCAAGGATGGCCAGCTTCTTGCCGCGGAATTGATCGGGATCACGCACGCGGTAGTGCAGCGTCTTGCCGGCATAGTCTTCGGCGCCCTTAACGTGCAGGGGCCGCGGCTGGAATGAGCCAACCCCAGCCGCGATGACGACGGCTTTGGCAGTGAATTGCTTGCCCTTGCTGGTCTCAACGTGAAACGTATCGTCGTCATTGCGCCGCAGGACCTGCACTTCTTCACCGAGATGGAACCCAGGGCTGAACGGCTCGATCTGCTTCATGAGCTGATCGGTCAGTTCTTCACCCGTACAGACTGGCACCGCCGGTATGTCGTAAATCGGCTTATCCGGATACAACTCGGTGCACTGGCCGCCGGGCTGACGTATCGAGTCGACGACCTCCGCTTTGAGGCCAAGCAGGCCGAGTTCAAATACCTGGAACAGGCCGCAGGGACCTGCGCCTACGATGACGACGTCAGTGTTTATCACGGGGGGTGCCTCCTTCGACGAGGAGATTATCCTAGTTCTGCTGTCGATACACCCAGCGCAATTGCAGGCTGACGCCGATAACGAACAGGATCAGCAGTGCCAGATAGGCACTCCTCATAATCGGGTCTTCCAGCGAGGTGACGACCGGATCGCCAACGGGCAGTCGCAGCAGCGCGTCGGTAACGGCGGGGATACAGTGAAACAGCAAGGTCGCGGAGAAACTGAGCGCCTGCACGTAGCGTGACAGTTTGCCAAACAACCGCAGCGTCGCCGCCGCCATACCGACCACGAGCGCAGCAAGCGTCAGAACCGCGAGACCGTGCGCCGGCCCGAAGCCGCCGTGCTGGAAGATGGCGAGTGCCGTGCCAGCGGTGATGAGCGTCGTTGCGAGGTAAATCTGTGCCGAACGGTTCTTGGGGTCGATTTCCTTGTACCGAATCAGCGTGAAGGCACCGCTGCCCAGCGCGATGATCCCCATCGCGGTATGAAACCAACCGAGTGCAGTAATCTCAGGCATGGGCTGATCGTATCACGACGCTGTATCGCGACTGACCCGGTAGATCTCGCGCAGTGCCCGCGTCTCGAACAGCAGGGCCGCAACCAGGGTGATCGCTGCCACGGTAACAAGGATAACGGTCATTCTCGTATAGGGCTGTTCGAGTGCGATGCGCACTTCCAATAGCCGGTATAGCGTCCACAGCCACTCAAGGGCTCCGGCTACCAGCGCGATCTGCACCAGCCGGGCGACCAATGCATGGCGAATGGGCAACAGCCCGATCAATATCACGCACGCCGCGACGAGTGGCATATTGCCATCGCGCAGGAAGTGCGCGCCGAGCAGCACGAGGCTTAGCACGATGAGCGTGAAAGAAAGCGCTTTCATTGTTCTAGGATGTCGCCGAACCCAGCGCCGCGTCAAACCGCTCGAGATCGGCATCATCCGTGTACAAGTGCGGAGCAACCCGCAAGTGGTCGCCACGCACGCTGGCATACACGTGGTGGTCGATCAGCCGCGCAGCCAGCTTGCGGGGGTCGGTATCGGGGAGACGCGCGCTCTGGAAGTGCGGCCCACGCGTCTCGATCGGCATTGTCTCGAAGCCGTGTGCGTCGAGAATTCCTGCAATGCGTGCGTTCGTTGCATGCAGCGTAGTCGCAATCGTCTCGATACCCCATTCATCAAGAAGCCGCAGCGCGGCCAGCGCGCCGGAGATATTTGAGAAACCGCATTTCTCGCCCATATCGAAGCGCCGCGCGCCCGGCTGGTAGTCATCGGTGAACTCGGCGAGCCGTGAGAAGTCCTCCGCCCTGTCGCGGCTCATCCAGGCCTCCTCGATCGGCACGCCGTCGAAATACTGCTCATCCACATATAAGAAGGAAACGCCGTATGGAGAAAACTGCCATTTGTAGGCGGCAGCCACCATGAAGTCTGGCGCGAGCTTGCGGATATCAACGGGGCAGGCTCCGATTGTTTGCGTTAGGTCGAGCACGACTTTGGAACCGGCATCACGCAAGGCCGGGATAACCACATCGAAATCCACCGCTTCCGCTGACGCCCAGTGGTGACCTTCGAGCGTCGCAATCGCAATGCGATCACCGAATTTCGCGATCGCATCGATCAGGGCGTCCGCCCATGTCTGACTGTCGTCTTTCGTGACAACCCGAATCTCCGCTCCCGACGCCAGCGCCTGGCGCCGCCACGAATAGTAATTCGACGGAAACTGGTCGCCCATCGTGAGAATGACGTCACCGGCACGAGTGGACAGATTATTGGCGGCGCAGGCAACGCCGTAACCAGCCGAGGGCACCACCGCAATGTGTTCATCACGGCAACCAATCTGCTTCGCAAACGCCGAGCGCAGTGCTTCGACGTCGCTGAAAAAGTCTGGGGGCGAAATGGTCCATGGCTGCGCGCGGCGAGTCGCCCCGCTCAGTGTGGCGTCGAGGACCGCGCGTGGCTGCGGCGTCATGTAAGCGGCGTTCAGATAGCAGATGTCACGCGGAAGGTCGAACGCTGCCCGGTAGTTACTGGCCATGTTTTGCCTTTGTCAGTTTAGATGCGACCTGAATGGCCGCGTGAAGAAGACGAACAGCCCGGCAAGCAGTACCGCCAACGACGTCCACATCGACAAACGCCAGAAGCTCGTTGCTGCCTTCAGGATCTCGAAGCGCTCAACGTAGATCGTCTCGCACGCGCCGTCACCCTTGTCGGTGCGCGTCGTGCTGGTCCCTCGCAAGCCACCCGGACTCTCATAACTCGCGAGATATCCTTGCACTCGAATCTGGTCACCGATCCGGATCTTGTGGACGCGATCGCGAATACTGTCGTTATCCGACAGCAGGTGGTTGTTGGACAACTGATTCATGTCGAACGATTGCCACGCCACCGTATCGCGAGTCCTGACGTTGCAGGTAAAGATGCCGTTCCAGAAGTCGAGCTTATCGAGCTGCGCCGTCGTCGTGTTGTCTCCCCAGACAACGCAGACATCGAGCATGTTCAGGTGGTCGTCGGCGAGCCGGTGCATACGGCTGTTTTCGTCATGATGCCGGTAAGACACGACCATGCCGACCAGGTCATAACGGAATTCGGGCCGGACCTTGTATTCCACATCGTTCCAGCTCACCTCGAATGGCGCTTTGCGCGACGTCGCCTGGCGCGGTTCCTCGGCGATCGAAGACACGTAGTCGATGGAACCCGGCAGTTCATTACGGTTCCAAAAAGAGACCAGCAGCCACAAGAAACTGACGATGATCAGGACATTGATCGCTTTGTACATCCAGCAAAACCCACGCCGAAGCAGTGCGTATTCTAATGCAATGCTCGACGCCACGACCGGCTGGCATCGTGCCATAATCTCGCCATGACATCGTTTGTATCCGAACTCCGACGACGTAACGTCCTGCGCGTGGCCGCGGCCAACGCGCTTGTCGCCTGGATCCTGATCGAGGCTGGCTCGGTTCTGCTCCCGACCTTTGGCGCGCCAGAGTGGTTCTTCAAGCCGTACGTGATCATCATCGTGATCGGCTTCTTCGCTTCGCTGGTATTTACCTGGGTATTCGAGGTAACGCCGGAAGGCGTCATGCTGGATCGAGACGTCGATCATTCGAGCGCTGCGCCGAAGTCGCGCAGTC
>JAAUXY010042645.1_pt1 | contig 14434 bp, 11 predicted proteins | sample 7278121 | NCBI WGS metagenome assembly JAAUXY01 (sample SAMN14350117, study PRJNA611818) | marine sediment metagenome | isolation source: surface marine sediment (1.8m) | place: French Polynesia: Moorea | collected 2018-08 | reverse complement strand
TCGTCTTCTGGGAAGTGATGTTGATTCCCATGTACTTCCTCATCGCGGTCTGGGGGCACGAGGCGCGGGCGTATGCGGCGATGAAGTTTTTCCTCTTCACCCAGATCAGCGGACTGCTCATGCTGCTGGCGGTGTTGGTGCTGGTTTACTTCCACTTTGCGGCAAGTGGCCTGTTGACCTTCGACTATCACGCGTTGCTGCAGGCAAACCTGGATCCGGACGTTGCCTACTGGCTGATGCTCGGCTTTTTCATCGCGTTTGTGGTGAAGCTTCCCGGGGTGCCATTTCATACGTGGCTGCCGGATGCGCACACCCAGGCGCCGACTGCGGGCAGCGTCATTCTTGCCGGTATTCTCCTGAAAACCGGGGCGTATGGGCTCATCCGCTTTGTGGTGCCGCTCTTTCCCGATGCGGCGATGGACTTTGCCTGGCCGGCAATGGTGCTGGGTGCGGTCAGCGTCGTCTACGGTGGCTATCTTGCTTACAGTCAAACCGACTTCAAACGATTGGTTGCCTACAGCAGCGTCAGCCATATGGGTTTCGTGCTGTTGGGCGTCTTTGCTGCCAATCAGCTCGCGCTGCAGGGCGCGATCATGCAGATGATTGCCCACGGATTCTCCACGGCAGCCCTTTTCATGATGGCCGGTGCCCTGCAGGAACGCCTGCATACCCGGGACATGAACCGCATGGGTGGCCTGTGGCAGCGGGCGCCACGCATGGGTGCGGTGACGATGTTCTTTGTGGTGGCATCTCTTGGCATGCCGGGTCTCGGCAATTTTGTCGGTGAGTTTATGGTGCTCCTGGGCGCCTTTCAGGTGGACGTCTGGGTGACAGTCGCTGCGGCGCTCGGGCTGGTGATAGCGGCGGTTTACGCACTGTCATTGATGCAGCGGTCTTTTCAAGGCAGGTCGGAAGGAGAAGTGCCCGCAATGGCCGACTTTGGCACACGGGAAATGTCGGTGATGGTCGCGATGATGGTGGCGCTCGTTGGCCTTGGTATCTATCCCCAGCCTGTATTTGAGCTGGCTGCTCCGTTTGTGTCCGAATTCATGTCGAGCCTCAGCCCGATGCTCGCGGAGGTGACACCGTGAACGCAGCCGAAGCCTACAGCTTTGCGGGTTACCTCACCATCACCGGCGCGCTGATGGTGCTACTGGTGGTGGTCGGTCTCTTTCGCGGGCACCGTAACGCCACAGTGACGACGGTGGCGGGCCTGATTGTCACGCTCGGAATGCTCATTGTCACGATGGATGCCCCAGCGATGACGGTACTGCATCTTCTACGCATGGATGGCTTTACCGCACTGTTCAACATTCTGTTTGTGATCGCAGCACTAGTCACCACGCTTCTCGGCTACCGGTATCTTGCGGGGCGCCGCGGAGAGCTCGAGGAGTTTTACCTGCTGGTTCTACTCGCCACCCTTGGGGCCATGACTATGGCAGGTGCCATACACTTTGCGACGTTTGTGCTTGGTCTCGAGATTCTGTCCATCTCGCTCTACGCGATGATTGCCTACCCCGAGGAAAAACACCCGCCGTTGGAAGCAGCGCTCAAATACCTTGTGCTGTCGGCGGTTGCCTCGACGACAATCCTCTTTGGCATGGCGCTCATATATAACGCCACGGGCTCCATGTTCTTCCATGATGCGGTCGTACCCACGGAAAACAAGCTCCTGGTGCATCTGCGTGTCGGTCAGGCGCTCCTCATCGCAGGGATTGCTTTCAAGCTGTCGCTGGTTCCGTTTCACATGTGGACGCCCGACGTTTATCAGGGTGCACCTGCCCCGGTGACCGGATATGTTGCCACCGTATCGAAGGGGGCCGTGTTTGCGCTTCTGTTTCGTCTTAGTGTGGATGGTGATGCGTTGACCGGCCCGGTTGTTTTTTACAGCTTGTCCACGTTCGCAGTGCTCTCCATGTTGGTGGGCAATCTTCTGGCTTTGCTGCAGGACAACCTGAAACGTCTGCTTGCTTACTCTTCCATCGCCCACATGGGTTATCTGATGGTTGCGCTGATTGGTGTGGCCTATCTGCCTGATACGAGCTTCACCACGACAACGGCTTTGGTGTACCTGGCAGGCTATGTGCTCATGACCCTCACCGCGTTTGGTGTCGTGGCGATCCTTTCGAGCAGCAGCGAGGGTGATGATGCCCAGACCGGACCCCAGTATCGGGGACTTCTGTGGCGGCACCCGCTACCGGCAATCTGTTTGATTGTCGCCATGCTTTCTCTCATGGGCATGCCACTGACGGTTGGTTTCATCGGCAAATTCTATCTGATAGCGGCCGGCGTGCAGGGCGCGCTCTGGGTTTTACTTTGGGCGCTCATCATCGGCTCCGCCATCAGCGTTTATTACTACGTCAGGGTGATTTACCTCCTGACCTTGACCGACGCTTTGGAAGCCTATCCGCATCCTGCAAGGATGGGACTCGGGTTACCTGTTGTCGTGGCCTTGAGCGCTGCAGTGATTGTTATCGGGGTTTACCCGACGCCGCTGCTTGAGGTCATAGACAGTTTGATCGGAGATTTCGGTATGTAGGCAGCACGAAATCCACTGGCTGGGAGGCCGCAAACAAGTGCTCAGTGCGAGGAGCAAATGCTCATGAAAAACTCAGTAGATGTGAACGACTACATGGTCAAACGTCCGGTGCTGGTGCATCCGGATACCGAACTGTTCGAGGCGATACACCGGATCCTGCGGTACAAAATTTCCGGCGTGACTGTCGTGGACGAAGATCGGCATCCGGTCGGTATGCTGTCCGAGCTGGACTGCCTGAGGGCGATTCTTTCCGGCACCTATTATGGGACGGAAGTAGGTACCATTCTCGTCAAGGACCATATGACGCCCGAGGTGGAAAGCGTGAGGAGCCATGCGGACGTCATTGACGTGGCTCAGTCCATGCTTGATCACAAGCATCGCCGGCGGCCGGTCGTGAACGAGAACAATGAGATGGTTGGCCAGCTGACCTGCCGCAATATTCTGAAGTGCATCAAGGACTTTGATGTTCCAAAGCGCTGGTTCGAAGGTCGCTGAACGTATGCGACGTACAGCCTCATAATCCGGCAAAAGCACCTGAAGACCTGGCATTCCAGGTTCATCATGAAACCAACGTCTGGAAGTGTCGGGGTGCTCAATAGGCGCGCCGACGAGTGGACGTAAAAGTCAAGTACGATGCGTTGGCGCGCGCCCGTCGTTGGTGACCGTAGCGAAGAAGCCATCAAATTCCAGCTCCTCGGCCATCAGCTCCAGTCGAGTCGCGAGACCATCCATCATGGCGCTAAAATCTTGGAGCTCGATGACTTCGACAAAGCATGGCTCGAAGTATGGACGCCAATGTTGCCGCCATCCCGCGTCGATGGCCCGCTGCAGGTCGACCAACGCCTGGCGGTTTTCACCCCGAATGGCGGCCAGCTGCGCCTTCACGTACCAGAGTTCCGGCTCTTGCCGCACGTTGTCTGCGATCGATTGGTTCAAAGTCATTTCAATCTGGGTAATCAGCGGTTCAGCCTTTGCTGATCCGAGTGTCTTGTAGGCATGTGCCGCGTTGATCGCGACCCCTAAGTGTGCCGTGCCAAACGGCTTTGTCTCCGAAATCTTATCCTTCATCAGGTCGAGCGCTTGCTCCCAGGCTGCGACGGCGGCCTCCGGTTGGGCGAGGAAGTAGCCTGCCTGAGTCGCGTCGAGTAGTCCTTCGACGCCGTTCGCCTCGCGGAGAACCGGGCGCAACAGATCTTCCACACGCGCACGCTCGCCGCGCGCAGCCAGGATCGATACGCCTACCCAGAGGAGGCCGGATGCTTCTGCAGCAGAAGCGAGCTCGCTCGCCGAAGCAAGCCACTCCTCAGCGCGATCGAAACGCCCGATGTCGATATATAGCTCGGCGAGGTTCAAGGCGGTTCCCGCCTTCGGCTCCAACTCGAAGCTTCGCTTGTAGTTACGTACAGCCGTCGCAAGCCGACCGTTCGACTCATTGATCCGGGCAACGAGGTCGTAGGCCCTTGGGTAGTATGGGTCCGCTTCGATGATCTGGTCGAATATACCGAGCGCCTCGACATCGCGCCCCACCGTGAACAGTGAATTGGCCAGGTTGTAACCGGCGACAGCCGACCTCGGGTCGAGATCGAACGCGCGGGCATAGTAGCTCTGGCTTTCCGCTTGATCCGACATGAGCTGCCCCATCCACATGTGGGCCATGGCGTTACTTGGATTCCTGTCGATTGCTCGGGCCAGCATGTCGCGAGCCTGGCCTTTCTCGCCTTTGATCATCTCGAGGAGCCCGAGCGTTGCGTACGCATCCGAGGATTCCGGGTCCAGCTCGAGCGCTCTGTCGATCGCTGCCTGCCCCTTTGCCAGATGCTCATCACGCGCGTCGCCGTATTCGTACATCAGCGCGTGGCTGCGCGCGAGCCCTGAATGGGCTTCAGCGTAGGTCGGATCGAGCTCAACGGCGCGCTCAAAAAACCGCACAGCGTCTTCAAGGCTCTGCTCGGTCCGCTTTGCGAGCTCTGCCCGGCCCATACTGACCACAACCAGAGCTTCCGGGTTGCTGGACGTGACTTCCGTCGTTTCGCGTGCAAGCAAGGTGACCTCGAGCTCGTTGGCGACAGCCGACGCGATCTCGTCCTGGATGGCGAAGACATCACGAAACTCCCTGTCGAACGTCTGCGACCAGAGGTGGCCGCCGGTGTCGACGTCGATCAGCTGAGCCGTTATGCGGATGGTGTCGCCGACATCGCTGCGGCGCACGCTGCCTTCCAGGATGGTGTCGACCTGTAACTCATAGCCAATCTGCTGCACGGGCTTGCTCACGTTCTTATAGGCGAAAGACGACGTGCGCGCGATGACGCGTAGATCCTGAAGTCTCGAAAGCACGTTCAGGAGCTCTTCGGTCAAGCCATCCGCAAAAAACTCATCGTCCGGGTTCTGGCTGAACGTCGCGAACGGCAACACGGCAATAGCGCGTGGACCTGCCTGGTCTGGAGCTGCCGTCTCGGACACCTCTTCGCTCGAGTATTGGACGTAGAACAACACCGCAATGATCAACAAGAGCACGCCAATGAGACCGCGTTCGAACGTACGGCCCAATAATGCCTGGCTTGTTGTCGTTGCCGGACTCGACGTCTCTGCAGGGTCAGCGGTGCTTCGCACGATGCCGCCTTTGTTGAGGTCGAATAGCCATGAAAGCCCCATGACGACAGGCAGGCCGAGCGCGAAAACAATGAGCAGGTAGCGCATCGCGTCTGCCGGTATGTCGAGGGCCGGCGAAAGAATGTCGGCGATTTGGATGACTGGCCAGAAGAGGACAACGTATAACGTCGCCACGCGCATGACACGGCGTTCTTTCAACTCGCCGTAGAAGTCCTGCCACCAGCTTTGTCGTGATTCCTCTGACATCAGTCGATTTCGATTGCGCCGTTTACAGTTGTCAGCTTCACAGCCCCGGATCCGTCACCTGCAACAGTCGTAAGGACACGGCGCCCGTCTCCTTTGAGCGGTTTGTCGTCCGTCAGATCATTGTCGATGCTGCCGCCGCCCATGGCGACGGCCTGAATCCGCGCGTTTACGGGCGAGCGTAGTTCCACATCGATATCCGCGTTCGTGGTATTGGCGACCAGCTGACCTCCCGCATTGAGCTCACCTGAGAGGTGCAGCGCGCCGTTCTTCGATGTGGCGATCAGCCTGTCAAAACGCTCGAGCTTGAGATCGACATCGCCCGTGATGCTGTCCACGACCACTCTAGTTGCATGAACGTCAATGTCGACGTCTCCGCTGGTTGTCGTCACGCCCAAGGGGCCGGCACCGTCGGACACGTCCACGTCTCCGCTCACTGTCTTTATGCGGGTCCTGCTTTCTATCCCGTCGACGTCCACATCGCCGCTGACGCTGCGTATCGCCATCTCTCCCTGGACCCCGCTAACGTCGATATCCGAGGACAACCCGTCCACAAGCACCCTGGCTGATTGCGGCACACGGATGTCGAGCTCTGACCCATCACCCCAGTTCGCATTCTTGCGAGGCAGCTCGACGCGGATGATTGCGACATCGCCGTCGACGCGGAACACGAGGTTTTTTGCGAGATCATCGAGTTCGCCCTCCACGCGGACTTCGTCGCGGTCCCAGCCTGTCACCTCGATATCGCCGCGGGGATTGTGGATGCGGATTGTCCCGAGCGGGTTTACGGACAGCGTTTTATCGACTTTCTCGTCGGCCAGGACCACGTTGGCCGCAACCAAGGCAGCCGCCAGGCCAAGTGTGCGAGCCCTGCGCAACGTTGTCTTTTTGGTTGTCTTTTTGGGCATAGCCGTAACCTGTAAAACGCTCAGCCAAAACGTGTCGGCCAAGTATGGCCTGCTAGTTCGGGCGTTCCAACTCATTGAGTCGCAACAGGCGCCAGTCTGGTTCTTTTTTAGTCAGCGCCCCTATACGCCCGCACAAAAGGGAACGGGGGCGTAAGGGAAGTTCCGGGGTGTGAACTGCGAGGTTTTGCGCGAGATTTGGCATGTGAGGCATGTTTCCGGAAAGGCGCCATGATCAGCGTAAATCCCGCCGACACCACCCTTCGAGCGGTGGTCTGTACAACACGGCGTGTCCAGTCGTGACAGCCCGGCTCTTCTGTGCCATCAGTGTCCTGGTTTGCAGCGTGGGGCTGAGCACAGCAACCGCCGCCGTGGCCGAGAGCATTGCGCTGCCCGTGCCGCGAACCGACAGCACTACATCGCTGGAAGCCGCGCTTGCTCAGCGACGATCCGTGCGCAGCTACAGCGAGGCCGCACTCAGAATCGGTGATCTTGCGCAGCTGCTATGGTCAGCGCAAGGCGTGACCTCACCCCGCGGTTATCGCACAGCGCCTTCGGCGGGTGCGTTGTATCCGCTCGAAGTCTACGTGGTGGCCGGCAACGTCCAGGGCCTCGCACCGGCGGTCTACAAATATGCCCCGGGCGAACATACGCTCACCAAATGGCGCGAGGGCGATTTTCGTCGTGAATTAGCGGGCGCCGCCTGGCGCCAATCTGCGGTGCGGGACGCCCCGGCGGTTGTCGTTTTTGCAGGTGTGGTGAAGCGCACAGCACGCAAATATGGAGGGCGGGCTGAGCGCTACGTGCTCCTCGAAGTCGGACACGCGGCGCAGAATGTGTTCCTGCAGGTACAAACCCTCGGCCTCGGCGCCGTGGTCATCGGCGCGTTTCGGGATCGCGCGGTCGCGCGTGTTTTGACGCTGCCCGATGAGGAAAAATGCTTCTATCTCATGCCCGTGGGCGTGCCGCTGTCCGGCGGGTCCTGACGCGGGTGGGCCTGGCGGCGATGCGAACGGCAGATGCTGGCGACGGTGCGAATGACCTCTGCATCGGACAGTGGCGGTCGGCAGCGGACGCGGTTCCAGCAGAGCAGCAGCTCCGTAATCACTTCGCTATCGAGGCCGTGCCAGAGCAGATGTCCTGTCAGCGACGCGATGGTTGCGTTGCGGCTGCCTTCGGTGACCCCTTCACCCACCAGCTCCCGCCAGAAGGCGGCGGAGTGACCGCGCCGCCGGTCCAGGCGCCGCAGAAACCAACCGGGCAGCTGCGCGAGCGCAATTTCACCAGGCCCGCGCCCGGGAACCCATTTGTAGCGCTCGCCGGACGGATGCACCGACGGCGGCGCGACAATCAGCCCGCCATCACCCCTGAGATCGATGCCAGGCGCCAGATCGACCCGGTTGTGCACGGTGCCACCCGGATGGGCGTAGTACAGGTGTCGACCGCCGCCACCCGACTTCGCCTCAACGGTTTCACGCAGCGGTCCATGCTCGCGCTCGAGCGCCTCGAGACTTTCCGCACCGCCGTGACGCGGATCGATATCCACGACGACCAACCCGGACACAGCGCCTGTGACGATGGCGATATTGGCCGACCGCCGCCGGCCGAACCAGCCATCAACCTCCGCCTCGGTGGGGGCTCGTTCCTGATAGGGCTGCCATGCGATGACTGGCCGCTTCTCGTGGGGTCGAATGGGGACCACGGACCAGCCTCGAGCGAGGTAGTCTCGGGCAGCCTCATGAGTGCTCATGGCGCGCTCCGTGATGGGCGGCGAGCATTGCGCCCCGCGCGATTGAGTAAAGGCCCGCTGTAATGGAAAAGCGCATATCTCTCGCCATACTCGTCAAAGGATTCAGCGTGCTGGTTGCCCAGATCCTCCTGTTGAGGGAGCTCCTGATCGTCTTTGCGGGTAATGAGCTCAGCATCGGCATTATTCTGGCCAACTGGCTCATTCTCGGGGCTTTTGGATCTTACGTGCTTGGCAAGCGGGCCGAGAGATCCAGGCATGCGCTTGAAACATTTACTGTCCTGACAGTGCTCTTTTCCTTGCTACTGCTTGCTTCAGTTTACCTGACACGCGTCCTCAAAGCCGTCATGGGCATTTCCATCGGCGAAAGCGTCGGGTTTCTGCCCATGCTGTTTTCGTCGTTTTTTGTCCTTGCTGGCGTATGCGTCCTGCAAGGCGCACTGTTCACTTACAGTTGCCGGATTTATGCCCTGTTCTCGAGCCCCGGGGCGTCCGCCGTCGGCAAGGTTTACGTGTATGAGACCGTCGGCACGATTGTTGGCGGGATTGCCTGCACCTATCTCCTGATTCCCTATTTCCATAGTTTTCAGGTCGGCATCTGGATTGCATTGTTGAACTTCGTCGTCTGCCTTGTCTTGCTCGCGCCTGCCTGGAAAACAGGGCGACTTCAAAAAGCAGCTCTGACTGTCGTGAGCGTGCTCACGTTGAGTGCAGGCTATCTGCTTTTTACCGGCCAGGCCGACAAGCTACATCAGCACTCAATCAACGCGCAATGGCAAAAGCAGCATGTCGTTCATTACCAGAACTCCCAATACGGGAACATCTGCGTTCTGGAAAATGAAGGTCAATACACCTTCTTTATCGACGGCATGCCAAATCTCATAACGCCCGTCCCGGACATGCCGTCCGTTGAAGAGTTTGTTCATCTGCCGCTGCTTGCTCATCCCGAACCGGCAAAGCTCCTGGTCTTGAGCGGTGGCGCAGGGGGCGTGATTGACGAGGCGCTGAAACATCCGTCTGTAAAGACCATTGAATATGCAGAACTCGATCCATTGCTGCTCGAGCTATTGAGAAAATTCCGCACACCCCTCACTGAGTCTGAGCTGAACGATCCAAGAGTGGAGATAAGACACGTTGACGGTCGCTTGTTATTGAGACAGACGAAAGAGAGATACGACGTCATTTTTGTTGGAATTCAAGAGCCGTCGAATCTGCAGGCAAACAGGTTCTTCACGCAAGAGTTCTTTGCGCTGGCGAAGGCACGACTGAATCAAGGGGGCATCCTCGTCCTTGGATTGCCCGGCTCTCTGACGTACACGAATCAGGAATTACGCGATTTAAACGGCAATATCCACAGCACTCTGCTCAGTGTCTTTGCGCATATCAGGGTCATCCCCGGTGACGGCAGAAACCTCTTTCTCTCATCGGATTCCCGGGAAGTTGGGCAGATTGACACGACGCAGGTCATCGAAAGACTGAGCCAGCGGAATATGATGACAAACGGGATTGTGTCCCGGCATATCGAGAACAAGCTGCATCAGGGGTGGCAGGACTGGTTTTCGGATTTCCTCGAGGGCAGCAGTCAGAAAATCAATTCTGACTTCACGCCCTCAGGCGTGTTCTACAGCATTTCTCACTGGAACGCGGTGTTTGCGCCTTCATTGCGGGGGATATTCAGTCAGTTCGAGAAGGTCACCTTAACGGGCGTTACGCTTCTGTTTGTTGCATTCCTGCTGCTTTATCTCGTACTCCGACCCAGAAACAAACAACTCCTTCAGGGTGCCATCTCTTTGACGATTATCACCACTGGGTTCAGCGGCATGATGTTCGACCTGATGGTGATTTTCGCCTTCCAATCGATTTATGGATACGTGTTCTCATGGATCGGAATTCTGGTCGCCTCTTTCATGGCGGGCGCCGCGGGCGGGGCAATGCTGCTGACGAAACTGCTGGCGCGCATACAAGACTGTTTCAGGGTATTCACTGCGATTGAGCTGGCCATCATCTGTTTTGCCCTCATGTTCCCCGTTGTATTCATTGCCGCGTCGACCTACCTGGACGAACCTGGGGATTTCCCTTATTTCAAGATCCTGTTTTTAGCCGTTTCATTCATAAGTGGGTTTTTAACCGGCGCTCAATTTCCTCTCGCCAACAAGTTGTATCTCGAGAAGAGCGGAAGCCTGAGCGAGACGGCGGGGCTGCTTTACGCCGCTGACTTGCTGGGCGGATGGGTTGGAGGAATTGTGGGCGCTGTCGTGCTTCTGCCGGTGCTTGGTCTAACCGGTACCTGCGTAGCAGTGGCGCTGCTCAAGGTGACAAGCGTTACGGTACTCGTCACGCAGCGCAATCGGCCGCTATTGGCTAGCCAGAAATGAAAGATCCTTGTCCTCACACAATCAACCGACGGTGTTTCCTGGAAAACACGGGCAAAGCTTGTCTTGCAATGGCGCTGCCCTCCGTCCTGCTCAACGCAGGCAATGCAGACGCCTCCCCGACCAGCCGCGCCGACTTTGAGCCGGCTTACCTGAAACTTCACCAGACGGGAGAGCTGAAAAGGCGGGCAGAAGAGCTGTGGGCCGTGATGGAAAGCTGCAGGCTCTGTCCGAGATTTTGCGGCGCCAACCGTCTGGAAGGTGCACGAGGCATTTGTCGAGCGCCGGGTACCAGACTCATCATCGGAGGGTCGCATCCGCATTTTGGCGAAGAACGGCCGCTGGTTGGAAAAGGCGGCTCGGGGACAATTTTTTTGTCCCACTGCAATCTGCGTTGCGCGTTTTGTCAAAATTATCAAATCGCACTGCTGGGCAGGGGCGATAGAACGAATATCTATGAATTCGCGAGGATGATGCTGCGTCTGCAGAAATCCGGCTGCCACAACATCAATCTCGTGACCCCGACGCACTATTCCCCACACATCCTCAAAGCGATTGATGTCGCGGCAGGGCGGGGACTGCGAATACCCATCGTCTACAACACCTCCGGCTGGGAGCGTGTCGAGATAATCGAGCTGCTCGATGGCGTCGTCGATATCTATCTGCCCGACTTCAAATACTTCGACGGCGACATGTCTGCCAAATACTCGTCCGGGGCGCAGAGTTATCCGGACATGACGGCTAAAGCGATCCTGGAGATGCACCGCCAGGTGGGCGTGGCAAAACCGGCGCCCGACGGGGTCATGCAAAGAGGGTTGATGATTCGCCACCTGGTCATGCCAAACAATGTCGGCGGCTCGGAGAAAGTGATGGAGTGGATTGCCGGCAATCTACCCAAGGACACCTACGTCAACATCATGGCCCAGTACAATCCGGTCCATAAGGCATATGACTATCCTGAGCTTTCCCGGCGAATCTGGCGAAGCGAATATCAAAAGGTTGTGGCTTATGCCGAAGACCTGGGGCTGACTAATCTTGATGTTGAGGGATACGACTGGCTGAAAAGGAAAGATCAATAGAAAGGGCCAATAGAAAGAGCCAGCAGGGTCAACGGCTTGCGCTGAACAACCTTTTGAACAAAACGTGCAGCGGCAGGTAGATCATGAGCGGGAAGAGCACCATCAATAAGCCAACGTACATGGGGCCGGGCATCCAGGTCTGGGGCTCAGGTCCGATGCCGAATACCCCGTTGATGTTCCTTGCAGGGTCCGTAAAAACATAGGTGACGGGCAGAATGACCCACGCCAGCAGCGTTTGAAAGTAGAGTGCGCGGGGGTCATAGCGGAGGCGGTACACCAGCCAGATCAGAACGAACGGCAGGGCAACGTGGAACAAGGAAAGAAGTCGGACAAATAAGGGAATGCCCTCGTCGAACATGTAGGGTGCGCCCGGCAGCGGGCAGGCCTCAGCCCCAAAAACGAGTCTGCAGAAAAAATCGACGTTCCACGCCAACTCCGGCAGCAGTACCCCAAGCGCCATCATGCTGGCCAGCAGCCCGTTTGAAGTCCATGCCGCCACCATGCTCACGAACAACGCGATATCCGACCCCCAGAGAAAGTTGGCCGGCCCGTATTCAACCCAGTAAACCGGAATGAGCACGCAAACGAAAAGTGTATAAGGCACCTTGAACCAGAGGCTGATCGGCTGCGGTTGTCGATGGGGCATAGCTGTCAGCACAAGGTGGTCTCAGAGCACGGCGAAGAGCTTCAGTCCATCGCCCGTGTGCTTCAGTAGATAGACTGCGCTGCCTGCGTGGATCAAGTTGTCGTCGGCGTCAAACTGCTCGTAGGTCATTGTCAATGAATAAACCCCCGGCCTCAGGGTCCCCGCCTCCAGGCTGTTCACGTTCGTGCGTGCAGCCCTGGGCGCTGCTGCGATCAGGCGCTCGTAAATCGAAGCGAGGGATGTCGCGTCGGTTGCGATGACCACGTCATCGAGAAATCCCTTGAATACCGCTGGGAAAGTGAATTGCTCAGCCACCGCCGCGAGATCGCCTGTCCCGAGCGTCGCCATGTAGCTGGCGTGCACAACCTTTATCTGTTTCTCTTCGGCTGATGTCAGCATGATTGATATCTAACCCACAGGACTTCAGTGTCGTGTTTCATCGGCCGATTATAGTGACGAATCCGGCTTACCTCTGCCTTCCTTATTGCCGTCTCCGGTAGCGGGATCCGTCCCATCAGGTTGATCGCTGCCATCACCGCGGTTGGCGGCTCCGTTGCTATCGAGACTGAAAAAGCGCGCCACAATCTGCTCGATCTTCTGCGTTGCCGGATACCATCCGAACCCGGACAGGAACCCGATGGCGAGGTAAGCAAGGCCGGTAATCGGGCTGAAATCTTCGGGTGCTTTCATTTCTCCGAAAACCAATAGGCCACCCTGCATCAGTGCAAACACCACAAGTGCCAGGATGCCGGCCAGGAGCGGCGCATACAGGAATCCCCACGCGTGGCGAATGTGAAACACGCCCATCACGGATTCGTAGCGATGGAACGAGACCATGCCGAGAACGCCAGCACCGAGAACGCCGCCCACCATGGTGAACATGACGTGCAGGACGGTTGGCGATGCCGCGCTGCACTCATCCTGCGGCACGATGCTGCAGGCAACGCCATCGGGGTTGATGATCAGAATCAGCGCCGCAACGAGAGCAGCCAGCGAGTATCCGACCATCCAGAGTGTAATCAGCCACTTCACCAGCAGCGTTAGCCCCGGGTGCGGTGGAGAGAGTTGCGTTTCGGGCGATGAGTTATCCATGGCAGGCCAGCGTTGCTCAAGCTTTGTTATCGACGAATTGTGACAGGAAAGCCGACCGGGGTGTCGCTTCTGCATCCTGGTCCGCTGTCTCTACCCAGGTGTTTACAAAACGCGGGACCAGGTTGGCAAGCAGCTTCGCCATCATCGCGAGCTGCGCGTCTCCCTCACCATCATCCTGAACTCCTCCGTGCGCGATTTCGTTACGCAATCGACGCCCGTGTTCCTCGAACCAACGCGCGCAAGCCTCGTCTTTCCCGACCGCGCGGGCAACCACGTTTTCGAGCGCGTTCTCGCTGCCGTAACGGCCAAACCCGCCCAGCATTGCCTCGAGACAGGCAAATTGCAGTGACTGCTGAATCAGCGTGGATGTGAAGCGCCAGTCGAAGCTCTTTCTATAGCTTCTGAGAACGCGGTCGATGCGGATGTCGCCGCCTTGTTGCACGTAGCCGAGAAAACTCTGGAGAAGCTCATCGACGTTCCGGCAATCCTCCAGGGTGAACCTGTCCTGTTTCAATATGGGCATCTGGCACTCGTTGTAGATGGTCTGTCGAAATACCGTTGGGCGTCGGAGCCGGAAGTTTTCGCGGTAAACGAAGGAGCCCAGAAGCTCAGGGTCGTGAAACGTGTTGAAGCCTGCGCTCCTCAACGCGATCACGATGAGATCCCTGATCATTTCGTGGTGTTGCTCGCTCGGGTTGGCTGGAGACTCGCCGTCCTGCAGCGGCCGCGAGGTGCTCATCAACGTCCCCAACGGCTCTTCGATTGTGATCAGCTTGGCAACGAAGTCCCGGGCGATGTCCCTATCTTCCAAGCTGTGAATTTCGCGGCCGTGCAGGGCGCTCAGATACCCGTAGTTCGCTGCCGCGATATCCGCGTCGCTTACCTGCGGAATGAGCCCGATGATTGGCCACCACGCCACTTCCAAGCCTTCAGGTGTACCCATGTTGACGGAGCCGCTGGTTGCCACGGTTCTGCCTCTGGCATGCAGGAGGCGGTCGTTCAAATTCACCGCCGCGGGCGTCGTCTCAGCGCGCCCATGTTGCCCGTTGCGAAACGGCGGCGCCTTGTCACTTAGACGCTCGCGAAGGTTCTCCAGGTCTTCTCCCGCGTCGATGCGTTCACTCATCTCGATGATGGCCTGGGCAAGCAGCTGCGGCGCCAGGGCGATGTCATCCGCGTTGTCCATGCTCTGATCGCGACC
>JAAUXY010114225.1_pt1 | contig 14444 bp, 11 predicted proteins | sample 7278121 | NCBI WGS metagenome assembly JAAUXY01 (sample SAMN14350117, study PRJNA611818) | marine sediment metagenome | isolation source: surface marine sediment (1.8m) | place: French Polynesia: Moorea | collected 2018-08 | reverse complement strand
TTGCCGATGCCTCGGCGATGAAGGAATGCCCGATCCAGGCCAGCGAGCCCGATGAGACTCCCAAACTCGCTCAGAAGCTCCCGCGCCAAGTCCCTGGCGGTCGAACCGGGACAACCGTTGCGCAACAGGATCTCCACCAGCTCAGCGTTCGACAAAGCGTGCGCGCCATGGCGGAACAGACGCTCTCGCGGGTGGTCTTCACGTTGAGCCAGCCTTCGGCGCCGCCGGGTCACGGCAGCCGCTCCTTCTGCTTCGCTCGCCACCGGCTGCGGATCCAGGCGTCGTTGATGCGGGCCGCCTTCAGAAGCTCATCAGCGACGTTCTGGAGATTGTCGACGGCTACGTCGGTCTCTTCAGCCACTTGCAGCTCAAGTGATCGCGGCCCGTCCTCTGCTGGCGGATCCTCGGCGTTATAGAACTCCCGTAAGCTCTCATACTGCGCCTTCAGTCCCTCGTGCTGATGGTGAAGTCGCTGCATGATCCGATACAGCTCGAATGCGGTCTCAAGAAGCTGATCCTGGGCTTCCGAGACGGTCACAGGTTTCGACATGCGAACCTCCTCTCGGTTGCCGACTCAGTGCGTGGTATCGTTCCAACCCGTGAATCCTGGAATCCGGATAACCCGGGCCGGCCATGACTTGGAGGCGATGCGGTGGAAGATGCGAGAGAAGGCGCCGAGTTCCTCAAGAGCTTGTCGGTGCGCCTCGGGCGTGCCGCTGCTCGTGGCATAGACGCGGACGACGGAAACTATCGCCAGCAACAGGCCGAGGTCGGTGGAGCGCTCCAGCAGGCAGAGGTCGCAGATCGGGTCATCGTCCATGTAACCGACCGGGCCTAAGCCGGTCTTTTGCTCGCCGCAGACGGCACACAGGGTGCCGGGAGCTTCGGCGATCCGGATGCTGTAGAGAGGGTCGTCGAGGGCCGATCGAGATAGGCCCTTGGGGAGCGGTTTCGGTAGCGCTGTGGCGAGCACCGCGATGGTCTGAGCATTGCGGGTAGAATCGGAGCAGTCCGGCATGGGGGGTCCTCCCTGTGTCGGGTTAGGTCCGGTGGTGTCTGCTTGGCCGCGTCACCATCGGGCCGCTTGGTTCGCTGCGAGGGACTGACCGTCGTAGCGATGGCTAGGCTTGCCACTCTACGACGACAAATGACATACGTCAATACGTCATAACGTTGCAGGGCGGGTCGGCGCGGTATAGTACACTTGCGGTATGGCCGAGAAAGTGAAGCCTCAAGGCCCGCGAGGCGGGAAGACAACGGTCTCCAAGAAGGGCATGATCCGCAAGACCTTGTGGCTCAACGAAGCCGAGAATGAAGCTCTGAGGCGGGATGCGTTCGATACCAGGCGGTCAGAATCCGAGATTGTCCGCGAGCTGCTGCGGCACCAATACGACCTCCCACACCCCGAGTGATTCTTGGAGGAGAGCCATGACGACCATCGCAACGCTTCCACGAGGTTCTCGCCTGGCTATTTTTTTCTCACACTGCACCAAAAATGCACCAAATGCCAATTCAGGCCTCTAGAAAGCAATGGCGTTTAGACGCTTAAGATATTGAAAATAAACAACTTGCCGGAGTGGCGGAATCGGTAGACGCAGCGGACTTAAAATCCGCCGCCGCAAGGCGTGGGGGTTCGAGTCCCCCCTCCGGCATCATGACATCAAGGCGCCAAGTCAGAATCAGCGGACGAAGAGACTCCGATGGTCGCAGAGGCTGTCAGACTCTCGTATTCTGCCCGAGTGGCTAGACCGGTCCTCTTCTTCGAGGCTTTATTACTGCATGGCCGAGCTCAACCATCGCCATGAGGAGGCGCTCTACAAGCGCGTCGCTCGGATCATCGAGACCGCCCGGGCGAACGTCTCGCGGACGGTCAACACGGCGATGGTCCACGCTTACTGGCTCATCGGACGGGAGATCGTCGAGGTCGAACAGGAGGGAAGCGAGCGCGCCGGGTATGGGGAGCAGGTAGTCAAGCGGCTCGCAGTGCGGCTCTCGAAGCGGTTCGGCAAGGGCTTCAGCTACCCGTCTGTCAAACGGATGAAACAGCTCTACGTCACGTTTCCGGGCGGTTCTGACATCCCAGACGAGCTCGGCGCGTACCGAAAAGGCTCAGCGCTGCTGATGCTGTCCGTCAGTCCTCGCCGAACGTCTTATACTTCTGGCGGCGTCTGATCTGGGCACGGGCAGAGAATCTCCTCTTCGAGCCTTCCCTCTGTTTATGCTATAGTGGCATTGTTATAGTCGGGTAAGGCGAAGGCCCTGCTATTGTACTGAGAGGAGACTTGCGATGAAGATCGGTATGAGCACCCTACTGGCTGTCATGACTCTTTTGGCTGTGATGACTCTGACACCCGCGGCCCACGCTCAGGGACCCGTGGCGACCGGTGGCGAGTTCCAGATCAATTCTTACACCACCAGGGGACAAGCCAATGTGTCGGCCGTGGAGCTCAGGGATGGCGGTTTCGTCGCGGCCTGGTCGAGCTTGGGTTCGGCGGGCTCCGATCACCATTTTTTCAGTATCCAAGCCCGGCGATTCGACGCCGACGGTCTGCCGGTGGGAGAAGATTTTCAGGTCAACACCTATACGCAAGGCAGTCAGCGGACGCCCGAGCTTGCCGTCTTGGAAGACGGCGATTTCGTGGTGGTCTGGGGCGACTACGATCCGACCTTCGCATCCGGCAGAGGTATCCAGGGTCGGCTTTTTTCGCCGGACGCAACCCCTCGAGGCGACCAGTTCCTGGTCAACTCCGAGACCCCTAGCAGCAATTATGACCCCGACATCGCGACATTGGACGACGGGAGCTTTGTGACGGTTTGGAGAACGTCGGAATCGTTCGGCTCGAGCATTCAGGGCCGGTTGTTCGCCGCCGACGGCTCGCCCGCCGGTGGCCAGTTTCGGGTCGACTCTAACGATCGGGGCCTCCGGGACTTTCCCCGGGTCGTGGCCATGGATGAGGGAGGCTTCGTCGTCGTCTGGCAAAGCTCGGTATCCGGTGGCTCAGACACGGACAGTTACAGTATTCAGGGTCGGCGTTTCGCGGCTGGTGGTCTGCCCGTGGGGGAAGATTTCCAGATCAATGCGGTCACCCTCGGCGGTCAAAAGCATCCATCAGTGGCGACCCTGAAAGATAGTAGCTTCATCGTCGCCTGGCACGGCGCGGGCCCGACCGGCTCGGACGTCGATCGCTCAAGTATCCAGGCCCGACGTTTCGCCGCTGACGGCTCAGCCCTGGGTGGCCAGTTCCAGGTCAACGCGACCACTGCCGGCAATCAGTGGTTCGTCTCGGTGGCGCCCTGGGCCGACGGCTTCGTGGCCGCCTGGGAAAGCGAAAGCTCGAGCGGCTCGGACGGGTTGAGATCCAGCATCCAGGTTCGGAGTTTCTACGCTGACGACATGGGCCTGGGGGGCGACTTCCAGGCCAACTCGCGGGTCGAAGATCAACAGATCCGCCCCGCCGTGGCCCCGCTGGCTGACGAGGGTTTCCTGGTCGGATGGGGGAGTCTGTCCAACAGAGCCATTGACAACGTCCACGCTCAACGCTTCGTGGAGCCGCGCTTCGCGCTGGCCAATGCCAGAGGCGGCTGTCTGGCCGCTGACGGCGAACCGGCGGACGGGACGCCGGTGGTGGTCGCAGACTGTGACGGCAGCGAAGCTCAGCGCTGGCGACTGTATCTGAGTCGCACCTTCCAGCAGATCGTGGGTCCTGGCGGCTATTGTCTGTTCGCGGACCCGGCCGAGGGCTATCGCATCTTCCTCTCAGAATGTCACGAGAGCGAACGCTGGCGGATCCGGGACCCGGAGCATGCTCAGTCCTCGATCATCAGCCACGACGAGACCGGCATGTGCCTGGACGGCGGCATCGGTTCCCAACCGTTCCTGGTCGAGTGTCACGGCATGTTCGAGCGAATCTGGCGGCCAATCGCGGAGACCTGCACTCCGGATTCCGTGGGTCTTTGCCTCGGTCAGCAGCGCTTCCGGGTCGACGTCATTTGGCGCAGCTTCGACGGCACCTTCGGCTCCAGCCGCGTGGTGCCGCGGGTGAGCTCCGTCGACTCGGGGCTGCTGTGGTTCTTCGAAGCTAGCAATTGGGAAATGTTGATCAAGGTGCTCGACGGCTGCGCCATCAACGATCATTTCTGGGTGTTCGCCGCCGCGACCACCAATGTCGAATACACAATGACCGTCACCGACACCGTGACCGGCCAGGTTCGAAGATACTTCAACCCGCTGGGTCGGACGAGTCCGGCAATCACCGATGCGACAGCCTTCGACTCCTGCGCGGCGGGTGCGGCCCGACCTGCAGAACCAGCCGTCCGTCAGCTGATGCCGGTGCGCTCACGCGTCGAGCCGTCGCTGGAGAGCGTGTGTGTTCCGTCGGCGACGCGACTGTGTCTATCGGATGACTTCGCCGTCGAGGTCACCTGGGCCGACGGCGTCGGCGGCACCGGCCCGGGTCGGGTGGTCGAGGCCGGCAGCGAAGCCACCGGCCTGTTCTGGTTCTTCGATCCGACCAACTGGGAGATGCTGGTGAAGGTGCTCGACGGTTGCGCCATCAACGATCGCTTCTGGCTGCTGGCGGCGGCCACCACCGATGTCGAATATACCCTGCGGGTCAGCGACCTGAATGCCGGGGTCTCCCGAGAGTACTTCAACCCGCTGGGTCAGGCGTCTCCGGCCGTGATCGATACTTTCGCGACTTGCCCGGGTCGCTGACGCGCGATCGAGCTCCGCTTCAACGCAACTGGGAAGAGAAGTCCTACCGCTTCTTCTACTCCAGCGATGGGAGATCGCTGGTTTTTGAATTACCCGGCGAGGACAGCATCGTCGTCGCCGAGGCGCTGACCCGGCTTACCTTCTTCAGAAGGGACAGAGTCCATAGCCTCCGGCTCGACCTCCTGCCCCACAAATACACCTATCTATAGCTCAATAGAGACGGCAGCTGCGTGCTGAACGGCCGCCTCTACAGTCCTTTCAGCGCCGACACCGTTCCCGTCCTGCTGGGATCAACAACCTGGCCGCGGCCCAGGCACGGGTCGAAAGGTTCCTGGCCGAGCACCGGGCGCGGGCGTCGTAAGTCGACTCTGTGAGCTTGGCGCGAGCTCCTGTTGATTTGAGATTCTTCTAAACTTTTCTCGCCGTCTCCAGTCGTACTCGGGCAAGCACCCCGGCCGCGTCACGGCTCCGGTGCGTCCGCTGTGGCAACTTCACCCTCTTGGCAACTGAGGGCATGGCCGCCGAGATCGGCAGCCGTGATTGAGTCGAACGGACCTCATTTTCCTGAGCTAGCGATGCATCCAACCAAGCACTATGCCGATCTCGAGATCCGGATCCTGGGCGTTCAAGACGGCGTCTATCCGGTCGAAATGACGCTCGACGGCGAGCAGGAATACGGGCCGGGCAAGCTGTCCGCCGCGCTGCCTCCTGGGTTGCCATCGGCCGATCCGACCGGCGACGGCGAGCGGCTCTCCGCCTGGCTGTTCGCCGACGCCGGCCTACGGGCCGCCTGGTGCGAGATCCGGGGCCGCCATCCCCAGCGCCGGGTGCGCCTACGCATCGACGAGGCGGCGCCTGAGCTGCACGCCCTACCCTGGGAGCTTCTGCGCGACGTCGATGGCGAGAAGGTTCAGGTCGCTGCCGCCGAGGCGACGCCGTTCTCGCGCTACATCGCCGGCAAGTGGCGGCCCGGCGCCGCCATTCTCAAACGACCCGTGCGGGTCCTGGTGGCGATCGCCAATCCAGAGGGGCTCGACGCCTACGGGCTGCAGCCAGTGAACGTCGAGGCTGAGATCGCCGAGTTGCAGCAAGCCACCGAAGGGCTCGACCTCGAGCTGACCTTCGTCGAGCAACCCTGCACGCTCGCCGCCATCGAACGGGCCCTCAAGGACGGTCACCACGTGCTCCATTACTTCGGCCACGGCGCCTTCGATCCGGAGGGGCAAAGCGCGGCCCTGTTCCTTGCCGACGACGACGGCAACCTTGCGCTGGCCGTCGATGAGGACATCGCCGCCATGCTCGGCCGCCAGCTGGCCGATGTCGACGTCAACCGGCAGGACAAGCTGCGGCTGGTTTTCCTGGGCGGGTGCCAGACCGCCACGCGCAGCCCGGCAGACGCCCGGCGGGGCCTGGCGCCGCGATTGGTCGCCGCCGGTGTACCGGCGGTGATCGCGATGCAGGACATCGTGTCGGTGGCGACCGCGCGGCAGTTCGCCGGAACCTTCTATCGACACCTGCTCGAGCACGGCCGGGTCGACCTGGCGTCGAATGAGGCGCGCTCGGAGGTCCTCACCCGCGATCTTCCCGGCGCCGCGATCCCGGTGCTTTTCCAGCGCCTACGCTCAGGGACACTGCTCGGCCGCCGCGGCCACGTCAGCAGCAACTCTGCCCACTTCTGGCCTCCTCTCGTCCGGAACTTGGTCAAACGCAACTGCCTTCCCTTCCTCGGTCCAGGGGTGGAAGAAGGCCTGGTCTTGGACCGCGCCACAGTGGCGGAGCGTCTCGCCGAGCAAAACGACTACCCGCTGCCCGCATCGTCGAACGACCTGGCCCAGGTCGCCCAGTTCATGGCCCTCACCGATGAGGTGAGCCTCCGCGAAGAGTATCTCTGCATGTTGCAACATAGCCTAATGGGCCATCTCGGACTCAAGCCCGACGCGCTGGAAGAACGCTTCCGCGACGCAGGCCTTTCTGACGCCATCACCGAGTTGGGCTGGGCCAAGCGTGTACACGAGATGCACGAGAGCGAGATCCATCACCTGCTCGCCGAATTCGGCCTACCGCTATATGTCACCACCAATCCCGGCGGCTTCATGTACGCGGCATTGGAACGGCAGGACGGTGTTAGGCCGCGTCTGGCCCAACCGCGCTGGCAGCCAGAGCCGGGCACGCCCCAACACGTGCTCAAACCAAAGCCGGACCCCGAGCGGCCGGTGGTCTTCCACCTCAATGGGCACGACGGCGAGCCAGACAACCTGGTCCTCTCCAAGGACGAATACTTGGAGCACCTGGTACGCCTCGCTCGCGACGATCACGAGCATTGCTTACCGGCGAACCTGATCACGGCCCTGGCGAGCCACAGCTTTCTATTCCTCGGCTATCGCCTCGACAGCTGGGACTTCCGTGTCCTGCTCCATGGGCTATTGGCGCCGATCAAGCGTCGCCGGCGCGTCAACGTCGCGGTGCAATTGGAGCCTGGCGAGACCTCGGATGACGAGGCCGCGGTCGGCTACTTGCGGCGTTATCTCGAGCGCTTCCACATCGCCGTCTACTGGGGTTCGGCGCGCCAGTTCGTCGCCGAGCTTCACGAGCGTTGGGACGCTCAGCGGACTCAGTCACCTGGCGGCGGGTAATGGCACGCACGAACCCCTATCCCGGCACCCGCGCCTTCGGCACCGGCGACCACGACGGTTTCTTCGGCCGCGGCGAGGAGGTCGAGATCCTCACCGCCATGGTGCTAGCGCGGCGCGCCAGCCTGCTGTTCGCGCCGTCGGGTGCCGGTAAGTCGTCGCTGATCCAGGCCGGGCTGATCCCGGAGCTCACCCGCTCGCGGGGGATCGGCCGCGGCCAGCGACGGAGTGTCCGGAGGATGGCCGTGTTGCCAGTGACGGGCGTCGGCGGCGGCATGTCGTCGCGCCTCGGCCGGGAACCCGAGAACGTCTTCGTGTTTCAGGCACTTTACGGTCTCACGCCGGACATCGAGCCCGACGAGCTCGTCGATCGCCGCCTGGCCGACGGCGTCGCGCCGCTGATCGAACGGATTGAAGACGCCGGCGAGGTGCCGATGCTGCTGGTGATCGATCAGTTCGAGGAGCTTTTCACCCGCCACACCGCGCGCTGGCGTGAGCGTCTGCCTTTCTTCGAGCAGTTGGTCGAGACCCTGGAGCGGCATGACGGCCTGCACTAGCTGCTCAGCATGCGCGAGGACTTTATCGCCGAGCTGACGCCCTTCGCCAACCTCCTGCCGGGTGCCCTGCGCGACCGCTTCCGGCTCGAGCTCCTCCGTCCCGGTTCGGCGCTCGACGCGGCGCGCGAGCCTGCGCGGCAGGCCGGAATCCCGTTCGGTGACGGAGTCGCCGAGGAGCTGGTCGACAACCTGCGTCGGGCGCAGAAGGGTCGTCCGCAGGACTCGGACGACGATCCTGAGGCCACCGGCGACGGCGAGCCCGTATTGAGCGAGCTCGTCGAGCCGGTGCACCTGCAGGTCGTCTGCCACCAGCTGTGGGAGGGCCTGGACGACGACCGAGTCACGATCAAAAGTGCCGACCTCCGCCGCTGGGGCGACGTCGACGAGGCGTTGAAACGTTTCTACGTCGACGGTCTGCGTCGGGTCCTGGAACGGGTCGAGATCCCAGAGCATCGCCTGCGCGGCTGGTTCGAGGGGCCCCCTCTGATTACGCCGGACTTCACCCGCGGCCTCGTCTTCTGCGCCGAAGCGGAGACCGGAGGCCTACCGAACGCGGCAGTAGAAGAGCTAGAGGACGCCTATCTCATCCGCAAGGTCCTGCGCGGTCGCGACAAATGGTACGAGCTTGCCCACGATCGGCTGGTAGAGCCGATCAGGTCGGCCAATCAAGCGTGGCGGGCCAAGCTTAGGCCGTTGACAGCTGCGGCGCTGGCTTGGGAAGAGGCGGGCCGGGATGAGGGAAAGCTCTACTCTGGTGGATTGCTGAAGGAGGCACGAATCGACGCCAAGAAGCATCCCGATAGGTATTCCGCTCTGGAACAGAAATTCCTTGAAGTCAGCGCCGCCGAGGAACGAGCGGCGATTCGGCGTCGCCGTCGCCAGCTCGGGACCGCTATCAGCGTCGCGGTTGTCTTGGCATTATTGGCCGTTCTTCTCTATTTCCAGCGCGCTGTCGCGATTTCTCGTGAGCTGGCGGCACAGTCGACTCTTCAGCTTGAAGAAGATCCCGAGCTCGGGACTCTCCTAGCTCTCGAAGCTGTAAATCGATATACCACCCATGAGGCCGAACATGCCTTGCGGAAAGCCCTGCTCCAACCCTGGGTTACACGAGAGTGGACCGACGCTTCGTTAAGAATCCGCGAGCGGTTCAGCCCTGCTGGAGATCTTGTCGCCGTCCGTAAAGGCGACGAAATCGTCATCTCGGAGGTAGCTACCGGCGAGGAACAGTGGCGACGAAGGGCCGAACGTCTCACCTGGGGCGTTGACGGGAAATATTTAGCGGCCATCAGCGCCAAACGTGTCGAGGTGGTGGATACCGCCACATGGCAACAACGTGGCAAAGGAATAGTTCTCGACGACCGAAGCACGTTGCTGGCTCTCGCCCCAGACGGCGAACGCGTGGCGATAGGCATCGATACCAATCAAGACGAATTTCGATTACCTGATCAGGTGACGATCAGAGACTTGGCGACCGGCGATCTGCTGCAGGGACCTCTAGATCAGCCGGATATCCTGACCGCGCTGTTCAGTCCCAACGGGGAATTGCTGGTCACCACCAGCAGCGAGCGATGGAAGCTATGGTCGATGCGCACCGCAACCGCCGCACCCGTCGACAGCGGCAATGGACATGGTGCCGCATTCTATGCTGAGGGAAAGCGTCTGTTAGTTGTAGCGTCTGGAAGTGTTCGTACATTTGGCACCGATACACAACCGCCGTCACTCCTACACGAGTGCATTCTTTTCGACGAAAGCGACGAAAGCGACGAAAGCGAAGACAGCGACTACTTTGTGGATGCGGCATTGAGCCCCGATGAATCTCAGATAGTGGCGGGCACTAACGACGGTACGATTCGGATCTTTCGATTAGAAAGGAAATGTGTGGGGGCTCTGCCGATAGTAGCTCATGAAACCCGAGTCCACAGCGTAGCTTTTAATCCAGATGGTGATTTACTGTTGACCGCCAGTGAAGACAGGTCCGCTGCCATCTGGACGACACGGGGCCAACTGCTCGCTCGTCTGCCTGGTCATCGCGAGAGAGTTCTCCAGGCATCTTTTATACTGAAAGACAAGCGGTCAAATGAAGCAGCCCGACAACTGCAGGTGTTAACAGCTACCCCTTCCCAGTCGAGGCTTTGGAGCGCAAATGTACTCAGCATCCTGGAGAAAGACGGACCTAAGGCCAACCGTATCCAGCTGAGTGAAGACGGTCACTCTCTGGTCGTCCGCAGCACTAGCCAAGCGCGGGTCTTGGAGACCGTGGCCGGCCGCGAGATCGCTAGCCCCTGTAAAAGGACGCTCCCTGCCGAGGTGGACGCCAAGCTCCCGGACACAGGCGACCCCGTCCTTGATTGCGGGAACGTCCGAACCGCCATTCTCAGCCCCGACGGCTTGCGGTTAGCAATCGCAGGCGACAGCGCGATCTGGGTACAGGACCTTGAGGAGCGGTCGATTCGAGAGCTCCCAGATCCCGACGGAGTGAAGTATCTTGCCTTAAGCTCGGACAGCACGAGGCTCTTGTCGACAAGCACAAGTGGTGCAGGTACCGCAAAGCTCTGGGACTGGCGAGCAAAGCAGGAGCTTCATAGCTTCGAACATAAACAGATTACCGGCGCAGCATTCAGCAACCACGGTCGCATCGTCACTACGGGCCGCGACAAAAAGGCCAGGATCTGGTCTCTCGAGACCGGCGCAGTCCTTGAGGTATTGTCACATTCTGCGGCGGTGTTCGGTGCTTCTTTCGATCCCACCGGGCGAAGAGTCGTCACCGCCTGCAAGGACGGCATCGTGCGTTTGTGGAAGTCAGCGGACAGACCGGCGGCTGCGAAAAGGCTCAGCGCTGACGAACTTTATGGCGCCTCGTTCAGCCCGGATGGACGCACGGTCCTTGTTTGGGGATACGCCGAGGAAGCGTACCTGTGGCGGCCGGAGAGAGACAACGCGCATATAGTTCTACCAGGGCATATCGAAGTGTTGGGCTCCCCATCATTCGACGCAGCCGGCCAGCTGGTGTTCACCTTCGACCGGACCCGAACCCGGATCTGGGATGCGGTGGCACCTGACGGCCCTCTGCTTCTTGAGATGGCGTTAGTTAGGGCGTCGAGATCCCAGGTCAACGCTGTTACCTGGAGTGCCAATGGGTTGCGACTTGCTCTGGCGCGGGACGACGGTCAGATCGAGGTATACGACTGTGAGGCATGCCGACCCCTCGAACAGGCCGGCGAACTGGCACGTCGACGATTGAAGGAGCGCACGCCCGAACGGGCCCTGACGTCTGGGGAGCGTCGGCGTTATCTCCACGAACGATGACGCGACCCACCTGACGTTCGGAACTATCCGAAGGAATCCAGTGCCTTACAACCCCGACGGGGCTGCATCCGACAGCCCATGGCTAGCTCCTTCTTAGAATCGAACGAAGCCGGTAACCCTCGAGGCCCCGATGGAAAGATGGTTTCGCACCCAAGGCGAGAATCGGGCACTTAAGGGCTGGGAGAGACGCGAACTCTGCGGATTTGTCGGCTCACCATCAAAGCGTGATGCGCAACTGAGGTCACGCGGGCCGGTAGTCAACCGTCGTGCCGATCCGCACGTTGAGATGCGAATCGGCCCCACAATGTTCGATGTCAGCCCTTCGAGTGTAAGTTCGAAGGGCAGGATTGAACATCGCTTAGGCAGGAGTGTCACGCGGCGCTGCGCGCTAGCTGATGGGTGGTACCTTTCAGGCTGCCGCGTGAGTGTGCTGGAGTTCCAAGCGCGTTAGTCTATCGTCACTGTACTTTCCGACCACGCGCCGATCCAGTCTTTGCCGTCCTTTGATCGCCACGCCTTGATTTTGACACGGTGCCGGCCGAGCGAGCGTTTGTCCTTGTCGTCGAACAAGTCCCACGCTCCGTTACAGGGCTCGCGGCGCAGTGGACGGCAAGAGCTGCGCACGCTGCGGATACTGCGCTCCCACTCTTCCCCTTCGGCTGCCTGCCAGCGATAGATCACGATCTCCGCCCGCTCGAAGTCGTGCGTGGACGTGAAGCCCCAAGTCGCCCGGTCTGCCCCAGCAGCAGCATCGGAACTAAAAGTCACATCCTGAATCGCCATCGAGCCAACGGCGCGCCTTCCAACCCCGATGCCGTAGAAATCGAAATCGATCTCGTTTCCGGAGCGATCGACAGCTCTCACGGTCAAGTCACCGACCTTCCATTTGCCGAACCTGCCCGGCAGCCGGCCCTTCTGGACCTCGCGGCTCCCTGCCTTACCCCGAAACTTCAGGATCATGGGCCGCGCCCTGCCTTCAACCTGGATGTAAACCTCAAGCCTGCCTTCTTCCTGTAAACGGAAGTCAACGACCACGGGCGCGTGACCCTTCACGAAGCCCTGAAAGTTGAAGATATCGAAGATGATCGGGATGGACACGCCGCGCTCGGCCAGTTCCTCGGGGTCCTCCCACGGTTCGGGCTCCTCAGGCGGCCAGGAAGGAGGATCAGGAGGATCATTAGGGTCAGGTTCAGAACCATTAGGGTCAGGAGTTGGAGTTGGAGTTGGAGTTGGAGGAGGAGGAGGAGGAGGAGGGGGAGGGGGAGGAGTGGGACACTCCTGACACCGATCTCCCCCGAACTTCAACACCAGCCGGGCGCCGGCACTCCATCCCAAATCAAGTCCATGTTCTCCGGAGATGGTCAGGCCGAAGCGTTTCATCAAGTCAAAATCGATGCTGCCTCCTAAGAAAAGATCCATCTTGAAGGCATTCCCGAATTGGAGCGAGGAATCTCCGATGTCAACACGTGTCGGGACCGCTTGCCCTTTGACGCTATAGGCCAAGAACTCGTTTTCGGGTCTCAACGCCAGCAATCGTCCGCCCACCGATAGCCAAGGCCGGACTCTTTTCTGCGGCCTCGCATGAAGCCGCCCGGAGACCTGAGCGCCGAAGATCTCAGCATCCGCTTCGAGGGATCCCGTGAAATCTTCCAAGACGCCCCCTATCAGGCCCTCCCCCTCGAGCATCTGTGTCAGCTCCGCGGTACCGTATTGCAGGCCGAAGTCCCAGGAGAAACGGTCGGTAACAGAAGAAGTGACTCCGATTCGGACCAGAGACGAGGTGTCGATGATCGTTGAGTCAAACTGGATAGGTGTTAGCGGAGGGTCATCCAAGGGCAAGTAGGGAGTCAGTGACGAGCCGGTGATCAACCATGTCGTGTCTTTCGCCAAGCTATCGAGCTCGCCAGGGGACCCGCCGAAGACGTACCAGGTATGAGGGCGTGCTCCCGCACTTCCCGGCATCGTCCAGATCGTCAGTATCAAAATCGAAGTCACGTATACAGCTCGCATTTGAAAGCCCTCCAGTTGTCAGTTGTCATCGTCAGGCGCCTTGCCATGCCTGACGGTAAAAATGTCGGTCACTCGACCGTCACTTCGTCCTCGGACATCGCGACGATCCAGTCCCTTTCGTCTCGCGACTGCCACGCCTTGACCGCCACCCGGTGGCGGCCGGGCGAGCGGTTACCCCCGTCGTCGCGGGCGTCCCAGTCGCCTTCGCAGATCTCGCCGCGTCTGGGCAGACACGGACTCTCCAGGACGCGGACGACGGCCTCCCGCCGGACGTTCCCAGTGCCTTCCCGGCGATAGATCGCGATCCCCGACCGCTCGAAATCGTGATGAGACCGGAAACCCCAGCGCGCCGCCTGCACGCCGCGGATCGCGCCGGGCTCGAAGGTCACGCCGTAGATGCCGGTCGAGCCGACAGCGCGCTTTCCGACGCCAATGGCGTAGAAGCGAAAATCGATCTCATGCCCGGAAGCCTCGGAGGCGGCCAGGGAAAACTGCGCTGCCTGCCAATCGCCGAGATCAGACGGTAGCTCCCGCTTCCCGATCTTTCGATCTCCGGCCCTGCCGTCGAAGGTGAAGATCGCCGGCCGCTCTCGACCCTGGACCCAGATCTGTAGGCGCAGGGTGCCCTTTCTTGCCAGCCGGTACTCGACCACCAGCGGCTCGCGCGCTTTCACCGGGGCCTCGAAACTGAAGATCCGGGCCAATGTGGCGATGGTGACGCCCTGATGGGTCAGCGTCTCGAACGTGGCTTGCCAGTCCAATTGCGGCTTCTCCCCGTCACTGCCGCCGCCACCCGCACCACCACCTCCGCCACCGAACCTCGGGACCGGAAGCGGCACACAACCCACCCAACCCAGGGCGATCGCGACCACCAGGCCGGCGACACGTACGTGACGACGCGGGCGGCTGACTTCAGACATGACTGCCTCCAGAGCTGAGGTTGAATGGTGGCAAGACCCCCTCTTCCGCTCACCCGGCGGCTACCGGCAACCGCACCGCCGGATCCCCCAGGACGATGTAACTGCGCGCGTCGGTCTCGGCCGTCCATAGGCGACAAAGCTTGCGGTCGTCGGGTACCTTGCCGAAGCGCAGGGCCTTGAGCTCTGCGCCGAGCGCGGTCGCGAGCTCGGCGTAGCGACGGTTGAAATACTCCATCGCCGAGCCCACGGGATGGCCCTCGAATAGACGTTTCAACGTGCTCTCGAAGGTCTGCAGGCGCTCGCCGCC
>JAAUXY010066531.1_pt1 | contig 14456 bp, 15 predicted proteins | sample 7278121 | NCBI WGS metagenome assembly JAAUXY01 (sample SAMN14350117, study PRJNA611818) | marine sediment metagenome | isolation source: surface marine sediment (1.8m) | place: French Polynesia: Moorea | collected 2018-08 | reverse complement strand
CGGGGTAGTAGGCGTTGTAGCTCAAGCCCTCGAGCAGCTCGAAATCCGCTGGCGGATCCACATAGCCGACGAGCAGAGCGTGGATGTAGTCCGGGCCGCCGGCGCGGGCCTTGGCCATCAGCGAGAGATCCGGCGGCACCGCCCCGCCGTTGGCGGCCGCCGCGGCCTTGTCGTTCGGGAAGGGCGGCGGGAAGCGGTCGGACGGGCGGCCGTCGCGCTCGAACATCTCGCCCTCGTCGTCGGGTCCGTCGATCACGGTCTATTCGGCGGCGAAGGCCTTGACCTCGTCTTCACTGTATCCCAATCCGCCGCCGTTCGGGCCGCCCAGGTTGCGGAAGGCGACCAGCCGCAGCGAATGACAGGCGGCACAGACCTCGTTGTAGACCTGGAAGCCACGCTGCATGGCGGCCCGGTCGAAGGTGCCGAAGATACCGTCGAAGGACCAGTCCTGCGTCGGGATGGCGACCGCCTCCGCAGCCTCGCTGCGCTCTGGCGTCGCGAGCCCGCCGAGACCGAGCAGCAGGGCCGCGGCGCAGACGCCTCTGACCAGCCGGTTCATCACGCCTTCTCCATCGGCTTGGCGACGGCCCCGGCGGGCGCGCCGCCCCCCTTGAGCACCGGTTCGCTGATCGAGGTCGGCACCGGTTTCGGCCGCTCGAACATCGCGATCAAGGGAATGATCACCAGGAAGTGGGCGAAGTAGTAGCCGGTCCCGATCTGAGCCAGGACGATGTTGGGAATGCCCGCCGTCGAGCCGTCGGCCGTCTGCGAGCCGATGTAGCCCAGGAGGAAGCAATCGGCCACCAGGACCCAGAAGAACTGCTTGTAGATCGGCCGGAAGCGCGCGCTCCTGACCTTCGAGAAGTCGAGCCAAGGCAGCACGAAGAGGATCAGGATCGAGCCGAACATCAGGATCACGCCGCCGAGCTTCGCCGGCACGATCCACATGAAGTCGAAGTCGATCGCCCTGAGGATCGCGTAGAACGGCAGGAAGTACCACTCGGGCACGATGTGCGGCGGGGTGTTCAGGGGATTGGCCTCGATGTAGTTGTCCGGGTGACCCAGGACATTGGGCGCGAAGAACACGAAGGCGGCGAGGAAAGTCAGGAACACGCCCAACCCGAAGAGGTCCTTGACGGTGTAGTAGGGGTGGAAGGGAATCGTGTCCTGGGGGCCCTTGGTGTCGATGCCGATCGGGTTGTTGGAGCCGAAGACGTGCAGCGCCCAGATGTGCACGATCACCACGCCGACGATGAGGAACGGCAGCAGGTAGTGCAGGGAGAAGAAGCGGTTCAGTGTCGGGTTGTCGACCGAGAAGCCGCCCCACAGCCAGGTCACGATGCCCTCGCCGATCAGCGGGATCGCCGAGAAGAGGTTGGTGATGACCGTGGCGGCCCAAAAGCTCATCTGGCCCCAGGGCAGGACGTAGCCCATGAAAGCCGTGGCCATCATGAGCAGCAGGATGACCACGCCCAGCATCCACAGGAGCTCGCGCGGCGCCTTGTAGGAGCCGTAGTAGAGACCGCGGAAGATGTGGATGTAGACGACGATGAAGAAGAAGGAGCCGGTGTTGGCGTGGATGTAGCGCAGCAGCCAGCCGTGGTTCACGTCCCGCATGATGCGCTCGACCGAGTCGAAGGCGTAGTCGACGTGCGGCGTGTATTGCATGGCCAGCATGATGCCGGTGAGGATCATGATCACCAGGGCGATGCCCGCCAACGACCCGAAGTTCCACCAATAGCTCAGATTTTTCGGCGACGGATAGCCGGAGCCGACGGAATGGTCGAGGAAGGAGAAGATCGGCAGGCGGTATTCGATCCACCTGACCACGGGATTGCTCATAAAAGAATCGCTCATGCCTTTCGACCTCTTCAGCCGATCTTTATCGTCGTGTCTTCGACGAACTCATAGGGCGGAACCGGCAAGTTCGTCGGCGCCGGGCCCTTGCGGATGCGCCCCGAGGTGTCGTAGTGCGAGCCGTGGCAGGGGCAGAGCCAGCCGCCGTACTCGCCTTTGGGGTCGCCGACTTTGTTGCCCTTGGGGATGCAGCCGAGGTGGGTGCAGATGCCGATCATGACCAACCACTCGGGCTTCTGCACCCGATCGGCGTCGCTCTCCTGGTCCTTCAGGACTGCGAGGTCGATACCTTCAGCCTCTTCGATCTCCGCATTCGTACGATGGCGAATGAAGACCGGCTTGCCGCGCCAGATGACGGTGATCGCCTGACCTTCCTCGACCGGCGAGAGGTCGACCTCGGTGGAGGCCAGCGCCAGCACGTCGGCGGAGGGGTTCATGGAATCGATGATCGGCCAGAGCACCGCACCCGTACCGACCAGACCCATGGCGGTGGCGGCGAGATAGAGAAAATCGCGCCGCTTCTCGCCTTCGCCCGTTTGAGAGGAACTCGCGGTGGTATCCGTCATGCCTCTAACCTCTGCCATGTCACCAGAGCAAATTTCCGGATCGGGCAGCGCTGGCTCCCTAGGTCGGAACATAGCGCCGTTGAGGCGTCAGGCAATCAGATACCCCGGACATCCCAGCCGCCCGACACGGCTTGCCTTTGGCCAAACAAATAGAGGAAATTCCCGGCGAAGGCAAAGCCGGAGAAGGCCCCTTGCAGAACTCCTCGGCCGACCTGCGCCTGGCGCTTTTCGAGCCGGATATCCCGCAGAACACGGGCGCGATTTTACGCTTGGCCGCCTGTTTCGGCGTCGCCGTCGACGTCATCGAGCCCTGCGGTTTTCTGCTCGACGACAAGCGCCTGCGGCGCGCCGGCATGGACTACCTCGATTCCGTCGATCTGACGCGGCACGGCTCCTGGCCGTCCTTTGAGGCCTGGTGGCGCGGCCCACCGCGCGCGGGCCGGCTCTTGCTGCTGACCACCGCCGGCGATATTCCCTATACCGCCTGCCGTTACGCCGCCGGCGACTGCCTGCTCCTGGGGCGCGAGAGCGCCGGCGTCTCCCGGGAGGTGCACGAGGCTGCGGATGCCCGGATCGTCATTCCGATGCGGCCCGGCATGCGCTCGATGAACGTCGCCATGGCGGCCGCCATGGTCCTTGGCGAGGCGCTCCGCCAATTGCGGGAGGAGTCGGCGCATGGCGCCACCGAGTGATGAGCTGAAGACCCGGGCCGCGGACTGGTTCGCCGAGCTGCGCGACCGGATCTGCGCCGCCTTCGAGGCCCTGGAGGACGAGCTCGCGGGCCCCAACGCCGAGCGCTTCGCCGAGGTCCCGCCGGGGCGCTTCGAACGCAAGGCCTGGACCCGCGCCGCGCACGGACAGGACGAAGGCGCGGCCGACGGCGGCGGCGGCGTCATGTCGATCATGAAGGGCCGGCTGTTCGAGAAGGTCGGGGTCAACGTCTCGACCGTCTGGGGCGAGTTCTCCCCGGACTTCGCGTCCCAGATCCCGGGCGCCGACCAGGATCCGCGCTTCTGGGCCGCCGGCATCTCGCTGGTCGCCCACATGCGCTCGCCCCTGGTGCCGGCGGTGCACATGAACACCCGGCACATCGTCACCACCAAGCACTGGTTCGGCGGCGGCTCCGACCTCAACCCGATGTTCCCTGACGAGGCCGACACGGCCGAGTTCCACGCCGCCTTCAAGGCGGCCTGCGACAAGCACGACGCCGACTACTACCCGCGCTTCAAGGCCTGGTGCGACGAGTACTTCTTCATCAAGCACCGCGGTGAGGCCCGCGGCGTCGGCGGCATCTTCTACGACTACGTCGACAGCGGCGACTGGGAGGCCGACTTCGCCTTCACCCGCGACGTCGGCCTGGCCTTCCTCGAGGTCTACCCCCGGCTCGTGCGCAGGCACATGGCCGAGCCCTGGAGCGACGAGCAGCGCCGGCACCAACTGATGCGCCGCGGCCGCTACGCCGAGTTCAACCTGCTCTACGACCGCGGCACCAAGTTCGGCCTGATGACCGGCGGCAACGTGGAAGCCATCCTGATGTCCCTGCCGCCGATGGCGGCCTGGCCCTAGCGCTTCCCGCGCAGACCGCCGGTCCGGCGGCGGGCTTGCCTCACCGCTCTTTTGCCAAGGGGCTCTGATCGAACTCCGGCGGCAGCTTCTGCCACTCGTACCCCGCCTTCGCCAGGTCGTAGCCGATCTCGTAAAGCCGGTTCATCTCCGCCGTGTCGAATTCCTTGTCGCTTCCCCAGACGAAGTCTTCGGGGATGCTGACGTATTTGAAGTCTATGTCTGATGCTTGGGCCTCGAGGTACATGAAATAGAGACTGGTCAGGGACATCGACTTGACCATCGTCGAGATGGCGCGTCCGACGATGGGCCGGAGGCGTCGCTCGACCTGTTGCGGCTCCGGGGTGACCTTGTCATGCCGGATGACGAAAAGCTGTCCGCGCTCGGGGCGCTTGCGGCCGTCCTCGGCGGTGGCGGTTTCTTTCGCTTTCTTGGGATTCACCACTGAGGCGTGGAAGAAGACCGGCGTGAAGACGCCACCGTCGCCGTGCATCTCATCGTACCTGAACCCGTTCACGTCGACGTCGATGAGGGTCGTCGGAAATATGCCCGGCATCGAGGCCGAGGCCAGGATAACCTTGCGGAACAGCTCGGGCGCGTTGGGGTCGTTGCTATTGGCGATGGCGCCCATGTTCCAGACGACGAACTCCTGCCGGTCCATGTTGCTCGTCGCGATCAGGAGACGCCGACCGGCGGCATGCGCCTTGGCCACGTCCTCGACGACGGCGTCGTCCACCCACTTTCCGATGGTATCCGCAAGTGGGCTGCTGTCCATGAAGGACTCGTCGCCGAGTACCGCGGTCAAGCCTTTGGAGGTATAGATGTCGTCGTCGTCGATGGTCGTGAAGCCCGTCTTGAGCGCCTGGTCGTATTCCGACCCCAGAAAGGCGAAGGGCGCGATGATCGCCCCCGTGCTGATCCCGGTCACGACCTTGAAGGTCGGGCGCGTGCCGGAATCGGTCCAGCCATTGAGGAAGCCCGCGCCGAAGGCGCCATAGCCGCCCCCGCCGGACAAGGCGAGCGTGCAATAGGCCGGCTCGCCCTTCTCGTCCTCACAATAGATGTCTTCGCTCTCGTCGCGCAGCGACTGCACCAGATCGGCCTGAAGCTCCGGGCTGAGCCGCAGACCGACGGCGCGGACGTTCGGGTTCTTGCGTGCCTCGGCCGCGCCCATCTTGTTGACGGGGACCGGCTTCCGCGTCAGGTCGCCGACGCATCCGGTGGCGGCAACCGCGAAGGCGATCAGCAGCAGCACGAGGGGAAAACGGTCACATCGACCGAAACGGGGGACACCACTCGGCAGCCGCGAACGTCCTTCGCACTGCAGTTCCTCAGGCATTCGCTTCCCCGATCGTTGATGCTCCGACCGCATCAGGCTTTGCCCCAGGTAATCTCACAACGGCCGCGAGTATACGCAAAAGGGGGTCTGCCCAGGTCACAACATCTCCTGCAAGAGCTTAGCCTGCAGAAGGGTCAGGCGATACTGTCACATGAGTCAGCCCCGTTCTTCCGCACTCACCGATGCGCCGAAACAGGCGGTTCGGCGGGGCCGATTGTCCCGCACGAGCGGCCGCCCCGCGGCAGCGCGTAGCGCGTAGGGCGGAATAGCGGGGCGTGTTCCGCCGGATGCATCTGGGAGATCGGCGGCATTCGGCGGGTTACGCTGACGCGAACCCGCCCTACGACACCGCCTTGGCGAGTTCGCCGAGCTTCTTCAAACAGGCTGCCCGATCCGGCGCAAAGTCCTCGGCGATCCACCAGTCCTCGACCGCCTTGAGCAGCCGCCCGAGCTCTGGGCCTCTGGGCACGCCCAGCGCCTGGGCGTCGCTGCCGCGCAAGGGAAACGAGGGCGCGGTCCAGCTGGCGAGCAGCGCCAAGGCCTGCTTGAGCCGGGCATGTTGCGCCTGCGCCCGGCCGGGCTCGCGGTGGGCGAAGTCGAGCAGCAACAGGTCGTGCGCACGCTCGACCCCGAGGCGGTAGATCCAGCGCCGCAGGGTCACCGGGTCGCTGTCCCAGGTGAGCTCCGGCGGCTTCTCCATGAGCGCGCGCAGACGGGTCCAGCCCGGCTTGGCTAGCCTGAGCCGCCGGCCGACGCGCTCGGCGCCGGCGCCGTCGGTCTGCAGCAGGGCGGCCAGGCGGCGCAGGTCGTCGGGGCGATCGGGGTCGGGCTCGATCGGGATCAGGCGCGCCAGGGTCTCCAGCCGGCCGGCCTCCGGCAGCACCGGCTCGAGCAGCCGGCGGTGCAGCATGACCTCGAGCGCCGGCACCGGGTTGGGCGCGCAGAGCAGCCTCAAGAGCTCGTCGCGCACCCGCTCGCCGGACAGGCCCTTGAGCCGCGGCGCCAGCTCGACCGCCGCCGCCAGGCCGGCCGGGTCGAAAGCGCCGCGGCCGTAGTGGGCGTGGAAACGGAAGAATCTGAGCAGGCGCAGATGGTCCTCCTTGATGCGCTCGCGCGCGTCGCCGACGAAACGCACCCGGCCCGCCTCGAGATCCGCGAGCCCGCCGAAGGGGTCGTAGAGCCGGCCGTCGGGCGCGCAGGACAGGGCGTTGATCGTCAGCTCGCGGCGCGCCGCGTCGGCCAGCCAATCGTCGGTGAAGGCGACGCGGGCGTGGCGGCCGTAGGTCTCGACGTCCTCGCGCAGGCTGGTGACCTCGTAGGCGCGGCCGTCGGAGACGGCGGTCACCGTGCCGTGGTCGATCCCGGTCGGCACCGCCTTAAGGCCGGCGTCCTCGAGCAGCGCGATCACGGTCTCCGGCAGCTCGGTCGTGGCGATGTCGATGTCGGTCACGGGTCGGCCGGCCACCGCGTCGCGCACGCAGCCGCCCACGAAGCGCACCTCGCGGCCGCCGACCGAGAGGGCCTCGACCACAGCCACCGTTTCCGGCGCCGTCATCCAGTCCTGCGGCTCGAGCTTGCCCACCGATTTCATGCCGCGACCTTGACCTTTGAAAGACACCGCCCATCGTCGCCAATATGGCGGATCGGTGAAACCCCGGCGTGTCATTCTAGCGGGCTTCCATCGCCGGAACCCGAGAAGCATCGAATTGGGACAGGAAAAACCACGGAGGAGAGACATGAAGCCACTCGGACCGATAGCCGCCGCTCTCGCGATCGCCGTCATGGCCGGCGCACCGGCGGCCGCGCAGGACATGATCGTCGAGAAGCGGAGCTTCGAGCTCGCCGAATACACCACCCGCGGCGGCGCGACGATCAGAGACGTCCGGATCGGCTGGGAGGCTTACGGGACCCTGAACGAGGCGAAGGACAACGCAATCCTCGTCACGCACTTCTTCTCCGGGAACAGCCACGCGGCCGGCAAGTACAGCGCCGAGGACGAGCGGGCCGGCTACTGGGATTCGATCATCGGGCCGGGCAAACCGGTCGACACAGACAGGTTCTACGTCATCTCCTCCGACACCTTGGTCAACCTCAACACCGGCAACCCCAAGGTGATCACCACCGGGCCGGCGTCGATCGACCCGGCGACCGGCAGGCCCTATGGCATGTCGTTCCCGATCGTCACCATCCGCGACTTCGTCGAGGTGCAGAAGAAGCTCGTCGAAAGCCTCGGCATCACCAAGCTGCACGCCGTGATGGGGGCGTCGATGGGCTCGCTCCAGGCCTATGAGTGGGCGGCGGCCCATCCCGAGATGGTCGGGCGGGTGATCCCGGTGATCGGCGCCGGTTGGACCAGCGGCGACCTGATCGCCTGGCTGAACATCTGGGCAGCGCCGATCAAGCTCGACCCGAAGTGGAACGGCGGCGACTACTACGACAAGGAGCCGCCGCTCGAAGGCCTGGCGGCCGCGCTCAAGACCGTGACCCTGCACGCCCAGCACTGGGAATGGTCGAACGGCGTCTTCGGCCGTGCGTGGGCCGAGGACGGCAAGGATCCGGCGTCGAGTTTCGAGAATCACTACAAGATAGAGGCCGTGCTCGACGGCGCCGGCATGGCGCGCGCCAAGGTCTCGGACGCGAACCACTTTCTCTATCTCGTGAAGGCCAACCAGCTGTTCGTCGCCGGACACGGCGGCTCGCTCTACGAGGGCCTGCTCACGATCGACGCGCCGGTGCTGATCATCCACAGCGACGAGGACCTGGTCTTCCCGCCCGAGGCGGTGCGCGACACGGCGGCGGTGATCGGCTCCGACGGCACGCCGGTCGAGATCGTCGAGCTACAGGGCACCCGCGGACATCTCGACGGGGTCATCGGCATCGCCCAAGCGGGCGACAAGATCCGGTCTTTCCTGGAGAAGTAGGCTCGCTCCCACCCGGGCAGAAACCGACGCAAAGATCGTGCGGGCGACGTTCGAGTGATAAGCTCCTCCGGTCGATCCGCCACGAAAATGGGGAGAAAGACCATGGGAGCGAGATCATCGATCGAGGTGATCGGCGCCGCCTTCGGTGAGCTGTTCGGTGCCGGCAATGCCGCGGGCATGGCCGAGCTTTACACCGAGAATGCCGCCTTGCTGCCGCCGGAGTCGCCCAGGCTCGAGGGCCGTGACGCGATCCGGCAGTACTGGCAGGGCATGATGGACGCCGGGATCGCCGATCTTTCCTTGACCACGCTCGAGGTCGAGGAGGCCGGCGACACGGCGGTCGAGGTGGGCAGCGTCACCGCGACGGCGCCCGGAGAAGGTGGGGCGCGGGTTCCCGTCGCCGGCAAGTACATCGTCGCCTGGAAGTTGGGCGCCGACGGCACCTGGCGCCTGCATCGCGATATCTGGAACTTCGACCCCTAGTGTGATGGTTCCATAGTTCGTCACATCAAATGTGACGAACTATGGAAGCTGAATCACACTAGATTCTTGGGAGTTAGTGTCCCTTTGAATCCTAGATTCGATCAATCGAATCTAGGATTCGGGACACTCGCGAGTCGTCCGATCACTTGGACCCGGCGCCGCGGCCGTTCAGCTCCTCGATCTTGGCCTCGACCTCTGCGGCGAAACCGGCCCCGGCCTGAGCGGAGACATCGAAGGCCACGTTCGCGCCTGCGGCCTCCAGGGCCTCGACCTCGTCGGGATGCTCGGCAAGGGCGGCGATAAAGCCCCCCGCGGGGGCCGCGGTCATCTGCTCCAGGGCGTAGAGGTTGGCGCCATGCTCCGGCATGGCCAGCAAGGCTACCTCGACCTTGTGCGGCCGTCCCCTGTTGCGTTCCCAGAAGTCCGAGTCGGTGGCATCGCCGTGGACCACATTGCGTCCGGCCGCCTGATGCTCTGCGACCCTCTCCGGATCGCTTTCGATGCCGATGACGATGTCGCCGTAGTTCTCCACCGCGTAATCGTAGGCGCCCGTGCCGATTCGGCCCATGCCGAAGATCGCGACGGTGGCATCGCCCGGATCGATCGGCAGATCGTCGGGATGGCGCCCCTTGGCCTCGAAACGGCTGAGGAACTCATGGTAGCGGGCGTAGATGTTGTGGGCGGCCTCGTTGAGCGGCGCGGCGACGACGAAGGAGATCGACAGGGCGATGGCGACCACCACCAGCCATTCCGCAGCGAGCCAACCGTTCGCGACGCCGATGCCGCCGACGATCAGGCCGAACTCGCTGTAGTTGGCGAGGCTGAGCGAGGCCAGCAGTGAAGAGCGCGCGCGCAGCTTGAAGCGGGTCAGCAGGACGAAGAACAGGGCGACCTTCAATGGCACGAGCAGCACCAGGAAAACGGCCAGGCCGAGCCCACCGAGCGTCGGGAAACCGGAAAGGCCGATGTTGAGGAAGAAGCCGACCAGGAAGATTTCCTTGAAGCTGAACAGGGCGTCGGCCACGTCCGAGGCCCGCTTGTGGCCGGCCAGCAGCATGCCGAAGACCAGCGCGCCGAGATCCGGCTTCATCCCGACCAGCTCGAACAAGGTGACGCCGAGCCCGAGGGCGGCGAACAGGCCGAACAGCGGCACCAGCTCGCCGTGGCCGACGCGGTTGAGGAAATAGCCGAAGACCGGCCGCAGTCCGATCACGGCCACCAGGGCGAAGGCCCAGGGCGAAGGCACCTTGCCGGTCGACACCGTGAGGAACACGACCGCGAAGATGTCCTGCATGATCAGGATGCCGATCGCCGTGCGTCCGTGCAGCGAGGCCATCTCGCCTTTCTCCTCCAGGGCCTTCACGGCGAAGACGGTGCTCGAGAAGCTGAGCGCGAAGGCGATCAGGAGCGCGGTCTCGAAGTCGAGATCGGCGAAGAGGGAGAGGCCGACGACGCTCAGCGCGTAGCACAGAAACCCGAAGACGACGACCGTGATCGCCGCGTGCAGCGACGCCCCGGCCCAGACCTCGGGCCGCGCCAGACTCTTGATCTTGAGCTTCAGGCCGATGGTGAAGAGCAGGAGGATGACGCCGAGATCGGCGATCTCCTTGATGGTCTCGTCCCCCCTCACGCCCAGCGCGTGGAGCAGAAAGCCGGCGACCAGATAGCCCACCAGGGGCGGCAACCCGACCTGCCGCGCCCCGAAGCCGAGCAGGAAGGCGATCGCCAAGGCGACCGGAAACGTGGTGGCGCTCGTGATCAGTTCCATCGCGCTTCCCACTTCCGGTCGATCCGAGAAAGGCTTAGATCTTCCCGTCGAGCCCCATCTGGAAGTACTTGTGGACGATCTTCTCCTGGTTCTCCAAGAGCCAGTCGATCGAGGGCTCGAAACGCATGGCCTTGGCGAGCGCCTTGGCCGTCGCCTCGCGGTGGATGTCGAACAGCGCCCTGTGATCCAGATTGTCGTCCGTGGCCACGCCCGGGTTGAGCCAGACCGAGACGATGATGCCGAGCTCGTCGACCTTGTCCTTGGGGATATCGCCCGCCCGCACGGCGTCGAGCACGCCGTTGGCGATCGCCCCCTGCACCGTGCCCATCAGGATGTTGGTGTAGCGGTTGTTGTCGACCGTGACCTTGCTGACCATCAAGGTCGGCGGGCGCACCATGATGTCGGTGTTGAGAATCGCCAGGACCTTGGTGTGGCCTTTGACGTGATCGCCCATCAGGGTCGCGAAGGCCGTGCCGACCGGCCCGTCCAGCTCGCCGATCACCACCTCCGGCTCGGCCGCCGTGCCCGGCGGTCCGCCGGCCAGCAAGCACTCGCCGACACGCAACAGGATTCGATCGCTCATAACGGCCCCCTCTCTGTTTCTTGGCAGTTCTTCGCGCGACCGAGGTCACGCCCGCCTTTCATAGGAACAGAAGAGCTAGGCCGCCGTCCAGCCGCCGTCGACCATGAGGTTGACGCCGGTCATGTAGCTCGCCTCGTCGCTGGCCAGAAACAGCGCCGCGTTGGCGACGTCGCGCGGCGCACCCAGGCGCGGCATCGGGGTGCGGCTTCGGGAATAGTCCAGGGCTTCCGGCAGCATCGCGGCCCCCGGCTTACCGGTGCCGATCTTGCCCGGCGCCACGGCGTTGCAGACGATCCCCTGCGCCGCGTAATCGGCGGCGATCTGCCGGGTGATGTAGACCGTGCCCGCCTTACTGGTGCCGTAGGCGATGTCCTTCGGCGCGGCGATCATGCCGTGCTGCGAGGAGATGTTGATGATCCGGCCGCGCAGCTCGTCGCCCCGCGCGCCGCGGGGCTCCTGGGTCAGCATCTGCTGGACCGCGCGCTTGCAGCCGAAGAACACGCCCTTCAGGTTGACCGCCATGACCCGGTCCCAGCCGGCCTCGTCCTCTTCCAGCAGGGCCTTGCTGTTGTAGATCGCAGCGTTGTTGACCATGACGTCGAGCCGGCCGAAGCGGGCCACGGCGGTGCCGACGAGACTGTCGATCCGGTCCCATCGCGACACGTCGGTCTCGACGAAGAGCGCCGTCCCGCCAGCGGCACCGATCGAATCGTGGGTCGGCGCGCCGCCCTCGATCGGCGCCGTCGTGACGTCGGCGACGACGACACGCGCACCCTCCTCGGCAAAACGTTGGGCGATCGCGCGGCCGATCCCGGAGGCGGCGCCGGTGACGATGGCCACCCGATCGCTCAGCCGCACGGGCCGCGCCTACTCGACCGGCTTTGCCGGTTGGATCTCGCCGTCGATCAGGCGCGGCGGCTCGACCACGGTGCCCGGCGCGACGCCGCTCATCATGCGCACGGTGATCAGCGTCGCCGCGAGGAGCACGGCGCTCATGGTGATGATCCAGGTCCAGGGCGCATTGTGCCAGCCGCGCGCCGCGCCGGCCTCGCCGGCCGCCTGGGCCCGGCGGCGTTCGAGGTAGACGTAGATGCCGTAGACGATGAAGGGCAGCGCGATGGGCAGCACGACGGTGAGCAGCTTCTTCAACACGGCTCGTTCAAGACCTCCGCCAGGTTGACCAAAATGCCAGCCGTCGCGCCCCAGATGTAATAGTCGCGGAAGCCGAAGGCGTAGAAATGGCGAGTCTTGCCCCGGTAGACCCGGCTGTGCACCTCGCGGTTGGCCGGATCGAGCAAGAACTCCAGCGGCACCTCGAATATCTCCGCGACCTCGAAGTCGTCCGGCGCCACCGGAAAGGGCGGCGTCACCAAGCCGACCATGGGCGAGACCTCGAAGCCGGTGCGCGTGACATAGGTGTCCAACTGCGCGACCAGGTCGACGTTCCGGGACGGCAGCCCGACCTCCTCCTCGGTCTCGCGCAGCGCGGCCGACTCGGCGTCGGCGTCGCCGGGATCGATCCGGCCGCCGGGAAAGCTGATCTGGCCGCCGTGATTGTGCAGATGCTCGGTGCGGCGCGTGAAGAGCACCGTGGGCCCGGGCTCGTGTCGGACGATCGGCACCAGCACCGCCGCCGGCGTCAGCGCCTGATCCGCCCGGTACAGGTCAGGATTGAGGTCGTGGTCGCCGCGCGGCAGCTCGTCGGGTCCGCGCGGCGAAGCGCGCCGCCCCGGCGGCCGAGCCGCGGCCAGACGGCGGATCACCTCGTCGGTCGTCAGGTGATCTGACCCAACGGAAAGAACTGGCCCTTGCTCCATACGCCCAATTGACCGCTGTCGCCCCCGCGCCCTTCGACGGCGAGGTCGACCAGTTGATAGAAAACCGATCGTACGATCAGCGCCTCGAGTCGGTCTCTAACAAGGATATAGGGGCTGGGCTCGCCGGTTTCAGGCGCGACCTCGACCCGAATCGGATGCTCCGGACCGGCTTCGATCCAGTCGTCGACGTTGTTGCGAAACCGCAGGACCCGGTCGTTGCCGTCGCCGATCACGTGGAGTTCAACCGCGGTGAAAGGCGCGTCGTCGACCGTGATGCGCCCGCGCTCGACCGGCGTGACCAGCCAGAAAACTCCCTTCTCGTCGCGCTCGAGCACGGAAGAAAACAGCTTCACCAAGGGCTTGCGCCCGATCGCCGAACCCCGGTAATACCAAGAGCCGTTACGGGCAATGCGGATATCGAAATCCCTGTAGGCCGGAAAATTGGCTTCCGTGCCCCCCTCGCCAGCGGCCCCCGAAGGGCTTATGTTTGTTTCAGGCGATCCAGGGCCCGAGTCCCCCTTGTTCATGGCTCGCCGTCTCTGTCCGCACCAAATTGGAGTCCAGCCGCGTGACCGTCACTCCCACCGTAGCGATCGGCGAGCCCTCCACCACCAAGCTGGCCGAAGAGATCGAGGCCCTGGGCCACAAGTTGCAGGAGCTGCGCGGCTCGATCGGCCGCGTTATTTTCGGGCAAGAAGAGGTGGTTGATCAAACGCTAATCACCTTGCTGTCGGGCGGCCACGCGCTGCTCATCGGCGTCCCGGGACTGGCCAAGACGCGACTCGTCGAGACCCTGGGCACCGTTTTCGGCGTCGAGGACAAGCGCGTTCAGTGCACGCCGGACCTGATGCCGGCCGACATCATCGGCTCGGAGGTGCTCGAGGAGCACGAGGACGGCCGGCGCAGCTTCCGCTTCATCGCCGGACCGGTGTTCTGCCAGCTCTTGATGGCCGACGAGATCAACCGCGCCAGCCCGCGCACCCAGTCCGCTCTGCTGCAGGCCATGCAGGAACGCCGCGTCACGGTGGCCGGCCACGCCCACGACCTGCCGCGGCCGTTCCACGTGCTGGCGACCCAGAACCCGCTGGAGCAGGAGGGCACCTACCCCCTGCCCGAGGCGCAACTCGATCGCTTCATCATGGAGATCGACGTCGGCTACCCGGACCTCGAGGCCGAGCGGCAGATGCTGATCGCCACCACCGGGTCGGAGAGCGTCGAGGCGGTGCCGGTGATGACCGCCGAGGAACTCATGGCAGCGCAGCGCATCGTGCGCCGGATCCCCGTCGGCGAGACCGTGGTCGACGCCATTCTCGATCTGGTGCGCAACGGCCGCCCGGACTCGAGCAAGCTGACCAGCGTCATGGAGCAGGTCGCTTGGGGCCCGGGGCCGCGCGCCAGCCAGGCGCTGATGCTGGCGGTGCGGGCGCGCGCCCTGCTGGACGGCCGCCTGGCGCCTTCGGTCGACGACGTGGTGGCGCTCGCCGGCCCGGTGCTGCGCCACCGCATGGCGCTCAACTTCGCCGCACGGGCCGACGGCGCGACGATCGACGAGGTCGTCG
>JAAUXY010087581.1_pt1 | contig 14463 bp, 8 predicted proteins | sample 7278121 | NCBI WGS metagenome assembly JAAUXY01 (sample SAMN14350117, study PRJNA611818) | marine sediment metagenome | isolation source: surface marine sediment (1.8m) | place: French Polynesia: Moorea | collected 2018-08 | reverse complement strand
CGTACTGCGCCTCCGTCAGGTCGCTGGCGATGGACAGTGCCTCACCGAAACGTATCTTCCGCGTCGCTTCGCGCCATCCCGACTCGACGTAGAAGGGGATGACTTCGGCCGCGTCGCCGCTGCCATAGCCGAACGTCAGGAGCTCCTCGCCGGTCAGGTCTATATCCTGCTCGAGCGCAGATTCCAGACCAGCGGCAAGCCATGCGGGCATCGCCGCCGTATACAGGTTGCCCAGGTCTCGAATCGTCTCGCCGCCGAGTGAGAGCTTGTCGATAATCTCCCGCTGATAGGCATCCGTCTTGCGGAAGACCTGCAGCACGGCCATCGTCAGTGGGTACGCGTCATTTTGCAGACCCTGCTCGGAAGCGAACTCGGACACCTCCGGCACCGCGTTCATTTCACGGCTGAGGTCCTCGCGGCTGATACCGGCCGCTTCACAGTACTCGCCGAGTTCCGCGCGGTCGCTGTCATCACCCTGGCTCAGGGCGAACAGGTAGACGATCGACAGACCCGTCTCAGGCATCCGCCGGTAAGGACGATGCATGAAGATCGTCTTTAGCGAGCGCATGTGATCGATCGCCGAGACGCCGCGCTTTGAATACATGTCGCGAACGGCGTGCAGCGTTTCGTCGATATAGCAGGTCGTTGAGTACTTGCCGTTGAAAACTGGGAAGTCCTGGACCTGGTGCGTCTCCGACCGGTCCTGTCCACAGAACCGCAGCATCGGTTTGCGGAAGTCCATGACGCGGTAATCCGAGGCGGAGCCGGAGTTGGCCAGGTCGATACTTGCGAGCGTCGGGTTTTCTTCGACCAGCATGGCGACGGCACCGGCACCCTGCGTCGGCTCACCGCTGCTGCCGCGTGCGTATTCGGCGATGTCGGCAGAAATCACGATGGCCTTGCTATTGCGGCCGTCCGTAGCAAGAAAACGGAGCGCGCCCTTCATCGCATAGACGCCACCGAGGCAGGCGTGCTTGTACTCAGGTACCTCACAGCTGCGCGACAGCGGGGGCAGGCCACGGCTCTTCAGCGCCTGGTCGACCATACCCTTGATGATGACGGCGCCTGCCGAGTTGTCCGTGCTGGATTCGGTGCCCAGCGCGAGGAAGCGAATCTCCTGCGGATCGATGTCGTACTGGTCGATCAGCCGCAGCACGGCCGTTGCCGACATCGTGTAGACACTGTGATTCGGGCCCCTGAGTCGGAAGCTGCGACCGACGACTTCCTGGATTTTCGGCCAGTGACCGCCCGTCCACTCGCACCAGTCTTCCAACCAGACGCGGTAGGGTGGGACGTACGCGGCGAGTCCGCTGATTCCGATCTTGTTATTTTGCTTGGCTGACACGTTCATTTCCCCCGATCATCGGTGGTTAATCGCTCCTGCAGAGTCGCCTCGGCGCAGGTCCGCCGGGGCTCTGCCGGTTTTGGCGCTGCAACTCATTAGTTCTGTTTCTCGTTTGCATGAAGCGCGCTGAAGATCACGATGGATTCAGTCCCACGAGGTGGGCCAGGTCCTTGAAGAATATCCTGATGTGCGCAACCGGTTTTGCTCGAACCAGCTGCTTGTTCATATAGGCGTCCCACGTCAGTTTCTGGACGTCCGGGTCGCGACAGATGTCGACGAATTTTTCCCGGCGCTTGTCGCTGCTGTACCACCAGTACTGCATGACGCCGAGAATGAAGAACACCATTCTGTGTGCCTTCATGAAGTCGCGGCGAACCTTTTTCAAGGCGCGAGCGTCGCCGGTCTGAAGCATTTCATCCACGGCATGCGTCGCGAATCGACCGCAACTCATCGCGTAGTAAATGCCTTCTCCCGACGACGGCGCGACGCAGCCCGCGGCATCACCAATGAGTACGACGTTTTTGCCATTGTCCCAGCGCTTCAGCGGCTTCAACGGCAGCGGCGCGCCCTCGCGCCGGATAATCTGCTTGTCATCGAGGCCCGTTTCGTCGCGCATGGCCTTGACCGCGTTTCGCAGTGAGAAGCCTTTGACCGCCGATCCGACGCCAACGCTGGTGCACTTGCCGTGCGGGAATACCCAACCGTAAAAGTCTGGTGAGATCTTGCCCTGGTAATAAACATCGCAGCGCTTCGGATCGAAACGCTCGGTCGTCGATTCCGGTGACTTGACGATCTCGTGGTAGGCGAATACGTGCCTCATCCGCTCCTGATGAGCGAATGCCTGCTCACGCACTTTCGACGCGGCTCCGTCGGCGCCAATGACGACACGCGCCGTAACGGCGTGAGTCTCACTGTCTTTCGACTGGTAAGTGATTTGAACCTTGCCGTCGTCCGCCTGCTGGAGCGTCTTGAACTTGCCGATGACTAAATCGGCGCCGGCCGCGCTGGCTCGGTCTCGTAGCCAGGGGTCGAACGTGGCTCTGTCAACCATGCCGACGAAGCCACCGATTTCCATGTCGACGCTCTTGTCCGAGGGTGCGACCATTCTTGCGCCGGTGACCTTTGTTTCGAGCTGGGACTCGGGAACGCCGAACTCCCTGAGCAGGATCGGTGGGACGGCGCCGCCGCAAGGTTTGATGCGACCGTCGCGATCCAGCAGCAAAACGTGGTGGCCGACTTCGGCGAGTTCTTTCGCCGCCGTCGCACCGGCCGGTCCGCCGCCGATGACGGCAACGTCATAATTGTTGTTCATCAAGCTTCAGCTCCAATCGCTTTGTTGCTCGCCAGGGCGGGCTGTCGCGAAAGCTCCGCTGCCAGGAAGGCGGCCGAGGCGAACAGCGCGGCTTGCGCGAGGAATACGAGTGAGTAGGCGTACAACGCAGAATCAGTGAGCCATCGAACGACATCGACGGACAATGTGCCAATCATGCCGCCGAGACCGAACGCGATAGCCTGTGCGGCGCCCCAGACGCCCATGCGGACGCCGTCTCGTTGCCGGTGACCTTTGGACACCAGCCCCATCATCGATCCGATGGCCGCGACGGCAAACACGCCGTTCGCGATGCCCAACAGGCCAACGTTGGTGTGCAGCGGCCAGTCGGATGAGACGTAACCGGAGCCCGCCAGCACCAGCAGCAGCAGGGACGAGGCGAGGCAACCGGCGATCATGCATTTCCGCAGTATGCTGTGGCGGCCGTCACCGAGACGATAGCCGATGAATGCGACGAGCATCATGCCGAGCAGCACGCCGCCGTGCTGCGTGCCTCCAAGCTGCGTCGACTCGCCGGGGGACATACCGAACACGGCGCCGGCAAACGGTTCCAGCACGAGGTCCTGTGCACTGTAGGCCAGCATGGAAATGAATACGAAGGCGGCGAAGCGGCGCGTGTGCGACTCGCTCATGACGTCCCGAATCGCAGACTTGAAATCGTGCGCGGCGACCCGCGGCTCAGGTTTCGAGGCGAACCCGGCGTGCCTGCGCTCGATGCTTCCCAACGCGAGTACCGTCGTGATCAGCGCGATGCTGGAGACGATAGCGGAGATCACTATCAGACGCTGAAACGAAAACGGGTCGAGGAACGCGCCGATGATGCCGGCGGTGACGGCGAAACCGGCGATCATCATGATCCACGTAATGCTGGCAGCTGCGGCGCGCCTGCGGTCATCGACCGTCGCCGCGAGCAGGACCAGCAGGCAGGTGCCGCTTGCACCGACGCCTGCACCGATCAGGATAAACGCGATCGTCGCAAGAACGATCCCAGCAGTAGTCGACGTGGCCATCAGCGCCGTCGCTGCAGCGGCCATAACCCCGCCGGCGCCCAGCACAGCCATGCCACCGATGATCCACGGCGTCCGCGCGCGACCGGTGTCCGATCCGTGCCCGAAGCGCGGCCTCAGGATCTGCACGTAATAGTGGATGGCCACCAGGAAGCCGGGCAGCATGGCCGGAAGGGCGAGTTCGACCACCATGATGCGATTCAGCGTCGACGTGGTCATAACGACAATGGCGCCGAGCGACGTCTGCACGAGACCGAGCCTGACAATGCCAGCCCAACTGATCGGCGTCTTCTTCATTGCAGCAACATCCCCCGTATCGCGAACGCGCTGGCGAGCATACCGAGGACATACAGCGTCACGCCGAAGCCGCTGAACCAGGTCGCGCGTTCGACCGGCTCCTTGACGAAGCGCTGCATCAGCACGAGTTGGGCGACCAGCAAGGCGCCGACGATCCCCGCCGCTGCTGCCTGCTGCCAGCTTATGAGCAGAGCCACAACGACGACCTGCGGCACTGCCATGACCGCGCAGGCGAGCCTCGCGGCCGACCGGGCGCCAAGCTGAACCGGCAGCGACCGGATGCCCATGATTCGATCACCCTCGATGGCCTTGAAGTCATTCAGCGTCATGATGCCGTGGGCGCCGATGCTGTAGAGCAAGGCCATCCACAGGATCTCGCTGCTCGGCAGCCCGCCAATCATTACCGCGGCTGCCGTAAACCACGGCAGTCCCTCATAGCAGAGCCCAACCGCCGCATTGCCGAACCAGCCGTTCTGTTTCAGTCGCGCCGGTGGCGCGCTATATGCCCAGGCCAGCGCAAGACCGACGATGCCCGCGATCAGCACCCAGACTCCGAGCACGGCGGCAACGCCAATCGAGACGATGGTCCATAGGATGGCGAAATACAGCGCGCTCTGGCCGGGCGCTCGCCCGGACGGGATGGGTCGCTGCGGTTCGTTGATGGCATCCACATGCCGGTCGAACCAGTCATTGACGACCTGGCTGGTGCCGCAGACGAGCGGGCCGGCGAGCAGGATGCCCGCAATGGCGAAGGGCCAACGATCCACGATCGATTGTCCGGACGAAATAACGCCGCAACCGAAGGCCCACATGGGTGGGAACCACGTGATCGGTTTGAGTAGCTCCACGTACGCCGTCCAGACCGGACGGTCGGCTGAGAGCGTATTGGCTGTCGCACGCCCCATTGATTGACAATAATACTTGACACTATATAACGTCAACTAAATTTTACAGTTGACGATGCTCGGAATCCAGCTGTTTTAATCGGAATTCAGGACGTCTTGCGGTCGCAGCCGTCAGGCAAGCTCGACGATGCGCGGATGGGTGGTCGAAATCGCGTTTCTAGTCGTTGTCGTCTTCGTGGTCGCCGATGCCGTACCGGCGTAATTTGACGTACAGGCTCTGCCGGCTCAGCCCCAGCATTTCCGCCGCCGAGGCCCGACTGTCGTCCGTCATTTTCAGCGCGGCCTCGATGCACATCCGTTCGATGATGTCGGTGGTCTCCCGAACGAGGTCCTTGAGCGGAACGCGACCCACGAGCTCAGTCATTTCTTTCAGCGAGCGTGGCAACTCTTCCTCGGACTCTGCCTTGTGGCGGCTGGTAGAGATCTGACGCCGTATGACGAATCCGAAGCAGGGCTCGTCACTCTCAAGTGCTGAAACTGCCGAGAGTTCCACATCGACCGGTTCACCAAACTCGGGGAACACCGTCGTCGCGAAGTGTCGGACTTCGGGTCGATTGCGCAAGTTGCGCATTAGCAGGTTTGCATCGACGCCAGGCCGCCCGAGCCAGCGATCCACCGGCTGATTAACCACCTGAAGTTCCGTCGCTATCGAACACATATCGAGAAACGCCTTGTTGGCGGCCGCGATCCGGCCATCGGCATCGGTGATGACGAATGCATCCGGTGACCGGCTGACGATATCCAGTATCTTTTGTGAAGAGTCGTCCTTGCTCGAGTCATCAGGTGCCCTCAAGCGAATCAGGAAGTAGGGTCCGTCCTCGCGGCGGACCAGCGACGCGTTCAGCTTGAATGAGCGGTGGTCGCCGGCCGAACGCACGATAATCGCCTCGGCGCGGCCTGCCGCGCGAACACGCACCAGCATCTCGTTAATCGCGTCATTGCTGTTGTCGCTGAATCCACGCGGGAATCCGCGATTGAGCAGTTTGTTTGTCGGCGTGTCGAGCAGTTTCCCGGCAGCCGGGTTGGCTTCGACGATCTTGCGGCTGTCCGCGTCGACGAACAGGATCGCCTCGCTCGTCATCGAGAACAGCATGCGATAACGAATTTCAGCCTGGTGCAGGCGCGAGTAGTCCTGCTCCAGCGATTGCTGCACGTCGAGAAGTCGCTGCTGCAGATTCGATACCTGGCTCAGATCGCGCCCAACGGCGAGCAACATGTCATCCCCGGTGTGGATGGTCTTGTACATCACCGGGATATCGATCTCGTCCTCGGTCGGGTGGTTTACCTGCCGCCAGCGCGGTGCAACCGCATTCTTCGGATGCCCTAGTAAATCTTTGATTTTATTATGTGTTTCCGGGCTAACCGTGTCGATCCATTTCTTGCCTACCCAGGTGAGAGCGGCTTCCAGATGGGGCGCCGCATCGCCAAGGGCGACGTCCTGGATCACGCCGTCGGCATCGATTAACAGGCTGACATCGGAGGCTTCGGTGAGTAGCGTCGACGAAACGTCAGACGTCAGAGACTCGGCAAGCAGCTTCGATGTTCTGAACGAGGACAATGAATGCGTTTCCCTGGTTTCGACCGGCCCGTTAGACTGTTAGAGCCTGATTCTCAGGCCTAGTTCGAAGGTTTATGCTGCGCGCCCTGATGCAAGCGGCGAAGTTCATCTACGGCCTCTCGCCCGTCGACGGCAGTCGCATCGGCACCTACCTCCTCAACGAGCTCGGGATTGTCCACGAACACTCGTCCACCAGCCAGTATCACGGAGTCCGAGTTGCGAACACTATGTCGGATTTCCGAAATCAGCTTGCGGGTTGTCTCGATATGCTTGTCAGAACTGACCGACAGGCCGATAACGTCGAAATCCTGCGATTTGACCAGCCTGTGGAATTCGCGATGGTTGCCCGGATTCCCTGTGTAGCAATTCCAGCCACCCCGACGCATGAACTCCATGACCATGATCATGCCGAACGTGTGCTGCTCGCCGGGTATTGGCAGGACGAGCGCGTTCCGGCCCGCCTGCACGGCGCCGGCCGTCGCGTCAAAGCAGCGGCTGAATTCCAGCAGGACCTGGTTCATGCGGCAGACGCCGATCGTCACGTCGGTGAACGAGCATTCGTCTTCCTCCCACATCACGCCGAGGCGTCTTGCGGCGGGTGCCAGCAGGTCAAGGTACAGAGCAGACAGTGGTATTCCATCGGTGCGAAGCGTGCTCACGTAACGCGTGGCAATCGATGCATCGTGGACGATGAGCAGGTGGACAAATTCCTCTACGCTCTCGCGCAGACGGTCGGCGATCGCCTGATCAGTTTGGGTGGAGCCGGGTTGGTCTAAAGCCAGCATGAGACGAGGGATAATGTCACCTTCGATTACACGACTCAGTCTCGACAACATCTGCCTGCCGACACCCTCGATCGAACCGTCTGACGGCGCGACCGGCAGGTCTGCATGGCCTGTGCTGTCAAAGCACTGTTCCTGCGTGAAGTCAGCGGATGATTGATCCCTGCCTTTATTCGTCATTCTTATTGGCACCCCAGCGATCTGGAGCATCTTAACGTAAAGCAGCGATCGCGTTCGATCCACGCCGTATAACCAAGGCGCTTTTTCACGCATCACGGCTATCTTAACCCCGCCTACCGATATATTGTCAAGATATATTTACGTCAACAAAAAATGACACTATACTGCTAATCGGGGTAACGGATGTGCCTGCAGCTCGTGGCGCAGCCGCACTATATAAAGGATAAGAATCGAATGCCGTCATCTGCGTCTGGTCGTGTAGAAGCAGTGCTCTATTCGGAAGAGGAGCGGCAACGACGCGACGCGTCTCCGTGGACCATCGTGCAAGGTGTGCTCGCGCCCCTGCAGTTTCTCGTCTTCATCGTCTCGACAATCCTGGTCTGGCGTTTCTTCGCGACCGGCGACGGCGCGACCATCGCGTCGGCCTCGGTCGTGCTAAAGACGGCGTTGCTCTACGCCATCATGATCACGGGCTCGATCTGGGAGCGCGATGTCTTCGGGCAGTACCTGTTCGCCGGGCCGTTTTTCTGGGAAGACGTCGTCAGCATGCTGGTCATGGCACTGCACACGGCGTACCTCGTCTGCTTCTTTGGCGGGTTCTTAAGCGTCAGCGACCAGCTGGTACTGGCGCTCGTCGCGTACTTCGCCTACGTCGTCAATGCGGCCCAGTTCCTGATCAAATTCCGAATGGCCCGCGTGACCGCAGCGGAGAGCAGCGCATGAGCGGCGCGACAGCAGCTCAGGCTCCGCTGAGGCCTAAGCAGGAGATCCTGCGGCAGCGCGGGCAGCGCGAAGTATTCTGCGGTCTGACGGGTATCGTCTGGCTGCACCGCAAGATCCAGGACGCGTTCTTCCTGGTCGTGGGCTCCCGAACCTGCGCGCACCTGATCCAGTCGGCGGCAGGCGTCATGATCTTCGCCGAGCCCAGGTTCGCGACGGCGATCATCGACGAGCGCGATCTTGCAGGCCTCGCCGACATGAACGACGAGCTCGATCGCGAAGTGCAAAAGCTGCTCGCGCGGCGCCCGGACATTCGTACCTTGTTCCTGGTCGGGTCCTGCCCGTCAGAAGTCATCAAGCTCGACCTGTCCCGCGCGGCGGAGCGGCTGTCTGCCCAGTTCATGCCGAACGTGCAGGTGCTGAACTACTCCGGTAGCGGCATCGAGACGACATTCACGCAGGGCGAGGACGCCTGCCTCGCGACGCTGGTCGAACAAATGCCGGAGGCGGGCGACGACGAGTCGCTGCTCATCGTCGGCGCACTCGCCGATATCGTTGAGGACCAGTTCCGGGACCTGTTCAGCGGCATGGGCATCGATAAGGTCGAGTTCCTGCCGGCGCGCAGGGCGCGGGAGTTGCCGGCCATCGGTAAGAAGACCCGTTACCTGCTGGCGCAACCGTTCCTGACCGAAACCGCGATGGCGTTGGACAAGCGCGGTGCGATGCGGCTGAAGGCGCCGTTTCCACTGGGAGAGCAGGGCACGACGGCATGGTTGCGCGCCGCGGCCGACGCATGGAACGTGCCGCAGCACACGTTCGACGCGGTGACCGAACCGGGCCGGAATCGGGCACGGAAAGGCCTCGTCGAGTATCGGGAGCAGCTCGAGGGCAAGAAGATCTTCTTCTTCCCCGATTCACAGCTCGAGATTCCGCTGGCCCGCTTCCTCGCAAACGAGGTGGGCATGACGCTGACCGAGGTCGGCACGCCGTACCTGCATCGCGAGCACCTGGCTGAAGAAATCGCCGCGCTACCGGACGACGTGCAGCTCAGCGAGGGGCAGGACGTGGACCTGCAGATCGATCGCTGCTGGGAGGCCGAGCCGGACGTCGTCGTCTGCGGCTTAGGGCTCGCCAATCCTTTCGAAGCGCAGGGCATGACGACCAAGTGGTCCATCGAACTGCTGTTCACGCCGGTTCACGGTTACGAGCAGGCGGCGGACTGCGCCGAGCTGTTCGCGCGACCGCTGCGGCGCAGACGGGCATTGGTGTTTTAGATGAAGCTGACGCTCTGGACATACGAAGGCCCGCCGCACGTCGGTGCAATGCGCGTCGCGACCGCGATGAAAGACGTGCACTACGTGCTGCATGCGCCTCAGGGCGATACCTACGCCGACCTGCTGTTCACGATGATCGAACGGCGCGATGAGCGCCCGCCGGTCACTTACACGACCTTCCAGGCGCGCGATCTCGGCGCGGACACGGCACAGCTGTTCCAGGATGCCGTCCAGAACGCGTATGAGCGCTTCAAGCCCAAGGCGATGATCGTCGGCGCGTCCTGCACGGCCGAGCTGATCCAGGATGACCCGGGCGGTCTGTCGGAGGCGCTGGCCTTGCCGATACCGGTCGTCCCGCTTGAACTGCCGTCCTACCAGCGCAAGGAAAACTGGGGCGCTGCCGAAACCTTCTACTACATCACCAAGGCGCTCGCTGCAGAGCCTTCGAGCGCCGATGTCGACAAGCTCCGACCGAGCTGCAACCTGTTGGGCCCGACGGCGCTGGGCTTCCGGCACCGTGACGATGTTCACGAACTGACGTCGTTGATGCTGAAGCTCGGTGTGGATGTCAACGTCGTCGCGCCGTGGGAAGCGACTCCGGACGACATCCGCAGGATTCCCGAAGCCGATTTCAATGTCGTCATGTACCCGGAGATCGCGGACACGGCGGCACGCTGGCTCAAGCGTACGTTCAACCAACCGTTTACCGAGACTGTTCCGATCGGCGTCGGCGCGACCCGGCGCTTCATCGACGAGGTTGCTTCACTGACCGGCATCGATCCGTCCGCGGCACTCGAGGCCGGCGCGTCCAGGTTGCCGTGGTATTCGAGGTCCATCGATTCGACCTACCTGACGGGCAAGCGCGTGTTCATCTTTGGCGATGCCTCGCACGTAATTGCGGCTGCCCGGATTGCGAAGGAAGAAATGGCCTTCAACGTCGTTGGCATCGGAACCTACAGCCGCGAATTTGCGCGCGATGTCAGGGCGCTGGCACGCGAGTGGGACATCGAAGCGTTAATCACCGACGACTACCTCGAAGTTGAAGAGCGCGTTCAGGCCCTGCAGCCCGAACTGGTTCTCGGCACGCAAATGGAACGCCATATTGCGAAGCGCCTCGGTATCGGCTGCGCGGTGATCTCGGCACCGGTTCACGTGCAGGACCATCCCGCGGCTTACTCGCCGCAGATGGGCTTCGAAGGGGCCAACACGATCTTCGACACCTGGGTGCACCCGCTGATGATGGGACTCGAGGAGCACCTGCTCGGTATGTTCAGCGAGGACTTCGAGTTTCATAACGACGCACGGCCGTCGCATCTCGGCGGCGGTGCTCGCAAGGCGGCTGAGGAGCCCGCGGTGACGGCGGACGTTGCCGAGGCGGTCGATGGCGTCAACTGGACGTCGGACGCCGAGAAGACGCTGTCCAGGATTCCTTTCTTCGTTCGCGGCAAGGCGCGCCGCAATACGGAGACCTTCGCCCGGGAAAAGGGCATAGCAACGATAACAACAGAGACACTCTACGATGCCAAAGCGCATTTCGGACGCTAGCGCACCCATGCGGGTTGCGTTGATCACGCTGGACGGCCATCTCGCCGCCGCGGCCGATCGCGCGTTCGCAGCGCTGTCGCGAACGGCGCCGGGAATGTCCTGTGCAATGCACTGCGCCGGCGAATGGGCGAGCCACCCCGAACTGCTCGATGCCTGCCTCGAAGACATCGAAAACGCAAACATCATTATCGTCTGCATGCTGTTCATGGAAGAGCACATCAATCCGGTGCTGCCGGCGCTGGCCGCGCGGCGTGACGACTGTGACGCGATGATGTGCTTCATGTCGGCCAGTGAAGTCACGAAGCTGACACGCGTCGGCGCGTTCTCGATGGCCGGCAAGCAGAGCGGACCGATGGCGCTGCTTCAGAAGCTTCGCCCCAGGAAGAAGAACAACGCGGCCGGCAGTGGCGAGAAGCAGATGAAGATGCTGCGACGCCTGCCGAAGATCCTCAAGTACATCCCCGGTACAGCGCAGGACGTGCGCGCGTATTTCCTGGCGATGCAATACTGGCTGTCCGGCTCGGAACAGAACGTTCGCAACCTTATTGCGCTTCTCGTGTCACGCTACGCGCAGGGTGAACGTGAGGTCTACCGGCAGCTGATCGACGTCGAGTCGCCCGTCGAGTATCCGGAGGTCGGCGTCTATCATCCGGCGCTTGACAGTCGAGTGGCCGACACGCGCGACGATCTGCCAAACATCAGCGCCGGAAACGGCGGCACCGTCGGTGTGCTGGTCATGCGCTCCTACATACTGGCCGGCAACTCGGCGCACTACGACGCCGTCATCCAGGGCCTCGAAGAAAAGGGTCATCGGGTTATCACCGCGTTCGCCAGCGGGCTTGATGCGAGGCCGGCTATCACGCGCTTCTTCATGGACGGCGATACGCCGATTGTCGATGCGGTCGTTTCGCTTACCGGTTTCTCGCTGGTCGGAGGCCCTGCCTACAACGACGCCAACGCCGCAGAAGAAATGCTCGTCAAGCTCGACGTGCCGTACATCGCGGCGCACGGGACCGAATTCCAGTCGCTGGAGACCTGGGAGTCGTCGCGAAGCGGCCTGCTGCCGGTCGAAACGACATTGATGGTCGCGATCCCCGAGCTGGATGGCGCGACCGGGCCAACGCTTTTCGCGGGACGTTCCGAGGAATCGGCGCCGGGCGAGCAGCGCGATATGCGGCCGCATGTTGAGCGTGTCGCGGTGTTGACCGAACGCGTGTCCCGGCTGGTGCGGCTGCGGCGAACAGACCGCAAAGAACGTCGCATCGCGACGGTCCTGTTCAATTTCCCGCCGAACGGCGGCGCCGTTGGAACGGCCGCGCACCTGAGCGTTTTTTCGTCGTTGCTGAATACGATGCGAGCGCTGGCTGACGCCGGCTATGCCGTTGACGTTCCCGAGAATGTGGATGCACTGCGCGACGCACTGCTTAAAGGCAATGCTCCCGACTATGGCACCGAAGCCAACGTGCACACGCGCATCCCCGTCGACGATCACGTCCGTCGTGAGCCCTTCCTCGCCGAGATCGAAAAGGAATGGGGGCCGGCCCCGGGCCGACAGCTGAGCGACGGCTCACATCTGCAGGTTTTGGGTCGCCAGTTCGGCAACCTGTTTGTCGGCTTACAACCCGGGTTCGGTTACGAAGGTGACCCGATGCGGTTGCTGTTCGAGAGCGGATTGACGCCGACCCACGCGTTTTCGGCGTTTTACCGCTACCTGCGCGAGGACTTCGATGCAGACGCGGTACTGCATTTCGGCACACATGGCGCGCTCGAGTTCATGCCCGGCAAGCAGAGCGGCATGTCCGCAGAATGCTGGCCTGATCGACTGATCGGAAGCCTGCCCAATTTCTACCTGTACGCGGCAAACAACCCGTCCGAAGGCGCGATCGCAAAGCGTCGTTCTGCCGCGACGCTGATCAGCTACCTGACGCCGGCAGTGACCAAGGCAGGTCTGTACAAGGAACTGTCCGAAATGCAGGCATCGCTGGAACGCTGGCTGACGCTGGATCCGGAAGCGAGCAAAGAGCGCGAGCTGCTCGCCTCGCTAATCCTGACCCAGGCATCCGAGCTGGAATTACCCGGCGCCGAGCTTGACTGGGCCGATGACCACGATGCGATGGTCGAGCTGTTCTCGGACAAACTGACGGAACTGCGCGACACGCTGATTCCGCACGGCCTGCATGTCGTTGGCGATACACCCGATTCGGAATCGCGACGCGAGTGGCTCACGGCGGTTGCCGAGGCGAACGGCGTCACTTCGATGTCGGAGGCGACGCTCTGCGACATCGAAGCGGCAACGGGCAACGATTCGATCCGCGAGATCGCAGGGCTCGACAGCGAGGTTGCCGAGACGCTGATCAAGGTGAATCGGGAGCTTGGCCGCGACAGCGAACTCGATGCGATCGTCCAGGCGCTGGACGGTGGCTTCATTCGTCCCGTAGCCGGCGGAGACCTGATGCGAAACACCGATATTCTGCCGACCGGGCGAAATATCCACAGTTTCGATCCGTACCGTATGCCGAGCCGCTACGCGTTGACACTGGGTGCCGCGCAGGCGGATGAGTTGGTGGAGCGATACGTCGCCGATGCGGGCGTGATGCCCGAGTCCATCGCGATCGTCTTGTGGGGCACGGACAACATGAAGACGGAGGGCGGCCCGATTGCCCAGGCGCTCAGGTTGCTGGGTGCGCGGCCACGATTCGACAGTTACGGGCGCCTCGCCGGAGCGGAGCTGATCCCGCTTGAGGAATTGGGTCGACCACGTATCGACGCGATCATGACGCTCTCCGGCATCTTCCGTGACCTGCTGCCGAACCAGACCCGAATGCTGGCAGAAGCGGCCTGGCTGGCGGCGAGTGCCGAGGACGAAGACCCGTCGATGAACTTCGTGCGCAAACACGCGTTGAAGTACAGCGAGGATTGCGGATGCGATCTGGAGACGGCAGCGCTGCGTGTCTTCAGTAATGCCAACGGCGCTTACGGATCCAACGTTAATCACCTGGTCGACAGCGGCGACTGGAATGACGATGACGCGCTGGCCGAGCAGTACACGCGGCGCAAGTGCTTCGCTTACAGTCGCGACGGCAAGCCGCAACGTGAAGCGGAGCTGTTGCAGCGCAGCCTGCAGGACGTCGACCTGAGCTACCAGAATCTCGAGTCGTCCGAACTCGGCATCACGACGATCGATCACTACTTCGACACGCTTGGCGGTATCAGCAGCGCCGTCCAACGCGCGAAGGGAGAGTCGGTCGAAGTCTACATCGGCGACCAGACCGGCGATGGCAACACAATTCGAACGCTGTCAGAGCAGGTTGCGCTGGAAGCCCGGACCCGCATGCTCAATCCGAAGTGGTACGAGGGCATGCTGGAGCACGGCTACGAGGGCGTCCGGCAGATTGAAACCCACGTGACGAATACCGTTGGCTGGTCGGCGACGACCGGCAAGGTCGCGCCGTGGGTCTACCAACAGATCACAGACACTTTCGTGCTGGACGAGGAGATGAGGAAACGCCTCGCCAGCCTG